>OODM01000649.1_pt1 | contig 20227 bp, 14 predicted proteins | sample 1671471 | NCBI WGS metagenome assembly OODM01 (sample SAMN06348160, study PRJEB24527) | human gut metagenome | biome: human gut; feature: ankylosing spondylitis patient; material: feces | host: Homo sapiens | place: China | collected 2015-10 | reverse complement strand
TCCGCCGAGGATCTCGTGGGCGACGCGGTCGTGGCCTCCACCGCCGGCTGGGTCGTTGCCTCCGAGACCTGCGCGCTCGACATTGTCGGCGCCGAGTATGTGCGCGATATCCGCCCCGGCGAGATCCTGCGCATCAGCGCCGAGGGCCTCGTGTCCGAGCAGGGCGTGCCCGCCGCCGAGAAGAGCGCGCACTGCATCTTCGAGCAGGTGTACTTTGCTCGCCCCGACTCCATCGTGGACGGCAAGTCCATCTATGCCTGCCGTTACGACATGGGCCGCAAGTTGGCGCTCGAGTGCCCGGTCGAGGCCGACATGGTCATCGGTACGCCCGACTCCGGCCTGCCTTCGGCCGAGGGCTACGCTTTTGAGAGCGGCATTCCCTACGGTACCGGCCTCATCAAGAACCGCTACGTGGCCCGTACCTTCATCGAGCCCACGCAGGAGCTGCGCGCCATGGGCGTGCGTCTCAAGCTCAACCCGCTCAAGGATGTGATCGAGGGCAAGCGCATCGTGGTCGTGGACGACTCCATCGTGCGCGGCACCACCATGGTCCAGCTCGTGCGCATGCTGCGTCAGGCCGGCGCCAAGGAGATTCACATCCGCATCAACTGCCCGGAGGATGTCTGGCCGTGCTTCTACGGCGTGGACACCGGCGAGCAGAGCCAGCTCATCTCCGCGACCAAATCCGTCGAGGAGGTTTGCGAGTTCATCGGCGCCGACACGCTCGCGTTCCTGTCCGTGGATGCGCTGCTCGAGTGCGTTCCCAAGGGCGGCTACTGCACCGCGTGCTTCACCGGCGAGTATCCGGTTGCGATTCCGGAGAGCTTCGGCCGTGACAAGTTCATCGAGGGCTATACCCCGCGCAACCTCAGCAAGCCCGAGCCCATCACCGGTCGCTGCGTTGTCGACAAGGCCGAGGACCGTAGCTGGGAAGAGGCTCACGGCGAGTAACCGCGTTCCAACGTGCGATTTATCCGCCCTCGGCGCTTCGGCGCCGGGGGCGTTTTTCGTGCCGGGGTGCCGGGGTGGCGCTGCATCGGCGTCTCAATTGGTACCTGTCCCCAAATGAGACGTTGGCCCTGCTATCATGCTGTACTAGGAATTCCCTGGGTCGAAAGGAACCTCACATGGCCGAGAGCAAGCACGTAACGTACGAGGACGCCGGCGTCGATACCGCCGAGGGCGGCCGCGCGGTCGACGCGATCAAGCAGATGGTCAAGGAGACCAACCGCCCCGAGGTCATCGGCGGCATCGGTGGCTTCGGCGGCCTGTTCTCCGCCGCCGCGCTCAAGGACATGGAGGACCCGATCCTCATCTCCGGCACCGACGGCGTGGGCACCAAGCTCGTGCTCGCCCAGATCCTCGATCGTCACGAGACGGTCGGACAGGATCTCGTTGCCATGTGCGTGAACGACATCCTCGCCTCCGGCGCCGAGCCGCTGTTCTTCCTCGACTACGTTGCCATCGGCCATATCGAGGCCGAGCACATGGCCAAGATCGTCAAGGGCGTGGCCGACGGCTGTAAGCTCGCGGGCTGCGCGCTCGTGGGCGGCGAGATGGCCGAGCATCCCGGCGTCATGCGTCCGGACGACTACGATCTGGCCGGCTTCACCGTGGGCGTTGTCGATCGCCCCAAGATGATCGACCCCGCCAACGTGCGTGAGGGCGACGTCATCATCGGCCTGCCCTCCACCGGCGTGCACTCCAACGGCTACTCGCTGGTCCGCAAGGTCATCGGTGTCGACGGCATCGTTCCCGGTACCCCCGAGGCCGAGGCTAAGAAGGCCGAGCTCGAGTCCATCGAGCTCGCCCCCGGTCTGTCCCTGGCCGACGGCCTGCTTGCCCCGACCCGCATCTACGTTAAGCCCATCCTCGAGCTGCTCCGCGGCGAGGCTGGCAAGCACGTTCACGCCATTGCCCACATCACCGGCGGCGGCATCACCGAGAACCTCAACCGCGCCCTGCCCGCCAACGTCGACGCGCTGGTGGAGCGCGACGGCTCCAAGATGGGTTGGGATATCCCCGCCGTCATTACCTATGTGTCCGAGAATGCCGAGCTCACGCCCAACGAGGCCTGCAAGACCTTCAACATGGGCGTCGGCCTGATGCTGATCGTTTCCGCCGAGGACGAGTCCGCCGTGACCGAGGCTCTCGTCGCCATGGGTGAGAAGCCGTTCCGCGTGGGCACCTGCATCGCGGGTTCCGGTGAGGTGAAGTACACCGATGAGCAGTAAGGACGAACAGTCCCTGGACGCCGCCGTGGCAGAGGTTACGGCGGCCGCCCGCGTTTCCGGCATGCCCGATATCAACGAGCTGCAGGACGTCCGCGCAGCCCTTGCTCGCGAGGATCGCGCGCCGCTGCCCATCGGCGTGTTGCTCTCTGGTTCCGGCACCAACCTGCAGGCGCTCATCGACGCCATCGACGCCGGTGCGCTCAATGCCGAGATCAAGCTTGTTGTGGGCAGCCGCCCCTCTGCCTTTGGTCTTAAGCGCGCCGAGGCGGCGGGCATCCAGACGCTCACGCTGTCCAAGGAGATCTACGCCGATCCGATTCAGGCAGACGAGGTCATTGCCCATGAGCTGCTTGCGGCAGGCTGCGAGTACGTGGTTATGGCCGGTTACATGCGCATGGTTCACGCCCCGCTGCTCGCCACGTTCCCCAACCGCGTGATCAACATCCATCCCGCGCTCCTGCCCAGTTTCCAGGGTGCGCACGGTATCCAGGATGCGTTCGACCGCGGCGTGAAGGTGACCGGCGTGACCGTGCACATCGCCAACGCCGTGTACGACATGGGTCCGATCATCGCCCAGCGCGCCCTCGTGGTCGAGGAGGATTGGGATGTGGACACGCTCGAGGAGCACATCCATGCCATCGAGCACGTGCTGTATCCGGAGGTCGTGCAGATGCTGGCCGACGGGCGCGTGCATGTGAGGGAGAATCTCACGGTCGAGGTCCGGTCACTCGCGTAGCAGACCGGACGCAATGCGTTTCGCATTGCGCCTTGTAGCTCGTTTCGCTGCGCTTCATACATATCGCGCCATGGGGTGCGGCAGCTTTTGAGGCTCGCCGCACCCCTTTTTCATTCCGTTCACCGACGAACGCGTGCCGTTCGGCGGGGAGTTAAGCCAAGGGGAAAGGTGGGAAAATGAAAAAATGCGAGCCTAACATACTGAAATAATAGGTATTAAATATAGGGAAATTGTTATGTCTGATGCATAAACGTACAGGTGTACCACTTGTTAACAAAACTGGTCTTTTCGGTAAAATACCAGATATACATGCATAAAAATATTGAAATATAGAATATAGCTGCATGAAATGAGCTCAGCATCCCAACCAGCACACGTTTACAGTAGGCAAATCCATGCTCGGGGGCTCCAGCTTCAAAGGGGCCGGGCGGGAGATTTGTCGAATGGAAGGGGATGTATATGAAGATGCAGCGCTGGAAGAAGGTGACCGCGCGGTGCCTATTGCTGCTGTGTGCCGCGGCGATCGCCCTGCCTGCCCAGGCGGCGCACGCCGACGAGGTCAATTTGGCCCTCAATAAATCGGTTGAGGTGACAAAAGAGCATGAAAAGAGCGGTAAAAGGCTGGTCGATGGTGACAAGACGAAGGCTGGTCGTTGGATGACCGAGGCCCCCGCGGCCGAGGCCCATTCCGCAATCGTGGACCTACAGAAGGTCGAGAAGGTCAATTACTTCGAGATCACTTGGGAAGATGCGACCAACTGCGGTGCCGATTTCAAGCTGTATGCGAGCAGGGACAAGGTGAGCTGGGGCGCACCGATCAAGGAGTGGAAGGGCAACACGGGGCCCGTCACTCGCCTCAAGCTCGATGCTCCCGTCGATGCTCAGTTCATCAAGCTCGAGATTACGCGTATGAACGGTGCGTATGGTGTGTCCGTGGCCGAGCTCGAGGTTTGGAATATCGCGGGAGAGGCTCCGAGCCCTGCGCCTGAGCAACAGACTCCCGAGACCAACATCGCGCGCAAGGCCAAAGTCGCCACTTCTAGCAACGAGGACGGAAACCTTACGGGCGAGAAGGCGATCGATGGGAATACTTCTGCCCGCGAATCTCGGTGGGCGACCAAGACTGGAGCCCGCCCGGCTTGGATCCAGCTCGATTTCGGTTCTACGCGTGACGTGAAGACCTTCCGTGTGTATTGGGAGACTCGCAAGCCCAAGAGCGTGAAGTTCCAATATGCGGACGGAGAATCCGCTCCGGTCAAGGACAGCGAGTGGACCACGGCCAAGGAGATGGGGCGCCCTTCGAAGAAGACGCAGACCGTTTCTCTGGAAAAGGCCGTGAAGGCACGTTATGTCCGCGTGCTCGTTGAGGATTGGGACGCGCTCGATCCGGACGGCGGAGTCGAGTGGGATAACATTTCGATGCATGAGCTCGAGGTGTATGGAGGCGACCTGGAGAAGACGCTTGATGACTGGCTTTCCGAGGTCACTGTCGATCCCGTGACGCCCGAGACCAAGAAGCTCTCCTATGATCTGCCCGCGGTTCCCGAGGGCTATGAGATCAAGTACAACGGCACCGACTATGAGCAGGTCATCGATGCCGACGGCACGATTTACCGCCCGATTTGCGATGTCACGGTCAAGGCGTCCTTCAAGATTTCCAGCAAGACGGATCCTTCCGACTACGCTTTCAAGGAGTTTGACGTCAAGGTTCCGGGCAGCATGACGGCTGCCGGTGCCAACGCGGCCCCCGTTGTCCTGCCCGAGCTCCGCGAGTGGGTCGGCGGCAGCGGCAGCTTTGCCGCCTCTACGGCAAGGCGCGTTGTGTACGGAGACGCCTCGCTCAAGGCCATGGCGGAGGACTTTGCCAATGACTACCAGGCCCTGACCGGCATGAGGCTTCAGGTCGCCACGGGCACCTCTGCCCAGGCGGGCGACATCTTCTTCACTCTCGGCGCCGATAAGGCCAAGGGGCTCAAGGATGAGGGGTACCTACTCGACGTAACCGCGGATCGGATGACCGTGACGGCCGAGGCTGTTGCCGGTGCCAACTGGGGCGGTAAGACGATCCTGCAGGGTATGAAGTCCGGTTCCGGCTCCTTCCCGCTCGGCACGGCCCGCGACTACCCACTCTACAAGGTGCGCGGCATCATCTTGGACGTGGGGCGCAAGACCTTCACCCTCGACTGGCTGAAGCAGATGACCAAGCAGATGTCGTTCTACAAGATGAACGACTTCCAGATTCACCTGAACGACAACCTCATTCCGCTTGAGTACTACACCAATAAGAACGAGGATGTTTTCCAGGCCTACTCGGCGTTCCGTCTCGAGTCCGACGTCAAGAAGGGTGGCAACAACGGCAAGAACAAGGCCGACCTGACCGCCAAGGACGTTTGGTACAGCAAGAAGGACTTCAAGGCCTATATCGAGGAGTCCAAGGCTCTCGGCGTGAACATCATCCCCGAGATCGATACCCCCGCCCACTCCCTGGCTCTCACCAAGGTCCGTCCGGACCTGCGCCATGGTACGAGCGGTCGTCAGAACGATCACCTGGATATCGCCAAGCAGTACGACGAGTGCTTCAAGTTCGTGCGCGGCATCTTTGACGAGTACGTCAAGGGCGGCGACGCAGCCGTGTTTGCTGGTGCGGACACGATCCACGTGGGCGCCGACGAGTACACCGCGGATGGAAACGCGTACCGCACATTCGTGAACGACATGTTCAAGTACAGCGAGGACAACGGTAAGAAGGCCCGCGTGTGGGGTTCGCTGAGCACCATCAAGGGCGATGTCGAGGTCAAGGGCGTGTCCGAGGATGGCAAGCATCGTCGCGAGATGAACCTGTGGAACCCTGGTTGGGCCGACCTTAAGAAAATGTACGAGCTCGGCTTCGACCTGATCGACTGCCAGGACGGCGTCTTCTACATCGTGCCGAACGCCGGCTACTACTACGACTACCTGGGCGATGCGGCCTATACCGACCAGCTGAACTCCATCAGCGGTGTGGCTATTCCGGCGGGCGACCCGCAGATGGTCGGCGGCGCCTATGCCGTGTGGAACGACATGTGCGACTATCTGGAGAACGGTATTTCCGAATACGACATCTACGACCGCATCGACCATTCGCTCGGCCTCTTTGCCGCCAACTCCTGGGGCAAGGGCAAGCTTGATACAGCTGGTGCCAAGGCTGCTGTCTCCAAGCTGGGCGACTCCCCGAATGTCGACTTTGGGTACGAGGTTTCCGCCGATAAGAACGGTGTTGTCGCCCATTGGGCCATGGACTCTCTGAAGGACGCCTCCGAGCTCGGCCGCGACCTCGTGGCGGGCAAGAACGCCGCTATCGAGGACGTCGATGGCAAAAAGGCCCTCAAGCTCAACGGCGGCGAGTCTTTCGCGTCTGTCAAGGACGACGCTCTCACGACCGTTGGCCTGGGCAACGACCTTCGCGTGAAGGTGAAGCGCACCAGCGCCTCCGTGGATCCGCAGGTCCTGTTCGAATCCGATTACGGTTCGATCATGGCCGTTCAGGAGGGCACCGGTAAAGTGGGCTTTACCCGCGAGAATCGCGCCTATTCCTTCAACTACACCCTGCCCGTGAACGAGTGGGTTGAGCTCGAGATCAAGAATGAGTTCGAGCGGGCTTCGCTGTACGTGAACGGCGCGCTCGTCGACACGCTCGGCGATGGCGAGACCGTCGAGGGCAAGCCGCTCAAGGCCACCCTCATGCTCCCCGTGCAGCGCATTGGATCGACCGCCCACGCGTTCGAGGGTTATGTGGACGATGTCCGTCTGGGCGGCCAGCTGCCCGAGGGAACGGAATTCAGCAAGACCATGGATCTCGAGTACGCGATCCTCAACGCCGAGGCCATCCTCGCCGAGCAGGGAAATGGCACCCGTTCCATGGACGCAGCCAACCTGCGCGCGCTGATTTCCCAGGCCCGCGAGCTTCTCAAACAGTACAACCCGGCGCAGGCCGAGGTCGATGCCCTGCTGGCCAAGATCAACGCGGAGATTGAGCAGGCCGATTATGCGAAGGCCGACTACTGCCGCATCGACGCATACGCACAGCTCCTCGGTTCCGACGAGCTCAAGGGCATGTTCACCGAGCAGTCCGTCGCTGAGCTGAAGGCCGCCTGGACGTGGGTCCGCCGCGATCTGCCGGCTTCGATGCAGGGGATTGTCGATGGGCACGAGCAGGCTATCGTCAACGCGCTGAACGGCCTTGAGCTCAAGGCCGCCGGCGACCTGAGCCTGATCGACCGCACGACCCTCAAGGCCGAGGCCAACAGCGAGCAGGGCGGCGAGGAGGCCGCGAAGGCCATCGACGGTGATGTGAACACGAAGTGGCATTCGAAGTGGGGCAACGAGAACGCCAAGCTCCCCTATACGTTTGATCTGAAGGCCAAGAACGGTGAGCCTATGGCCGTCAATGGCCTGGTGTACACGCCGCGTCCCGATGGCGGCAACGGCGTTGTGACCGGCTACAAGGTTGAGGTGTCTAAGGACGGCACGTCTTTCGAGAAGGTCGCCGAGGGCAAGCTCGCCGATAACGCCGAGGTGAAGACGATTTCCTTCGACCGCGTTGAGGCGAAGATCGTGCGCCTGGTGATCACCGCGGCCAAGGGCAACTTTGGCAGCGCTGCCGAGATCGGGCTTTCCGATGCGGACGCCAAGGGCGATTTCGAGGGCCTGCAGGCCATGGTCGCCTTTGCGAAGCAGATCAAGAAGGATGGCCCCTGCAAGCACGACACCTTCTCCGATCCCACGTGGAAGGACCTGACGAAGGCGATTGCGGCCGCCGAGGATGCCATCACCGCGGCAGACGGGGATGTGAACACCGTCCACGGCCTCAAGGCGGAGGTTGCTCGTAGCGTGGCCGCGCTTCGCCTTGACGAGGAGACCGCTCCCAACCCGGGTCCCAACCCCGGCGAGGACAACAAGCCCGGGCAGCCCGAGCAGCCCGGGAACCCCGAGCAGCCTGGAAAGCCCGGTGAGTCCGAGCGCCCCGGTGCGACGGTTAAGCCCAACGGCGGTCTGCCCCAGACGGGCGACAACGCCATGGTGGCCGTCGTCGGCGTCGGCCTGGTTGCCGCAATCGCGGTTATCGCGGGCATCGTGCTGCGCCGCCGCTCCGGCAAGTAGTATCGTCTAGCGAGAGGTCGCCCGCGTGCCCTTGGGGTGCGCGGGCGCTTCTTGTCGAGGCAATCGATGACGGGCGCCGGGGCCATGGTTCGTTCGTGGCTCGGCGTCCTCGCACGAAACATACGTGTGCGAACGGCACTCATATGCCAAAAACCGACTCAGCGCAGAGGCGCCTGGCGATGCGGTGTGAGACAATACAACGATATGCGTGTACAAGAGCCGCTCTGCGCGGCCCGTCACAAGTGAAGGAAGGCCCTCGTTATGGCAGTGAATAAGAAGAGCGCCAAGATCAAGCGCGCGCCCGAGCCCGAGGCGGCTCCCACCAAGCGCCAGGTGAAGGAGGCACGCAAGGAGAAGCTCTCAAAAACCGCCAAGATCGTGCTTGTGGTTATCGGCATTCTCGCCATGCTCCTGTCCGTGACCGCCATGGCGTGCTCCGGCGTGCTTAACGAGGTCAGCAAGGAAGAGCCCTACGAGCTCACCGGCGGTGTGGCCGCCACGGTGAACGGCGTCAACATCAAGGAGGACACCGTCACCAACCAGATCATGAGCCTGCGCACGGGTTCCTACGACAAGGATGCCGATTGGGCCACCTATCTCGCGAGCCAGGGCCTTACGCCCGAGTCCTACCGCGAGAACGTCATCGACGGCATTGCCCGCCAGTACCTGCTGGTCGAGGCCGAGAAGGAGTACGGGATCACCGTCTCCCAGGAGGACCTCGACAAAGCCTGGAAGGACGCCGTGAAGAACTACGGTGGCGACGAGAAGGCATTCGTCGAGATGATCGAGCAGGTTGGTTTTACCAAGGATACGTACCTGGAGAACATCAAGAGCTCCTTGGCCCAGCAGAAGCTCAAGGACGAGGTCGCGCCCGCCGAGAAGCCCTCGGATGAGGAGATCATTACCTATCTCAACGAGAACCTCTCCACCTACAACGGCGCCCGCCGCTCCTCGCACATCCTGTTCAAGGTCGCCGAGGACGCCACCGATGAGCAGCGCGCAAAGGTCGAGGCCGAGGCTCAGAAGGTGCTTGACCAGATCAACGCGGGCGAGATCGAGTTCGCCAAGGCCGCAAAGAAGTACTCTGAGGATTCCTCCGCCGACAAGGGTGGCGATGTGGGCTGGGACAAGCTCACCACGTTTGTGCCCGAGTACCAGGACGCCCTTTCCAAGCTTGGCGTCGACCAGGTCAGCGGGCTGGTGAAGACCACCTACGGCTACCACATCATCAAGTGCACGGAGCTGTTCGAGGTTCAGACCGTGACCTCTCTCGACGAGGTTCCCGAGGGCATTCGCACATATGTTTCCGATATGCTCGAGTCCCAGGCGGTGGCCACGACTTATGGCGAGTGGCTGACCGACTACACCGAGAAGGCCGAGATCAAGATCAATCCCATGCCCGAGAACGTGCCCTACAACGTGGACATGAAGAAGGCATCTGAGAAGAAGGACGACTCCGCCAAGTAGGCGGATGCGAGGAGGCATCCCATGACGTACGAAGAGCTGCATGCCGAGATGGTCGCCGCCATGAAGGCAAAGGACAAGGTCCGCCTGGGCGTTGCACGCCTGGTGCTGGGCGAGCTGAAGAACGCCGCCTCTCGCGGCGGCGCGCACGAGATCACCGAGGAAGAGGTGACCGCCCAGATCAAGCGCACGCTCAAGCAGACCAACGAGACGCTCGAGATGTCCGAGAAGGCCGGCAACAATGCCGAGCGCACCGAGAACCTGCGCGAGCAGGTGGCGGTGCTCGAGAGCCTGCTTCCGCAGCAGGTTTCCGGCGATGAGCTCGTGGCGCTGGTCGAGAAGACGATCGCCGAGCTGGGTGCCACGTCCATGGGCCGCGTGATGGGCGCTCTCACTGCCGCGACGAACGGCAACTTCGACAAGCCCGCCGCCGCCAAGGAGGTTGGCTCGCGCCTGTCTTAACCCGATTGGACCCAATTGGGATGTGCAATTGGGGACGGGTGCAAATTACACATAGCAGTGCGGGTTGCGCACGGCGTTGTCCGGAGGGCGGCGAGACGGGTGTCTTGCCGCCCTCTCTCATTGAGGCGTGAAAAGTCTTGCACTGTGTATAAGTGTGTATATACTGTACTTATCGAGTATATACAGTATGCTCGGTCTGGTCGCGCCATGACGTCTGGGGCGACCTTGGCGCCGCGGGGACGCCCAAGGCGCAGACGGGAAAGGGATAGTGATTCGTGGAAATCATCATTTCGAATTCGAGCAACCAGCCCATTTACGAGCAGATCGTCCGGCAGGTCAAGAGTCAGATCATGGCTGGTGACTTGTCGGCGGGTGAACAGCTCCCCTCGATTCGCGCGCTTGCCAACAGCCTGCGCGTGAGCGCCATCACCACCAAGCGCGCCTACGCGGACTTAGAGGCGCAAGGCTTCATCGAGACGGTGCAGGGCAAGGGAAGTTTCGTCGCTGGCGGTAACGCCGAGATGCTGCGTGAGGAACGCCTGCGCGAGATCGAAGAACGCCTGTTTCAGGCCATCGAAGCTGGTAGGGCGCTCGATTTGGGCGATGAGGAGCTCATTGAGATGATGAGGACCCTTTTGGAGAGTGACGACTAGCAATGACATCATCACGAGTGGGCGCACCTCTTATCGAGGCTCGCAATATCACCAAGCATTACGATGGATTTACGCTGCAGGGCGTATCCCTCACGGTGGAACCGGGACAAATCGTGGGTTTTATCGGGCAGAACGGCGCGGGTAAATCAACAACCATCAAGGCCCTGCTCGGTATCATCGGCATCGATGCGGGCGATGCCCGAATCTTGGGCGTCGATGCGCGCGGGCTGTCCGGCGCCGACACCGCGGTGAAGGAGCGCATCGGCGTGGTGTTCGACACCGTTTCGATGCCGCCGCATATCAAGATCGCCGAGGTCGGCAAGCTTATGGAGCGCGCGTATCGGAACTGGGACGCGCGCGTGTTCGAAGAGTACCTTCACCGGTTCAAGCTCGATTCGAAGAAGGCGGTCAAAGAGCTGTCTCGCGGTATGGGCATGAAGTTGAGCCTGGCCTGCGCCCTGGCGCACAACCCGCAGGTGCTCATCTTGGACGAGGCGACCGCCGGGCTCGATCCCATGGCGCGCGACGAGGTGCTCGACATGCTGCGCGAGTTTGTGGCGGTGGAGGATGCCGCGGGAAACCCGCAGCATGCGATTCTGATGAGCAGCCATATCACGAGCGACCTCGACAAGATCGCCGACACGGTGGTGTGCATCGATGACGGGCGCATCGCGTTCGCCTGCGACAAGGATGAAATCTGCGACCTCATGGGAGTGGCGCGGTGCCGTGCGGCGGAGGTCGAACAGGTGCTGGCGAGTGAGCAGGCTCCTTCGCAAGTGCGCGTTTTGCATCACGAATACGGCGTGGACGTGCTCGTCCCCGATCGTTTTGAGTTCATACGCGCGTTCCCGCAGATCCCGTGCGACCGCGTGTCGATCGATGATTACATGGCGCTTGTCCTCAAGGGCGCGGTCTTGCATCCGCGTGTCGGCGCCCAGGAAGGCGGTGATGCGCGATGATGCGCATGCTCAAGATGGAGCTCACGGTGTTTGGGCAATACCTCAGGCAGCTGGCGCTCAGCATTCTGTTCATGGCGGTGTGTTTCACAGCGGGCATGGGCAGCACTTCCGCGTTGCCGGGCATCATTTTCATGATGGGGATGTTCAGCCTGTCAAATAGTGCGAGTCATTATGACGAGCAAAACGATTGGGCTGCGTTTCGTTTGACCATGCCTGTGTCGCGCAGGGATGTGGTGCTGGGTCGCTATCTGTTCGTGCTGATGGGCACGCTGGTCGTGTCGCTGCTCGTTGCCGTAGTGGCGTGCCTGCTGTCCTGGATGGGCGGGGCTTCGCTGCTTCCCGAGGTGGTCGCCAACGTGGTGCACCTTGATGCGGATATGATTAAGGCAGGGGTATTCACCCTCGCGCTCTGCAGTGCCATGGGGTTTGTGATCGCATCGGTATCCATGCCAGTGTTCTTCAAATTCGGCCAGACCAAGGCAACGCAGTGGCTGCCCTTCATCATGATGTTCTTGGGAGTCGCGCCGTTCATGGTGGTCGGCTTTATGGGCGAGGAGGCAATTTTGGCCATGCAACAGGCGCTTGCATTCGCGGAAACGCCTGAGGGCCTGACGTCGTTTGCCACGGGCGCTTTGATCTTTGGCGTGGCGTGCTACGTCGTGAGTGCGCTGATCTCTCTGCGGGTGTACAAAACGCGCGACTTGTAAGGGTGCGCAATGCCAAACGGCCCCAATTCGGGGACTGTCCCCAACGCCAAACGGCTTCAATTCGGGGACCGTCTTCATCCAGGGACCATCTTCAACTTGAGAGAGCGGGGCGGGTGCAAAGGCATTCGCCCCTTTGTTTTGCGATTCGGGCATTTCGAGGCAGAGCGGGATGCCGTAAGCGTTGCGTAAGCAAGTGACGAACACCGAGCGATACGATGTAGTGTACAAACTGTATGGCAAGATCAAGAGTATGAGGGCATCGATTCGCAAGGTGGATTGGCGCATATGGTAATTGCAACTGAGCGGCGCGATGCCGTAGTTCATCCCGCCGGCCCCCAGCAGCTTCCGCTTGTCCGCGTGAGGAACGTGCGCGATTTGGGCGGGTATGCGTATAGGGCGGAGGACGGTTCTCAAGGGGAGACGGCATATGGCGTCTTTCTTCGCGGCCCGTCTCTTCGCAAATTGACGACTGGAGATTTTGAATACCTGCAGGAGTACGGAGAGGGCCTGAAGTGCGTTGTCGATTTGCGCAGCGATTTTGAGGTTGGTCATTGGCCCGATCCTTATGCCCGCGGCCGAGATGGTGTGGCGTACGTGCATGTCCAGATGCTCGACCAGCTCAATTCGGGAAAGTTTCGCGACGCACTGCCGGATCGCATGTCGACGGTGTACAAGGGGCTGCTCGACAATCACGCTTCGAGCATCCGACGCGTGATGGAGTCGATTGACGCCTTTGGGCAGGATGGCTGCACGCTGTTTCATTGTCGGGCGGGCAAAGACCGGACGGGCGTTGTGGCGATGTTGCTGCTGGGGCTCGCCGGGGTCTCGGATGAGGACATCGTTGCGGACTATGCGGCTACGCAGCGGTATCTCGGGCGGGGGCTGCGCGCTCAGCGCGTGGCTGTTTCGGCAATTTTGTGCCGTCGAGCTCCTCGTTGTCTGTTTGAGGCGATTCCCGCCGAGATGGAATTGACGCTTGGGTATCTGCACGAGCGCTACGGAACGGTCCGGGAGTATCTGGAGGGTTGCGCTGGAGTGCCCGTCGCCGTGCTCGATCGGATTGCGCATCGGCTGAGGTTTGGTTGATCGCTTCGCGGGGAGGGTGCGGCGCATCGGAAAGTTCATGAATGAGACTTTTGGTAATTAGAAATCGAAATCGTGAAGTAGCGGGCGAGAAGCCAGGAGCCCGACCTGCGGATTTGTTTTGGCGTTGGGCCGGTCTACCGGGCAAGGTCGGAAAGTAATTACCAAAAGTCCTTCAAGTGAAAAACGGAGACGGCAATCATATGCAAAACCCCTGCATGTTTTGATCGCATGCAGGGGTTTTGACGTCATGTTATGCAGAAGCGGACCGAGCGCTTGCCTTTTGACCTTCCGCTCGGGTTACTTGATTTGCGTCGTACCGGGCGCGAGGTTCGGATCGGTCTCGTTCGCGGCGCTCTGGCGAAGCTTGGTGTACACATCCTTGCCGTCGCCGAAGAGCTCGTAGTATTGAATCGTGGCGTACTCGGAGCGCGCCTGCAGTGCCTTTTGCAGCGAAGTCTGGGCATCTCCGCCGTTCTCATCCTCCTTGACGCTGGACAGGTAGATGGTGCCGGTGGCGTCAAGGTAGCCGGTGGTGTTGATGGCGGGCAGCGCGCTGCGCAGGGTGAGCTGGGCCTTTTGGTAGTCGTTGAGCGGAGCTCCGATGATGTTCATCATCTCGGTGCCCAGGTAGTTGGTGGAGAGGTTGTCCACATGGCTGTCCTGGTCGTTACCGGCGACATCGTAGTTCGCCCAGATGAGGTAGTCGGTGGTCCACAGGCGCATGTTGTGCTCGGCCTTATCCTCATTGGTGAACCAGCGGTTGTTGTACTTGTCGGGGAAGAACGGCTGGTGGTCGCCAAAGAACACGAGCACGACGGGGCGGTCGAGCTTGCGCAGCTTGCCAACGAAGTCCTTGAGCGCGCGGTCGGATTCCTCAATGAGGGACAGATACTCGTTGACCTCGTTGTTCACCGCGCCGTCGATCAGGTAGTTGTTCAGCTTGTCGGGCGGGAGCAGGCCGGTGTCATAGCCGGAGTGGTTCTGCATGGTCACGTCGAAGATGAACTGAGGCGCGGAGTCGGACTCGAGCATCTCGAGGATCTTGTCGTAGGTGGCGGCGTCGGACACCATGCCGCGGAGCTTCTCGGCATCCTGGAAGTCGTTGATCGTCATGAATCGATCGAAGCCGAAGCCGGAGTAGACGTTCTCGCGGTTCCAGTTGGTGCCATGGTTGGGGTGCATGGCCGTGGTGGTGTAGCCCAGATCCTTGAACTGCTCGGCAAGATTCTTGGTGTCGAGCAGGTCGTAGATCGTGTAGGGGTACACGCCCGACCCAAGGTAAGACATGGAGTTACCGGTGAGGAACTCGAACTCGGTGTTGCAGGTGCCGCCGCCGTACGCGCTCACGTAGAGGGTGCCGCGTGAGAGGGCGTCGGGGAGGTTCTTGAAGAACTGCGGGCCGTTGTAGCCGGCGTGCATGTTCTGGTAGATGGAGAGGTCCGAGAACGTCTCGTTCATGATGGCGATAACCGTGGGCTTTTCCTCGGCGAATTGGGCCTCGGCATCGGTGCGCTGCTGGGTCTTGCCGGCAGTCTCGTCGTACTCGCCGGCGAGCTTCTTCTCGAGCTTTTCGGCCTTGGCCATGTCGTAGTCCTCGGGCACGGGCGGCTTGATGGTCTGCGCGGAGGAGATGAACGTGGGGATGAAGCCCTGGCGGTAGTAGCTCTCGAGCGGGCGCCAGGTGTACACGGTGATGTTGAGGGTGTTGTAGTAGTCGATGAGCGTGACGTGGGCGCCAACGCCAACGAGGCACAGGGCACCGATCAACAGGTTGGTGAGGAAGAGACGGCGGTTGCGCTTGGTGGGCTCGGGGCGGAAAGCGCCGGCGAGCGAGCACAGCAGCATGGAGATAGCCAGGAGGGCCATGCCGTACAGGCCGAACGCGCTGAAGATGTAGGTGAAGCCGCCGCTCACCGCGGCAGCAGTGCCCAGGGCGGAGAGGTCGGCGGGCTGGATGGGCATGGACTTGAACGTGATGACGAAGAACTGCGCCATGCCGATACCCCAGCACAGGAAGGCGATGAACGCTGGGGACGCTGGAACAGGTAGAAAAGGCCGACCATGACGGCGGTGATGAGTGCCCACTCAAGCAGGATGCACAGCGGGTAGCACCAGGTGAGGTCATGGTTGGAGGGGGTCTCGAGCCCGAGCATGGCGAACAGGCCGGCGAGCAAGAGCAGCATCACGCAGACCGCGGTGGGGCGGTGCAGCGCGATGCGGAGCTCGTGGACGCGGCCGCGCAGCTTGCGGCCCAGGCGACCGATGCGGGAGAGGTCCTCGTCGCGGGTGATGCGATGTGCGCACGCATCGTACTTGTCGCATGCGCCGCAGTCGGGTCGGAAGGTGCGAGCGGCAAGTTCGTCACCGAAACGCATGTAGGATTCGATGCGCGCCCAGGTGATGTCACGCGCGAAAGAGGCCCAAGCGCAGGCGGTGAGCGCAGCGTTCAGGATGATGGGGGAGAGGATGTCGTCGGGCGCCATGCCGAGAAAGCCCAGCGCGATGGCAACGGCCTGCATGATGCAGAACATGATGCCCCAGCCCATGCCGGAGCGATCACCCGATTCCTTGCGACGGGTGAGCTCCCGACGGCCCAAGTAGGCGGAGGCGACAAGCCCCGCGATGGATACGATGGCAGTGAACATACGACAACCTCTTCTTCGCTCAACGGATGTTGAAGCAGGCGGCGTGCCCAAATCCTGGACAGCGCTTACCCGGCCCTGATAAACATGTGCTACGCGCGGAAGGCGACAAGGGAACATACTACCCACGGATTGTCGAGATTTAGTCGATAAGCTGCAGGTATCCGTTGTTTCCATAGAATGGGCCAAGAAGCGTAACCGATGCTTAAGGACGGCGGTAAATGGGAATGACGGGAAACGCGGTGCTCGACTGCATCGAGCGCAGGAGCTCGACACGGCAGTTCGACTTGACGGCGGAAATCACGGCCGAACAGCGAGAGGCCGTGCTCCATGCTGCGAGTAGGGCCCCAAGCGCCGGGGCGATGATGATGTATTCGATTATCGATATCCGCGAGCAGGCGACGCGAGATCGCCTCGCGGTGCTTTGCGACAATCAGCCGATGATCTCCAAGGCGCCGTGGGCGCTGGTGTTTGTGGTGGATTACTGCAAGTGGATCGACCTGTTCGAGCACGTGGGGTGCTTGACCGAGGAATTCGCGGCCGCATCCGGCTGCGCTGCCCGCCCGCATCCCGGTCTGGGAGATTTTGGAATCGCGGCGCAGGACGCGGTGATCGCGGCACAGAATGCGGCAATTGCCGCCGAGGCGGTGGGATTGGGCACCTGCTACATAGGCGACATCATCGAGAACGCCGAGGAGGTGCGTGACCTTCTGGATTTGCCCGAGCACACCGTGCCCTTGAGCATGCTCATCCTTGGAACCCCTAAGAAGGAGCGCCCGGCAACCCCGCATCCGACCGTCAACCTTGTGATGGAGGAGCGCTATCGCCGCGCCGACGCTCCGACTATGGCCGCTCAAATCGCCGAGATGGACGCGATGTTCCGCCCTCACGCGACGGAGCCCGGGGCGCGTGTGCGCGACATCTACACGCGCAAGCACACGAGCGACTTCATGGCCGAGATGAGCCGGTCGATGGACTTGTGGCTTCGGAATTGGCTTGGAAAGAGCTGGTAGAAACATCTTAAGCGCGATGCTCGGGGCCCCGCTGGGGCCTCGGTTTTCACGGCGAACGTCTTGGCATGCACAAACAAAAAAGACCCATCCGCGCGGATGGGTCTTTTTGACATTCAGCGAGATCGCGGAGGCGCTCGTTAGCAGCGCTCCTCCACGGCCACGCGCGCGATGCGGTCGACCGGCTTGAACTTGGTGAACAGCGGCACGTACTCGTAGAACACGCTGGAGTTCTCCAGGCCGAACCACTGCACCGGAGAACCGGCGAAGCGGCGGATCGCGTACTTCATCGCGATGGCGTGGCGCTCACGCTGCTCGACGTCGGACTCGGGCGCAAGCGTTTTGCGGATCAGGCAGAAGCGGAAGGAACCGATCACGCCGGGCTTGTCGTACACGGAGTAATCGTGCACCTGCGGCGGCAGCTCACCGGACGCGGACAGGTCGGAAACGATCTGGCGTAGGTAGGCGTTCACGCGCTGGTTGACCTTGTAGCCCAGGTAGAGGTGCACGCGGTACACAAAGTCGGTGCCGTAGTTCTCGACGGAGTACTCGAAGGTGTGCGGCTCATCGGTGACCTCGACGTTCAGGAACCAGTAGGCGCGGGCGCGCTTGGGGTGCTTATCGAAGATCGAGTACAGGATGTCGCGGTCGAGCATGTCGGTCGACTTGCTGTTGGTGAGGTAGACCAGGTTGTCGCAGAGCGTCTCGTAGTGCGAGTCGTTGCGCAGGCGGTCGAGCTGGTCGATGTACTTGCGCACAGGGAGCATCGTGTACTGGCGGCGCTCGACGCGGCTGCCGTTGTACCAGCTGACCATGACGCCCATGATGAGCGCGGCCATCAGGATGGTGAAGTAGCCGCCATGGAAGAACTTGGTGAGGGAGGACACGAAGAAGAAGCCCTCAAGCGCGACGAAGAAGATGACGAAGGCCCAGGGGAAGACCTTCATCTCGCGCACGCCGTGCAGGTAGAAGAAGAGCAGCACGGAGGTGCAGATCATCGTGATGGTGATGGCCAGGCCGTAGGCGGCCTCCATGTGAGCGGAGCTCTGGAACAGCAGCACGACGATAACGCAGCCGACCCACATGACGTTGTTGACCATGGGGATGTAGAGCTGGCCCTTGGTCTCGGCGGGGTAGAAGATTTGCATGTGGGGCATGAGGTCGAGGCGGCTGGCCTCGGACACGAGCGAGAACGCGCCGGTCACGAGCGCCTGGCTCGCGATGATCGCGGCGCAGGTGGAGAGGATGACGCCGAACGGACGGACCATTTCGGGCAGCATCTGGAAGAACGGGTTGAGGTCCTCGATGAGGGCGAGCTCGGGGTTGCCGGCGTTGGCGAGCAGCCAAGCGCCCTGGCCGAGGTAGGACAGGATGAGGCAGATCTTGACGAAGGGCCAGGTGGCATAGATGTTGCCGCGGCCGACGTGGCCCATGTCGGAGTAGAGGGCCTCGGCACCGGTGGTGGCGAGGAAGCAGCTACCCAAGATCATAATGCCGGCATGGTTGTTGGGAGACAGCAGGAAGCTGATGCCGCGCAGCGGGTTGAACGCGAGCAAGACAACAGGGTTGCCGAGCACGTAGATGAGACCCGCGCCGCCGAGGAACAGGAACCAAAACGTCATGACCGGGCCGAAGGCATGGCCGATCTTGGAAGTGCCCACGCGCTGCACCGCGAACAGCAGGCACACGATGATGAGCGTGATGACCACGACGTTCATCTGGTTGTCGCCCATAATGTCGTGCACGGCGGGGATGGTGCGCAGGCCCTCGATGGCCGTGGTGATGGTCACCGCAGGGGTGAGGATGCCGTCGGCCAGAAGCGCGGCGCCGCCGAGCATGGCGGGCACGATCAGCCATTTGCCGTATTTGCGCACGATGCTGTAGAGCGCGAAGATGCCGCCCTCGCCGTGGTTGTCGGCCTTGAGGGAGACGAGCACGTACTTGACGGTGGTCAGCAGCGTGACCGTCCAGATGACGAGCGAGAGCGCGCCGAGGATGAACTCCTCGGTCACGGTCATGATGCCGCCCTGGCCCGCAAGCAGCGCCTTGGTGACGTACATGGGCGACGTGCCGATGTCGCCGTACACGACGCCCAGGGTGACGAGCATCGCGCCGATGCTTACCGGGATCGCGGCAGAACCGTGCCCGTGCTCGGATGATTCAGTTGAGTGTGCCATTGCGGTATTGCTCCTTGGCGAAGATGACCCGGCGCCGGCCTTCCCCCAGTGCGCCGAGAGGCATATGCATGCCATCTAACGTTCCAGCCATTATAGGCTGTACGCAGGGCGTATGCTATATGCCTCTACCTGCGAAAACGCTTTGTGTCGGCGGGTTTTCGCGCAGAAGCCTCGCGCAACTCGCGCGTGCGCTCGCGAATTGCATCCTCGCTCATGCCGACTCGGCGCATGGCCTCCTCGGACGTATAGCGCTTGACCAGGTAGCAATGGTGGATCTTTTTATTGCGGGCAAAGTCCTCGGGAATGGTCTCGTCCGTGATGTCGGTGAGGACCACGCCGGCGCGTGCCAGTTCCTCGATATCGGGGCGGAACGTGCGCAGGTTGCACGAGAAGATCGCCTCGCCCTCGCGGGAGAGCAGGCGCGACAGGCCGACGAGCAGCTCGACGTGGTCGCGTTGGACGTCCCAGGTGCGGCGGCCCATCTTGCTGGAGTTGGAGAAGGTGGGCGGGTCGCAGAAGATCAGGTCCCAGCGGTTGCGGGTCTGCCTCATGTCGCGGATCCAACTCATTACGTCGGCGCGCACGTAGTGATGGTCGGGACCGACAAAGCCGTTTTGCTCCATGTTGCGCTCGGCCCAGTCCAGGTAGGTGTTGGAGAGGTCGACGGTGACGGTCTCCTCCACGCCGGCATCGGCCGCATAGCAGGTCGCGGTGCCGGTGTAGGCGAACAGGTTGAGGAAGAAGCGTTTGCCGCGGGCGTGCTCGCGCACGAGGCCGCGGGTGATACGGTGGTCGAGGAAGATGCCGGTGTCCAGATAGTCGTTGAAGTTGACAGCGAAGGTGAGGCCGCCCTCTTCGATGAGGGGGAGCCTGCGGGTGCGGATGTCGCTCGGGGTGCCCGAACCCGCGCCCTGGCTGGGGCGGTTGGCGGGCGCCGAACCGCTGCGGGTGCCGCGGG
>OODM01000623.1_pt1 | contig 20740 bp, 15 predicted proteins | sample 1671471 | NCBI WGS metagenome assembly OODM01 (sample SAMN06348160, study PRJEB24527) | human gut metagenome | biome: human gut; feature: ankylosing spondylitis patient; material: feces | host: Homo sapiens | place: China | collected 2015-10 | reverse complement strand
TATATTTTTTTGGTCTTGCCATCTAAAATCACCGCCGTTTCTTTTTAGTATATCATGAAACGGTTTGTCAGACCATAAAATTAATTAAATATCAATGATACAGTATACTAGTACGAGCGATATGCGGATGGTGTCATCCCATATCGCTTTTTAAATACTTTCACGAAGTAATTGCTGTCAGGATATCCTACATACATTGCAATTTCCGCAACAGAAAGCATGGAGGTCTTTAAGAGTTCGGCAGCTTTTTTTGTGCGTAAATCTGCTATATATGCGGTCAGGGTGATACCCAGTTCTTTTTTAAACAGACGGGACAGGTGTTCTTCGCTTACATGATTTGTATCCGATAATTCGTGTAGGGAAATGTCCTGTGAATAGTTGATGGAGATGTAGTTTAGTACATTTCGGATAACGGGAGAGTATTGTGACATATGCTTTGTATCATGAACAGCCTGGGTCAGTCTGATCAGCATATCTTTTTGAATCTTATCCAGTTCAGATCCGGTTCTTGCGGAGGCAAATTTCTGGATACTTTCTTGTGCTATTTCATCTATTTTTACCACAGGGCAGCCACCGGCCTCAGCGGCTTTTCTGGCAAGAGTTCTAAGGATGGCAAAACCATTCCAGTCGGTAGAATATAGAGAACGCTGTGATTGGGAGGTGTTGGCATAGTAATTGCTTGCTATACTCTCAAAAGCCATACGGACACCGTCTATATCCCCATCTGATATTTTTCTGAGAAAATAATTCTCCGTTTCATATCTGTCTATGATTTGATAATAGGTATTATTGGATTCTAAAATCAGCTTATCTGTCTTGAGCTCCTCATGGAATCCGGTCAGCTTTCTGTAAGAAAATTCAGGTGTATTTGGGATAAAGGTACGCATGGCAGCAAGTACGGTACCGTGGATCATGGAATAGCTGAGCTGTGGAAACTGATCATAGTATAGCTTCAGTGGCAGCAGGATGCTTGCAGGTAGTTTGTGGGATGCTAATAATTCCTGCATTTCCAGTGATGAAAAAGTATTTTTTACATAGGGACCCAGCAGGTAACAGGTATTATCAAAACAAAATAGAATCAGATTTGTATTCAGATAGTCTGTAATCTCATAAAATACTTCTTTTTTTGCATTTTCCAGCAGATAATGCAGATATTCTGCGGTGTACATCGGCTGAAGCGTTTTTTCAAAGCAATTTTGCTGTTCAAATGAATCAAGAGAGACATTATCATTTGCAATACTGCAGATTCTGATGCCCAGTATATTTGCTACAAATCCCATGAAAATTTTCTCATTCATTAGATATCCCCCGTCATGTATATGTTATCAGATACCGCTGCGGGCGGCAGACTGTGATTTTTATACAAATATCAAAATAATACTATTTATATCAAATTTACTCTAACTATATCATGGATCATATGTTAATGTAAATACAGATCAAAACATATTTAACAAAAAGATACCAGGGAGGTTTTTTTATGGGGAAAGAAAAGAAATTAACGCAAAGTGAAATTGACGGTGTGCAATACCGTCGTGCAAAATTATGGCAGATTATTTTGTACTCATGTAATGCAATGGTTGGAATGACGGTTTATTCTTTAATTGGTATGGCAAGCTATAGTGCAAGTGTTGGATATGGAATTTCAACAGCTGTCATAGGAATTATTCTGACATGTACACGTATTTTTGATGGTGTGACAGACCCTGTTTTAGCAATTATATATGACAAGGTGGACACGAAATTTGGAAGATTAAGGGTACTGCTTTTGGGAGGATTTGTTATTGAAGCAATTGCACTTCTTGCCATGTTTGATGTGTTCTCATCAAAGGGCCATGGAATCGTTGTGTTTACGTTGTTATATGTAATTTACGTTATTGGTTATACAATTACAAATATGACAGCGCAGACATTACCGGCAATTATGACAAATGATCCGAAACAGCGTCCTACAATCGGAGTATGGCAGACAGCATTTAACTATCTTGTTCCTATGATAATGACGGTTATACTTAACATGGTATTACTTCCGAAATTTGGAGGGACATATAATCAGGAGTTCTTGTCAGCTGCAGTGAGAGTAAGCATGATTGTGGCAGCAGCAGGCATTGTGCTTGTATGCATAGGAATTTCAGAATATGACAAGCCGGAATATTATCTGGGAATTAAGAAACAGGAGCCACTTAAAGTAAAGGATATGCTTGATGTATTAAAGGGAAATAAACCATTACAGGCATACATTGTCGCTCAGGCATCTGATAAAATTGCACAGCAGACAGCATCACAGGCAGTGATTACAACAATGCTTTTTGGTATTATTATTGGAAATATGAGTCTTGCCACAATGCTTTCTGTGATAAGCATGCTTCCTTCGATCGTATTTGCCGGCTTTGGAGCCAGATATGCAGGAAAATATGGCAGCAAAAATGCGATTGTGACATGGACAAAGATATGTATGGCAGTTGCAGTAATATCACTTGTATTCTTTATCGTAATTGATCCGGGCACAATCTCAACATTTGGATTTACAATGATAGCTTATGTCATACTCACTCTTGTGCTGAACGGAGCGAAAATGTGTGTTACCACAGCGGATGTATCATTTATGGCAGATATCATTGACTATGAGCTTGACAGAAGTGGAAGATATGTACCAGCCGTTGTTACAGGTACTTACAGTTTCATTGATAAACTGATCTCTTCCTTAGCAGCACTCATTGCAACCGGTGCCGTGGCGATTATCGGATATACAAATACTATGCCACAGCCGAACGAGCCGCTTACAACCCCTATTTTTGTGGTGACAATGATAATATACTTTGGGATGCCAATTCTTGGATGGATTGTGACACTTATAGCTATGAAAAACTGTAAACTTACAAAAGAGGAAATGGTTCAGGTACAAAAGAGGATAGAGGCAAAGAAGAATGAGATGAAAGAAAAAGTAATAAAGGAGTATGTGTAAGTATGAGAAAAATAAATTTATTTAATGATAATTATATATTTGAAAAGGAGGGAGTCACCGAAAAAGTGACTCTTCCGCATACCTGGAATGCAGCAGATGGACAGAGCGCATCCGATTATTACAGAGGAGAGTGCATTTACACAAAGAAATTTGCAAAACCGGAACTTAAGGATGGAGAGCAGTTATATCTTGAAATAACCGGAGCAAATTCATCATCAAAGGTAAGCCTGAATGGGAAGGAGCTTGCGTCACATGACGGAGGCTATTCTACATATCATGTAAATCTGACAGATGGACTTATGGATGAAAATGAGCTTGAAATCAAGGTGGATAATTCCCCAAATGACCACGTATATCCACAGAAAGCAGATTTTACATTTTATGGCGGCTTATACAGGGATGTGAGGCTTATCACTGTGCCAAAGAACCATTTTGACCTTGATTATTATGGTGGAAAAGGTTTTTATGTGACACCAGAAGTGAAAGAGGATGGCAGCGCAGAGGTCAGATTTGATGCATATGTATGTGGTGATGCAGATGAGATCAGTGTTTTGGTAAATGGAGATTCTGGTTCGCAGAGTGTAACACTTTATATCCCGGAAGATGACACACAGACAATTTATGATGAGGACGCACTTTGTGGAATCAGACATTATACAGGAACGCTTATCATTGATAATCCTCATCTGTGGAATGGATTAAAAGATCCATTTTTATATACAGCGGCAGCAGAACTTAAGAAAAACGGTGATATAATTGATGAAGTTACCACAAAATTTGGATGCCGGAACTATTACTTTGACCCTGAAAAAGGATTTTTCCTGAATGGAGAGAGCTATCCGCTCAGGGGAGTATCACGCCATCAGGACAGGATGGGCGTTGGAAATGCACTTACAAAAGAGATGCATGAGGAAGATATGGAGCTGATATTGTCAGTGGGAGCTAATTCAATCCGGCTTGCACATTATCAGCATGACCAGTATTTTTATGATCTGTGCGATGAAAAAGGAATTGTGGCATGGGCTGAGATACCGTATATCACAGTACATATGGATGGTGGAAGAGAAAACACGATCTCACAGATGAAAGAACTGATTGTCCAGAACTATAATCATGCGTCTATTATTTGCTGGGCTATCTCAAATGAAATATCTTTACAGGGGGTAACGGAGGATCTGTTAGAAAATCATAGAATATTAAACGATATGATTCACAGAATGGATCAGAGCCGCGTATCTGCAATGGCAAATCTGTTTATGCTTGAGACAGACAGTCCGCTTGTAAGTCTCCCGGATATCAGAGGCTATAATCTCTACTATGGATGGTATGTGGGGGAGATGGAAGACAATGATGCATTTTTTGACCAGTTCCACAAAGAACATCCGGATACAGTGATCGGACTGACAGAGTATGGTGCTGATTCGGTAATTAAATTGCAGTCACCAAAGCCGCAAAAAGGTGATTATACAGAAAGCTATATGGCAGTGTACCATGAGCATATGCTTGAGATGATTTCCCAAAGACCATACCTGTGGGGCACCTATGTATGGAATATGTTTGAATTTGCTGCTGCAGGACGAGATGAGGCGGGCGACCCTGGTAAAAATCACAAGGGACTTATCACCTTTGACAGAAAAGAGAAAAAGGATGCTTACTATATTTACAAGGCATGGTGGAGCGATGAACCGTTCGTTCATCTTTGCGGAAGAAGATATGCAGACCGTATAGAAACGGTCACAGAGATTAAGGTTTACTCTAACCAGAAAAGGATAGCCCTCTATGTGGATGGAAAACTCTTTGGGGAGCAGGAAGGTGAGCATATATTTAAATTTGAGGTTCCAATCTGTGGAGAGCATACGATAAAAGCTGTCTGTACAGATCATGAGGCATTAAGCGATGAAATGACGATCCAAAAGGTCAGTGAACCAAATCCGGCGTATTTTATGGATGCCACAAAGGTTTGTAACTGGTTTGAAGAACCACAGGAAGAGTCTGAAAAGGAAGAAGGCGGATATCTCTCGTTAAACAGCACGATGGCAGAGATTCAGGCTGTACCGGCGGGAGCGGCACTTCTTGCGCAGATGATGAAGCAGATGCAGGGTTCAGTGGCTGGAGGTATGGGTAAGAATGTAAAGATACCAGAGACAATGATGGCTCTGATTGCAAGACAGCCGTTAAAGAAACTTCTGGCACAGGGAGGAATCGATGCAGATGGAGAGCAGGCGAAGATGCTTGCAGCAGCACTTGGAAAGATTCCAAAGAAATAAGGTTCTTTAAATGGAAAATTATGGTAGTTAATTGAGAGAGAGCAGTGAAGTGAGGTCAGATGAAATGAGCAGATTTCCAGACAAATTTATGATTGGTGCGTCAACTGCGGCGCACCAGGTAGAGGGCAGCAATACAAACAGTGATTACTGGGCAATGGAGCACTTAAAGCATACGAACTTTAATGAGCCATCTTTAAACGCAGTTGACCATTATAACCGTTATGAGGAGGATATCCGTCTGATGGCAGAGGCTGGGCTGAATACTTATCGATTTTCCATAGAGTGGGCACGTATAGAGCCGGAAGAGGGAAAATTTGATGAAGCAGAAACAGAGCACTACAGAAAGGTGCTCAAATGCTGCAGAAATCATGGAATAGAACCGGTTGTTACCATGATGCATTTTACATCACCAGTATGGCTGATACAAAAAGGCGGATGGGAAAGTGAGTCAACCGTAAAGTATTTTGTAAGATACTGTGCATATGTGGCAGAAAAACTTGGAGACCTCATGCATTATGTCATCACAATCAATGAAGCAAATATGGGACTTCAGGTAGCTGCGATTGCAGAGCGTTATAAGCGTCAGATGATGGCGAAGCGCAGGAAAGGAAAAAAGAGTAAAAAAGATAAGAACATGGAAGGCACCGCTCAGGTTGGCATGAATTTTAATAAAATGCTGAAAAATATGTTCTGGCAGGGATTTGAAAACAAAAAAGTTTTTGGAACAAAAAAACCGCAGATCTTTGTCAGTGCAAGAACACCAGAAGGAGATATCCTTGTAATGCGTGCGCATCAGGCTGCAAGAGATGCGATGAAAAAGGTTCATCCAGAACTTTTGATAGGATTGTCATTGTCACTTCATGATATTCAGGCTGTTGATGGTGGAGATGCAGCTGCAAAGCATGAGTGGGAGGAGGAATTTACACATTATCTTCCCTATATAAAGGATGATGATTTTTTTGGACTTCAGAATTATACCAGAAGCCTTATTGGACCAGATGGAATATGTCCTGTGCCTGAGGGGGCAGAGATTACACAGATGGAGTATGAATTTTATCCACAGGCATTGGAACATGTGATCAGAAGAGTGCATGAGGAGTATACAAAAGCTGGGAAGAAAAATATGCCGATCATGGTCACAGAGAATGGCATAGCAACAGAGGACGATACCAGAAGGGTTGCATTTATTGATGAGGCAGCAAAGGGAGTGGAAGCATGTATTGCGGATCATATACCGGTGATAGGCTATTGCCACTGGTCGCTGCTGGACAATTTTGAGTGGCAAAAGGGCTTTTCAATGAAATTCGGACTGATAGCAGTAGACAGATCCACCATGAAGCGTATGCCGAAAAAGAGTCTCTATTTTCTGGGACAACTATAACTTGGAAACTATATGGAGTGAAAATAAATGAAGTATTATTGTAATCCGGTAAATATAAATTACAGATATCAGTTCAATGCGGATCAGAGGAAAAACGGAATTGCTGTCTGCCGCGAAGCAGCAGACCCATCCATGATAACGTTTAAAGGCAGATATTACATATTTGCATCCATGACTCTTGGTGTATGGGTTTCGGATGATCTGGTAAAATGGGAAAATCATAAACTGCCATCAGAACTTCCGTTGTATGATTATGCGCCGGATGTGCGTGTGATGGGGGAATATGTATATTTCTGTGCCTCAAAAAAAGGGGAAAAATGCGACAGGTACCGCACAAAAGATATCTTAAACGGACCATATGAGAAGATAGAGGGAACCTTTGATTTCTGGGATCCGAATCTGTTTGTGGATGATGATGGAAAGGTTTATTTTTACTGGGGCTGTTCAAATGAGACCCCTATGTGGGGAGTGGAGTTAGACCCACAGACCATGAATCCAAAGGGAGAGAAAAAAGAACTGATATATGCCGATCCTTATAAATATGGATATGAGCGGATTGGTGATGATAACGGTAAGCTGCCACGCTCAAAGGAAGAGGTGGACGCCTGTTTTGACAATTTCATGAAATCCCAGGGGACACCTGTGGAGCAGATCCCGCAAATGTATATCCCGATGATCAGGGGAATGTTCACAGATAAACCTTATATTGAGGGTGCCTGGATGGATAAGCATGAAGGCAGATATTATCTGCAGTATGCATTTGCCGGTACACAGTATAATACCTATGGAGATGGAGTATATGTCTCAGACAAGCCGTTAGGACCATTCACACCGGCAAAAAACAATCCATATTCCTATCATCCGGGTGGATTTATGCCAGGTGCCGGTCATGGTTCTACGATGGAGGATTATAAGGGGAATCTGTGGCATGCGGCTACAATGCGGATCAGCGTAAACCATGATTTTGAGAGAAGAGTCGGCATCTGGAAGGCTGCATATGATGAGGAAGGTGAGTTGTGCTGTAATCAGAGGTATGGGGACTGGCCGATTGGCGTGTCTGACGGGAAAGAACAGGATATATGGGAAAATCCACACTGGATGCTGTTATCATATAAGAAAGAAATGTCAGCATCATCATGTACGGATGGGCATGCACCACAGCTTGCAGCGAATGAAAATGCGCAAAACTGGTGGCAGGCTTCGTCATCCGACCGGAAAGAATGGCTGATGATGGATTTGGGAAAAGCTATGGATGTGCATGCGATCCAGATTAATTTTGCGGATGATGAAATCCATATTCCAGTTCCCGGCCAGATAAGAGGGACGACTCAGGCGAGATATATTGAGGAAGCAGATCTTGTTACGCGGTATCTTTTAGAGGGATCTGTGGATGGTGAAAAATTCTTTGTATTAGAAGATAAGACAAAAGCAGATACGGATTTAAGCCATGATTTCTTAGTATATGAGAATGGTATGGAGGTTCGTTACATAAGATTGTCTGATATGAAAGTGCCTTACGGTCAAAAGCCTTGTATCAGTGGACTCAGAGTGTTCGGTAAAGGTGCAGGCAGTTTGCCGGAACAGGCATCATATGAAGCAGCAAGAATTTCCGGAATAGACATGGAGATTGTGATTGATTCACAGGAGAAGGATGAAGCGGATGGGACGACAGGATACAATATTCTCTGGGGACTTAAACCGGATAAGCTGTATCACAGCTATCTCGCATATGACACGAAAAAGAGAATAGGAGCTCTTGCTGACGGAGAATCTTACTATGTAAGAGTGGATACATTTAATGAAAATGGAATTACGGAAGGAAAACTTCAGTTTGTAGAAAATTTGTAAGATAAGAAAAACAGGGAGAAAATTCATGGCGATCAAAGCAGTACAACAGATTATGCTTGGAACAGTGACAGGCAGTGAAGCAAAGGCAAAAGAGACACTGCAGGCGATGGTAAATGCCGGATATAATGGAATCGAACTAAACAGCTTTATGGTTAATCCTACCCCATTTATGGTGCGGATGCTCACGATGGCTGCGGGCATGCCTACAGGAAAAGGTGGTAATCTCGACTGGGCAAAACTGGTGAGGGAGGCAGAGCTTTCCGTTGTCAGCCTGCATAAGGATTTAGGCGGTATAGAAAGAGAAACTGCCGAAACAGTGCGGGAAGCAGAGAAATACAATACCACCAATATTGTTATCACGGGAATGTACCGCTTTGATTACCGTGATAAGACACAGGTTACAGACTTGTGTAAAAGGCTCAATGAGGCCGGGAAAAAACTGAAAGCAGAGGGTATCAGTCTCTTATATCACAATCATAATTATGAATTCCAGAAGGTGGATGGCAGACAGAATGCGTATGAATATATCATCGCAAATACAGACCCGGAGTATGTAGGTTTTGAGTTTGATTCTTACTGGCCTACAGAGGCTGGTGTGTATGCACTGGATGTTATGAAAATGCTGGGCAGCAGAATGAAGCTGTACCATATTAATGACAGGGGCACAAAGCTTACAAAGCCAATGATGACACCGATTCTTAAGTCAGACAGCTGCGAACTGGGATATGGCAACATGAATCTTGAAGCGTTATGCGGGCAGGCATTATCGGCAGGTGTGGAAGCGGTCGTGCTGGAAAGCCACAAAAACTGGATAGATAAGTCGCCGGTAAAATCATTTGAGGCATCTGCAAAATTTTTGAATGAACATATTGGAACTGTTTAAATATACATGAGGAAAAATTATGCGAGCAATTAATTTAAGAACAGAACATATGATAAATCCCATAGGAATTGATAGTAAGGAGCCGTATCTGTCATGGAACTGTGAAGATGGCAGGAGACAGACCGCATATCAGATCGTGGCTATGGATGAAAATGGTGTGGTTTGGGACAGCAGCCGGGTAGAGTCTGACAGTATGCATGCATCCTGTCCGTTGGAACTGAAAAGCAGACAGCGCATATTCTGGAAAATACGTTTATGGGACGAAAAGAATGAAGCCGGTGAGTGGAGTGCGGAAGCCTTTTTTGAAATGGGGCTGTCAGATAAAGCTGACTGGAGGGCAGAATGGATCAATCCAGAGCCTGAATGCGACCCGGAGGCTCACAAACCAGCGAGTTATCTGAGAACATATTTTCAATGTGATGCGGAAAGCCTGAATAAAAGTGCAAGATTGTATGTAACTGCCCATGGTTTATATGAAGTCTGGATCAACGGAAAAAGAGCAGGCGATTTTGTGCTTGCACCTGGCAGCTATAATTATGATAAGAGACTTGCATACCAGACCTATGATGTGTCAGGACTTTTATGTGAGGGCAGAAATGAAGTAGAAGTGATCCTTGGTGATGGCTGGTACAGAAGTGTCTCCGGAGTAGACGGAGACAGGAATATTTACGGCACAGATATTGCACTGCTATTTCAGCTTGAGATAGATGGGGCGTCAGTATGCGTTTCGGATGAAACCTGGGAGGCTTCACAAAATGGCTCTATACGTGAAAATGACATGCAGCAGGGAGAGATTGTTGATGCAAGGCTGGCTGTGGTGTCAGGGTATCATGCGGTAAAGGTGGAGAAATTTTCTTTTGATCAGCTGATATGCTCTGATTGTGTTCCGGTATGTGAAATGGAGCATTTTAAGGGAAAGATTATAACGACACCAAATGGGGAGACTGTCATAGATTTTGGACAGAATCTTGCAGGATATGTGGAGTTTACACTAAATGCCCACGAGGGAGATAAAATTGTCCTGACACATGGAGAGACTTTAGATGAGAATGGCAATTTCACACAGGAAAATTTTCAGGACAGAAAACGTCATAAAGAAGGCGGCACGAAGCAGCAGGTTGTGTATACATGTGCAGAGGGAGAAAATCACTATAAGACAAAGTTTTCTATATGGGGATTCCGATATGCAAAGGCTGATACCGTGATTGACCTCTCAGATGCATCATTTACTGCGATCGCAGTGTATTCAAAGATGGATACACTGACAACTTTTACATGTGGAAATGACGATATTAACAGATTGGTACAAAACAGTATCTGGAGCCAGAAATCGAACTTTTGTGATGTCCCTACCGACTGTCCTACGAGAGAGCGGGCAGCCTGGACCGGGGATATGGGAGTATTTGCCCATACAGGACTGTACCTTATGGATGCTTACCCGGTAATGAGAAAATGGCTCGCAGAGTGCAGAGTATCCCAGTTTGATGATGGAAAAATTGCAAATATTGCACCGAAGAATAACAATCCGTCATTCTTCTCGGGGCTTCTTGCCGGTTCCGTAGGCTGGGGGGACGCATGTATCATTGTTCCATATGAGATGTACAGGCGGTATGGTGATGCAAGGATTTTATCCGAAAATTATGAGATGATGAAGAAATGGTATGTATTTCTCGAAGAGCGTGCAAAAAAGCGTCCAGTGAACCCTGTAAAAAGATTTAAGAGAAATCCATACCGCAGATATACGATAGAAACAGGAGTTGATTATGGTGAGTGGTGTGAGCCTGATGTGGAAAGTACTTCCGCTATGCGCACACCACAGGGCAAAGTTGCCACAGCATTTTTTGCATACTCAGGACGGATGTTAGCAGAGATCGCAGCGATTCTCGGAAAAGAAGATGACGCTGCTTATTACAGTAAAACCGCAGAGATGGCAAAGAAGGCATGGCGTTTTATAGCAACAGAGGATGGAAAGATCTCTTCAGACAGACAGGCTGATTATGTGAGGGCACTTGCGTTTGGACTTTTAGATGGGGATGAAGCAAGGCAGGCAGCAGCCGATCTGAATGAACTGGTAAAAAAATGTGGATATCATTTAAATACCGGATTTTTATCTACCCCGAATCTGACAAGGGTACTGTGTGATTACGGATATGAGGATACTGCATATAAGCTGTTGCTGCAGGATACAAGACCGGGCTGGCTTTATGAGGTGAAAAAAGGAGCCACAACGATCTGGGAAACATGGGATGGTATTAATGAAAAGGGCGAGGTAAAGGCATCATTAAACCATTATTCTTATGGCGCAATATGTGGATGGATCCTGGATGCCGTATGCGGAATACAGGTTTCAGATGGAAAAATCAGAATCTGTCCGCATCCCGATAAAGTCCTTGGCTATGCGAAGGCTTCCTATCAGTCGCCATATGGCAGAATTGAAAGCGGCTGGAAATATGATGGGGACAAAGTCACATATGAGTTTGAAATCCCGTCAAATACGCATGCAGAGGTGATTTTACCCGATGGAAGAAGAGAAGTGTTAGATTCAGGAAGATATTCATTGTAAATGACAAAATAACGGAATGGGAGACTTGGTATCAGATATTTCTGATGCCAAGTTTTGCTTTACAGGAGAAATATATGGTGAAGGTATTAATTATTGAAGATGACAGCAGCGCAAGACTGGTGACAAAACTGCATTTGAGAAACGAATATCAGGTAGTAGAAGCATCGGATGGAATGGAGGCAATGGAACTGTTAAAGCATCAGTCAGTAGATCTGATCATTGCAGATGTTATGATGCCAAAAATGAATGGCTATGAATTTGTGGAGCAGTTCCGGATGATGGATAAGAACACACCGGTTCTTTTTTTAACAGCAAAAAAAGAATGGCAGGACAAAAAAATGGGATTTGCTATTGGAATTGATGATTATATGACGAAACCCGTGAACTATGAGGAATTACAGTGGCGGATCAGGGCATTGTTCCGGAGGGCAAAGATAAGCAATGAAAAACAGATTATTATTGGAGATGTGGTAATCAGTGAGGATTTCAACATGGTAGTCAGAGGGGAAGAGAAGATAACATTGCCGAAAAAGGAATTTGAATTACTGTTTAAACTGCTTTCATATCCAAATAAAATTTTTACGGTATCCCAGATTCTGGATGATATCTGGGGATATGATTCAAATTCAGATGAGACAACAGTAAGAACACATATCAACCGATTGAGAAAGAAATTTGCAGACTGGAATGAATTTGAAATCGTTACGATTCGCGGACTGGGTTATAGAGGGAAACTGAATGAATAATGGAGCAAAAAGAAAGAAAAAAATAGGAACCATCCGCTGGGCGGTCGTATTAGCTTTTATTGTCACTTTTTTTTCCGTGGTATCATATCTGCTTACAATGGCAATCCGGTATTATTATTACGGTCATGCAAGTGACAATGTGTTCGTCTGGAGTGTGGCAATTTATCAGATTATGGGATCTTTATGTGGAGCAGTGATTGCGGTAATTTCAGTTATGCTGTACCACAGGATGGAAAAACTTTTAAATGGAATGGAGGATGTGGCAAATGGAAAACTGGATGTGGAGATTCCACTGGAAAATTCTGGTGAATATAAAGTCATCTATGAGAATTTTAACCAGATGGTAAGAGAACTGAAAAATGCGGATGAACAGCAGAAACAATTTATGAAGGATTTTTCACATGAATTTAAGACACCGATCCACTCCATAAAGGGAATGGCGGAATATTTATTACATAATGAAATTCCAAGGGAAGAGGAAAAAGAATATCTGAATGTCATGGCGAAGGAAGCGGGGAGATTGGCGCAGTTATCACAAAATACACTGCTGTTATCAAAACTGGAGCATATGGAAGTGTTTCGGAAAAAAGAAGAATTCCGGCTCGATTCCCAGATTCGTGACTGCGCGATACTTTTACTGCCATCTTTTGAAGAAAAAAACATTCTGCTGGAAGCCGAACTGCCAGAAATGAAATTCTATGGCAGCGAGGAATTCATGAAAGAGGTCTGGGTAAATCTTCTGGACAATGCCAGAAAATATTCACCGGAAGGAACCCGTGTCTTTATAGAAGGAAAAGTAACAGAAAAGGATCTTTGGATCACGGTAAGGGATGAGGGGCAGGGGATGGATGAACAGACAAAGCTGCATTTATTCGAACGTTATTATCAGGGGGATGTGTCTCACGAAACCAGTGGATTTGGTATGGGACTGCCTATCGTTAGGCGCATTGTGGGGCTTAGCGGGGGAACCATACAGGTGGAAAGTACATTGGGAAAGGGAACGGCTGTCACTGTTTTATTAAAATTAATTTGAAAAAGTTTATATTGTGTTTATCTTCCTTTGTTAAGGTATGCAAAGAACAGGAAAAGAAGGAGGAACATCGGGATGGAGGATGGCAGAGTGTATTTATTGACAGGTGCGGCTGGCTTTCTTGGAAATAATATTGCCAGGCAGTTAATTGAAAAAGGATGCCGGGTGCGGGGACTTGTACTGAAAGGGGATAAGGCTGTAAGGCACATTCCAAAAGGAGTAGAAATCGTATATGGTGACTTGACAGATAAGACCTCTTTGGAAAATTTTTTTGATGTGGAAAAGGAACAACTTGTTTGTATTCACTGTGCAAGTATTGTGTATTTAAAGGAAGAACCCAGTGAACTGGTATATCGGGTTAATGTTGAGGGAACCCAAAATATTATTGATTTTTGTTTGGAAAAAAACGTGGAAAAACTTGTATATGTAAGTTCGACAGGAACCGTGGCAGAGCTTCCGCACGGGGAATTTATGAGAGAACCGGAAAAATTTGACCTGGATAAAATAGTTGGATATTACGGAAAAACAAAAGCTATGGCAACACAGTTAGTATTTGATGCAGTAAAAGAAAAAGGATTAAAGGCGTGCGTAGTATATCCTACAGGTATATGTGGACCAAATGATTACGCTGGTGGACCGGTATCGACTTTTATTGAACAGTATTGTAATGGGGGAAATAATGCATATGACAGCAGCAAAGCAAAGAGAGAACTTGGTTATCAGACAAGACCTTTTGCTGAGACAATTTATGACGAAGTAGAATGGTTAAAAGAAGAACACAGGGTGCCAGCATAAATAGCAGAGAAAGGAAGGATGAAATAAAATGGATTTTTCAAGTGTAAAAGGAAAAGTAGCTATTGTAACAGGTGCAAGCAGAGGTATTGGTGAGGCAATTGCAAAAATTTTTGGAGAAAACGGTATGAAAGTAGTCTGCGCGGCCAGAAGTGTAGAACAGGGACAGGCAGTGGCAGACGCAATTTGTGCAGATGGCGGGGATGCGGTTTTTATACAGACGGACTGCAGTGATGTAAGTCAGATTAAAAATCTGGTCGACAAAACCGTAGAACATTACGGAAAATTAGACGGGATCGTAAGCAATGCCGGTATCGGGCAGGGAGGCAGTCCATTGCATGAATATGAAATGGAAGATTATGACAAGATTTTTGCACTCAACAGTAAAGGTGTTTTTGCAGGAATGAAATATGGGGCAGAAGCTATTTTTAAATCCCACAGCCAGGGAGGATTTCTGATAAATGTCGCGTCAATTGCAGGAATCATACCGCAGCGTGGGCAGGCACTTTATACTGCAACGAAGCATGGCGTTGTAGGTATGACAAAGGTGGCTGCACTTGATTATGCACCTTATGGAATTACTGTAAATGCAATCTGTCCGGGATATACCAAAACTTCTATTTTCGGAAATGCGCCGGAACAGGCATTGACATTCTTCGCAAAAGACTGTCCGGCAGGACGTATGGGAAATCCGGAGGAATGTGGCTATCTGGCACTGTTTCTTGCAAGTGATTTGGCACGCTATATTACAGGGGCAGCCATTCCGGTAGATGGAGCATTGTCCGCAGGACATCAGAATGTTTCTACATGGAAACATCCTCTGTTTGATTAAGAAGCTGGGCAAAGAATTTGTTGTTTTATCAGAATTATTTTCAAATAACAGATCAAAACGAGACTTTTACGGATGTCTCGTTTTGTTTGTGTGCCGAGCATGGCACTAATCTTACTGGGGCAAGTCCAGTCACGGGTATTAACCGCCAAGTGTAGCGAAGTACAAGTCGGTATCAGTAACGGTATGGATGGAGGAAGTGGTGTAGCAAAGTTCTTGAGCCTACGAACAGAAACTTGATAAGGCGATTAGGTGGGTAAGATTGTAAACCAAATCGAAGCCCAAATCGTAAACGTAAACCGAAATTGTAAATCAAGAGTTTGGAACTGGTGGAACTATATTGTTCCGGCAAACGCAGATGCGATATCTGCCGTGAATATGACATTGCTACTTCCCTGTTTGACAAATGGGTAAAGCAGGCATCCAATTCCGGTTCTTTCCATGAAAAAGATAACCGGACTCCTGAGCAGGAAGAATAGGATAAAAGATGGAGCTGGTCTGCTCAATCCCTTATCCTATTACTTAGTTAAAGTTGGAATATAAATTGTAGAGCCGTATACGAGACCCGTACGTACGGTTCAATGGGAGGGGCGAAAATATTTATTTTCCTTCTGCCCTATTGTCCAAAACTTCCAACATGCAAAACAGTTTATGCAAAAAAAGTGCAGATTGTGAAGATTTTTACCAAAGGACGTGTGGTATGGTAGGATACAGTTACAAGATCCGAAACGGATAAAGAAAACAAGGGAGGATTTAGAAATGTTAGCAATTAACATGGATGACGTGATCAACGTTCTCAATTCCTGTAAGCCATACCTGATTGCGCTTGGCATTGCACTGGCAATCGCGATTATTGTAACTGTGGCATGCATGAAATTGAAAAAACCGGTAAAGAAACTGGTGAGAAAGGAAGCATGGATTGCGTTCCTTATGGCAGCAGTTGTGATTATCAATCTGATCTGCTTTATCCCAATGTCAAGTATGATCTCACTTGCAATGGGAAATGGTACGATCACAGAGGAGACCTCAAATGAGGCAACAGCACTCTGTGAGGATATCGCGGACGAAGGTATTGTATTATTGAAAAATGAGGACAATATTCTTCCACTTACAAATACACAGAATATCAACGTGTTTGGATGGGCATCTACCAATCCTTGCTACGGTGGTACAGGATCAGGAGCATTATCCGATGCATATGAGACAACAACACTTCTTGGTGGTCTTGAGGATGCAGGATACAAGATCAATACAGAACTGACCGATTTCTACAAAGCGTACCGTGAGGACAGACCGGAAGTTGGTATGTGGGCGCAGGACTGGACATTACCGGAGCCGACAGCAGATTCTTACAGCGATGAGCTGATCAACAATGCAAAAGAGTTTTCGGATACAGCAATGGTAGTAATTACCCGTGTTGGTGGTGAGGGAGCAGACCTTCCAACTGATGTAAGCAAAGTAACTTACACAGATAACTCTGAAAATTACAAAGATTTTGAAGCTGGTGAACATTATTTACAGTTAAGCCAGACAGAAAAAGATATGTTAGACCTTGTTTGTGCCAACTTTGACAATGTCGTTGTTGTATATAACGGTGCAAACACCATGGAACTTGGATTCTTAAATGATTATAAACAGATCAGGGGTGCAATCTGGTGTCCTGGAACAGGTCAGTCCGGATTTGAGTCTCTTGGCGCAGTCGTAGCCGGTACGGTAAATCCATCCGGAAAAACCAGCGATACATTTGTATATGATCTGACAGCAACACCGACTTACAACAATTTTGGAAACTTCCTGTATGACAATATGGATGAGTTTGCCGCTACATCCAAAAACTTCGGAACAGGCGAAGAAGAAGCAACAATTCCATCTTTTGTCAACTATGTAGAAGGCATTTATGTTGGCTATCGTTTCTATGAGACAGCAGCAGTGGAAGGACTCATTGATTATGATAAGACGGTTCAGTTCCCATTTGGATATGGACTTTCTTATACAGATTTTGAACAGAAGATGGGAGATGTTACCGTAGCAGACGGTAAAGTATCCTTTGACGTTACCGTAACAAACAACGGAACTGCCGCAGGAAAAGATGTGGTAGAGGTATATTACAATCCGCCATATACAAACGGTGGAATTGAAAAAGCATCTGCAAATCTGATCGATTTTGCAAAAACAGATGTGTTACAGCCGGGTGAATCCCAGACAATCAATGTAAGTTTCTCAGAAGAAGATATGGCTTCCTATGATACATATGGTAATGGATGCTATGTATTAGAGGCTGGTGACTATGAGATTTCTATCAACTCTGATTCACACAATGCGATCGCATCACAGACCGTAAGTGTTGCAGATACCGTTGTATATGATGAGAATAATGCACGTTCTACCGATGATGTAGCTGCAACAAATCAGTTTGCATATGCAGAAGGCGATGTAACATACCTTTCAAGAGCAGATGGATTTGCAAACTATGCAAAAGCAACAGCAGCTCCTTCAAACTTTACATTAGCAGAGGATGAGAAAGCTGAGTTCTTAAATAACAGCAATTATGATCCAAACAATTACAACAATGATTCTGATGAAATGCCGGCAACAGGTGCGAAAAACGGAATGACACTTGCTGATATGCGTGGTCTTTCCTATGATGATGAAAAATGGGATACACTTCTTGACCAGCTGACTGTTTCTGATATGGATACAATGATCGCACTTGGCGGATATCAGACATCTGCAGCATCAAGTGTAGGAAAAGTTATGACCGTTGACTGTGACGGACCTGCATCTATCAACAACAACTTTACAGGAACAGGCTCCATTGGATTCCCATCCGCAGTTATGATCGCAAATACCTGGAACAAAGACCTTGCACTTTCCTTCGGTGAGAGCATCGGTAAGATGGCAGACGAAATGGAAGTATCTGGATGGTATGCGCCAGCGATGAATACACACAGAAATGCATTCGCAGGACGTAACTTTGAGTATTATTCGGAAGATGGAGTCCTTTCCGGAAAAATGGCTGCAAACGCAGTGATCGGTGCTGAAAAATATGGTGTTTATGCATATATCAAGCATTTTGCATTAAACGATCAGGAAACAAACCGTACCGGAATGCTCTGTACATGGTCAAATGAGCAGGCAATCCGTGAAATTTACTTAAAACCTTTTGAGATCGCTGTAAAAGAAGGTGGAGCAAAAGCAGTAATGTCTTCCTTCAATTATATCGGTACACAGTGGGCAGGCGGAACATATCCGTTACAGACAACTGTCCTTCGTGATGAGTGGGGATTCCGTGGATTTGTATTAACTGACTACTTTGGTGTTTACGGATACATGGATTCGGATATGGGTATCCGCGGTGGTACAGACTGTATGTTAGTTGCATATGATACAGAGACAAACCATGTGACAGATACCACAAGCGCAACAGGTGTGAAAGCAATGCGTCAGGCATCCAAAAATATTATGTACACTGTTGTAAACAGCCGTGCATATGATCCTGAGAACTTAAAGACAGGCCTGATGAACTGGCAGATCCTGGCGATCGTGATCGATATTATTCTTGGAGCACTGGTGATCTTCTTAGAGGTTCTTACGATCAAAAAATATAAAAAAGACGCAGCAGAAGAACCGGTACAGACCGTAAGCGAAACAGCAGCACAGTAAAAGATTTTGCAGAAGTAATACATAGAGGTGAAAGCGTACAATGAGTAGTATAAAAAATCTATGGCAGAACTTTGCAGACAAACATCCCGGAGCCTCCAAATGGGTCCGGGAGGGCGGTCTGTTCGTGATCGTAAGTAACCTGATCACGGTATTCAAATATTTGATGTTATTGTTTCTGCCGCTCGCATTTGCAGGACTTCCAAATGTTGATTTTGGATTCCCGGGAATCGACATCACATTATTTGGAGAGACATTTAAATGGAACATTATTGGTTATGATGCCGCACATGGAGGACTCCCATATTTCTGTGCATACATGGTTGCCATGGTGATTGGAGAATGCATCAATTTCCCGATCCAGAGAACTTTCGTGTTCCGCAGCAAGGGAAATATCTGGTATCAGGCATTCTGGTATCTGATCGCATTCTGCATCGTGACCTGTATCGTAAACTCCATCAACTGTATCTGGGTAGCAGTAGCCGGTATGTTCGTGCCGGACTGGCTGTACAATATAGGAACGACCGTGTTAAACGGCGGAGTTTCAATGGTCGTATTTTTCTTTGTCAATAAGATCATTTTCCCGGAAGGGGAAGCGAAAGCAAAAGCGTAAAAAGCTATAGAAAAAAGCATGTTTTACAATTCAAAAGAATTGCAGAACATGCTTTTTGCAGCATTATAAATATTGTTTTACCCTTGCAGCGTTATTATTGGAGACACATTTTTTTATTTATTTTGTCAGGAGAAAAATCCGGTTGTAATAATTTGTAAGTCCGATTGGTTTCATACTATCACATAGCAGCAAAGAATACAAGAACAGCCACAGCAAACTGCTGTGGCTGTTAATGGTTTTATGAATACTGCACGTTTGTGTGGTATTTTTTTATGACTTATTTTTTCTTTTTCTTGCTTTTCTCTTTTTCAAGTTCAACCTTTTCTTTTTCCAGCTCTTTATTTGCGCGGGCTGCTTTTTCTTTTAATTTGGTTCTCCAGCTCTTTTTACCTTCCGGTTTTTCAAGAGGTCCGCGTACACCGGTAACTTTTGTGATATAGATACCGCTCACGGTTGCTTTTACTTCTTTTTTGACCGGTATGTAATCAAATACAGCTTCATCAGCGATCAAAGACATTACTTTCGGTCCAACCTTTGCCTTTACAATTGGAAGTTTGGTACGGCGCATCATCTTCGGTGTCTGGTCGATCACAACCTGTGGAAGACCGGATTCGGTAATGCGCATTCGCTTCTTATCTATAACCAGCATGGATACGGTCTGTGCGGCAGCGGCAAGCTGTTCATCCTGTTCGGCTTTCTTTTTCTGTGCTTTCTTTCCGAGAAAATAAAGGACAACAAGTCCGATGATTAAGACGGCTAAGATAACCAGCAATACAATAGTAACTGGGCTCATAAATAATCCTCCATATATTTACTTTTTAGAACAAAACTCAAAAAATATTGTAGCATTGATTTTTGGAAAAAGCAAGGTGTGTGTATGTTATATCTGTTTTTATACACTGGATTTTTTGTGCAAAACTTACAAATATCATTGGAATATCGGCTTTTTAATGACATTATAAGAACAGTATGCTAAAATCCAGACAAAGCATGATATTCTGAAATCATCTACATGGTTATAGACCATTCTTTTATCATAGTGAAAAATGTATAAAAAGTTATACATTCAACTTAAGAATTTCCAATGCTTTTATCATTCACACATATAAGCAGGGAGAATTCTTAGATCGGAAGAGCACACGTCTGAACTCCAGTCACGATCA
>OODM01000622.1_pt1 | contig 20777 bp, 16 predicted proteins | sample 1671471 | NCBI WGS metagenome assembly OODM01 (sample SAMN06348160, study PRJEB24527) | human gut metagenome | biome: human gut; feature: ankylosing spondylitis patient; material: feces | host: Homo sapiens | place: China | collected 2015-10 | reverse complement strand
AATTTTACCAGAAAAGGGGCATGTTCACAATTTATTTACTCATGCGTTTTTCGTGCCGGATACCCCTGCTCCACTTTTCCTTGACACATTCCACTCTGAGTATTTATACTCATTTCATAGCGATCCAGTGCCTTCCGGCCTATGATCTTCCGGGGTCAGCCCGGCGGATTCTATGGATGGATGCATCTGACCTGCATTTTTGCGCAAGTGCGCATCATTGGCACATTAGTGCCTGTTTGTATAATAGGGAATTCCTCGGATTTCCTGTTACAAAATACTAATTATGGAGGACATGACGATGAAGAAGATTGAGATCGACACATTCCTGAAGTTCCGTTTTTTGAGCAACCCACATTTCTCACCCGATGGAACGAAGATCGCCTTCACGGTATCCGTACCGGACCGGGAGACCAATGGCTATCTGTCTGACCTGTACCTGTATGATCTCGGGAAGAAGACCGTCTCCCGTGTCACCTGCAGCGGTGACGCGAAGACCTGGAGCTGGACCGCGGAGAATACCCTGATCTTTACCGCAGCCCGGACTGCCGCCTTAAAAAAAGAAAAGGAGAACGGAACTTCTTTCCTCTATGAGATCTCTCCGTCCGGCGGAGAGGCCCAGTGCATCACGTCCATTCCGGCTACTGTCACAGGGATCCGCCTTCTCCCGGATGGACGTTACCTTCTGACGATCCGTCATGATAATTACAGAGATACGAGAAAGAAATCTTACGAGGTCTTCGACGAGCTTCCGTTCTGGGGCAATGGTCAGGGATACACGAACGCGAAGAGGAACCGTTACGCCATCTATGATATGGGATCCGGTAAACTCACTTACGTGGCGGACGACTGGACCGACTGTTCCCAGTATTCTGTCCTTGGAAATCTCCTGCTCTACAAAGCATATCCGTGGAAACAGGGTGTCATGGGGATTCGTCCGGGCGTTTATCTTTATAACCTCTCCACCGGAGAGACAAAAACCTTGATCGCGCCGGATTCCATGCGCACCGGAGTTGTCTCCCTCTTAGACGAAAAGACTGCACTCATTGCGGCAACGGATGACTCCTATAAGGATACGACGAAATACTGTGACTTCTACCATATGGATCTCGCGGACGGATCCATGAAGCTGATCCATCCTTATGAATCTTCCATCGGCGGCTCCTCCGTGGGCTCCGATTCCAGATTCGGCGCAGGACAGACATTTAAGGCTGTGGGCGGGGAATTTTACTATATTTCCACCGTGGGAGATTTTTCCCATCTCTATAAGATCTCCCGGGGCGGCACCGTCTCCGGGCCGCTGACGGCAGGAAGCTCCTGCGACAGCTTCGATGTTGCGGGCGGACACATCGCCTCCATGGAATTCCACGGACTCCACATTGCGGAACTCTTTGTAGACGGCGAGCAGGTGACCCACATGAATGACTGGCTCACCGACGAATATGACGTACAGACACCGGAGGCGTTCTCTTTCACCGCCAGCGACGGCTACGAGATCCACGGATGGGTCTTAAAACCGGCAGGTTTCGAGGAAGGAAAGTCCTATCCCGGCATCTTAACTATCCACGGCGGTCCGAGAACCGTTTATTCAGACGTCTACTATCATGAGATGCAGATGTGGGCAAACCGCGGATATTTCGTGTTCTTCTGCAATCCGAGAGGATCTGACGGACGGGGCACGGATTTTGGAAATATCAACGGAATCTACGGAACTGTGGACTATCAGAACCTGATGGATTTCACGGATGAAGTTCTGAGACGGTACCCGATGATCGATCCGGAACATCTCGGTGTCGCAGGCGGCTCCTACGGCGGATTCATGACAAACTGGATCATCGGACACACAGACCGTTTCCATGCCGCCGCTTCCCAGCGTTCCATCTCTAACTGGGTATCCTTTGAGCACAACTCCGATATCGGACACACCTTCATCTTAAACAACCAGGGAACCAACACGAGGACCGATGTGGAGCTTCTCTGGAAGCAGTCTCCGCTCCAGTTTGCGCCGAACTGCAAGACACCGACACTCTTTATCCACTCTGATGAGGACTACCGCTGCTATATGGCGGAAGGACTCGCCATGTTCAGCGCCATCAAGCGGAACGGCTGCCCGTCGAAGCTTTGCCTGTTCCATGGAGAAAACCATGAGCTGTCCAGAGGCGGAAAGCCGGAGAACAGGATCGACCGGATGACGGAGATCATTAACTGGATGGATGAATATTTAAAATAAAGGAAACGATCCTACCGCTCTTTTTTATATGTGCCACGAGATTTCCTGTTGATGAAAAAGAATGTGCCTTGGCATATTCTCGCGCCTCGCGCGGTCGCTTGCGACAATCTACATCTTCGCGCGAGTGCGCATCTTTGGCACGTCAGTGCCTTTTTATGTAACAGGGAATTCCTCGGAATTTCCTGTTACATAAAAAATGGCTGCAGGGTCGTATCCCCTGCAGCCACAGTTCTTATTATTATCGATTTACATAATTCAGCACCAATGCAAGAATCAGCATATGGACCGGATAAAACGCATAACAGCTATACTGGAAGACTTTCGTATGGCAGCCCTGCCGTCCACGATACAGCCAGATCGGAAGCAGTGAAAGCAATGCAAGTCCCTGCTGGCAGAGTTCAAGGTCCATCCCAAAAAGACGGATGGGATACATCAGACCTCCCAGCAGCTCTACGTTGACCCAATAAAGCGCCAGAAGCTGCCCGGAAAAACACCGCCATTTTCTTCCCCGAAAAAAATAAAAAATAAACAGTGTCAATACACCGGCACCGTAGTAATCTGCCATTCCTACCGTCCCAAGTGCACTTCCAACCAACACGACCAGAACCGCCGTCGGCAGAAAGATCCACAGCTTCTGTTTTTTTCGAGTTTTTTCCATCAAATGGATTCCAGCGAGTCCTATCAACAACGTCCAGATCACATTCTGATGAAACGGATAGAACCAGGTTCCGCCATACATCAGATCAAAGGGTATCTCCGACATCACCGCAAACAGCAGCAGCCGGAGAATGTACTTTTTAAAGCTGTGCGTGTGAAAATATCCTTCCACTGCCATAAATGCAAAGATGGGAAACGCGAGCCTTCCTACGCAGGTCAGCCAGTCCTGCGCCGGAAGAAGCGTAGCCCAGAGATGATCCATCAGCATAAATGTCATGGCAATGATATGAAGCATTGCTGCACTGATGTCAAAGGTTCCTGACTGAGATGAATGTACTTGATTTTTTACCATATTGTCACTCCTGTTGTTTTCTCTCAGTCCAATTATACTTCCTTTTACCGTCTCTGGTCAAATCCTTATCAGTGACAACGTTTCTTCTACCTGCCGGGCTCACGAGTCAAGACCATCGGCTTAGCCGGTGGCTTTATAATATTAGGTTGTTACAGTGCGTTGATTTCTTTTTCTAATTCGCTGACTGCGCTCATGACAGTCTCAAAGGTCGGCACATCACCATAGAGCATATCCTTCATTGCTTCGTAATCTGCGGCCAATGCTGCAAAGCGATACTCCGGGGGAACAAGCTTCAAGGTGCCGGGAATAGCTTCCTGATACTTTGCCCAGGCTCTCGGATAAAACTTCATCTTGAAGTCCACCACTGTCTTCAGCAATTCCACCCGGGCAAAGGCAGCTTCTTTCACAGGTGTCATCGACATACGGTACAGATCATAGTAGTGCCGGGAATAACGCTGCGGCATTTCCGAACTCTCGGGTCTGTTGGCTTCATGGTGCAGAATCGTTGCCTTCTCCCAGAAAGTCCGCTCCGGCGCAACGGTCAGAATAGCCGTATCCTTTTGTGCAAAGACTTTCGGATAATAGATTGCGGCATAGGGCTCGATCCGAGCGATTTTTGCGGGCGTCCAAGCGGCCAGCGCACCGATCTCCAAACGAATAACCTGCAAGGTAGCGGGATTTGTAAACAGGTGCGGATAGGCAAAGGTAACTGTCTGTTTGTCCTTTTCGTCTATGTAAATATTCGCCTCACAGCCAAGCTCCTGAGAAAGTTCTGCCTGAATGGTGGGACAAAACTGCTCCGCAAGAAAAACCTCTGCCCGAGCATTGGCTTCTTTGTTGAACGTATCCTGTTTGGTGTTGGAACGTTTTTCCCATGGCTCGTCCTTACCGTATCCCAGCACTCGCCAATCCAGAATCAGATCAATATCTTCGGAAAAGCGGCTGATCAGATTGAATGCCTTGGAAAGACTGGTGCCGCCTTTGAAGGTAATAGTCTCTTTCCACGGGCAGCGGTGGAACAGATAATCCAGCGTAAAGCATACCCAAAAATCTTTCTCTACGATGGCATCATTCAAACCCATCTTATCGGCTGTATTTCGGAACAGTTCGCGCCGGTCGCTTTCCGGCAATCGTGCTACATTCCTCATTGTGTGTCACCTCCACACATTTTTCGTATCGTATCATAAACCCAATCCGTGGATTCCGTTGCCTCTTTCAGACAGGCTTGCTTTTCAGCCTCGGACAGCTTTTCAGAAAGCGTCTGTATGATCTCCGGCGTCACGTTGGTCCTTCCCAGAGTTTTCAGCGCCTGGATCACCAAACTCGTCATGTAAGACAGACCCGTGATTTCCTTGTTGGTTCTATGCTTAAATTCCAGCTTGGTGGAATTCCACTCATAGGTCTTATACGGACCGTCGCTGATGTAGGACCAGACCGCCGTTACCTGTGTAGAGAGCCCCAGCAGGTTCAGGGCCGTATTTCCGCACGGGGCAATGGTCCAGTGGTAACACCGTGCCAATGCTTTGGCAACTGCATCCGGGTCGGCCGCTACATATTCATCAAGCAGTTTGCTGTACTTTGGCTTTTCGTAAATGCCTCTGATAATTCTGCGGATAATGCCAGATTGGTAAAGCCGCTTCAATCCTTGGCGAATTGTTGCGGTGTCCGCAATATCTGCAAAATCAGGAGCAACAAAAACTGCACCATCCTCAGCAGCAAGAATTCGCGCTCGTATTTCCTGCATATATCCATTGTCCACAGCTGTGCCCTCCTTTCATGATGTCACGAATATTATATACTATTCGTGACATGCTTTCAATACAAACATCGGAATTTTCACTTTATTATTTTCAAAATCTTGATGTTTATTCGGAGAGCGCGATATAGCATAGGATGCATATTCCGCAGGTGATGGTTGCACATGAGGTAAAGTCTTTCGTTTTTTCAACTCTGAATACAGCCATTACAAGACCTCCTTTCCTTTGAAAATGGGTATGAAAAAAAGGGCATCCACTGGTTAAAGTGAAACGCCCACGTTAAGAACAATATTGACTTTTCTTAAATCTGAGACAGGATTTCTCCAATATCTCCATTGATACAAATGGACTTCTTTCTGATTTCGTCAGGCGCATACGCCTCTCCATAATTGAGACAGGCATAAGTGGCATCTTTCCAGTCATGAGCCATGCGCCAGAAACTGTACTTCACTATGGTTGGGGTGTTGTAGCCGACACCCAGCTCCAGAAAGAGAATTTTCTGCTCACTTCGAGTGCGGAGAAAATTTTCGTACCGCTCCGCTGCCTTGTGCCAGCCTTCGTCCTCCACAAAGGTATCATCGCAGCGGAGATTCATGGTCATGGGCTTGCCGCAGTGAGGGCAGACGGGTAAAAGTTCTGTCGGTACTTTCATATTCTGCTGCCGCTTGACCATTTCACGAATCGCGGCTTCGTTATCAAAGGTTTCCTGACAGCACGGTTCACTGCATTGGAACAGGCCGTAATCGCCCTGCGTGTAAAACAGCCGCTTTTTATCAAAGCCTGCTTTCTGAAAACAGTGATCCACGTTGGTCGTGATAACGAAATAATCCTTGTCAGACACCAGCTTCAAAAGGTCATCGTAGACCGGTTTGGGGGCATCCATATAGCGGTTGATGTAGATGTATCGGCTCCAATAACTCCAATGCTCCTCCGGCGTGGCAAAGGGATAAAAGCCGCCGGAATACATATCTTGGATGCCGTACTTTGCCGCAAAGTCGGAAAAGTATTTTTCAAACCGTTCGCCGGTGTAAACAAATCCGGCTGAGGTGGAAAGACCGGCTCCGGCACCGATCACCACGGCGTCACAGTCCTGCAATGCAGCTTTCAATCGCTCAATCTGCTCGGAGCAGCTTTTCGTATATGGCTTTGTCCAAATCCTTGAAAACATTGAAGATCACCTCCTTTACACTGGTATTTCTAAGTTATCAACCACCACTTCAAGTGGTGGTTTAATATTAGCCCTCCAAAGGGCTATTACTACTGCTCGCCCCGAAGGGCGGTATCGCAAGCACTGTTACTGGCTCCGCTATAAAGCGGTACTACTGGAATCCTCTCTTCTTGAGTCTTCTGCTTGCTCTCTTATATATTTCTGTACGGCTTCCTCTGTTATTTTCATCAAAAGGATCTGTCTCAGGACGAACCGGTTCCCGGGATATCCGATGATCCTTTCCGGTCTTTTTAGCGCAAGAAAACCAAACAGCCATCACAGCCATTTGGTTTTCTTAAAATTACTTCTTCTTTTTTACTTCTTAGATCCTTCTGTTCTCATGGATTCCCAGCACTACTGCACATACTGCTGCGATCACAAGTCCGATCCAGAAGATGAATGCGTCTGCAGCACAGTGCTTTTCCGTGACGAACAGCAGGACACCTATCAGGATATATACTGCAAACAGTATGACTTCCACTACAATGTATAATTTCTTATTCGGTTTCGTGTTTTCCATGTCTGTTTTCCTCCTTAGGCTTCTTCTGACTCATCACGGAGCTTCTTCACACGTACTACGGTATAACCCAGGATTACAAGGAGCCATACAATGGGGATCCAGTGGAAACCACATTCACCAAACGGTATATGGCTGTCACTGTCCGTACCATTCTCAACGCTGTCGCTGTCTGCATGGATGCTCTCCTCTTCCTGTATGCCATCTGCATCACTTCCGTCTGCATCGCTGCCATCTGCATCACCTGTCAGGCTGCTTTCATCCGCAGCATCGTTCAGGCTGTCATCCTCTGCCGGATCCTTCTGCCCGGCATTACTGTTGCCGGTACTGTTTCCTTTATTTCCTTTATGGGCATTATTTCCGGAATCATTGCCGGCTGTATTACCTGCATCTGGTGTATTACCTGTGTTACCTGTACTTCCGGAATTGTTATTCCCATTGGTATTGGAGTTATCACCACCGTTATTGCCGCCGTTGTCTCCGGAGTTATTTCCGGAGTTATTTCCGGAGTTATTTCCGGAGTTGCCTCCGCCGTTGTTACCGCCGTTTCCTCCATTGCCATTGTTGGAGCCGCCGCCATTTCCGCCGGGTCTGTTACCGTTACTGCCGGAGCTGCCGCCGTTTCCATTATTTCCGCTGTTAGAGTCTCCGCCGTTTCCGCCGTTTCCTCCATTGCCGTTGTTGGAGTTACCGCCATTTCCGCCGTTTCCTCCGGTGCCGTTGTTGGAGCCACCGCCATTTCCGCCGTTTCCTCCGGTGCCGTTATTGGAATCTCCGCCATTTCCACCGTTTCCTCCGGTGCCGCTGTTGGAGTCTCCACCGTTTCCGCCGGATCCTCCATTGCCGCTGTTGGAATCTCCGCCATTTCCACCGTTTCCGCCGGTGTTGTTACCACCGTTTCCTCCGGTTTCGCCTGAGCTTCCTCCATTACCGCCGGATCCGCCGTTACCCTTGTTTGAGTCTCCGCCATTTCCGCCGTTGCCGCCACTGCTGGTGCCGCCGTTGTTATTATTTTCCCCTGTGGAGCCGCTGCCGCCGTCTCCTCCGTTTCCACCGTTGCCGTTGTTGGAAGTTCCGCCGTCACCGCCATTTCCACCCGATGTTGTACCACCGTTATTATCGGTCTTTCCGGGCTGTGTGGTCTCGGTTCCCGTACCGCCGTTACCGCCGTTGCCACCAGGATTCGTGTTACCTCCTGTTGCGTTTCCGCCGCTTCCTGCATCACCGCCTTTGACGGTTCCACCGGGATGGATGGTGATGGTCTTATCGCCTGCGCTGATTCCGGTTCCACCGTTTCCTCCATTACCAGGGATACCGGTTGCGGAATCTCCGCCTTTACCACCGTTGCCGCCGGTTACCGTTCCATTGACCGTCGGAGTGATCTTGCCGTTACCGTCGATACCGGCTCCGCCGTTTCCTCCATCTTTGCCTTCTGTGCCATCTGCACCGTTACCACCGATCACGTTTGCATCGTTTCCGATGATAAGTCCGGCATCTGCTGTGTCACCGGCGGCTCCGATACCGGGTGCTCCATCCGGATGTTTAGCAGAACCGTCTCCACCCTTGATCGTACCGTTGACAATCTCCAGCTTTGTTCCGGGATGTTCATTTATACTTCCATCCTTCACAAAATCAAGTCCGGGCTTCGCTGCATTATTATCATCTGCCTTGTCACCTGTAATGGTATGTCTGCCAAGGTCAATCTTGACCTCACCCCAGGTATCAGGGATTTCAACTGTGTGGTCGATGTCTTTCTTCACAATTACCTTGTAGTTGCCGTCATCATCCACTACAACCTGTACATTGGAGTTTTCTGCTTTTTCCGTTCTGTCCGTAGCATTATTGCCTTTTGTATCACCGGCACCTCTGTCCTCGAACTGCTTTGCGATATCCTTTGCATCCACGAGGGCTGTTTTGCCGTTGACAGAACCATATTTCTTATGACTGATCTGATATGGTGTTGCTTTCTTCAGACCCGTGATGGTTGCTTTTCCATCTCCATCCGTCAGTATAGTTAATACCTTACCTGTCGGGGTTCCCTGGGCATCCAGCTCCTGATACTCATAAGTCTCATTTGCTCTTCCCTTGAAAGTCAGCGTATGTGCTGTCTTTCCAGTGATCACAGGATTATCATCCGTGATCTCTACTGTAACGCTGACTTTGACACTGCCTGGGATCTCGAAGGTCAGTGCATCCGGATGGATTCCAGCCGTGCTCTGCTGTAAAGCAGTAAGCTTGTTCTGGTCTACTGTTACCGTATTTGTGATGTCTGCGCCCTTCTTATCGTATGCCTTGACATTGGCAAGCTTCTTTGCTTCCGTTTCTGTCAGGCTGCCTACTTTCTCGATACGGATGGAGAAATTATCTGCTGCGATGGTATTTCCATCCTGTCCGGGAACCACATTGCTGTCTGCACGGTACACCGGAACCAGTGTCACACTGGCTGTAATCTCCGTCTCTGCGGTATATACCTTATCTGCATGGTTTTCCTCAGTCCATGCAAAGAACTTTTCATCTGCCTTTGCCTGCGCATCGGTCTTTTCCTGCATCTTGCCAAAGTAGTCTTTGGTTATTTTACCATTTGCCGCTACTTTGCAGGGATCTGCTGCATTCAGCAGATTCTTCTTCTGGTCTTTGAAGAGGATCACGAAGAAGATTTTACCATCCTGGCCGTTATTACCATCCTGATTTCCTCTATTGACCGTTCCCTCAGTACCTTTACCACCGGAGCCGCCGTTTCCGTTGCTTCCTCCATTGTTGGAGTTACCGCCGTTTCCGCCGTTTCCTCCGGTCGTTGTTCCGCCATTCGTATTGTTCGTCTCTCCAATGGAGCCGGAACCACCATTTCCTCCGGTTCCTCCATTGCCCTTTTCGGAGCTGCCGCCATTTCCTGCATCTCCACCGGTAATGGTGCCGCCGTTGTTATCGATCTTTCCGCTGCCGCTGTTGACACCGGAGCCGCCATTTCCACCTGCGCCACCGGGATTGGTATTGTTCTCACCGGCTGCATTTCCACCGTTTCCGGCATTTCCACCGGTGATGGTTCCTCCGTTAATGACTACATCTTTATCGGTCTTGATACCGGAACCGCCATTTCCGCCGTTACCCGGAGTACCTGTTGCGGAATCAGAGCCCTTACCGCCGTTTCCGCCTGAGACAGAGCCTCCGTTTACGGTCGTGCCGATGGTTCCTTCAATACCGGAACCGCCGTTTCCTCCGTTACTTCCGTTCTCACCATCTGCACCATTGCCGCCCTTGATGACTGCATCTGCACCTACGGTGATACCAGCCTGTGACGGCTTGCTGCCCGCAGCTTCCCCTACACCGGCTGCGCCATCGGGATGTGCCGCTGATCCGCTGCCACCCTGGATCGTACCGTTTACGATCTCCAGATTCGTTCCGGGATGTTCTGTCGCTGTATCATCCTTCTTAAATACCAGTCCGGGCTTTGCTTCATTAGAAGCATCTGCATTGTTTCCGGTGATGGTATGTCCACCCAGGTCGATCTTCACATTCTCCCAGGTATCCGGGATTTCCACGCTGTGGTTGATATCCTTCTTGACAATCACTTTGTAATTGCCGTCATCATCTACTACTACCTTGACATTCGGGTTTTCTGCCTTTTCATCTTTGCCCTTTTCCCCATTCGTCTTAGTATCACCCTGTTTATCTTCAAACTGTTTTGCAATGTCTTCTGCATCAACAAGAGCAGTTTTGCCTGTTGTGGAGCCAAGGACATCTCCATCAATCTTATACTCGGTTCCCTTCTCAAGCCCTGTGATCCGGTAGATGCCGTTTGCTGTCTCTTCAATCGCTGCCCCCGCTACCACTGCGCCTGCCTTGCTGTATACTTTGTATTCTGCTGCACCATTTGGCACACCTTCAAAGGTCAGGGTATAGGCTGTCTTGCCGGTCACAACAGGGATCTCATTGGTCACTGTAACAGTCACCTCTACGAAAGCATCGTCATACCTGAAGGTCAGCTGGAAGTCTCCTTCTCTCTGCACTGCATCTATTCCTTCCACAGAAATGAGGTTCGTGACATCCTTACCCTTTGCATCATACGCTTCTGCTTTGGCACGCTTGACTGCCTCCGCATTATTAAATTTTCCATTTTTGACCGAATTCAGATGGATCTTGAAATCGTTGGCTGCAATGGTATTTCCATTTGGGGAAACCCCACTGGCCTTCTCCCGGAATACCGCATGCAGGTCTGTATCCGCACTGATCTCAACCTGATCGGTATAAACCTTTCCTGCTGCATCCTTCCATGCCATAAACTGGTATCCCGGCAGGACTGCAGCTGCCGCCATTTTCGCATAGGCTGCCTTATCCAGCTTTCCGCCATCCATGACCACCTCAGTGCCGAGCTTCTTTTCCGGGCTGACTTCTTTATTCCAGAATGTCACGGTACACGATGGAACCAGGGTGACATCAATGGTCGTTGCCTCCCCGATCGTACTGCCCGCATCCCCATTCGTATAAGCAATGATCCTGTTATTCTGATCTTTTACTGCTTCCACCATTGAAGTAACGTCTTTTGTGTTCGCAAGAATGCTTTTTAATATATTGCTGCCTTCCACATTGATCTTAAAGTGTACGGTCTGGTCATTTTCTGGTACCACTAACTGGTATTCATGATCAAATCCGGAGGAAGCAGCTGCCTTGGTGATCCAGTTTCTCACAGGCGTTCCGTAGGCTGTATCCAGCGTTCCACCCTTGATACGGATTGTCAGCATCTGACCTGCAACAAAGCTTACGTTCAGATAACTTGGCTGTGTGACCGCCAGTGTACTGCCCTTCCAGCTTCCTGCGTCCTCACTGAAGTTTACTGCTCCCAGATCTGTCGTATTATCATGAGAGAGCCATTTTGCTGTAAATGAAGGATTCTGTAAACTTCCATCCGGTGAAAATTTCAGATTGTCAAGCGTCGTCTGATCCGGGACAATGATACGGATATTGCTCGCACTCTGTGTGTTCGCTTCCAGTCCTGCCGGAATCGTATTAGTATCCATGGAGCCTCCGGAAACATGGATATGCACGACGTGAGACTTTTCATAAGACGCTTCCAGATCGTAAGATGCGGATGTGGAAGTGAACTTATAGGTATAGCTCTTATCCGTCCAATCAAAGCCTGCCTTCAGGTCTGTGGTACTTCCTGTCTCTGCCAGCTTCGTAAGTATATCAAAGGTTTCATCCTCCGTGATGCCTAAATCTGCTTCCGTAGGGTTCGGGTCTGATGGGTTCATGGCAGGGAACTTCAATGTGACTTCCACATTCTTAAATACTTCCACTTTGCCGTTCTGACTGCTTACCGTGATGTCTTTACTCTTCTGTTCGTCAAAATAAGTCGCTGTAAATTCCGGTGTCGTCACAGCGGAGCCAGCCGCTGATGTCACCTGAATGGTTGTCCTGTCATGGGTTACGGTGGAACCGGAACTGCTTCCGCCGTTCACCTTACCAACATAATAGATCAGGTCGCCATTGACCGGCTTCTTAACGGTTACCGTGATGTTGCCGGTACCCTGGTCCTTTGATATATTAAATTCGGAGGCATCCAGCATCTGTGGAGCTCCCTGTGCATCCACGCCCATGGATACCCACACCTTATCTACATCAATGGAATAATCCTCTCTCGGCTTAATGGTCACCGTGTAAGGGGTAAGCTGATGATAGGGATTATTCGGCTGTGTCTGTGGTTTCACCAGTTCAGCCGGAAATTCCGGGGAACCAATTGATGCCAGTGCTGCCACTCCGTTACGTTCCTCCCAGTTTAATACAGCGGAGTATTCGCCAAGGTAAAAGGTCTGGTTATCCTTCGTTGCGGTATAGGTATAGGTTGCACCATTCTTCACAGCAGTGAAGGTATCTCCAACAGCTTTTAATGTGACACTCACCTGGCTGTCACCTAAGGTGGTATCGTTGCTTGTATCTACCGCCTTGACTGTATAATCTGCTGTGGATGTAAGTCCATAGCCGTCCACCGTGATCTTTCGTTCATTCGCATCCGTGTTGCTTACCGTAACCACACCACTGCGGAGTGTGATCGCACCGGTATCACTTACATCAATGTTCGTACCATTGCTATCTGCATGGACGTTGTTCCCGTTCATTTCCTTAATAATAGAAGAATTCTTCAGCATTCCATTTGTGACTTTCGTTACATTTTCCTTGATGATCTGAACCTCATCGCCGGCTTCTGCAAGCTCCAGTGCATCGGCAAGAGGGGCGTATTTCACACCGTTAATGGATGCCTCCGCATCCTTCGGTGCTGCTACTACGTTGACTTCACCTTTTTTACTGTTATCCGGCTGCCCAGGATCCTTTCCGTCAGCGTAGCCTCCGAATTCGACAAAGAAACCTTTTGTGTCGGAAAAATTATCATTATAGTTTCCTTCAAAAACATCATTTAAACCATTTGATATCAAAACCATTACACAAGATTCTTTGTTTTGGATATCTGAAATTGTGGTATCATAAAGCGGTTGACCTATATAATCTATACCGTTCGGTTCATTACTCGCCCATAGTTCGTTTGCTATTCCCACTCCTGATTCTGGACCACAAGCCCAATAAAATGCATCTTTATTTGTTGTTACTAATTTTAGACTATTGTTTTCCCTATTAATTCCACTTTCATTACCATTTATTCTTGCTCCATTGCTTTTTAATAACACTGTTCCACCAGTCCAGATACGATTATTAGACAGTGATTTTAAATACTTTATCTCATCATCTGAAGTAAATGTTGAAAGGTAACCTTGTTGTCCAGCGATTTTTAATGTACGAGCATAATTAAATGCATCACTCCAGCTTTTCATTTGTTCAATATAGAGATAATAATGGCTGTTTTTCTTCCACTGGGTTAATTTTATATCCTCTTTTTTAAATTGATCCAGACCCTGATTTTCATTTCCATTAATTGAAATATAAACGTTCATATTATCTACATAATCAAATACCATAGAATGTATTTTTTCCTGTAGTTCTTGAGCTGAAAGTCCATTTATAAAAATCCATGTAGCAGATTTCTTATATTCATCTGTTGCAAAAGCATCCACAATAAGACTATCCGGTAATTTACCATTAGATAATGTAATTGTCATCATAGAAATTTTATCGCCATTTGTATTAACCTTCGCATTTGTATACTGGAACTTTTGATGTGTCTCATCTGTCCAAACCGGTGTTCCTAATTTTATAGTATACTTACCCTGTACATTCGCATATTCCACCGCACTTGTAAATGAATAATCCATTTCTACAATTACATTTCTAGTGAAATAAACTGCTTCCTGTGATGTAGTTTTTACTTCAGGAGATTTCTCTTCCATGCTATTTGTGTTATCCTCATCTGCAGGATCCACACTCTGTTTTTCATCAGTCAGTTCAAGGGTAGCAGCCTGTATGCCATCATTATCCTCCGACTTCTGCTCATCAGAAGCTGTTGTTTCTTCCGTTTTTGAAGTTTGGGTATCTTCTGCTTTTGCAGACTTTCCAAGACGATCAAGGACATAGGTTACTTCATATTCTCCTAAAGTATAAATATCAAAATCTCCAGGATCAGATACCTTTACTTCATAAAGGTCTTTATCATAAATAATGCCTTCCGTCAGATCATAATCTTCCTGACCCCACTCTAAGTAGAGATCCGGTGCTTCATACAAAGCGTTTTCTTCCACGGCTGCCTTCACAGTAACCGTTCTCTGAAATGTGATGACCTGATTTTCCTGCGTGTCATCCTGTCCATTTTCCTGTGTTCCTTCTGTTGTCACAGGCGTAAGGGAATAGGTCACTTCGTAGGAGCCGATCTTGTTAATATCGAAGCCTCCAAGATCCCCTACCGTTAACGTATATTTTACATCATCATAAAGAATGTCATCTGTCAGGTCGTAGTCTTCTTCTCCCTGTATCAGCACCAGTTCCCGTGCTTCATACACGGGTACTTCGTCCTCAGAAGCCGCTACTACATGAACCGTTCTTGTAAAGGTGATGACCTGCTTTCCCTGTGTATCACCGGTATTGGTGGCATCCCCCTCTGTTACATCAACGGCTTCCGCATCCATGGGTTCTGACTGATAACTCATATCTACAGCCGTTCTCGGTCTGGATACACCCAGTACACCGGTGTCTACGGTATTCTCCTCACTCTGTGCTGCATCCTCTCCGCTGACCGCATCTGCAGTATCTTCTGCATTGCTGCTGTCAGAATTCGTATCTCCCTGTCCGGCATCCGCACTGTCTCCTGCATTGCTGCTGTCAGAATTCGTATCTCCCTGTCCGGCATCCGCACTGTCTCCTCCATTGCTGCTGTCGGAACTGTCGGATCCGTTATCAGAACCCGCATTATCAGAGTTATCGCCGGTCTGGGTGTTATCCCCTCCCTGATTGTCTCCACTGTTCTGGTCTTTGTTTTCATTATCCGAATTGGAAGCATCCCCCGAATCTCCCGGCTCCAACGTTCCATCATCCTTGGAAGTCAGGGAATAGGTTACCTCATAGTCTCCCACGGTATTGACATCAAATCCGCCATCATTCACTACAGCCAGTTCATACATGCTGCTGTCATAGGTAATGTCTTTCATCAGATCATAGTCTGTGGCTCCCTGCGTGATGGTAAGCTCCGGTGCATCATACAGTGCACTTTCCCCATTACTTCCTTCTAAAGCATCCACAAGATTGATGGATCCGATTACCAGCACTGCCGACAGGATTCCGGCAAGCCATCGTTTCGTCTTTCCTTTACGCTTTTTCATACGTTCTCTCCTTTTGCATCGTATTCATTAAAATCTATGTAAAATCAACAGGTACCTTTGCGTACCTGAAAATGTTCCGTCAGTTCTTTTAAGATCTGTGCCTGGTTTGCCAGTTCCGAGGATGCGGCTGCATTCTGCTCGGATACGGCAGAACTGTTCAGTTCCTCCCTGAGGGGTCTTGATCCATTGTTTTCCTTTTTCATCGGTTTCTCCTTCTTATCCTTATTTATTCTTCCAGGAAGTTCCTTTTTCCGTTTTCCTCAAGGAAGGTGAGAAGCTTCCCATAGCTGAGAGGCGGTGCGATGAGATACCCCTGCAGGTAATCACATCCCCAGGATGCCAGGGTTCTCGCCTGGTCCAGTGTCTCAATTCCTTCTGCCGTGACCTGGATGTTATGACGGTGTGCAATACGGATTATCTCTTCGACCAGATCCTCTGCCATCCTGCTTCCCTCCGTTTCCCAGACCAGTTCCTTATCGAGCTTCAGGGTCTGGAACGGGATCTGGGACAGCCGAAGCAGGTTGCTCTCCCCTTTGCCGAAGTCATCTAACGCCAGCCGGATCCCCTGGCTGCTCAGCTGTTCCACCATGCAGCTGAAATTCTCTGCATTCCTGACCTTGCACATCTCGGTGATCTCCATGCAGACCTCACTTCTTGATACTTCATACTTTCTGAGTATCTGCATGATGTTAGGTACGGTCTCCGGAACCTCACAGACCTCCGGGGATAAGTTGATGTTGATCCTCTTAAGTCCGTAGGCTCTCAGCTCCGGGATCCTTCTGCAGGCTTCCCGGAACACCCATCTGTCGATCTCAGCGATCCATCCTTCTTCTTCCGCTTTTGCTGCAAGCTGATCCATGTTGTAGTAATTGCCGTTTTCATCCTTCAGACGGAACAGGGCTTCCGCTCCCCAGATCCTCTTTTTCTCCACGTTGTAAAATGGCTGGAAAAAGCACTCCTTTTCCCCATGGAATGCCTTTTCGCCGATACAGCCATCCTCCTTCAACAGTTCCATGCCGTTCTCCTTATTTCTCATGTTGGTATTTTTCTTTTGTACGAAAGCTCCGGGCAGATTCCCGAATGGTCACTTTACCGATGACAGCCGGAACTGTGCGAGAACCTTCCCGGTAATCTCCCGCCTGCGGAATGCTCCAAGCTCCCTGCTGTCTTCTGACCTCGGGCGGTTATCCCCCAGACAGAAGTAGCATCCTTCCGGTACGGTATAGGGCAAGGTGATCCAGTCATCCCTGTCCTGTTCCCCGAACAGGATTTCCGTTTCCGCTGCCCGTTCCCCATTTCTGGTCAGGTGTCCCAGGTCATCCAGATCGATCACATCTCCCGGCTTTCCTGCAATGCGCTTTACAATGTCCCGTTCCAGATCCTGCCTGTGGATGACCACCACATCTCCATAATCCGGCTCCCGAAAGAGCCGTCTCTGGTACAGAAACAGATCTCCATCCCGGTAAGCGGGGCGCATGGATCTGCCGTGTACCATGCCGATGCCAAACATCCAGTAGAGCAGTACAAGTACCACGCCCAGGTGTGCACCGATGATCAGAAGCTCCATCCTGCGCTGTTTTCGTTTCTGCAGTTTCCGTTTCTTAAACTCCAGTTCAAATTCCAGCTCAGTCATGCGGTACTCCTGCACTTTCCAAAGAGTCTGTCTGCACCCCGTTTTCCGGGTCAAAGTCCAGTATCACATTGATGATCTGCCGGAAGTCCTGTAACTCCCTCCGCAGCTGCTCTGCCCGATTGTTTACCCCTTCCGCTTTCTCTTCTGCCTGCGCAAGGATTTCTGCTTTCTCTGCCTCCAGCCCCTCCTGGAACTCTTTCTTTATCTGCTCCAGCTCCGCTTCTTTCTGCGACTCCATTTTTAACAGGGCAGCTTCCCGTTCCTTCATCTGCTGTTCCCGCAGATGGTAAGCGGAAAGCTCGGTTTCCCGTTCAATGGCATTTTCCGAAATCCTGCTCAGCTTTTCTGCCAGCTCCTCATATTTCTTCTGCATGGTATTCTGCTGTTCCATCATCCGCTGGTTTTCCGATTCCAGGGAGTCCACCTTCATCAGAAGCTCTGCCATCTGCGTGGTCAGTGCTTCCTTTTCTTTCACCAGTCTCTGGTTCTTCTGGAGCAGGACACGGTGTTCTTCCTTCTTCTCTGTCTCCATCGACCGGATGAGCGTCTGCAGCAGTTCGCAGGTAGCTTCCTTGTCATAACCACGGAATGCTGTTTTCATCGAATCCAGCTGATCCATCAGGGTCTTTTCATTCACGGTCTCCACTGCTTCTTCCCCTGCCTGTACTCTGGCAGTCTTTTTGGTTTCCTCACTCATTCTGGTTTCCTTTCCGGTTTATCCTTAAGTATCTATTTTCATTCCTTACAGACAGCGTTCTGTCCTTTTGATAATGTTTCCATTCCTTGCATCCAGGATGATATCGTAAGAAGTCAGGTCGGCATACGCTTTCAGAAGGTACACCGGAATTCCTTCTTCATAGGAAAGAGCAGGAAAAACCCATAAATGGATCTTTTCTACCCGGGGTAACTCTCTGCCGGCAATCTGCATTGCCGTTTCTCTGCTGATCCTGTTCAGATGTTCCTTTCCTTCCATACGCATCATCACGTCTTTCGTTTTGTACTGAATTTCGTTACAAAATGTTTGCCCCCCCCCGAAAAAATCGGGAAGGGGAACATTTTAAAGGAGAATTCTGTTACACAATTCTTTTACACACATTATTCATAACGGAGGGCTGTTACTGTGGACTGCCACTGAGCGAACGATCTGCTCCATGCAAAGACAAGCTGCCGAATATTGGGGACAAAATTGTATGTGGGCAATATTTCCGGGCAATACCACATAATCTGCATTATGTGGTAGAAGCAGACAGGGATTGCCTTATGCAAAACGTATTAAAAATATGTTTTATACGCTGATTGTATTGTGAAAATAGGCCCTTTACGGATTCTGTATCAGATTCTGCACAATTTTTTGCGAAAAAAGTCGAATTGTATCATTGACATACAAATTTATTTTTGGTATATATGAATTGCGGAGAAAAATTATGGTACTTTTGGACAGTATTTCCAGGTAAGGAAACATACCATTATGTATAGACACCGCTTTTGGATACCATTTCTACCACATAATGCAGATTATGTGGTATTTTTGTTTTTCTGCCCCGATTTTTCTCACATCTGCTCTGATTCTTCTCTTATTCCGCTCTGATTCAGACCTGATCGGTAAGCTTATGTTACTAATCCCAGCACCTGCATCCGTCTTCCATGGTTCTTAACAGTGGTCATGGTATAGATCCTGGTCGTGTTGACATTGCTGTGTCCCAGTATATCCGCCAGGTAAAAAAGATCCTTCCATTTTTCCCAGAACACCCTGGCAAAAAGGTGACGGAGGTTATGGGGGAATACCTTATCCGGACAGATTCCGGCTGCGGCACCGATGGCTTTCATCTGCGACCAGATATTACTGCGGTCCAGTGGATTCCCGAAGCGGCTGACGAACACACTTCCCTTACAGATCCCTTTTTTTCTGCAGTATTTGAGCAGCTTCTCCCTCAGCTCTTTCACCAGATACACCTGTCTTTTCTTTCCCTTGCAGGAAACCTCTGTTTTCCCGCTTTTCACAGCGGCTACGGTGATATATTTCAATTCACTGATCCGGATCCCGGTCGCTCCGATGGTCTCCATGATGAGTGCGGTCTGCTCCCGTCCCATCCGGTAAGCCTTTTCGATCAGCTTTTTGTATTCTGCCCTGCTTATTTCCTTTTCTGTGGAACGGAACATCTGCTTCTGTACCTTTACCGTCTTCACCCGGCTCTGCGTTTCTCCCATAAAGTCCAGAAATCCATTCAGGGCTACCAGCATGCTGTTTGCACTGCTCGTTTTGTAATGCTCCTGCAGCCATGCCTTGTAGGCGATCACTTTTTCCTTGGTAATGCTCCGGTTTTCTCCCATCCACTGCAGGAAGGTACGGATATCCCGCAGATATTTGTCAATGGTGGCGATGCTTTTTTCCCGATCCGCCAGATATCCCCTGTACTGCTTCAGTGTCTCTTCTCCGATTTCTGTCATTTTCACCAGTCTCCTTCCGTCCGGTTCTACCCGGGTCTTCCTGTCCACATTATGGTATACCGGATGGCGGATTCCTATCATTTTTCCGGCAATAAAGAGTTCGCCTGCGGACTCTTTGCGTGCGAGCGGTGTTGCTCCGGGCTGACCCCTGCCTCTCTGCTGAGACGCTTCATCATGCTTCAGATATTGCTGCGGTCCAGCGGATTTCCTTTTCCGGAACAGAACACCGGTCCGGTTTTGATGGATTTCTGTTTACAGTATTTCATCAGGCGCTTCCGCAGTTCCCTTGTCAGGTAGATCTGTCTCCATTTTCCCTTGCAGGCTGCCTCTGCCTTTCCCTGGGTGACTGCCTCTACGGTGATATACACAAGCTCACTGATCCGGATTCCTGTTCCGGCAATGGTCTCCATGATCAGGGCCAGCTGCTCTTTCTTTTTCTGCCGGGCGGTTGACACCAGCTTTTCGTATTCCTGCTGCTTTAATTCCCGGGACTCCGGAGAGAACATCTGCTGTTGGGATCTTAAACCTTTGACGCTGCACTCCGTCCAGCCCAGATACTGGAAATACCGGTTCAGTGCCACCAGCATACTGTTGGTGCTGGTGACCTTGTAATTCTCCTTCAGATAGTTTTTGTACGCAATCACCCATTCCTTGGTTACCTCCAGGTTCTCCCCCAGCCAGGCGTGAAACGTCCGGATGTCACGGAGATACTTTTCTATGGTTGCCTTTCCCTTTTCCAGTTCCACCAGATATGTCTTATAATGTTCCAGTTCTTCTATATAAAAAAGCCTCATCGTATGGCCCCTCCCTTTCTCATCTCACAGAATTTCCATATTCCACCTATTGTACGCTTTCTACTTTCTGGGAAAAATATGAGATTGCTGGAAAAACTGGTAATATTTGTAAGAGAAAGGCTGGAATGGGCGTAAAAAAAGACAGCCTCTGGACATGATGTCCAAAGGCTGCCGTAGTAAACTCATCCGCTTTCTTTATGAATCTAAACCAGGTAAAACCTTTCATTAAAGCAGCCTTAACAGCTGCACAAGTTCATGTGGCTCCTGATTTTTTGAAATGGTTTGTCTGGTATCAAACTTTACAAATTTATTATCACTCAACATCCGGGTTCTTCTCACATGAAAACTCGGAGAGAACTTGAACTAAATCTTCCTCCCTGAAGTGCTATACTAACGTTGTAACAGTAGTGGCTAATAAGATATAATAAA
>OODM01000609.1_pt1 | contig 21176 bp, 17 predicted proteins | sample 1671471 | NCBI WGS metagenome assembly OODM01 (sample SAMN06348160, study PRJEB24527) | human gut metagenome | biome: human gut; feature: ankylosing spondylitis patient; material: feces | host: Homo sapiens | place: China | collected 2015-10 | reverse complement strand
CAGACGGTCTGTGCCACCTTTTATCTTTTTCAGCTTTTCAGCCTGGCTGGATAACCGTTCCAGGATCGGAGAGAGAAGTGCCACAACCTCCTCGCTGTCCTCCTGCATCAAAATCTGGCGGAAAGTAAGGCCCTCAAGACCCGACTTGCGAAGAAGATCACTTCGTTTTTTATCTAGTCCGCGCAGCTGCAGTAAAAGCATGTTTTCATCATTTAAAAGAGATTCCAGCTGGTCAGGATGATCAGCTGAAACAACGGTTAGTTTATCAGCCTCAACCCGGCATAGCTGTTCTAATACAGTACACAGCTGTTCTAATACCGGGATCAGGCTTTCAGGCGCCCTCATAGATCATACATGGCCCTTGCAATGGCCATGGGATCCGGTTCGTAGGTTCCTTCCTCAACCTGTTTTTTCAGTTGGGCAGCCTTTTCAACGGAAACGCCTTTCTCGCGGCAGACATCTTCTGTAATGCTGTGAGCCAGAGAGCGTGCGAAAAGTGTTTCATCAGCCGAAATACCTTCGGTGTATTCAAAACTGGCTCGGTCAAGATCAGCCGGTTTTGCAGAAATATTATCAGACAAAGCAATATTGCTTTGTCTCATTGATACATGTTCCATGTGTATTTGCTCCTGGATAAAATTTTGAATTTTCATACAATTACTCCTCACCTTAAAATAAAACGGCAGGACCACAAAAGTATCCTGTGATTTTCACATGCTTACTGAATCTATATCTATGTAAATTATCGCCTTTTTTCTTGAAAATATAAGAAAAATAATAATTATAAAAAACGGGAAAACGCCGATTAAATATACATATGGAAGCATGCAGGTAATTCGGTATCAGAGGGGTCAAAAGCTTTTGACCCCAACATCATAATATATAGAATCAAAAAGAAAAGGGATAAAACATGTCTAATATATTACAGGTAACAGATCCATCTACATATATAGATAATAGAAATGTCCATACAGGCCAGGAGCAGCAAAGCGCCCTGAACAGTTCCCAGATCCAGAATCCTTCTGACCCATCTCGTGTAGTGCGGGCAGATGGACAGAAAAGCGGTACCGCTGGTGACCAGGAAAATGAAAGTGGCTTCAGCGTCCGCAATTATAATGGAAATTATACTGACTTTCTTCAGAAGCTGGGGCAGGAAAATGAAATAAAGGATTCCCTGGGCCGGATCCTGTTCCGGGATGGAGCCTTTATCGCTAAAGGTGATGAAGGTCTGGGTAAAATGGTGCAGCAGCTGCTGGATTCTGCCAGTTTTGAAGATTCTGGCCAGCTGCTGGATTTTTTAAAAATGCAGGGACAGACTAAATTTTCCGGTACTTTCTTTGAAAACCTGAGAACTCTTTTGCAGCAGGAAGGAAACAGAGGCCTGCAGGAAACAGCCCTCAAATTCCTTCAGGTATTCAACAATTATTCCAGCGGTGAGCATCTTTTAGAACAGATGCAGGAACTGACAGATGAAATAAAAGGAATGCTTTACACCTCTGCAAGACAGGAATACGCATCAATTCTGGATCAGCTGGACTGGAAAGCAGAAAATGGGGAAACGAAGGAAAATTCCCAGGTTCTGTTTCAGAAGCTGGTCCCCTTTCTTTCAAGATATATTTCCCGTACCCATGATTATGGCAACGTAAGAAGCAGCGTGATCCAGCTGATCCTTTATGGGGCACGTTATGAAAACGGAAGCAGTGCCCTTCTCAGAAGCCTTTTTGAACAAATGGCAGCTAATAGGGATTTTAAACGTTTTTTTGAAACAGAGCCTGAAGAACTGTATGCTGTACTTACCGGTTCAAAAGGAAAAAAAGGAAATATTTATGGAGATATTTTTGGCTCACTTGTGGAAAGAGGGGCCAAAGGAGAAGCCGGGCTGGAACATGTACAGGATTTTTATCAGCTGATGCGAGGGATGCTGGTAAACGAAAGCGTATATATGTCTGTGAATCATTTTGTCCTTCCTTTTCAATATCAGGGAAAAGAGGCAGTATCTGAATTTTGGATCGATCCGGACGCGGAGAAAAAAGAAGAAGAAAAAGATGGAGGCAGGAAAATACGCCTTCTGGTGGACTTTGAGATCAGGGGATTGGGAGATTTCCAGCTTCTGGCAGATCTCCAGGATCATAAAATATCCATGGAGCTGGGAGTTCCTAAAAATCTTTCTGCCGGAGCCGGAGAGATACAGGCAAAGCTTCAGGAAATATGTACCAGAAACGGGATGCGCGTGAAAATGATGCAGGTGCAGGAACGGAAAGCTCATTACCGTCTGCTGGATGTTTTTCCAAAGATAAGAAAAAAGGAGAATGGTATTAATGTCAGCGTTTGAGCGGTTATTAGAGCAAAAGGCAGTTGCGCTTCAATATTCGCCGGAAAAGGACACTGCCCCGGTAATCGTTGCTTCCGGAATGGGATATATGGCAGAAAAGATCACGGAAGCAGCCAGAAAGTCAGGGGTTCCGGTTTATGAGGATGATTCTCTTGCAACTCTTTTAAGCAGATTACAGCTGGGAGCGGCTGTGCCGGAAGAATTATATCAGGCGATCATAGAGATCTATATTTATTTTTTAGGATATGTGCCATCACCGGAGGAAAAAGAAAATGAAGAAAAAGTCGAAAATACCTGACAGAAGATCCAGACACGGACGGGAAATGCTTCTGCTCCTTCTTTCGGGAGTCTTGCTGTTCCAATGGGGAAAGATAGATGCTTTTGCGGCGGCAAAAGAGATTAAAACAGTAAATATCCGTGTTACATCCAAGCTGGAAGTAGGCAGCAAGCTTCCGGATATAAAACTGGAAACGACCACGGTTTCAGATGGAGAAGTGGCAGTAGATACAAGTGGAGGTAAATACAGCGTTTCCGAGGCCGAATGGACGGATAAAAGCTCCAATGAACTGAAAGCTGCTGAAGAGCCTCAGATGAAAGTCACCCTGGAACCGGAAGATGTCAGTGAAGATTATTTTGTTTCCAGCTATAAAAAAGCGGATGTAAAGATCAGTGGGGGCACATTTGTGTCTGCCAGACGAGATGGAGATGAACTGGTAGTTACCCTGCGGGTAAAAGGGATCAAAGGAGACTATGCTGCCCCGGAAGATGCCTGGTGGAATGAAAAAAGCCTGGGACAGGCTAAATGGGAAAAGCCGGATAACACATCCGGTTATTACGAAGTGCAGCTTTACAGAGGAAAAACGAAAGTTTACAGCGTCTCCCAGACCAGTGCAACTCAGTATAATTTTTATCCATATATGACAAAAACAGGAGAGTATACCTTTAAGGTACGCACAGTACCGGGAACGGATTCCAAAAAAAAATATGGTGGAAAAAGCGAATGGATAGAATCCGGGGAGCTTTCCATTACAGACCGGTATGTATCAGATGGTAAAGGACAGCAATCAAAAAATCCTTCCGCAAAGCGCGGAACCACAGATAAAGTAGGCTGGGTAAAAAAAGGCAATATATGGAATTACAGATTTCCGGATGGCTCTATATGCCGGGGTACATGGCAGTCGGTCAACGGATACTGGTATTATTTTGATGTCAATGGCACGATGCTCACCGGCTGGCAGAAGATGGCAAATGACCGGTATTACCTGTATGATACCGGGGAAATGGCAGCCGGATGGGCAAAGATCAATGGACAGTGGTATTATTTCTGGCCATTAACGGAAAATGGGCATACACAGGGAACCATGGCTTATGGAGGCTGGAAGATCATAGGGGCGGATTATTACTTTTTCAGGGAAGACGGCTCCTTATATACCGGCTGGCTGGAACAGAATGGTTCCTGGTATTACCTAAACACACTTGACAACAGCCTTCAGGGAACCATGTTTACCGGCTGGCTGATCCGGGAAGGGAAAACTTATTTCCTGGATGCTGACGGAGTTATGGCTACCGGCTGGTATCAGGTTGACGGGAATTGGTATTATTTTTGGCCGGATTCAGGTGAAATGGCAAAAAACCAGTATATCAATGGATTTTATGTTAATGAGGACGGGATCTGGTACAGGTAAAGATATGTGAGGAATGGAAATGAAAATGATCAGAAAAATACTCCTTTGTGCCGGAACAGGACTGCTGCTTAGCACAGGAAGCTTACAGTCTGTGTCAGGGGGAATCTTTCATATGGATACAGCTTATGGGGCAGAGAGCAGCATCATCGAGACCATGAGTATTAAATTTAACACCACTTTTGGAGATCCGGAGGAAATACCACAGCCCCAGATCACCATCAGCGGATCAGGGGTATCCATTGGGGATATTTATTACAAAACAGAATATGAAAACTGGAAACCTGGTAAAAAGGTACGGATGGAGATCACTGTGGATGCTGCACAGGGAAAGTATTTCCCTGTGTCCCTTGGACGATCCAAATGCCGTGTGACCGGGGCTGATTTTGTATCGGCGAAAGCCCTGGATAATACCACCATGCAGGTAAAAGTGAACTATACGCCGGTCACTGTTCTGGGTGACACAGCTTTAGCAGGCTGGAGCTCACATGACTCAGAAAAGGCAGTGTGGAAGAAGGTAGACTATGCTCCGGGCTATACCCTGACTTTATATGGAAATGATAAAGTGGTGAAACGGATGACAGTTACAGGTAACTCTGTCAGCTTAAAGGAGTACATGACAGATCCGGACAAGATCTACTATTATCAGGTAAAAGCGGTTCCGGTTACGGCAGAACAGAAAAAATACTTAAAAGAAGGGGAATTTATTACATCACAGGAACAGGATATAGATGACAGTGCGGAAGAGGAGAAAGAAAAAGAACATGCAGCATGCGGTACTGGTCCAGGCGTAGCAGGTTCTCTAAAGGGAGACAACTTTGTTATGCCGGATGGGACTCTGGCAGTCAATACCTGGAAGCTGGTGGGAGGTATATGGTACTACTTTAATGCGGAAGGAAACCGAACCAGGGGCTGGTTCCAGTATGGTGGAAAATGGTATTATTTCGACGGAAATGGATATATGAAGACCGGATGGGTGAACACAGGAAACGGAACATGGTATTACTTAAACCCGGATGGGGATATGAAGACCGGCTGGGTGAACACAGGAAACGGAAAGTGGTATTACTTAAACCCTGATGGAAGTATGAAGACCGGCTGGGTGAACACAGGAAACGGAAAATGGTATTACTTAAACCCGGATGGGGATATGAAGATCGGCTGGCTGTATGATAAAAATATCTGGTATTATCTAAATAACGATGGATCTATGGCAGTAAACCGTTCTCAGGACGGCTGGTACCTTGGAGCAGACGGCGCAGGCCGAAAGGAGTAAGAAATATGAGTTTAGCACCGATAACAGGAGATGGGGGAAAGTTAGCTGCACAGGCAGCGGATCAGACACAGAAGACAACACCGGTCCAGGAATTTCAGGGGATACTGAAAAATGGGCTGAATGCCATAAAAGAAGATATGGATTCTATTTTCGAAGAAGCTTCTGCTTTATATCAGATCCCTTCTAAACTTCTCAGGGCGGTGGCAAAGGCAGAGTCAGGGTTTAATCCAAAGGCTGTATCCAAAGCAGGGGCTATGGGCGTGATGCAGCTGATGCCGGGAACAGCCCGTTCTCTTGGAGTAAGCGATCCTTACAATGCCAGACAAAATATCCTTGGAGGGGCAAAATACTTAAAACAAAATCTGGACCGGTTCGGAGGAGACGTAAGCCTTGCACTGGCAGCTTATAACGCAGGTCCGAACAGTGTGACCAAATACGGAGGCATCCCACCATATAAAGAAACCCAGAATTATGTAAAAAAGATCATGGCGGATTATACGGGAAACAATACGATCCTGGCAGGACGTACGGTGAGTACCGGAACATATGGGAAAACATCCGGCAGTACAGCAGTGAGCAGCCTTATAGGAAGTGGCCTTACAGGAAGCAGTCTGACAGCAGGCAGTCTTTTAGGCAGCTTTGCGGGAAATACAGGTCTTTCCGGCACCGGCAGCCTTGGTACACTTCTGGCAGCAGGAAAGGGAGAGAACCTTTCCGGGGAAGACTGGTCTAATATGGTGCAGATCCTCCGTCTTCAGATGATGATGAATATGGGTAAGGATACGGGTACGCTGATCTGACAGACAGATATCGGATTGCCGCGCGCTTTGCACTCCCGCAATTTCGGCCTTTTGACCCTGGTATCAATAAAATAAGGCATTTTGCCGATAATAAAAACAAATGGTTATTTGATGATATTCATAGAAGATACAAAGGAAGGTGAAACATCATGCAGGTGCAGAATAACATAGCATCCATAAATGCTGCCAGAAATCAGGGGATCGAAACAGGAAAGCTGAAAAAGTCCCTTGAAAAGCTGTCTTCCGGCTTTCGGATCGTCCGTGCGGGAGATGATGCAGCTGGACTGGCGATCTCGGAAGGTATGCGCAGCAGGATCAACAGCCTGAACCAGGCGATGAGAAACATTGATGACGGCATCGGACTTACCAATGTAGGAGATGGCGCTTTGACAGAGGTCCATTCCATGCTCCAGAGACTGAAGACTCTGGCTTTAAAATCCGCAAATGGAACTTACGATCAATCCAACAGGGAAACCTTGAACATGGAAAAAAACCAGATCCTTGAGGAGATTGACAGGATTGGTTCTACCACTAAATTTGGAGAAATCTCCCTGTTTTCCAGGGCAGATGCCAATACAAATACAAATACACAGGGCTGGCAGCCGCCAGTGCTGGACGATACGATCCCGCTCCAGATCGGCGGTTCTACTCAGGCTGGAGAAGTTCTGGATGTAGAACGCTATTATATAGGAAGCAAGGAACTACAGCTGGATCAGACAGATTTTTCCGATGTAAAAAAGGGACAAGAATCTGTGGGATACATTGAAAACGCGATAGAGGCTGTTTCTAAAGTCAGGGCATCCTTTGGAGCTGCTTATATGCATCTGGATCACACCCACAATAATTTAAGCGTTACAAGTGAAAACATGCAGGCGGCAGAAAGCCAGATCCGTGATACCAATATGGCAGAGGAGATCACAAAATACACCAGCAGTAACATCGTCCTACAGTCCTCTAATATGATGCTTACAAATGCAAATAATCTCCCTCAGACCATACTTGAACTTTTAAAATAAAAATGAAAGAAATAATGAAAAACAGGCTTATGTTTTTTTAACATAAGACGATATATATATATAGAAAGAAAATTCTGCTGTTCCAGAAAGGGCCCTTGGGACAGTAGAAGACAGAGGAAAGGAGTCCACTGCCATATTTTCTTTTATAAAAGGAGGAATTCATTATGGTAATTCAGCATAATATTGCAGCGATCAATTCTTACAGAAACTTAAGTACCAACCAGAGTGCACTGAGCAAAAACTTAGAGAAGCTGTCTTCCGGTTACAAGATCAACCGTGCAGGCGATGACGCAGCAGGTCTGGCTATTTCCGAGACCATGCGTTCCCAGATCAATGGTTTAAACCAGGCTGTAAACAACGCAAACGATGCGATCGGTCTGATCCAGACAGCAGAAGGTGCTATGACAGAGACCCACTCCATGCTTCAGCGTATGAAGACTCTGGCCACTCAGGCAGCAAATGGTACTTATACCGAGACTGCAAGAAAGAACATCAAGTCTGAGATTGACGCACTGAACAGTGAGATCACCCGTATCGCTACTACTACAAAGTTTAACGGTGAGTCACCATTAAATCCTGATAAGAATAAGCCGAATCTGACTTTCTTTATCGGTGCAACTGCAGATAAGACCAATGCTATGACCGTTGCACAGATGACTATGACAGCAAAAGCATTAACCATTGATAAGATTGAAGTGGGAACCACAACTGCTGCTTTCAAGGCAATGGCGTCTATAGATGCTGCAATTGAAAGAGTATCTACTTACCGTGCAACCCTTGGTGCTGCCCAGAACCGTCTGGAGCATACTGTAAACAACCTGAAGGTTACTTCTGAAAATATTACATCAGCGGAAAGCCGTATCCGTGATACTGATATGGCAGATGAGATTACAGCTTATACAAAGAACAATATTCTTTTACAGGCTGCTCAGTCTATGCTTTCCCAGTCCAACGCTATGCCTCAGGGTGTATTAAGCATGCTGCAGTAATCTTGAAATTGATTCTGCATCTTTTAGGGGATCTGCTTTGTGCAGATCCTCTTTTTTTAAATATGTCGTAACTATTCAGTACCTTCATAGTTACGTGCAAAAATCCATTCCAGATCAGCTTCGCTGATGGGATTTTTGCCTTCCAGCCTATGTTTTCTTACGGTCAGCGCAGCAAGTGCGCAGACCTACTGAACAGTTACAATATGTCCTTTAGAACTTAAAAAGAAGGTAACAGATGATGAAAAAAACCATATCACAGTGTATGATCGTGAAAAATGAAGAAAAAAATATCCGCCGTGCCCTTTCCTGGGGGAAGGATATCATGTGTGAACAGATCGTAGTAGATACAGGAAGCAGTGACCGTACTGTGGAGATTGCCAGGGAAATGGGGGCAAAGATATTTTCCTTTCCATGGATCAATGATTTTGCTGCTGCCAAAAATTTTGCCATTGACCAGGCAAAGGGAGACTGGATCGCCTTTCTTGACGCGGATGAAAGCTTTACACCGGAGGATGCAGCGAAGATTCCGGAGATATTGGAATATGTGGGAGACGATGTAGACGGCCTTCTTACAGGGATCGTAGATCTGGATGAAAATAACAATATCACAAGCGGCGGCACCATGATCCGATTCTTTGTAAACCGGCCGGACCTGCGCTATGTAGGAAAAATACATGAACACCTGGTCAGAAAAGGAAGATCCGGACTGCATCTGACAGATGCTACAAAGCAGCTGGCTTTCCTCCATACCGGATACCAGGAACAGGAGAAGAGGGATAAGTCCAAATTTGAAAGGAATCTGAACATCATCCTGGAGATCCTGAAGCAGGAGCCTGAAAACTGTGATTATCTTGGATATCTGGGAGATACCTATTCTTCAGACGGAAAAAATGAAGAAGCAAGGGATGCATACAAAAAGGCGGTGGCAGCCATGCCGGAAAAACTGGGGGTATATGATCAGCGAAGTTCTTATACCTATACAAACCTGTTAAGGGTCTCCCAGTGCCTGAACGAACCGGAAGCCGAGGTGGAAGCTATTTACAAAGAAGCAGTGGAAAAGCTTCCGAAAGAGCCTGATTTTGACTGTGTTATGGGGGAATGGTACTGGAGAAAGGGGCAATATGAAAAAGCGGTACAGATGTATGAACTGGCTATAGCAAAGCTGGAAACCTATGGAACAGTGAACAGGGGGATCATTACCACCTCCATGCTGATCCAGATGTATGAGTGTCTGGGAGAAGGCTGCAGAAAGCTGGGAGATTACCAGAAAGCGGTCCGCTATTGTGTGATCGTACTGAATACTGACCACAAAGATATGAATGCGCTGCTGACTCTGATCAACTGTTTTGCAGAGAGCAATGTCAGCGCAGAAGAGGTAGTCCAGTTTTTAGGGAAGATTTATGATTATTCTGATATAAAAGACAAGGTGATCCTTCTGCGGGTGGCTATGGCAATGGGCAGAAAGGATCTGGAGCGGATGTTCAGGGGAATCCTCCTTCCTCAGGAGAGGGAAGAGTTTGATGCAGCCATGGAAACGGCCCAGAGCGGGGCGCCGCTGTCATAGACTTTTTTCAACTCTTCCATGAGAAGAGGAAGCTCCCATTCGCAGGTGCTGTTATCAAAGCTGTTAGGATCTGCGATAGAAACATTTCCGTCAGGAAGGAGTTTTGTGATCAGGACAAAGTGACCGTTTTGCGTCAGGCTTCCCTTACCCATAAGGGCGACCAGGATATGACCGGAAGAAAGAAGGGAAGCCGCGTTCTGGGGCGAATGGTCTGTTACAGATTCTACCTGAAAGCCATAGGCAGTAAGGACAGATGGGATCAGACTGTGATAGGAGCCGCTCTGGGGGGCATAATAGCCATTGGCAGCAGACCAGTCCGCGATCGTTACCGGGGTAATGGCTTCTCCGCCATTTGTGAAGCTGGAGATGAGCATGGCTGCGGCGGTAGGACCACATCCATACTGGAGCATGGGATCTGAACCGCCGTAGAGATAACTGCTCCAGCGGGTATCTCCCTGATTATAGTAGAACATCGGTCCCATACTGGTATCCAGGATGGCAGCATCATAAGAATTGCCATCTGATCCCGTCTGAGCCTCCATATGCAGGTTTTCTGCTTTTCCAAGGATCACAGGAGATGTATTTGCAGTCACAGAAGATGTATCTGGGATCCCCTGTGTCCTGGAAGTATCCTCTGAAAGCTCTGGTTGTTTTTGGATTTTTGGTTCTGGCTGGGTCTGCTTTTTAAGAAAGTCTTCCAGTTCATGAAATTTCTGGCCACTGGCAGTCTGTACAAAGGAAATAGCGGATCGTGCGTCTTTTATGACCTGGGAAGAAAAGCCTGGGCAAAAATAAAAGCTCAGGCTGGCAGTGATCACCGAAACTGTACCGGTAATGGAAAGCTGGATCATCGTTTTCGCAAGTTGGAACTGTTTCAAGGTTTTATTTATATGTTTCTTTTGGTTCTTTAAAGTTCTATCTTTCATTTTTTATCCATTTATTTCTTATCCGTTAACGAAGGGATACACGGGCCAGGACAGTCTGACCAATGGTATTTAAAGGACACTGCTGGCATACGGCGCCGATCTTATGTGCCTCCATAGGCATGCCGTATACAACACAGCTGTTTTTGTCCTGACCAATCGTATAGGCGCCGTTTTTGCGCATGCGCAAAAGACCGGCAGCTCCATCTGCTCCCATTCCTGTGAGAAGAACGCCGATGGCGTGTTCCCGCACATGTAATGCAACTGAGTCAAAAAGCACATCCACGGAAGGTCTGTGTCCGTTTACCTTTTCTCCTTCCTGTACACTGACTGCATAGGAGTTTCCAAGAGGTACCACACGCATCTGCAGACCTCCGGGAGCTAAAAGCATAAGACCTTTGCGGATCCGGTCCCCGTTTTTCGCCTCCCGTACTTCCATTTTGCAGATCCTGTTTAAGCGCTCTGCATACATGGCTGTAAAACCTGCAGGCATATGCTGGGTGATCACAACTCCGGGAGTATCTGCAGGAAAATTCTTTACTACCTCGAGAATGGCTTCTGTACCTCCGGTAGATGCCCCGATAGCGATCACGGTTTCAGGGGAAGCACCCAGAGGAATCTTTGGTTTCTGCAGGAAAGTATTTCTGGCAGGAGGTAAAGAAGAAACCTTGCGGATACCACCTGCCTGAGGGTCTGCAGGAACAGAAGGAAGGTGTACGTGGGAAGCAGCCGCTACCATGAGTTTGGAACGGAGCATAGAAAGAAAGATCTCTTTAGACAGTCCATTGGCTTCATCCGGTTTCCGTACAAAATCCACAGCTCCGGCTTCCAGGGCATCAAAAACCCTCAGGTTCAGGGAAGATACCAGGATCACCGGGATAGGGTGGACGGGAAGAAGCTGCTTTAAAAAATCAATGCCGGACATTCCCGGCATTTCAATATCCAGGGTAAGCATATCCGGCTGCAGCAGCGGGATCTTTTCCTGGGCGTCAAGGGCATTTACTGCATATCCTACAACCTGGAAGCGGTCATCCTCAGAGAGAGAACGGATCAGCCAGGTGCGGAACAAGGGTGAATCATCCACTACCATTAATTTTAATTTATGATCCATGATCATAACGCCTCCTTAATAAGATAAGTGTAACAACGTATGAGATAACCTACGGGATCAGATCTTTCGGTAAATAGCCGGTTCAATATAGGAAAACGGGCAGCTTTCCTTATCCAGGCTTTCAGAATGTCCGATAAATAAGTAGCCTCCCGGAGCGGTAGCATCATAAAAGCGCCTTACCAGTGCCGCCTTCGTAGGACGATCAAAATAGATCATCACGTTTCTGCAGAAGATCAGGTCAAACTTTTTGCGGAAATGGATGGGATCCATCAGGTTAAAGGAACGAAAGATCACATTTTTCCTTAAAGCATCTGAAACAGTATAGGTTTTATCTCCCATGGGAACAAAATAGCGTTCCTGCCAGGAAGGCGGAAGCTCTTTTAAGCTTTCAAGGGAATATCTGGGATCCATGGCAGAATCCAGAACACGCTGGGAAATGTCCGTAGCAAGGATACGGGTATCCCAGCTTCCGGGAAGGGCAGAAAAATATTCTTTCAGATACATAGAAATGTTATAAGGTTCTTCACCGGAGGAGCAGCCGGCACTCCAGATCGCAATAGAACGGTCCCGGGAATGCTTGTTTGCAAGCTCAGGAAGAATCTGCTTCTGGAGAAAGTCAAAATGTTCTTTTTCCCGCATAAAATAGGTATAGTTGGTAGTCAGCTTGTTTAACATAACAGAAACCATCTCAGGATCTTTACCTGAGATGATCTCATCTATGTATTCTGTAAAACTATGAAACCCTTTCTGCTGCAGCATATTAGTAAGACGGCTGGTGATCAGCTGTTTTTTGTGGCTCAGATTGATACCATAGTGCTGTTGGATATAAGTGTAAAGACGGTTAAAATCCCCGTCACTTAATGTAAGCATTGTATGACCTCCTTAGGAATCGGATGTACTCTCGGAGTCTTTCCTGCACCTGCCTTTGCGGCTGACAAAAAATCTTCTCGCAAAATCAAGTACAAAAAGATTCCGGGAGTACATTAAGAGCTGACCAGGGACTTGCAGTCAAAAGACATAAGCACAGTCCCATTTTCAAGTGTGATCATACCATCTAACAGCTTCTGTCTGCGTTTGATAGGGATCGGACGTACATCCTGAAGATCAATATCGATCACCTGCTGCACAGAATCCACAACGATGCATACAGGAAGATCGTCTACATTTAAAACGATAAAGCAGGTCTTACTGTTATATTCCAAAGCAGGCTTGCCCATATAGAGCCGTATATCTACTACCGGAAGGATCTGACCACGCAGATTGATGATTCCCTTAATATAATCAGGTACCAGTGGAAGATGAGTGATCGCACAGTCATTGATGATCTCCGTTACGTTATTGATACTTAAAAACAGAGTCATGTCTCCCGACTCAAAGGTAAGACAGCGTTCAACGGACTGGTTTTCAGCCGGTACGTCTGTCCGGATATTTGTTTCTGTTACTTCAGCCATTTTAAAACCTCCTGTTTACGCATTCTCTACAGCTATGGAATATAAGCTGAGGATATCCAGAATGATGCTGATATTGCCATCACCCATAATGGTACAGCCGGTGATGCCGTGGTCTTTCAGGTTAAATTCACTGAGAAAAGCAGGAAGCGGCTTTACTACCACCTGCTGCTCGCCGATCAGATCATCTACAAACAGGCAGTAAGAACGGTCATTTGCTTCCACCCATAAAAGGATACCGTCTTCCATCTGGGTAACCTCAGTTGGAAGGTGATAGAAGGAATGGAGGCGGACGATAGGATAAAAATGGTCAACACGTTCTACCATTTCATTGCCATATTCATCTTTGATCACCTGATCTGCTTTTACCTTAAAGGACTGACGGATATTGGCGATCGGTATAGTAAAAATAGAATCACCTACCGTTACTTTCATTCCATCTACAATAGCCAGAGTCAGCGGGATCTTCATGGAAATCGTAGTTCCTTCACCGTAGGTACTGGATACAGAAACGATACCGCCTAAGGATTCTACATTTTTCTTTACAACATCCATTCCAACACCACGACCGGAATATTCAGTTACCTCTGTATTGGTGGAAAATCCGGGAAGCATGATCAGCCCCAGGATCTCCTTCTGGCTGTATTCAGAATCAGGCTTGGTCAGCATGTTCTTTGACCGGGCTTTTTCAAGAATCTTCTGGGGATCCATGCCATATCCGTCATCTTTAATGGAGATAACAACCTCACTGCTGGTATGGGAAGCGGAAAGTACGATTTCGCCCTGGGGATCCTTACCGGCAGCAATACGTTCCTGGGCTGTTTCTTCAATCCCATGATCCATGCTGTTACGCACGATATGCATGATAGGATCCTGTATATTGTCTACGATCGTCTTATCTACCTCTGTATCTTCACCTACAATGGTCAGACGGACGTCTTTTCCCAGGCTCTGCTTCATATCACGCACAATACGGTTCATTTTCTGGAACACGCCGGAAATCGGGACCATGCGTAAAGACATGGCAATATCCTGCAGATCATTGGTGAGTTTACGCAGCTGGCGTGCTGATTTCATAAAATTATCCCTGTTGTCCCTTGGCAGCAGGTTTAATTCAGGGGAAGATGTGACCATGGATTCAGTGATCACGATCTCACCAACAATATCCATCAGGCTGTCCAGCTTCATCAGGTTGACGCTGATCAGATTCTGCTTGACCGGGGCATGGGAAAGCATAGGAGCTGCTTTCCCGGCAGCTGTATCTGTGGATGCAGGTGCTGGTGCCGTGGGTTTAGAAACAGATGCCTTTTTTTCCTCAGCTTTTGCAGGAGGAGCAGCTTTTGGGACATTTACAAGCTCATAAGATCGGATGTGGTTCTGGGTTTTTAAAATTCCTTCAGCCTTAGAAGCGTCTTCACTGGAGTCAAAAGCAAGGAAAAAGCCATTTTCTGCGATCTTCTGTGAAGTATCCGGATCTGTTTCCATATCACTGGGATAGAAACGAAAAGTCACTTCACATTCCCTTACTGCATTTACGATCATATAAGCCCGCAGATTCTCCATTCCCACGCCTTCTTCCAGAAAAACATGGAAAAAGCAGGCTGCATCCTTATCATCAGGGAGAGAAGCAGGAGCTGCAGCACCAGGAGCTGCAGCTCCAGAAGCTGCAGGTGCAGCCTGTGAAGCTTCCGGCTGTGCAGGTGCAGCGCCGCTGATCTTCTTCAAAAAAGAATTGATCTCATTGGAGAACGCATCAATATCAGTAGAAAGAGGTACTCCCTGTTCTACTTTCTCGATTTCGCTTCTTAAATAATCCTCTGAACGGAACATCAGGTTGAAAAGCTCTTTCTTATGTTCAGGATCCAGAGTTTCGATTCCTTTATCACGGATATAAAAAAATACATCTTCAATATGATGGGCGATCGTGGAGATCGAATTAAATTCCATCATTGCAGAAGAGCCTTTGATCGTATGCATGATACGGAAGATCTCATTTACGTCATCGGTGGAAAAATCACCGTTTTTCTCATCAGCAACCAGCATTTCGTCTAACTGGTCTAAAAGATTGTTTTCTTCATAAAGGTATGTATCCAGAATACTGCTGTCCATACCACTGCTCATATTGTACACCGCCTTTTTTCATAATAATCAGAATAGTATTTCTTTTAACTTTATCGGCGGTGGTTGAAAATGGATAAGGGGATTTCAAAAAAGAAACAGTAAGTTGATACAACAGTTATAAAAAAAAAGAAAACGCCGATAAAATTATCAGAGATAGGATATCTGATCATTTTTGGAGGAAACCGTAAAAATGGCGATCAAAAGAAAAGAAAAAAGAAGGCTTTTGCAGACAGCGGCCCTCTTAATGCGGGCAAATGAAAGAGTGTTCATGGGATTCGGCCAGAATACAGAAGAAATGATGATCGATGCTCTTTCACAATCTCAGGAAACAGCCCTTTTGTTGGGAACAGAGCTGGAAAATGTGGGAAAAGCAGATCTGGTCCCCCTTCTGGAAGTATATTGTGAAGATCTTTATGAGATGAGTCAGAATCTTCACAGTAAAAAACAGATTGCAAGGCTGTATAAAAAAATAAAGAAAGAATTGAAACTTTTATATGAACGTATGGAGAATGATATGGAAACAGACCGTCTCTGTTTTGTCTTTCTTCCATATAAAGTGTCTATGTGGGATTCTATGGAAACCGTCTGGAAAGCGGCAGATAAGGATCCGGATTGCGATGCCTATGTTGTACCGATCCCCTATTTTGATAAAGACCAGGACGGGAATCTGGCAGTAGAACACTACGAGGGAGATCAGTATCCATCAGATGTTCCTATTACAGATTACCGCACATTCCGCCTGGAAGATAAGAAACCGGATGCGGTGTTTATCCACAATCCCTATGACCAGAACAATAGATTGACCAGCGTCCACCCGGATTTTTATAGCAGCAGGCTGAAAAAGTATGCAGACCAGCTGATCTATCTGCCTTATTATACTACAGCAAGTACTGGAAACGTAGAATCTGCGAAACGCCAGGCGGAAGGCACCGGTTTTATGATTGAACCGGGGGCTATTAATGCAGACTGTATTGTTACGGCAACAGAGCAGGAGAGGGAGCTTTTTATCAATATCCTGTGTTTCGGGATTAAAGGAGTTCAGGCAGAACAATGGGAAGTGAAGGTACAGAACTTTGGATCACCAAAGGTTGAACGTGCCCGTGATACGAAAAGACAAGATGGATCTCTTCCGGAAAAATGGCAGGAATGTCTTTACAGTCCTGACGGATCCAGGAAAAAGACAGTATTTTACAGTCTTTCCATTGGGGCACTTTTAAACCAGCCGGATATGATGAAAAAAATAGAAGAAGTCTTACTTTATTTTAAAACAAGAAAAGACCTTGCTTTGTGGCTTCGTCCTCATCCACTGTATGAACAGACACTGGAGGTGATGCGGCCCCAGTTTTTACGGAAATATAGAGAACTTCTGGCTTCTTATGAAGAAGAAGGCTGGGGAATCCTGGACAGCGGATACGATCTTGATCTTGCCATTGCTTCATGTGACTGCTATTACGGAGATTACAGCTCTGTAGCCCAGTTGTTCTGGGAAACAGGAAAACCGGTTTTATATCAGGATTCCCTGGTAAGAGAAAAGGAATGTAAGATACCATGCTGGCCGGGAGCTTTTTGGGAAGATGAAAAAGAAGTGTGGTTTGTTCACGGAAAAGTAAACCTGCTGTTTCATTATGATAAACAAATGGACAGACTTTCCTGCATAGGAAAGATTCCGGGAGAATTGGCATTTAAGGGAGATCTGTTCCGTTCTGTTGTACGGGTAGAAGACAGACTGTATCTTGTCCCATATTTTGCCAGAAACCTGGCCATTTACCATATAGATAAGGATCAGTTTGAGTCCGTACAGATCCGTGATGCAGAGCATTTTATAGAACAGCCGTTATTCCTGAAAGGCTTTCAGAGAGGTAATGTACTATATTGTATGCCTGCATGGTACAACAGCATCCTTTGCATAGATCTTACTTCCGGACATGTAACCTATACAATGGTGGATAAGAATAAAGTACGTGGTATTCCGGGGGTATTTGGCGGGGCTGTTTCTATAGGCAGAAACATTTTATGTCCGCAGACTTATAAAAAACGATGGCTGATCCTAAACACGGATACAGGAAAAGTATCCTGGTGCAGTTTTGCAGATCCGGAAAGGGAAATCACTTCGGTTACAGTTTGTGGTGATACTCTGGTATTTTTCGATGCCAGAACAGGATGCATCCTGAAAGAAACCAGAGAAGAGGGAAAAATAGAAGAGCTTTTATATATTGACAGCAACGAAATACAGCTATATGCAGTATCCGAAAATGAAGTGATCGCAGATGATCTGGGATCAGGAACCTATTTAAAGTTTTGTCTGGATGGAACAGTGGTTTGGAGAAAGGAACGGAAAGAAGAAAAGACCGTATTAGGCAGCAGATTTAGGAAAGTTACAGAAGGAGAAAAAAACTGTGATATCCGTTTTACAGAGCAGGAATATCAGGAATGGAATTCTCCGTCAGCAGCAATTTATAAGGATATCCTTCCCACAGATCTGTATTATGTAGAGGAGGAAAATGAAGTCCTCACGCTGGACAAATGGCTTTCTCTCTGTGACCGGATCCAGATGCCAGTACCAGATGATAGACACAGCGGAGAAATGATCAAGGACTATGTAAAAAGCAAGCTTGCAAATGGATGAAAAGAGAAAAATCATGCAAAGTTATTTTGAAAGTGCATTGCCCTATCTTGAGGTTTTTTATCAGCCGATCTACAATTTAAATGAAAAGAAACTGAATGTTGCAGAAGCACTTTTACGATATGATGATGGCCACCATCAGAATATTGAACAGGTGATCCGCAAAGCAGAGGAAATGGGCTATGTCAGCTGTTTTGATCTGTGGGTTTTAAATAAAGTGTTAGAACAGCTGCCAGAGCTGAAAAAAAGAAACATTGAAAGAATAAATGTAAATCTGTCCCCGGTCACATGCTCCAGCGTGGAATCAGAAAAGAAAATCTTTGCCATGCTAGATCAATGTACATCAGATATATCTGCTATATGTTTTGAAATCACAGAAAGTAATCAATTACAGAATATGCAGCAAGTCATTAAGCTGGCAGAAAATTTGATAAAAAGAGGATGCCTCATGGCAATTGATGATTTTGGAAAAGAAGAGTCAAATCTCCTGCGGCTTATGCAGATACCGTTTTCTGTGTTGAAAATAGACAAGGCAGTTACATGGACTATAGATACAACAAGTTTTTCAAAAGACCTTATTTCGGAGATCATATATTTTTTGCACAAATATGGGATCCAGATCACGGCTGAGGGGATAGAAAACCAGCTCCAGGCGAAAGAACTTTCGGATATGGGCTGTGATTTCCTTCAGGGTTATCTGATCTCGAAGCCAGTATCGTTTGAAGATTTTTGTGCATTTATAGATGCTCATAATAAAAAAGAGTCTGCAGGATGGAAAGAAACACTGGAAGAAGCAGGAAAAAAGAACCATAGAAAAGAAAAATGAAAAACCAAATATCCCTTATGATTTTTCGCTACTTGCCGAATAATAAAAGTAGGGATTAAATTCCACAATATTCCACGAAAGAAATAACAAAGAGAGGGAAGGAACATGAAGAACCGTAATATGAAGCAAAAAATCACGATTGCTTTTGGAGCAGTGGTCATCTGCTTTTTTGTAACAGTTGGCGCGCTGTTTTATGGAATGATCAACATCAGCACACAGTATAACCAGTTCTATAAAAATAACCACGAAGCGATCGTACGTGTAGACAAGGTAAAAATCTATATGCTGGCAACAATCCAGAATCTGACGCAGGCTATGATTGATGATGACCCCACCGCCACAAAAACATATCTTTCAAACGTTGATTCGTATAGAGACGGCCTTGCGGAGAACGCAGGCTGGTTCATGGAGCGTTATAATGGAGATATGACACTGGTAAACCAGTTTCATACACAGCTTCAGGTAACTTCTGAGGTCACAAACAAGATCTTAGAGTATCTGTCCACTGGTTCTGACCGTGCGAAAGAGCAGGCAAGGCTCACGTTTATCAATGAGTTTGACCCGGAAGTGTCCAAGCTGGAAGAAATTCTGGATCAGTTTAGCGATCAGGTGACAGACCTTGTTGGTAATGATTACAATTCTTCCATGAAGACCAGAACCATCCTGTTTATTGTAGGGATCATAATTGTTATCGTTGCACTGATCCTTACCGTTATTATGGCAACGATCCTGATACGTTCCGTAGTAGAGCCGGTAAAACAGTTGCAGGAAGCTATGGAAAAAATGAGACGCGGTAATATGGATATTGATATCGAGTACAAGGCAGAAGATGAGCTTGGAAGGCTTTCCGATGATTTGCGGTCTGTAGCAGCGTTCCTGAACGCGGTAGTGGCAGATGAGACAAATATCCTTACAGAGATGAGCCGCGGAAACTTTAATGTTTATTCTTCTATGTCAAAGGATTATGTAGGAAGCTTTGTTGCGATCTATAACTCTATGGTTCTTCTGAGAGATAATTTAAGCAGTACGCTTTCGAGTGTTACCCAGTCAGCTGATCAGGTGGCAGCAGGCTCCGATCAGGTATCCTCCGGAGCACAGGCATTATCCCAGGGTGCTACCGAGCAGGCTTCTTCCGTGGAAGAACTGGCAGCGACCATTAATGAGATTTCCAATAATGTTGAAAAAAATGCTGAAAATGCAAAGGCAGCCAGCGACATGGCTGATAATGTAAGAGAACAGGCAGGAGAAAGCAGACAGCGTATGCAGGAGATGCTTTCTGCCATGACGGACATCAGCAACAGCTCCAGTGAGATTGGAAAGATCATCAAGACGATTGAGGATATTGCATTCCAGACTAATATTCTTGCTTTGAACGCAGCCGTAGAAGCAGCCCGTGCAGGAGCAGCAGGAAAAGGATTTGCAGTAGTAGCAGACGAGGTTCGTAATCTTGCAGGAAAATCAGCAGAAGCTTCAAAGAATACTTCTGCTCTCATTGAAGGTTCTCTTCACGCAGTTGACCGTGGTACTAAGATCGCAAATGAAACAGCCAAGGCATTGCAGCAGCTGACCGAAGGCGTTCAGGGAGTAGCACAGACCATTGAGGAGATCTCTTCTGCCAGCGAGTCACAGGCAGTTTCAGTAAAACAGGTAAATGAAGGCATCAGCCAGATCTCCAGCGTTGTACAGAGCAATTCTGCAACTGCAGAAGAAAGCGCTGCAGCCAGTGAGGAACTTTCCAGCCAGGCACAGATCTTAAAGGATTTGGTAGGTAAATTCACATTGAAGGATGGTTCTGCGGATCCAGCACCACAGCCAGCACAGCCAGGCAAGAATAACATGGATGTATCTGAACCGTCATCTATGAATTCTTACGGAGATAATGATAAATACTAAGGCCGTGGTTTAAAAAGAATAAACAATGTATTGAGCCCGCAGCAGAAGATATTATCTGCTGCGGGCTTATTGTGAAATAGAGAAGAATAATGATAATAATTTTAAGGTTTTGACATTTTTAATAACAGCACATGGAGTATCTGAAAACATTAAATGAATATCAATTAATAACCACCTCATTGAAAAGAGATTAATTTGTGAAGCGGATATTTTATTTTTTTGAGCGGGGATAATTTTCGTTGCGATTGGTCTGGCGAATCGGGCACTTCTGATCATCAAACAGAATAAATGCAGAAGACATGTCATCTGGCTGGAAACGGATATCGACCTTTGCGGAGATGAATTGCATGGGAACATCATAGCAGACGCCATCAATCGTAACTGTGGAGTCCTTACGGACTTTTCTGGTAATCCGGTTATAAAAACAGTCATCTAGCCATTGTCTGGACTCTGGCTTGCCTTTGCTAGCCCCATCACGGACACGGGTATGCAACAAAAGGATTCCAAGGAATACGCAGGACAGGTCTCCAATTCCGGGCGGAACTGAGCCATAAAGGTGTCAAAGAGAAATT
>OODM01000597.1_pt1 | contig 21541 bp, 16 predicted proteins | sample 1671471 | NCBI WGS metagenome assembly OODM01 (sample SAMN06348160, study PRJEB24527) | human gut metagenome | biome: human gut; feature: ankylosing spondylitis patient; material: feces | host: Homo sapiens | place: China | collected 2015-10 | reverse complement strand
AAATTATTGACTATTACTGATAATAGCAGTTTTTATATAGACTGTTCTATATCTGAATATGATGCTGCAGTACTTGCAACAGGTAATATGATAAATGCAGAAATAGAAGCACTGGGAAAAAGTTTTCCTGGAGAGATTATTTTTGTAAGTCCAAATAAAGACGTGAATGACAGAACTTATAGTGCTAGAATTAAATTGTTGGCAAATGATGCAAGTATAAAAGCAGGTATGTTTGCCAGAAGTGAATTGAAATTTTTACAGAAGGATTCTGTGCTTTGTGTAAATAAAGATGTTGTGGTGGATAAAAATGGAAAAAAATATATTTTTATTGTAAATGCTGATAAAAAATTAGAACAGCGTGAAGTTAAATTGGGACTTCGTAATGATTCTGATGTGGAAATAGTCGGTGGACTTAATGATGGTGAAATGATCGCCGTTGATAATTTATCTCGCCTGCGTCATGGCTTGGAGGTCAATATAGAAAATGAAAAGGGTGGTAGTATATGAATATCACCAGATTTTCCATAAAGAGGCCTATTGGCATTTCAATGATTTTTGCTCTAATTGTTGTGTTGGGTATTTTTAGTTTTTTCAGGATTGGAGTAGAATTATTACCGGAAGTTGATTCCCCCTACATAAGCGTCATCGTCAGTTATCCTGGAGCAAGTACAGAGTCTGTTGAACAGCAGGTAACAAAACCAATAGAAGATGTTTTATCTTCTATTTCTCATTTTAAACAAGTACGTTCAGCTACAAGACCTGGACGTGCTGAAATTTTTGTTGAGCTTGACAGTAATGCGGATGCTGATTTAGTTGCTATAGAAGCAACTAAAAAGGTTAGTTCTATTCGTAAAGAATTACCGGATGATATTGACGAACCTGTGGTTATCAAACGTTCATCTGATGAATATCCTATTATGGAAATAGCAGTTACTGCACCCTTTGACGCGTCTGACATTTATTCTATGGCAGAGAACACTTTTTCTGAACGGTTACAGCAAGCTGCTGGTGTTGCTGATATAGAATTAAGTGGTGGGCGTGAAAAAGAAATTGCTGTAGACGTAGATAAAGAGCGTTTAAATTATTATGGTTTAACTTTAAAAGATATTATTCAGGCTATAAAAGATGAAAATGTTTTGGTTTCATCTGGTTCTGTTTATTCTGACGTAAAACAAACGACGGTTAGGTTAAATGCTCAGTACTTGTCTGCTGAGGAAATTGGAACTATTCAGATCAAGGCAGCTAATGGACTATACATAGAATTACAAGATGTAGCGACAGTTCAGGCACGTGATAAGCGTGCTGTTACATATAGCCGTGTTGATGGTAATGACGCTGTGGCTATTGAAGTTTATAAAGCAAGCGGTGCGAATATTGTTGATGCTGCCGATAGTGTATTGCTTCAATTGGAAAAGTTAAAAATTGAATATCCTGATTATATTTTTACTGTAGTTTATGATCAGTCCGATTTTGTCAGAAATTCGTTGAAGAATACTTTCTATACTCTGATGGAAGGATTATTTACTACAGGTTTAGTATTGTATTTGTTCCTTCGTGGTTGGAAATCTTCTGCCGCTGTTATGATAGCAATTCCTGTTTCTCTGATCGCTACTTTTTTTCTGATGTACTTATCTGGCTTTACTTTTAATATGATGTCTTTAATGGGGATGGCATTGTGTATTGGTATTTTAGTTGATGATTCTATAGTGGTATTGGAAAATATACATCGTTATATAGACGAAGGTTATCCAGCTGACGAAGCTGCTGAATTAGGACGTAATGAGATAGGTATGGCAGCTATAGCAATGACTTTATGTGACATAGTAGTATTTTTGCCTATAGCATTCATGGAGAGTTCTACAGGACAATTTTTTAAGCAATTTGGTTTGACTATTGTTTTTGCAACGCTGATGTCTTTAATTGTATCTTTTACTCTAACGCCGATGATGGCTTCTAAATTTTATGCCAGAGGTATAAAATTACCTAAAGGAAAAATATGGGATTTTTTAGATAAAGCAGAAATAAATACTATTCTCACTTATGAAAAAATATTGAAGAAGTGTTTGTTGCATCCTAAAAAAGTTTTGGTAACAGTAGGGATATTTTTTATTGTTGCTGTTCTGCTTGTCCCTATGGGAATAGTTGGTTCGGAATATATGCCTCGAACTGATGAAAGCGCTATTCAGGTAAATATCGAATTGCCAATAGGCTACAATGCTGAACAAACTAATGAGGTATTATTGTTATTTGATGATTACCTGTTAAATATTCCTGAAATAGAACACCATTTATCTAATGTCACTACTACAGAAAGTAATGGTAAAATATCAATCAGTTTGTATAATAGAAGAGAAAGAAGCAAAGATGTTTGGCAAATTGCCGATGACATACGCACTTTTGCTAAAACCAATCTTGGTGATGTAAAAGTACGTGTCAATGAAATACAGTCTTCGGTGACCGGTGTTTCTGGTGGTAAAACATTGGTCAGATCACCTATTCAAATAGAGTTAAAAGGCAGTGATATGAGTTTACTGATAAAAGAGTCTGAAAAGGTACAGAAAATTTTCCAGGAAACTGCAGGTATTAAAGATATAAAAAGCTCTTATACAGAAGGTGTCCCAGAGCTTAAAGTTACAGCAGACCGCGATAAGCTAAAGTTTTACGGGACAACTCTTGCCAATGTGGTAAAGTCTTTTTCTGCAGCAGTATCTGGTAAAAATGCTGGTGTATTGGCTAACGATCCAAATAATCGAGGACATGATACAGATATTACTGTAAAATTCAGCGGCAGTGACGGATTTTTTATAAATGATATAAAAAGCATACCAGTTCCTGCTGAAAATGGAAATGTATATTTGGGTGATATAGCAAATGTAGAAGAGAGTATCGGACCTATAACCATCAGGCGCGTCAATAAAGAACGTATAATAAATATTCAGAGTAATTTAACAGATAGACCATTAAATGAAGTTCTGCAGGAATTAAAGAGTAAACTGGAGCAGAGTGATTTACAATGCACCTACGAATTTACCGGCCAGGCGACGAGCATGAATGATTCTTTTAAAGAAATGGCAATGGCATTATCAATGTCACTTTTACTTATATACTTATTATTAGCAGTATTATATGAGTCTATTTTTACTCCGCTGATAAGGATGTTTTCACTGCCATTAGGCATTATCGGGGCAATTGTTTGTTTATTGCTGACTGGTAATACGATCAATTTGTATTCGCTGATTGGTATTTTAGTAATGGATGGTCTGGTTGCGAAAAATGGCACGCTTTTACTAGATTATACGTTAACTTTGATGCATCAAGGAAAGAATGCACTGGAGGCTGTTATAGAGGCGGGAAAGGTTAGATTAAAACCAATTTTTATGACAGCTTTAACAATGGTGGTTGGTATGCTGCCTACAGCTCTTGCGATGACAGAAGGATCAGAAACTCGTGTTAGTATGGCATGGGTCATAATTGGGGGAATGATAACGTCAACTGTTTTTACATTGATTGTTATACCAATAATATTTTTATGGATACAAAAACATTACCCTAATAAGATATGATATGAATTTGATAGTGTATATTGAAAAATAAATGGATTTATATTATACTTAATTAAATTAAATATTTCGTAAATCAGGTGACGCTGGTCTTAATAGAGAAGTTGGGTGTAAATCCCACACGATCCCGTCGCTGTAATGGTGAGTGAATCTAAACTTATGCCACTGGAAATGTATCTGGGAAGGCTTAGATAAACACGTTGAACCTAAGTCAGAAGAACTGCCTGATGATTTCGTTACTACTGCGTGAGACAGTATGGTAATGTAGCGGTTTTTCTATTGTAGTCAAGCTGTTTTATGCCTTTTGCCTTCAGCAGGAGGCATTTTTATTTTTACCAGCCGATTGCAAATAAAAGTAAATATTATACGGCCATGAAAGAATGGGTATAGAAGGTGCTTTTATTTCAATAAATATAAAAAATTCTGAAAGGAAGTAGAGTATGTTGGAAAAGAGTATGGGTAAGAGTGCTTTGATGGTAGCATTGGTAACTGGAAATGTCATCTGGGGGGGCACAGCGGTATACGCTGAAGAACCAAATCAAACATTTACTTTAGATCCAATGGTTGTAACGGCCACAAGGTATGAAAAAAGGGATGTTGATGTTCCAGCGAGTACAACAATTTTAACTGGGAAAGAGTTAAAAGATACTGGTGCCAATAATTTAGGCGTCGCACTGTCTAAAGTTCCAGGTGTTGCATATAAGCAATTTGGACCGGCTGGCGCATCAATGGGTACTATGATTAATGAAGTAAATATTCGTGGTGTAAGCAATGGCACTTTGATTTTGGTAAATGGCAATCCCGTATCCTGGCGTGGAAAATATAATCTTGAAGCTATCGCCGTTGATAATATTGAACGTGTAGAGATTGTTAAAAGCGGTGGTTCTGTTTTATATGGTAGTGAAGCCATGGGTGGTGTCATCAATATTATTTTGAAAAAAAATGGCGCTAATACAGTTGGTATAGGTTTTGGTAATAGAGGGCAGCAAAATTATAAGGCACAAGTTGGAAATGACAAATTTAATGTAAATTATAATTTAGAGAAATTTGGAAAAGTTACTGGTATTTCTGAGAGTGATGTAAATTATAACAAACTTGTTGGTACTACGAGAACAGATGTTGATAATGTGGAAAAAAATAATGTTTCACTTGGCTATAATATTACTGATAATCTAAATTTTTCATATAATTATTTCGAAACAAAGGTTGATTATATGAGATTTTTGAATGCTGTTACTACTGGTGAAGCAGTTGTAGGAGACCCTTTTAATGCAAGAACATATACGAGCAAGCAACATACTACTCAATTAAATTATAATGATGAAAATTGGAAAGTTGGATTATATTTCAACCAAGCGAATATTGAAGCTTTAGGACCATCATATTTTACAACTACTGGTACTTCATCAGGAACAAAAAAATTATCTCAATATAATACTGAAGAAAAGAATCGGACATATGGTGCGGATATTCAAAAAAATTGGGATATTGGTGAAAAGTCCAAAGCTATCTTTGGTATGACATATCAAAGAGAATTCTATGATAAATCAGTTTATGCAGATGGTGATGATTATTCTAGAAATAATTTGGCTGTTTATGGACAGTGGGAACAGGCTTTAGATAAAAAGAATACTATTATCTTGGGGGCTCGTGAAACCTGGACTACAGGCGCTCCTAGAAGTCAAAATTATAATAATTTTAGTGCGGCAGGACAATATGTGCATAAATTAGATGACGCTCAAAGCTTATATGCTAGTGTTACGCAATCTTTTATCATGCCAACATTTGCACAAATGTATGGGGCAAGTGATACAGCCATTGCTAATCCAGATCTGAAACCACAAACTGGGATAAACTATGAGATCGGTTGGAAAAAGGTTTCTGATATGCATAGTTGGAAAGCTGCTCTTTACCATATTGATATTACTGATAATATTTCTGCTTCATGGAATAAGAATAAGTCAGAGTATCAATATACTAATGAAGATTTCAAAAATACTGGTATTGAGTTAACTTGTGATATAGCAGGCAAAGATGGATTTTCATATAATTGGGGTATAAATTATGGCGATCCTAAAGTAAAGGGTAGTGGAGCAAGTGCTAAAAAGCCCTATTGGGATAGAAAATTTGGCAGAGTACAGCTAAACGGCGGTATTACTTATAGTAAAGACAAATGGAGAAGCAGTTTAACTGCCAGCTATTTAGCTGATCGTGTTGGTACACCTAGTTCGTCTCACTCCGAAAAAGTTAAGCCATATCTCCTAACATCTTTGAGTACTACTTACCAAATGGATAAGAAAAGCGATATTACTCTAACTATGGATAACATATTGAATCGCAAAGATAATTTGAGCCATTCTGGAGGTTCTGCTTATTATTCCACACCTTTCAATTTCTTGCTGAGCTATAATTATAAATTCTAAAATATTATAGGCGGCGTTTAAAGCCGCCTATATAACTTAATTTCAGATATTAGCTTTAATGTAACATTTAATTTGGAAAATAGAAGAGATTTACTTTTAACATAAATTTATCGTAAAATAGTTATATAAAATCAGGAGGCTGTTATGACGGAGACTATCATTGAACTAAAAAATTTATCAATTGGTTACGGCAATAAAAGTGTGCTGCAAGACGTAAATGCAAAGATAAATAAAGGTGAGATTGTCGGTATTATTGGTTGTAATGGCGCTGGTAAAAGCACACTGCTGAAAACGATCCGCGGTTTGCTGCCAAAGCAAAGCGGTGAGATTTTGTATTTTGGGAGAAAGGTGGAAAGCTTTTCTGAAAAAGAACTTGCCCGCGAGGTTGCTTATCTGCAGCAAAATGTAGAAGTTGGATTTGGTTATACAGGTAAAGATATTGTGCTTGCCGGTAGATACCCTTATATGAAATGGTGGAAAGGTGAAAGTATCTCTGACGAAGAATTGGCTTTAAAATGTATGGAATATACAGGAACAAAAGAATTGGCAGAAAGACCTGTCAATGAAGTTTCTGGTGGTCAAAAACAACGTATTTTATTAGCTAAGGTTTTAGCGCAGCAGACTCCTATTTTATTTTTGGATGAGCCAACAACTGGCTTGGATATGGTTTATCAGGAAGAAATTTTTCGTTTCAGCAAAGCTTTGGCAGAAATGGGAAAGACAATTTTGATGGTTGTACATGAATTAAATTTAGCAGCAAAATATTGTAGCAGAATTATTTTACTGGGAGAAGGTACGGTAATTGCTGATGGCAGACCTGATAATGTTTTTACAGAGAAAATTTTGAGTAAAGCATATAATGCTCCTGTGAGAGTTATTAGGAGCCATAATACCAATGAAATAATTGAAATAAGCACGAAAGAAGATAACGGAAGATGTCAGCGTGATAAAGAATTGCTTGAACTCATCTGTTGCAAAGGTAGTATATGTTAAAAATTTTTTCTATAAGTTTATTGTTATGTTTTTTTGCATTATGTCAGACGGTTTTGGCAGGCGGCATAAATTTGGAAGCGGTTTTTCCTTATAGTTTAGAGCATAAAAATATTAACCGAACTAATGGTAATGCTACTAATCCTTTGTTTATAAATATTGAAAGCTTTGATAGCCCTGAGCCGCAGAATGTGAAAGTTGAGATTATGCTGCCGCAGGGTTTGATTTTTATTGGAGATGAGCTTTGGCAGGAAATAAAATCTGAAGCAGGTTCTGTTATTCAAAGAGAGTGGATATTGCCTCCGGATTATGGGCAGAATTTTGATTTAATTTATTTAAAAGCCGACAACAGTCTCGCTGCAGGTAATCATGAGATTATAGTTAAAGTGAGTAGTGAAAATTGGCAGAAGAATAGTATTATTACTTTCACCCACGAAAATGAAACAAAAAGTAATTTACCAGTGCTTATAAATGAGCAGTCTTTAATGCCCGATAAAAGTAAATATAATTGGTATATTCAGTCCATTACTTTGCCTGTAGACAACTTTGGCACCAAAGATGACAGAGTAAAGGATGGAACTATATATATCAGGGATACAGCTTTGGAATCTTTCCGCAATAGAATGACTGGCGATGGAGCAACAAATTGGTCGGCAGTGTTTAATCATCCGGCTGCACATCTTTTGTTGGAAATGCGCAACCCTCAGCAGGATACGAGGATATTGAAGTTTAAAGCAGAATTGATTGATAAGCTTACCGGAAAACCAGCTATAGGATTGTGTACTTCCAGTCAGAGCGATAATGAAACGGAGCATGGTTGGGCTGGTCAATCAGGGATAGAAGATGCTTCTACGGCTATGATTTCATTAGACGGGAAGAAAAGCCAGACTTTTATTTTGCCGTTGTACGTAGATTATTTTAGAGCAGTGGAAGGAGAATATAATTTACGTGTAACTGTATTTGGTAATGGTCAGGAAAAAATCCAGGAAGTACCCATAACAATTGCCAAAAAACGTGGTATGGGGTTATTTGCTGTTGGATTTTCATTTCTTTGTTTTTTGATTGTATGTTTAAATGCACAAAATTTAAAAAAGTGTATTTTTAATATTGGTGCTAAGGGTGCTATTACTATTGCATTATTTGCAGCTGTAGCATTTGGAAGTATCGTTGTACCAACAACATTACTGGGGGATGTGCTGCATGTTGTTTTAGGGCCTTTTTCAGGGTTGGTTACTGGTGTATTAAATGGCATTTTGTTATATTTATTGGTTATGGCACTGCTTGTGATTTATCGTAAACCTGGTATAGTTACATTGATGTTTTTAGTAAAATGGATGTTGGCAGGGTTAATGTTTGGACGTTTTACACCATTAGGAATCCTTAGTTATATGGTGTATATTGTCGTTTTGGAAAGTGTGTTGTATATAAGTGGGTTCTACAATAAAAGAGATTTAACTTCAGGCTATGTTCTGTTTGTTTCCTTAGCTATTGGTATGGCTGATGCATTTATAACGATGATAAATTTAGAACAGTTGATGTTTTTTTACCGTTTATATTATGCAGATTGGTATATAGGTCTTTATATGCTTATAAATGGTTTGGTGTACAGTAGTGTCGGAACATGGCTGGGCTATAAAGTTGGTATTAAATTACAACAGGTTATGGGTGAATGATATGCTGATAATAGAGGACGTTTCATATCGTTATAAGGTGCGTGAGGACGCTACTTTAAAACATGTGTGTTTACACGTTGCTAAGGGAGAGATGTTACTTTTGGCAGGACGCAGTGGTTGTGGTAAATCAACACTTATTAAAGCGGTGAGCGGACTTTTAAATACAGCAGGTGCAGGTGAATTGTACGGGAAGATATATCTTGATGGCAACGATACTGCTTTTATGAAACCGGAAGAAATAGGAATACTTGTAGGAACCGTTTATCAATCACCTGACGATCAGCTTTTTGCAATGACTGTAGCTGACGAAGTTGGTTTTGCTCTTGAAAATCAGGGAATAGAGGAAACTATTGTTAATGAAGAAGTAAGCAGAGTTTTACAGCGTGTAGGTCTAAAGGGATTTGAAAAAAATAGTATTCATACTCTTTCAGGTGGTCAGAGGCAAAGGTTGGCGCTGGCTTCCGTTCTTATAACTAAGCCTAAACTGCTGGTGCTTGATGAACCTGTGAGTCAAATGAATCCGCAGGGAGTCGAGGATTTTTTAAATTTATTGGTTTCTCTTAATAGAGAAGATGAAATTACGATTATTGTTGTAGAACATCGTGTAAATGAATTAGCAAGATACTTCCCGCGTTTAGCGGTAATGTTTGATGGTGAATTTATTTATGATGGACCAACGGAAATGGCTTGGGAAAAGATTGGTCATGCGGAGAAATTTGGATTAAGGGAACCTCAGAGAATAAAATTATGCCGGTATCTTAACTTGACTGAATTTGCTGATGATACGAAAAAAATAATAGAGTTAATAAATAATGAATGTGATATCGACAATAAACAAAATTTTACTGTTAGGGAAAAAAGAAGTCAGGAATGTGTTGTAAAAGGAGAAAATATTATATATCGTTATCCAGGCGCTAAAAGCAATACCTTACATGGTTTAAATTTTGAATTTTATAAAGGTGAAAGAATAGCACTTATGGGATTTAATGGTGCAGGTAAAAGTACTTTAGTAAATTTATTAGGTGGATTGACTTATGTTACATCCGGTTGTTTAAAAATTTTACAAGGTACTGTAGCTGAACATGCGCATGAGATAGGTTATTTGCGCCAGGAACCAGATTTAATGCTTTTAGCTGATAGTGTATGGGAAGAACTGACTTGGAAAAATACTAAAAGGTCTGAAAAATATTTGTGGGATTTATTAAATAAGTTAAAGTTAGAAAATAATGTTAATGATTTCCCGTTAGCACTTAGTAAAGGACAGCGGTTAAGGGTTGTCTTAGGAGCGTTGTTGGCCAGAGAACCTAAATTGTTACTTTTAGATGAACCTACCACTGGGCAGGATCAGCAGAGCTTAGAAGAAATAAAAAATTTGATTAATGATTTTGCCGAAAATCACGGATGTATTTTATTTTGTACTCATGATATAGAATTGGCTTCAGAAATAGCTGACAGGGTAATTGTTATGGCTGATGGAATGATTATTGCTGACGGAGTTCCGGAGATAGTACTTGCCGATAGAGTGCTTTTAAAAGAAGGCGGGCTGATAGTCCCACCGTTGCTTGATGTGGCAGAAGCCTTGCTATTACCGGAATGTATTACTGTGGAGGGGGTTGGGCGTTATGTCAGTAAGGCAGTTGTGGGAAGGCTGTGACGCCGCAGTCTGGGCGCAGAGATTGGACGGAAGAACTAAATTGCTTGGTTTATTTTTAGTTGCCGTATTGGTTATAGTTGTTGATAATCCAAGAACATTATTCTTGCTGTTCACTGCGACTTTATTACTGCATTTGTTCGCTCGTACGTCTGTTTATAAATGGCAGGTATTAGCAATTTTGTTACTATTGGGTTTATGGGGATCTATGTTTAGTCAGGCATTATTTTTTGCTCAGACTCCAAGAACGCCGTTATTTGTTTTGATTGAACCAACAGTACCTGTTTTAGGATCAATTACAGGAGGATTATATGTGTATCGTGAAGGAGTTGTTTATGGTGCCGTACAGGGATTGAGATCAGCGACGATGTTGGCGTTAGGACTGTTTGTCTGTTGGACTTCAGACCCGCGTCAACTGTTAAAAGCACTTATGGCCTGGAGATTATCGCCACAGATAGCATTTATGCTTGTGACAGCGATTCGTTTTCTGCCTGTTCTGGCTGCTGAAGCAGGAGAGGTTATTATTGCTTTACGTTTACGCTCTGATACACAGGTCGGAAGAAAGAGCGTTGTCAGACATTTACCATATATAGCCAAACCTTTATTAGCGCGCTGTTTACGAAGAGCGCAGACATTGGCGCTTTCTGTTGTCAGCAGAGGCTTTTTTCTATCTGCCGCACGAAAGAACGAGTTATGGCGGAATAAAGAAAAATTGGCCTGCATCATACTGACTGTTTTTACTCTTGGTATAGCTTTTAGTAAAATAGCATATTTACTTTCAGAACAAGGTATGTATTTTGGCAATTTACGAATAGTTTATGATTGGACGAAATTATATTTATGAGCAGAATAAAAGGCTGTATTACAATTGGTATATTAATAATTTCCTGGTGTCTGATGTTTTGGATAACTGGTAGCCGTACTCCATGGCAGACTTTCTCTTCTTCAGACAGAGGTGATGAAGTAAGCGTTTTTTTAGGCGATATACCAAGTGAAAATTATGATCGGATGGGTTTTACCAAAGGTTTGATCGAATATATTGACAATGAAAACGCCTGGTTGGTGGGAACTGATAGGGGTGAATTGTTTTTATTTGACAATGATGGTAAGCAGATTTGGAAACGTTCTTTAGGAATTGGAAAACTGGTATCAATGTGTGTGTCGCATGACGAGAAAATTGCTTTTATAGGTGAGCAGAGCCCATCGGGGAATTTATATGCAATTGATATTGCCGGCGGCGATATACTATGGAAGTTTGCTGCGGCGAATGTTGTTGGCGCTGAGCCTGCAAAACGTTCCTATCCAAGTATTGTCCATATTTGTATTGATCAAAATGATAATGTTTATGCGAACGCTTACAGATTTGTTACAGCCAAAGACGGAAGCCGCGGCTATAATGGTAAAGCTGTTGCTTTTAATAAAAATGGTGATCAGCTTTGGCAATTTCCTCAAAATGAAAATATTGACAGCTGGATTAACTGGTGCGATGTAAATGACAATAACGGAAAAGTTGTATTGTCGACTTCGGCTTATGAAATCAGGCCTGATATGAAATATCGTGATACAATGTACTTGATAAATAAAGAGACAGGGCAGTTGATTAATTCTGTCGATGTGCTGCCTGTTGCTCCATTTGAGAATACTGTTATGCGCGGCAGTCCCAATTTTTCTGCGAATGGAGAATTTTTAGCAGCATCCTGCAGCGACGGAAGGGGTTTGCTTTTTGACGGTTCGGGAAAAGTTTTGTGGCAGCGTGAGCTTTCAAAACCTACACAGATAGATGATGCTTGGATTAATGCTTCTGGTCGTGATGGGTTTGCCGTTGACGCCGGCGTTATTTTTACAACGATCAACACGTTCAATAGAGAAAACTGGCAGTTACCTACTCCTGTTGAGCATCCCAGCAATAATAGTATGTTTGTATTTAATTATGATGGAACGTTTAAGTATAAATATAAGGCTTTGGGGACAATGGAGCAGATTGATTTTTCTGGTAATATAGCTGCTTGTGCCGTTGGACGTAATGTCAGAACCCATAATTACGCTGCTCATGGTGCTGTTGTAATTGATTTAAATGATGGAGCAGAATTAAATTTCTTTCATACTGATGGTCCGTTACAGGCAGTGGCAATAAGCACTAATGGAAGAAATGTTGCTGGTATAGAAGCTCCGGCCGTAACTCCTGATGGAAAAATAATTGGTGCATATAAACTGCATATTTGGCATCGTTGAGAATAAAGAGGGATTTTATGATTTATAACTTTTTGCATTATTATAAACCGTATAAAAGGATATTGTATGGTGTTGTTATCGGTTCTCTTGTTGCTGCATTATTGGATTTGATTTTTCCAATGATGGTGAGACAGATACTAAATGAAGTGTTGCCGCAAAAAAATATAAATAGATTGCTGCAAGATAGTGGGGTATTATTTATTTTATATTTAGGCAACTATGGGTTATTATATATTGTCAATTATTATGGACACTTGATGAGTGCAAAAATAGAGAACGATATGCGGAGAGATTTATTTGAGCATTTTCAGAAAATGTCGTTTAGGTATTTTGATAACGCTAAAACTGGGCAGCTTTTATCAAGATTAACTAGTGATATAGCCGAAATAGGAGAATTATCTTTTAGAGGACCAAATGACGTTATTGTTTGTTGTATCACTATGGTTGGTACGATTGGAATTCTGTTTTGGATGAATGTCTATCTGGGAATTCTGATTGCACTTTTATTAATTACTAAGACTCTGCACACAGTATATGTGAATAAAAAAATGAAAGCGGCCTTTAGAGATAATAGAATAAAAAGTGGTGAAATAACAGCCAGGGCTGAAGAAAGTTTAGGAGGGATTAGGTTAGTAAAAGCTTTTGCGCAAGAAGAATATGAACTGGCAAGATTTATGGAAAAAAGTTTAGATTTTTTAGAAACACGGCGAAAGTCTTATAAAATTCTGGCATATTTTTCAGGGACTGTTAATTTTTTTACTAATATTACTAATTTATTAATTCTGGCTTGCGGTGGCTTGCTGATTGCAAAAGATAAATTGTCATTAAGTGATTTTGTTGCTTTCTTGTTATATGTCAATTTATTTATGAAACCTCTTTTGCGCCTGACTGTTTTTACAGAAATGTATCAGCGTGGAATGGCGGGATTTCAGAGATTTTATGAAATAATGGATATGCAACCTGAAATTATTGATAATAAAAATGCTATTGACTGTGTACAAATACGTGGTGAGATAGAATTTGATAATTTAGTTTTTGGTTATTCTGAACAGAGGAAAGTGATTAAAGGATTTAATTTAAAAATAACTCCGGGTCAAACTGTTGCATTTGTGGGAGAGACCGGAGCGGGTAAGACGACTATAGCAAGCCTGTTACTAAGATTTTACGAGCCTCTAAGCGGTAAAATTCTAATTGATGGTATTGATATACGTCAGTATAAACAGCAGGAATTGCGCCGTAATATAGGAATTGTGCAGCAGGATGTTTTTTTATTTTCAGATTCTGTAACACATAATATTGCATATGCAAAACCGGAAGCTGGGCAAAAAGAAGTAGAAAAAGCAGCAAGAATGGCCGCAGCTGACAGATTTATCCAGGAACTTCCAGATAAGTATGATACTGAAATTGGAGAACGTGGTGTTAAGCTTTCAGGTGGGCAAAAACAGCGTCTTGCAATTGCCCGAGTCTTTTTAAAAAATCCTCCTATTGTAATTTTAGATGAAGCTACTTCTTCTTTAGATAATCATACTGAAAAGCTAATTCAGGAATCATTGGACAGAGTTCAGACGTGTGCTCTTCCGATCTAATAGAACCACCCTTATTATTGCTCATCGAATGTCAACAATAAAAAATGCAGATAAAATAATAGTCTTAAATAATGGTGAAGTTGCAGAAATTGGGACACATTCTACCTTGATGTCAATGGGAGGTTTGTATTATAATTTATATAATGCCCAAAAATATATTGATGACAAATAGGTGATCTGATGATTAATATAGAAAATTTAACAAAACGTTTTGACGAGCGTATTGCTGTTGCTGGCATAGATTTAGAAATTAAAAGCGGCGAAATATTTGGCCTTTTAGGACCGAATGGAGCAGGAAAGACTACTACAGTAAGGATAATGACGTTACTTTCGAAAAAAAATTCAGGATCTGTAAGGATATGTGGATATGATATCGAAGAAGACAGCGAGAAGATTAAGGAACTTATCGGCGTTGTGCCACAGCATATGAGTTTGGATCAGGATTTGACAGGCAGAGAAAATTTGATTTTACAGGCAAGACTGCATCATTTGAAAGACAAAGAGGGTATGAAACAGAGAATTAATGAAATTTTAGATTTTGTTGAACTTGCCGACAGAGCCGATGATAAATCCCGAAAGTATTCTGGAGGTATGAAGCGGCGTTTGATGATTGGTATGGCACTTTTACATAAACCTAAAATTTTATTTTTAGATGAACCTACTGTAGGATTAGACCCGCAAGTACGGCGGAAAATGTGGGATCTGATTCGTAAAATGAACGAAGATGGAATGACGGTACTTTTAACTACTCACTATATAGAAGAGGCTGATCATTTATGTGAACGCGTTGCTGTTATGAATAAAGGGCGCCTTGTAGCTGTCGATACCCCGCAAAAGCTTAAAGAAAAAGTTGGCAGGGTTGTTGTTGAACATATGGAATCAGAGGGAATGATTAATAAATTTTTTGATAGTCGTGAGCAGGCCGCTTCTTATGTGACAGCGTTGAAAACAAATGCAATAGTACGTGATGCAAATTTAGAAGACGTATTTATTGAATTAACTGGGAGGCGGGTCAATGATTAGTAATTTTTTCTATGACGTTTATACCGTTTTCTGGCGTGATTGGGTGGTTTTTAAGAAAATATTCTTTAAATTTTTGTGCTCAAGGATGATTACTCCTTTTCTGTATATTTTTGCATTTGGCATTGGATTAGGTAAGAATGTATCAGTTGATGGCGGAAGTTATTTGAATTTTCTTATTCCTGGTATGATTGCGCTTAATTCAATGAATATTTCTTTTAATACCATAGCTGCGCCTTTGAATATGTCACGTATCTATCATCATACGCTTGAAACATACTTGATTTCCCCAATTTCAGGAGCTGCATTTGTTTTCGGTAAGATTTTATCAGGTACGGTACGTGGATTGATTTCTTCGGCAGTTATAGTGATTATTGCTGAATTATTAGGGGTGCATTTGTATTTAGGCGACTGGTTTATACCTATATTGATTCTTAACTGTTTTGTTTTTGCGTCGTTAGCTGTCGTTGCGGCAATGACTATTGACAGCCATGAAGAGATGAGTAGCTTTAGTACTTATGTTTTGGTGCCAATGTCTTTTTTATGTGGTACATTTTTTAAGGCTGATAGTTTTCCTACAGTAATAAAAGGCTTTTTAAGTATCTTACCACTTACTCCTGCCAGCAGTGCGTTGAGAGCATCTGCAAATAAAATGCCAATAGAGTGGTATTGGCCTGTTATTATGTTTGCATACTTTTTCATATTTTTTAGCTATGCCTGTCATTTGCTGAAAATGAAAAAAGAGGAGTAGAGCGATGTTTTTAAAATATTTAGTGTTGAATATATTATAGTTTTTATTGCAAACATTAATTTAACGTGATATAATGCCTATCAGTAATAAAACTTAATAAGCGGAAATCTAGGTGTGAATACTTAATAGAAAAATTGGTTGAAAGCCAATACGGTCACGCCGCTGTAATGTTGAGCGAACTTCACTTATTGCCACTGGGAAACTGGGAAGGCGGGGTAAGCGATGAAACAGAGTCAGAAGAACTGCCTAGATTTTTCTACTTTAATCCAGCGAGTGACAGGAACAGGTAGTATGAAATTAGGTATGGCCTTTCTGTTTTGTGGAAAGGTTTTTTATTTTAGGGGAGATAATATAGAAAAATAGTAAATTGTTTGGCGAGTTAGCATTGGCAAACTCTATTAAATTTGGTATTATTAATAATATAAAAATTTTAGGAGGCATTTTTGATGGAAGCAATTAAGGAAGCTATCGAGTATTTTCATAAAGGCGGGCTGGTAATGTGGCCACTGTTATTGTGTTCAATAATAGTAGTTACTATAGCCATAGAGCGGTATTTGTATTATAAAACTGCTGATTCTGGTTCGTTATTTACTCAGGAATTTTGTACTTTAATTGGTAAAGGTGATGTAACAGGTGCGGCACAGTTAGCAGCTGCAGCTACAGGTGAGTGTGCACGTATTCTCTGTGAAACAATGGCTATGTCTGGTGATTGTGCAAGGCATTCCGCCTACATGGAATCTCAGGCAGGTCTTGTAATTGCAAAATTGCGTAATCGGTTGCATTATCTTGGCGTTATCGTTACAATGTCACCATTACTTGGATTATTAGGGACAATTATTGGTATGATCGGTTCTTTTAGTATTTTTAACTTGCAGGAAGGTCAGCCGATGGCAATTACTGGTGGTATTGGTGAAGCCTTAATTGCAACTGCTAGCGGTTTGTGTGTGGCCATTTTAGCATTATGCGCGCATTCTTATTTTGCTCAGCGTCTGGATACTTCCATAACTAATATGGAACAATGCTTTTCGGCTTTGCTGGAGGCTGAAAGCAGAGGTGACATCTAATGAAACTGCGTGATAGCAGAAGCCTTAAACAACCTGAGCTGATGATAATACCGATGATCGATATTATGTTTTTTTTGCTGGTATTTTTTATGCTTAGTACGATGTATATGGTTGATTTAAAAACAATTCCTATAAAGCTGCCTAAAGCGGAATATTCAGCAGTTGATACTCAGACAACCTTTGCTGTTTCTGTAAAAAAGGATGGCAGCATTTGGCTTGGTGATAAACAGACTGACATTTCCAGTTTAACTATGCAGGCAAAAATGGAACAGAAAAACAATCCTCGTTTTTCAATCGTTATTAGGGCAGACAAAGATGCAGATTATGGTAAAGTCATAACTTTACTTGACAGATTGAAAGGCGCAGGTGTTCAAAGATTTGGTTTAGCAACAGATGTGGGAGCTGGTAAATGATGGATGACTCCAAAAAGAGGTTCCAAATAGGTTTTATTGGCTCATTAGGATTTCATTTATTTGTATTTCTTGTTTTGGCGTTTGCCGGTCTATTCGCTGCTAATCATGTTGATGATAAAATCGTCGAAATTGCAGTTTTTGGCGGAGGCGGTGGTGGCGGAGGCGGAGGCGGCGGCGGTGTAAAACCAGCCGATGCTACAGAAGCAGATTTGGCAGCAGCGAAGGCGAATGCCTTGCAAAATAAACAGCAGAGTGCTTCGCAGCAACAACAGCAGATAAAAAAATCCGACCCAATAAATACTGATGATATAATTGAAAAAACTACTCGTCGAGAGCAGTTGTACGAACAACAGCAGAATACTCAAGTTAACGAAAAAATATCTGAGGAAGCAGTAACACAGAGCAAGAATATTGCTGGTGCTGACGTAAAAGAAAATACTGGCAGCGGCGGAGGTTATGGAACTGGTCAAGGAAGTGGTTATGGAAGCGGCAGCGGTTCTGGCAGTGGAACTGGAACAGGCGGCGGACATGGTGCTGGCGTGGGTAGTGGTATAGGTGACGGCACAGGTGCTGGAGTGGGTACTGGAGATGGCGGCGGCTATGCAGGTGGTGATCCTTCGGCAAACCCTGCTATTCCTCCACGTTTGCTGAGAAGTCGTCAACCTAATTATCCAAGCAGTGCCAGAAGTGCGAGTATTGAAGGTACAACTACAGTTCGTATTTTAGTAGGATATGAAGGTGAGGTTGAATCCGTTGCTGTTGCAGAATCTTCCGGTAATGCCGCTTTAGATGATGCTGCAGTTGAAGCATGCTATAACTGGCGTTTTAGCGGTGCAAAAAATGGTGTTGGACAAAAAATACGTTGTTATACGTATGTGCCTATTACATTTAGACTGAGATAAATAAAAACTTAATAAGAATCTCCATTGGTTTTTTGTGGATTCTATGCTATAATAATACGGTAATTTGATATTATTAGGTGCCCGTGAGGGCGTAAATGGCAAGAACGGTGTAAATCCGACACGGTCCCGCCACTGTAATGACGCTGCGGCGTTTAAGTCAGATGCCTGCCTATGTGTAGAAGCTGTATCCACGAGTGATGGAGATAGTAAGCTGGCTTAACCTTTAACGGTAGGCGTATGCTTGTATCTTGATGACTTCTGTCGGAAACGGCAGGAGTCTTTTCTAATTATTAGTAAAAAATACTAGATGACAGAATGTGTTTAGCAAGATGTTTGTTCAGAAAGGGGTTGACGTATGGAAGAATATCAGATTTCCCAAGGGAAACGTTTGCGGTGTGGCTATACAACTGGAAGTTGTGCAACTGCAGCAGCCAAAGCTGCAGCAGTGATGCTTTTGACGGGTAAACGTGTTGATTTTGTTCAGATAGATACTCCCAAAGGTATTATACTTAACTTAGAACCAGAAGAGGCTGTTATTACTGAAATGAGCGTAACATGCGCTATTCGTAAAGATAGTGGCGATGACCCCGATGATACGAATGGTATATTGATTTATGCTACTGTAGAAAAAACAGCAGAAAAGGGGATAAATTTATTAGGCGGTATTGGCATTGGCTATGTAACTAAACCAGGATTGGCCTGTACTGTTGATGGACCTGCCATTAATCCGACGCCGCGGAAAATGATTGTTTACGAACTTGAAAAAGTAATGAAGTCTGCAGGATATGAACAGGGTTTAAGAGTTACAATTTCAGCTCCTGAAGGCGTTGAAATTGCTAAGAAAACTTTCAATCCACGTTTAGGTATTTTAGGTGGCATTTCTATTTTAGGAACCAGTGGTATTGTTGAACCAATGAGTGAAAAAGCTTTGATAGAAACAATGTATGTGGAAATTGATGCACAGGCAGCGTCTGGAAATAAAAATTTGCTGGTGTTTTTTGGCAATTATGGCGCAGATTTTACTCGTGATACATTGGGATTTAATATTGATGATGCCGTGACCTGTAGTAATTTTGTTGGGGAACTTTTAGATTATGCAGTTTACAAAGGTTTTGAGACCTTGCTGTTAATAGGCCATTCAGGAAAGCTGGTAAAACTGGGGCAAGGTGTGATGAATACTCATTCAAAATATGCTGACTGCCGCACAGAGTTAATGGCTCTTTTGGCACTGCTTGCCGGTGCTAAAGTGGAAGTTGGTAAAGAGATCATCGGTTGTCCGACTACAGATGAAGTAGTGAAAATTTTGCAGCGTGAAAATATTTTTGAAGAAGTAATAAGTGGTGTTACCGAACGTATTGATTTTTACATGCAGCATCGCGTGCATGGTAAAATAAAAACAGCAGCACTGATGTTTTCTAACGTATATGGTATTTTAGGAAAAACAGCAGCTGCTGACGAACTAATTAAATTACATTTAAAGGACAAACAGGAAGGATGAAAAACATGAGAGGTAAATTGTACAGTGTAGGTATCGGACCGGGGGACCCGGAATTATTAACTTTAAAAGCAGTGCGTCTGCTCAAAGAATGTGACGTTGTTGCTTTGCCTAAAGGTGATACCGATGTCATGACTGCTAAAAATATTGTCAATCAGGTAGTTGATCTTGATAAAAAAGAACAGCTTATTATTTATATGCCGATGACAAAAGATATGTCAGCAATGGATAAAGCTCATCAGGAGGGCGCCGATGCTGTAATAAAATTGCTTAATGAAGGCAAAAATGTTGTTTTCATTACTCTTGGTTGTCCTACAGTATATGCAACCTGCATTTATGTGCATAAGCTTGTTTTAAAAGCTGGCTATGATGCCGAATTGGTTGCAGGTGTAACTTCTATTTGTGCTGTTGCGGCAAAATTGAATGTGTCTTTATGTGAAAGGGCAGAACCGCTTATTGTGCTGCCTGGCAGTTATAAAGAAGCATCTAAATTTCTTGATGGACCTGGTAATAAGGTATTAATGAAATCTGCCAGTGAAATTGCCAGGGTACGTGACGAATTGAAAGAACGCGGGTTGATCAAGAATGCAGCCATGGTTGAACGCTGTGGTTTACCGGGAGAAAGGGTGTACCGTGATCTTAATGAGATTGATCCTAACAGCAGCTATTTTTCTGTAATCTTGGTTAAAGAAAAGGAGTTTGACAAATAATGATTTATTTTATTGGTGCAGGCCCTGGTGCCGCTGATTTAATCACTGTTAAAGGTAAAGACCTTTTGGAAAAGGCTGATCTTATTATTTATGCCGGTTCATTGGTTAATCCAGAGCTTTTGAAGTATGCAAAACCGGAATGTGTTATTATGGACAGTGCTAAAATGACGTTGGAAGAGGTTATTGCAGCTATGGTTCCGGCAGCCCAGGCCGGTAAATTGGTTGTGCGGTTACATACTGGTGATCCGAGTGTTTATGGTGCTCATCGTGAACAGATAGATCTTTTACGCAGTTATAATCTTGATTTTGAAATTGTTCCTGGTGTAAGCTCTTTCTGTGCGGCTGCTGCATGTTTAGACGCAGAGTATACTTTGCCGAACGTTAGTCAATCTGTTATTATTACCCGTATGGAAGGGCGTACACCGGTGCCTAATAAGCAAAAGATCGCTGATTATGCAGCTCATAAAGCAACAATGGTTATTTTTCTTTCCAGCGGTATGTTAGAAAAATTGCAGAAGGAATTGATTTCAGGTGGCTACACTGCTGATACTCCGGCTGCTATTGTTTATAAAGCCTCATGGCCTGACGAGAAAGTATGCCGTTGTACAGTAGGGACTTTGGCAGAAACTGCGAAAGAACATAATATTACTAAAACAGCTTTGATTACAGTAGGAAACTTTTTAGGTAATATTTATGACCGCAGCGAACTCTATAATCCTACTTTTGCACATGGATATCGTACTGCTGATCCCAGTAAATTGGATCTAAAGCCAGAGGTAAAATAAAATGAAGGCTGTAGTATACTCCTTTACCAGACGTGGAGCAATGCTAAGTATAAATATTGGTGAAGCACTGCAAAAGTTTGATTTTGAAGTGCGATGTTTAACTATGCCAAAATTTGCTGAAGAAAAAATATTTTTGGAAGCGATGGACGATCATAATAAAGCTTGTGAGGATGCGTTTAAGGAATGCCAGCTGATTGTATTTGTTGGAGCTGTAGGAATTGCAGTGAGGACGATAGCTCCGTATATAAAAAATAAATTAGTTGATCCTGCTGTATTATCTGTAGAC
>OODM01000589.1_pt1 | contig 21794 bp, 20 predicted proteins | sample 1671471 | NCBI WGS metagenome assembly OODM01 (sample SAMN06348160, study PRJEB24527) | human gut metagenome | biome: human gut; feature: ankylosing spondylitis patient; material: feces | host: Homo sapiens | place: China | collected 2015-10 | reverse complement strand
CTTGCCCATACGTTTGCTTCCTTTCTCTTGTTGAATTTGTTATTTTGGTTACATTAGATTCTCATGCAGGCAGCGAGCCAAGGTCAGGCTTGCTGTACCTTGGCGGCCACCTATGGGTAACATATTTTATATGCACTTGGATAAAAATAGGGTTAAGCACTTGCCTCCTCCCGATAGAAATTAAAGCAGAGCTAAATCAAGTATCCCATTTTCATGGAATTTAGATTTAGCCCTGCTTTGGTCATAACGACATCAGCCAATATCCCTAATATTGACAGATCCCGGCTATTCACTATAAGATTTTAATATAACAGCGCTGCCCTATCTACTCTCCTTAGAATAGCGAAAATAGGACTAAATCATAGAAACCGCTTCTTTATAGCTAATCTCTTGACTTAGTCCTATTATAACGTCATCATCAAAAGTGATCGCCACCTTTTTTTCTGCGATATCTTCCAGTGCCGCAAAAGAAACGGTTTCTGCCGCCTTTCCATGATTTCCGCCCCACTGACAGACTGCTGCCGCGAAAATAACTGCGGCGATCAGAACATCTTTCGGATAACTATGTATTTTTTTATTATGAACCTCTCTCATAAATAAAAGCAATTTTTCTATCACAACGCCCCTGAACCGTTTGCTTTTCTCTTATTTGTAATATATGACTGGTGTTGTGGCTTTTATACATACTATTTTCTACCAAAAAGGCAGTTATCACTTCCTTGATAATCTCTATTCCTGCGCTGTTTTTTGCGCATCTCAAGTTTGTGCGTAAGCACAAATCTTGCGTGTGAAAAATCTTATTTTTCACACTAACTGCCCCATATCCTGTTCCCACTCAACTGTACATAATTTTCTCGCTGTCAAAAATCTTTGCTAACCCGGCCGTCATAACCAGTGCATACAAAAGGTTTGCCACGATTGTTACCACAAAATTAACAGGCACAAGATCAAAGGAAAAAATTCCATTCATGCACTGTACACTGTTATAAAACGGGATCAGATACCAGTAAACCTCCTTCGGCGCACCATCCCCGAACATCGTCGACACACCGATCAGCATGACGACGATCATCAGAGGCGAAACCATCGTTCCTGCCTCTTTGACGCTCTTTGCCAGGCCGGACATCAGGGAGATTGCACCGATAATTACCAGAACCGTACTTAAAATGACAAATAACAACAGTACATAATCCGTTCCACTGTAAACTGCAGCGCTCATCGCACCCGTCATACTGTCATCCTCAAGCGCCGCACCGCCCATCAGATTCGGAAGTGCCAGCATCGTGCCGATAAAGCTGGAAACTCCGCCCAAAAGTCCGATGACACTCAGACTTAAGACTTTTCCGACGGCAAGCTCGCTGCGTTTCATCGGTGTGACAAGCAGCGTTGCGATCGTTCCGCGCTCCTTTTCCCCGACGATGGATTCCGGGGCAACCGCCATACAGCCACTGAATAAAAATGACATCAAAAGCATCGGTAAAAGCATGGAAAAAAGCTGCGCGGAAGTATCTTTTTCCGTTGCAACATCATATTTCACACCTTCTTCGGCATTGATATCAAACTTATTTGCCAGAGAAGATTCATAATCATCAAAAACCTGGTACATCTGATTGTAGATCGTCGACGATTCCGTCGAAACTGAATTATAGTACATGTTGATATCCGGTGCTGCCTGCGTGGTATCTAACGGATCATATGCAGCGACAGCCGCATCAAAATCCGACTGGAACACCATCAAAAGATCTGCTTCCTCCGCCTCGATCTTTTCTAAAACATCAGACTCTTTTTCTACTGTAATTTCCGTCACTTCCAGATCAGACTCTGTCTTTAAATAAGAAAACGCCTCCGGCAGATCCACCGTATAGATCTGATATACATAATCCTCCGAAGCAGCAAACTGCTTCATAATTCCCTGCCCCAGAAGCGTATACAAAATATAGATCATAAGCCCCGGCATTAAAATTGTGGTAAACACCAGTCTCTTATCTCCGAAAAAGCGGGCAAACTCTTTTTTCATGATTGCAATCATTTTTTTACTCATACTATCTCACCTGCCGTTTCCCGATAGATTTCAAAGAACTTATCCTCAAGTGGCATTTCCGCCGTCACATGGGAAAGCGTATCACACAAAACCATTTTCCCATTGATAATGATGCCGACACGGTCGCAGATCTTTTCGATCAGTGAAAAAATATGTGTTGATACAATGATCGTTTTTCCTTCTGCTTTCAATTCCTGCAGAAAATCGGTCACAACCTTCGCCGTGATAACATCAAGTCCGTTTGTCGGCTCATCAAAAATAATGATCTGCGGATCATGCACCAGTGAAATGATCAGGGATACTTTCTGTTTCATACCAGTGGAGAGATTTGCAACCTTCACTTCCGCAAACTCATCCACACCAAATTTCTGAAACAGGATACGTTTTCTCTCATCCCGCTCTGCCTGATCGACACCGTATAATTCTGAGAAAAAATCAAACAGATAGTTCGGAGTAAAAAATTCTTCCAGTTTTAATTCGCTCGTCAGAAATCCGATTTTTTTCCGCACACCGTTTGGATCTGTCACAATGCTGCTGCCATCGATCCGTGCATCACCTTTATCCGGTTTGATCAGCGTTGCTAACATGCGAAGCGTTGTTGTCTTTCCCGCTCCATTGGGCCCTAATAATCCAAAAACTTCCCCCCTGTAAGTACAAAAGGAAAGATCATCCACCGCAACCTTAACTTTTTCCGTTGTCTTTTCTAATTTCTGCTGTTTTTTTGACAAGTGAAATGTCTTGGATAATCCACTGACTGTCAATAACTCTTCCATAACCCTCTCCATTAAAAATTTCTATATCATGATCGTGATCTACACTCGCTTCGCTCGGCAGTCTTATTATATCGTTCCGTCATCCATACTGTCTTCAATATCATCATAGATATCATCGTAAATATGATCATAGATGTCATTATAGCTGCTATAAGATCCAAGTCCTGTAAAAAAAATCAGGATATACAGAATAATCGATGCTGCAAAACCGATTCCACCTGTGATCAAACCAACGATCGCCATTCCTTTTTTGTTTCCTTTTACAAGCTGTATGATACCAAAAATAATCGCAAGAATACCGGTGATCCAGCTGATACAGGTACAGAACAGCAAAACGGTGATGATTCCAAGTATCAACGACGCAATACCAAATCCTTCACTTTCTGACTTGTTATTGCCATTTGGCTGTCCATAATTATAATCTGTACTTCCGTTTGACTGTCCATAGTTATAACCTGCACTGTCATTTGACTGTCCGTAATTATAATTTGTATTGCCGTTTCCATATGACGTATTTGTATAATACGGATTGTCTGTCATAGTCTTTTCTGGATTTACACGCTCTTCATTTCCGGTCACAGTCTTCTCTAAATTTACACCTGCTGTACCATCAGTCGTACTTTTCTCCAGGCTGACAGGATTTCCCTGATTTACATTCGGCTCATCATTTCCATAATTCCAGTTATTTTCTTCACTCATACTCTCACTACCTCTTAATTAAATCCGACCACTTTCTGTGACAGTCGATATGCCGCAACCGAAATCTTTCTGCCTCCCTTGCCCGGCAGATTCATTGCATTTCCCATAATTCCGGCGCGCAGATGATGGAATAAACGGATGTCGTGATCCTTAATATATTTCCACAGTTCACGTTTTTTCAGAAGATTTTCCTCAGTGCCGGAGCGGATCAACATAATCGTGGAAATGACCGTGATGATTTCCAGATAATTAAACATGTAATGACGCAGTTTTCGGTTTGGAATCTTCCAGAGATCAAATTCATCTACCATAATCTTATTTACATTGATCTGCTGGTCGATACGGCTGATCATCACTTTCTCATTGACCGACTGATCTTCCCTGCCAATAAAGTAACGGTAAAAATCTACATCCATATAATACAGTGTTTTTACACTTGGTAATGGTTTGTACACATAAATATTATCCACATAAAATGTATGTTTCGGCAGCTCTAATCCACATTCACGCAGCAGTTTTGTACGATAAATCACAGAATGCATCAAAATGTACTGACCCTTTCTGAAACGTGACACATCATTCCAGGTAAAAATCTGATTTTGGGGCAGGTTCGTGTAGTGCATCACTTTTTTATGATGCGCACCTTCTTTTTCATATACATAATTGGCAATAAACATATCCAGGGTCTGATTGCCGCCGGTCAGCTCACGAAGTTTATCTAAAATCTTCTTATAAGCCTCCTCATCTACCCAGTCATCGCTGTCTACCACTTTAAAATAAAGTCCTGTCGCATTGCGGATTCCAGCATTGACAGCCTCTCCGTGTCCTCCATTTACCTGATGGATTGCACGGATGATTCCCGGATATTTCTTCTCATAGGCATCTGCTATGTCACCGGTGCTGTCTTTTGACCCATCATCAATGATCAGGATCTCAACATCATCGCCACCCGGCAGCAGGGATTTGATACAGTTTTCCATGTAATCCTGTGAATTGTAACACGGGATCGCAAATGTCAGTAATTTCATATATGAATCCTCCGATTATCTTTTTGTATTTTCTGCCATGATCGCATCAGCAAGTTCCATCGCTTTTTTCGTCATCGCATCGATATTATAGTATTTGTATTCTGCCAGTCGTCCGAGCAGATAAAAATGCGGCAGTCCACCTGCAAGCGCATGATATTTTTCATAGAGTTCCTGGTTCTTTGGCTCTAATATCGCATAGTAAGGAATTTCTCCCTCCGCTCCTGTGTAGGCAAACGGATACTCTTTCACGATTGTGGTTCCGTCCGTGTTCTTTTGTCCGGTCAGATACTTAAACTCTGTGATTCTTGTAAAATCCTCACTGACCGTGTAATTGACCACGCTGTGTCCCTGATAAGATTCTTTCTCATAATGTTCAAAGTCAAATCTTAAGGAACGATATGGAAGCCTTCCAAACTGACAGTCAAACAACTCATCCAGTGCGCCCGTATAGATAACCTCTCCGTCAAACGGTGTTCCATCAAAATAAATCTGATTTTCTTCAAAACGCAATCTCTCTTTACAGTCAACACCTGTCTCAACCGTGATGTTCTCATGGTCTAACATGCGCTCAAACATCGGTGTGAAACCTTCCTTCGGCACTCCCTGATATTTGTCCTGAAAATAGCGGTTGTCATAAGAAACCAGCACCGGCACACGGCCTGTCACTTCCGGGCTGATATCCTCCGGTTTTTGTCCCCACTGCTTCATGGTATATTTTAAAAATACATTTTCGTACACAAACTGTGCGATCTCGCGGATGTCCGGATCTTCATTTTCCCGCAGTTTCATGATCGGCACGCGGCTTCCCTCTCCGTATGCAGCAATCAGTTTCTGCTCTAATGCATCTGCTTTTTCCTTTTCATATACCATATGAAGCGTATTTAAATTAAACGGAACCGGGATCAGACGATCCCCGACCTTTGCTACCACCTCATGTCCGAATACATACCAGTCCGTAAATCTTGAGAGATACTGATATACTTCTTCTATTCCTGTATGAAAAATATGTGGTCCATAATTATGTATTAATATTCCATGTTCATCCGGCTCATCATAGCAGTTACCTCCGATATGACTGCGTCTCTCTAAAACCAGTACTTTCTTTCCTGCTTCCTCTGCAAGCTTTCTCGCACTGACAGCACCCGCAATTCCTGCGCCGATCACGATACAATCGTACATGTAATCCTCCTTGTTTTCCACTTTGTTTTACCATAGCCATTCTATTATACACATTTTCCTACCGCAAACCAATCAAATTTTTCTTTAGATATTCTTAATTTCTGCCAAAGTATGTAGTTGTTCATATTTTATTTACATAATTCTCACAAACAGGGCATACGGCGGTCACAATTCCCCGATATACTAAATTCAAAGTTAAGGCAACAAGTTAAAATTTTTCATAGAACTTTTTTTCATACCTGATGTAAGTCAGGTAGCCTTGCTTATCCGATAAGCAAGGTTCCTCCCAGCAAATAGTGAATTACTTCACTTTTCATACACACTCTTTTTCATAATGAATAGCCGGTGCTGTTGCACCGGCTCCCTCTTTTTATAAATATTTTCTTTTAAGCTTTCTTTTCATTTCCAAGAAGAATGTTCATATATTTCGCATACGCAGCAAAAGCGGACGGAATAGCATATTTTTCTTTTGCATCTTCTGCTTCCACAAATAATAATCCATCTGCACGATTTTTTTCACACTGCACCTGTGGATGCATTTCCGGCTCCTCTACACGGACTGCATAACCTGTCATGTGCCATTCGATATGGGAAAAAATATGTTTCGCCTCACCTAACGGCTGAATACGGATCGGTGCATACCCCATCTCTTTTACCATGGAAAGTACTTCCTCCTGTCCCATATTTCCTTCCACATTCGGAAGCTCATACAGTCCTGCCAAAAGTCCCTTTGCCGGTCTTTTCCGGATTGCAACCTTCTCATCATCCCTTAAAATCAGAACCGTTTTTTTCTCGATCTTTCGCGGTTTTGCCTTGCTCTTGACTGGTATCTGTCCGATCAGTTCCTGTTTTTTTGCCTCACAAAAATCCTTCCATGGACATTCGGTACAAAGCGGTGCACCGTTTGGCACACAGATCGTTGCTCCAAGTTCCATGAGTGCCTGGTTAAACGCACCGGCAAGATTCTGATGATATACCTTTGCCCTCAGATCATCTGCATCCTCCATCCATGGAAATACATTTTTTTCATTTCTGCCGTCTGCCCCATGCATCAGTTTTTCTAATAATTTTTCCATCTCATTACGGAATGACTGTTTCATGATATCCGTATCATCCGCAGAAACGCGCGTTAAAACACGGAGCACATTTCCATCGACCGCCGGAACCGGGATTCCGTATGCGATAGATGCGACCGCTCCCGCTGTATAATGGCCGATCCCCTTTAGTTTCAACAGTTTCTCATAATCTGCCGGAAGTTGTCCACCATAATTTTCCACAACTTCCACAGCCGCTTTTTGCTGTTCCTGACACGGTTATAATAACCTAACCCACTCCCAAAGCTTTAAAAGTTCATCCTCCGGACACACTGCAAGTGCCTTTGCATCCGGCAGTGCCGTGGTAAACCGCTCAAAATACGGCTTTACCGCCTCCACTCTCGTCTGCTGGAGCATGATCTCCGAAACCCACACCCGGTATGGAGTCGGTTTCTCTCGCCATGGCAATACACGGGCATGATTTAAAAACCATTGCAATAATGGGGATACCAGTTGCTTTAAGTCGTAATCTTTTAACATGTATGTCTCAAACTTTCTTTGTTATATAGCAGCCTTCATGTCTGCGCTTATTTTTTTCAAACCAGTACCTTATTTGAGGTCAAACTGGCTGACAAATACTGCGATCTTCTCTAAACATTTCTTAATAATGTCTTTGGAATAAGCATAAGAGCAGCGGATGTAACCCTCTGCACAACTTCCAAATGCGTCTCCCGGAATGACTGCCACCTTCTGTTCCTGCAGCAGACGGTTACAAAATTCCATGCTGGTAAGTCCTGTTTTTTTGATCGACGGGAATACATAAAATGCACCTTCCGGTTCTGTCACATCCAGTCCCATATTCCGGAACCCGTCCACCATGATCTTTCGTCTCTCATCGTATTCTTTACGCATCACATCGATCTCTTCGTCACGAACCGGACTCGTCAATGCTTCAAGCGCCGCCACCTGTGACGTTGTTCCTGCAGACATGGTCGTAAACTGATGGATCTTATTCATATGAAAAATAACTTCCGCAGGACCCGCTGCAATACCCATACGCCATCCGGTCATTGCAAATGCTTTTGAAAAACCATTTAATACCACACAACGCTCATACATATCCGGCAGCGCCGCAATAGATGCATGCTTTTTGCCATAGGTCAGCTCTGCATAAATCTCATCTGTAATCACAAAAATATCATGTGCGGTCACAACCTCACGGATTGCTTCTAAATCCTCTTTTTCCATGATCGCTCCGGTAGGGTTGTTGGGGAATGAGATCAGCAGTACTTTTGTTTTATCTGTAATTTTTTCTTCAAGTTCTTCCTTCGTCAGGCGGAATTTATTCTCTGCCTTTAACGGGATGGAAACCGGAATGCCGCCACACAATTCCACACACGGAATATAGGAAACATAGCAAGGTTCTACAACTAACACCTCATCCCCCGGATCCACCAGTGCACGAAGCGCCAGATCAATACCCTCACTTGCTCCCATCGTGATCAGGATCTCATTTTCCCTGTCATAATGAAGTCCAAACTTCTCTAAATACTCTGCAGCTGCCGCACGGAGTTCGACCGTACCGCGATTATCGGTATACTTTGTCTCACCTCTTTTGATTGAAGCAATCGCTGCCTCCCTGACATGTTCCGGTGTCGGAAAATCCGGCTCGCCGACACCAAGTGACAATGCTCCCTCCATCGTATTTGCAATATCAAAAAAGTCCTTGATCCCTGAATCCGGCATCTCCTTTACTACCTTAGATAAGTATGATTTGCTTGTGTCCATGGTTTTTCCTCTTTTCTGTGTCTTTGTCAAAATATCATACCACCTATCATAGCACTTTTTCTACCAAATTTATAGTGAATTTTTCCCATAATCTATTGACAAATTCAGGGAAAAGCTGTACGCTATTAATAACGTATATTGTTAATTTTTTATCAAACTATTCAGGAGGGTTCCAAACGATGAGCGATTTTAACAATTTAAAACTGGAAGTTGCTGAGGAGATTGCTGTTCTTACAATTTCAAGACCAGCAGCATTAAACGCATTAAACAGCGAGACATTAGACGAGTTAAACACAGCATTAACTGAGATCGAAGCAAGAGACGACATCAAAGTCGTAATCTTAACCGGCGGTCCTGACAAGAAAGGCAACGAATTCAAATCTTTCGTAGCAGGCGCTGATATTTCTGAGATGGTAAACTTTACCGCAGCAGAAGCAAGAGCTTTCGGTATGAGAGCTTCCGTACCATTCTTCAAATTAATGAACATGCGTCAGGTAACGATCGCAGCTGTTAATGGTTTTGCACTTGGCGGTGGATGTGAAATTTCCATGGCATGTGATATCCGTATCGCATCTGACAACGCTACTTTCGCACAGCCAGAGACAGGTCTTGGAATCATTCCTGGATTCGGCGGTACACAAAGACTTGCCCGTTTAGTAGGCATGGGACGCGCAAAAGAGATGATCTTTACCTGCGATTCCGTTGATGCAGCAGAAGCTTACCGCATCGGTCTTGTAAATAAAGTAGTTGCTCCGGAAGAGTTAATGAACACAGCAAAAGCTATGGCTAAGAAAATCATCTCCAAAGGAAGCTACGCTGTTTCCGTTGCAAAAGCAGCAATCAACAACGGTTATGATATGGACATCAAGAACGCTGTTGAGATGGAAGCAAACTTATTCGGCGTAACCTGCTCTACTCATGACAAAACAGAAGGTATGACTGCTTTCTTAGAGAGAAGAGCTGCTGATTTAACAGATTTCTAAAAAAACATATCAAAAAAACGGGCTGATAATTCAGTCCGTTTTTTTGATATACTCATATTCCAAATTTAATGTGCAGGTAATCTCTGATTACCTCTACGCATTTTTCACGCCCCCATCAAAACCGACACCACCGGCATCGTCACCACAGCAAGAATTGCCGTAAGCGCAACTCCTCTTGCCGCCAGATCATAATTTCCATCATATTGCTGTGCAAGCATTGCTGTCATACTGCCGACAGGCGTTGCGAGCATGACCATACACACGCCTAAAATCATCGGATCATCAACAAACTGCTTTATGATCCATGTGCCTGCAATCAAAAAAAGCGTCAGAACCCTCTTAGTTCCAACGCCTTTGTCAATAATTTTTATCATTTGTATGTAATATAGTCGATAGCTATATTTTTGTCAATATCCCGCTGTTTCTATATTTCAGTGGAGAAATGCCATATGTTTTTTTGAAACTTCTGATAAAATAGCTTACATTCTGGTATCCGCTCTGCATAGCTGTCTCCGTCACTGAAAGATCGGTGTCCTGTAACAACTGTTTTGCATTCTCCAAACGTAAATATGTTATATATTGCGACAATGTAATATGGAAATGTTCCTTAAAATACCGCGATATATATTTTTCCGAAAGATGAAACTGTTCCCCAAATTCCTTTAGCGATATCTTTCCTGTAAAATTCTGCTGTATATATGAAACCATCTCTTTTTCTACAATATTTCTGCCGCTTGTATCATTTTCTATTACAAATCCTTTCTTCCACATTTCAAGAATAAATTGTAAAAGAATTATTTTTGTCTTTATCTGCGCAGTTATTTTTGACTCAGTTTCATCATTTTCTGCCATATATATATCAATCAGCTGCTCACACAGTTCTTTTGCCGAGTCTTTTACTCTTGGGTTTATCATCAAATGACCGCTATTTAATGGTTCAAGCAATTTATCATCTAACATGTCATCGGTCCGAAAAGATATATATTTTAACGGAAACAAAAATGTAAAATAATCCACGGTGCCGGTCTGTGAGCCCATAAGATGCAGATTGCCCGGCGATACAACGAACGCATCCCCTGCTTTTCCAATATAACTCTCTCCTGATATACTTACCGTCAGCAAACCACTTTTTACATATATAATCTCAAATTCATCATGCCAATGTACCGGTATCTGAAATGACCGCCCCGCATTCTCTATGTGATATATACTAAATGGATTGTCCTTTGTACCATGTGGTTTATTTTCCTTTAATTCAAAGTACATACTCTCTCCTACAATTCTACAAGGCTCTTGCTTTTCCATTTTCCGCTCTTCCATCTAAGCACCATTCCAACAGCTCTCGCGCACTCATCACCTGCCATGGCAATATATGCTCCTACTGCCTGAAGTCCCATATGTATTCCAAGAAAATATGTTCCACCAACTGCAAACAGATACATAAATATCGCACCCATTATAACCGGAAAAACCGCATCTCCACTGGTTTTTAATGCCTGACCATATACAAGATTTGTCACCCTTCCAAATTCAAGGAATATATCTACTATTAACAGCCTTACCACAAGATTTATCATTTGCGCATCATCCGTAAATATATGAACTATAAAATGTCCGGACATCGCAAATGTCACAGAGAAGCACGTCGCTGTTATAAGACCATATACCACAGCTTTCCGCGTACCCCTGTCACATTCTTCAAACTCCTTTGATCCAATTCTCCAGCCAGTCATAATAGCATTAGCCTGTGCAAGTGCAGCTCCTATACAATACGAAAAATTTGCTATCTGCATAGCATATGAACGGGCTGTAACATTCATTCCGACTGCATCCATCTGATTCATGAATCTTACTATAAGCGTCATTGCAACATTATAAAGTGCTGTTTCAAATGCAGAAGGAAAACCTATCTTAACAATCTGCGCAAGTATCTTCCGTGGCGGAATGCGCTCCGGACTCTGCTTTGCCTTTATCAGTACAGCACCCATGCCTGCTACAATGATAAGGTTCACAACTTTTGAAATAACTGTGGCAATAGCAACGCCCATTACTCCCCAATGAAATACAAACAGGAACACTGAATTAAATATTATATTAATGGCATTTCCTGCAATCGTTCCTATCAAGGAATGCTTTGTATATCCAAACACTCTGAGATAGCTGGAAAAAATGGGAATAAGCGCATTTAAAACACATGCACCTCCAACAATTTTAAGGTATGTTTCTGCCGGCTCAAGCAAAGCCGGAGAAATACTTACGATTCTAAGTATTTCTCCAGAAAAAAAGGCAATAATAACCGACATAAGGATACCTGTCAGTGCGTTAAACATAAGTCCAAGCTGTCTGGCCTGATATGCAATTCCAGGTCTCCCCGCTCCGATATTTTGTGACATAACTGCTACCATACCGGATGATATTACCCCGAACATGATGATAAAAACACTTATATACGTATTTGCTGTTCCGACAGCTCCCACAGCCTGGTCGCTTACAGACGATAACATAAGTGTATCGACCATGCCTGAAAGCATATAAAATAAAGTCTCTAAGCATATTGGCACAGCCAGCTGTGTCAATGTTTTTCTTTCAGTTGCCATGTTTTTCTCCTATGAAAACTAATATAACATACATTATCAATAATATGGTATTTTTCTGCATATTTCTTGTATAATATTATGCAAAAATTGCATTATTTCTACTTATTTACGAAGTGAATCAGCAAGTCTGTTAATTTTGCCCTGATCTGCATTATCATAGGAAAATATTTTATGATTCCACATTCTCATCTCTGCATAAAATGTTGACGTTTCCCCCCAAATAGACTAGGATAGAATTTGAATGATAAATACGCAAAACAAGGAGGAAAATCCTGCCCAATGTGTTGGGCATTGCTCCTGCAATGGCAGTCGCATTTTGCTCCGCAAAACAAGGAGGAAAATCCTCTGCTCCTGCAATGGCAGTCGCATTTTGCTCCGCAAAACAAGGAGGATTTTATGTTAGATAAAATGATTGGTTTTATCGGTGCCGGCAATATGGGAAGCGCCATGATCGGCGGTATTCTGGATGCATCTTTAGTGACTACCAGCCAGATCATCGCAAGTGCACACTCTCCTGAGACACTTGATAAGATCCGGACAAAATTTTCCATAGAGACAACCCAGTCAAACGAGGTCGTTGCAGAACGAAGCGATATTTTGTTTCTCGCTGTAAAACCAAATAAATTTTCCGAAGTACTTCCGCAGATCAAAGGTCATTTAAAACCGGACTGTATCGTAGTTTCGATTGCAGCCGGACAGCCGATCGCAAATATCGAGGCGCTGCTCGGTGAGGTCAGACTGATCCGCGCCATGCCAAACACCCCGGCGCTTGTAGGCGCTGCGATGAGTGCACTCTGTCCGAATGACAAGGTAACACCAGAGGAAGTAAAGCTCGTTGAGTCCTTATTCAACAGCTTCGGCCGTGCAGAAGTTGTACCGGAAAGCATGATGGATGCCGTTGTCGGCGTTTCCGGTTCTTCCCCTGCCTATGTCTATATGTTTATTGAGGCAATGGCAGACGCCGCCGTTGCAGACGGCATGCCGCGCGCACAGGCTTATAAATTTGCTGCCCAGTCTGTTTTGGGCGCCGCAAAAATGGTTTTAGAGACCGGAAAGCATCCGGGCGAATTAAAAGATGCTGTCTGCTCTCCGGGCGGTACAACCATTGAGGCAGTTGCAGCTTTAGAACATGGCGGTTTCCGCGATACTGTGATTAGTGCACAGCGCGCATGTTCTAAAAAATCATATGATATGAGTCAAAAATAATTTGGAGGTTTTCTTATGTGGGCTTACGAAAGTGTTTTTTATCAGATATATCCGCTTGGATTCTGCGGTGCTCCGTTTGAGAATGACGGCGTTTTAGAGCATCGTATTTTAAAGGTCAATGACTGGATTCCGCACATCAAAAAACTTGGCGCCAATGCCATCTATTTTTCCCCGGTCTTTGAGTCTGACACACACGGTTACAATACCAGGGATTATACAAAGATCGATACCAGACTCGGTACGAATGAAGACTTTGCCACAATCTGTGACAATCTTCATAAAGAAGGCATCAAAGTTGTATTAGACGGTGTATTCAACCATGTTGGCCGCGGTTTCTGGGCATTTCAGGATGTTTTGGAGAAAAAATGGGATTCCCCGTACAAAGACTGGTTCCACATCAGTTTTGACGGCAACTCAAACTATAACGACGGTCTGTGGTATGAGGGCTGGGAAGGTAACTACGATCTGGTCAAATTAAATCTCAGAAATGAAGATGTCATCCAGCACATTTTTGCAGCGATCAAAGGATGGGTGGAAGAATTTGATATCGACGGCCTGCGCCTCGACGTTGCATACTGCCTTGACCATGATTTCTTACGCCGCCTGCGCAGCTTCTGCGACAGTTTAAAACCGGACTTCTTCCTGGTCGGCGAGACATTACACGGCGATTACAACCAGTGGATGAATGATTCCATGCTGCACTCTGTGACCAACTATGAGTGCTACAAAGGACTTTATTCCAGCTTCAACAGCATGAATATGTTTGAGATCAACCACTCCCTGCTGCGCCAGTTCGGACCGGACAACTGGACACTCTATAAGGGTAAACACCTGCTCTGCTTTGTGGACAATCACGATGTCACAAGAATCGCAAGTATTTTAACCAACGAAAAACATCTGCCGCTGATCTATGGTATGCTGTTTGGTATGCCGGGTATCCCGTGCGTTTACTACGGCAGTGAATGGGGTGCAAAAGCGAGAAAAGAAGAAGGTGATCCGGCTCTGCGTGCATGCTTTGACGCACCGGAATGGAACGATCTTTCTGAGACGATCAGCCAGCTTTCCGAGATCAAAAAGAACTCGGAAGCATTAAATTACGGTTCCTTCCGCTCTGTGCTCCTGACAAACCGCCAGTGCATTTTTGAACGTAAAAGTGAACATGAGCGCATCTATGTAGCGATCAACGCGGATGAAAACAGTTTCCATGCAGATTTTGATGCCGGATGCGGCACGGCACAGGAACTGACCACCGATACCCCTCACGACTTTGGCGGCGGAACAGATCTTCCTGGTTATTCTGTTGCTATATGGAAGATGGAACATTAATCTTTTATGCTGTATAAAAGGACGGGAATCCGCAGTCCCGATGTCATTTTCGTGACATCCGGACTGTGTGTTCCCGTCCTTTTTTCTCATTCTGCCCCTGTGATCCGGAAATCTCCCGCATCTTTTGACTTAATATTCATTGTGATACAGCAGTCTGCCATATGCTCATAATTGACCTCGAGTTCGTAATTGACCTTGACATCAATATCATTTTCTGTCTCCTGCACATCCACACTTTTTGCGTCGATCCCGATCAGAAGGCTTCCATACGGCGTATAATAATAGGTCACATTCTTCCGGTTTTTCTCAAACATCATATGTACATTCGATACACCTCTCCTGGTGATATCCATAAAATCATCATTCAGTTTGATGATATTTCGTGTTGTCTCGGAAAATCCCTCGTTGACTTCATCATAGATGATATAATGTTTTCCATTTTTTTTATAATAACTGCCGGATGTGATCAGTTCCACGGATTCACTCTCAGTTTCCGGTGAAAACTGAAGCCCGCTGATGGTTACCAGTACTTCTTTTGTCATTCTAATCCTCATTTCCTGTTGTTTCTTTACATCAGAACTATATTATACGCTTTTCGCCTGATATTCAATACTATTTTTCATCATACAGCCCTTTTAAAATTTCAAATGACTTAAATTTTACCTGATAATCTCCGGAGGCAAGTACCTGCTGATATTCATCTTCCGACAAAACTCTTTTTAGCGAACTTCTTGCATCCTCATCGATCACCTCATACATGGTATCCGAAAAGCACATGTTCGGGTACATCACACACCACCAGTTGTGTCCCTTTCCCGCTCCGATCACGATCTCAAGCGCCTCATAATTTCCCGCCGGAAATGTATACGCACCATACGTTTTTACCGGAAAATCCGTGTCTGTCAGACAGATATCCACATCATAGTCATAACCTCTCTCCGCAATGACTTTCTCTGCCGTCTGCTTCATGTCCTCCATATTTTTCCGGATCACAGCCTCCGACCGGCTCCGGTCGGCTGCATCTTTTAAAAGCCCTGACATTTTGATTCCGACTGCATCACGCACGGCAAGTTTTAAATTCTGATCCGCTTTCGTATCACTGTTTGCGATCACATGAAAACGTATAATCTTTTCTGCGATGCCTTTTTGCATCTCAAGCCGCTGCTCGTACCGTAACCCGGCAATGCAGGCAATGGAAAATAAAAAAAACAGGGTTATGTAAAGGGAATCTTTTTTTGATTTTATGGTTGGAAATTTCATTGGAATACTCCTTTTTTCTGTTTGATAGGAGGAGTATTCCACTTATCTGGTTTTTTATACAATGTTAAAATTGCATTTTCTATGATCGTTACTTGTACCAAATGAAAAAGAATGTTATCATTTTCATTAGATAAACTACTTGAAAGGCATTACCATGAGCGAACATTCCACCCAGACTGTAAAAATTTTTCCCGATGAAAATCCTTCCATTGCTGAAAAAATACTGACGATCGTCCAATATCTCATAGGATTTTCTGTGATTGTACTTACTGTAATTCATTTTACAGGTATTTATGAAACTTTTTATATTTTTACTCCTTTGTGCGTCGTCTTCTGGCTGATCAATGCATGGTTAAACCATAAAAGGAACCGCACATGCAAAAAAGATCTGATTTGGGCAGGAATCTTTCTCTTCGGACTGGTGATCGGGGCTATTTTATAACCCCCCCTTTCACTCACCCATATTCACCCAGGCAACCTTCACCCGGTAAATGATCTCCATATCTTTTTCATACTGCTCCGGCTGCTTCTGATAAAGCAGATACCAGTCCCTGCGCTGTCCGCCAAGTTTTTTATAGCTGTTCGCGCAGTCGACTTCCACTTTCTGTGCAGTTTGCTGAAAATAATCTTCAAGTTCCTTTTCCAACATCTTTTTTATATCCCCAGATTTTAAATTCTGACCATATTCAGACTGCAATTTCTGTCTCCATCCCGGTTTTTCATACAGGATCTCTCCGCTGCAGCTGATCTCTGCGATAATCTGTTTTTCTTTTGTCTGTGAAAAAACAACCTGATTATGCGGTGCAAACAGACGCACATCCACTCCGTCCGCAAGTGTCAGTGCGTATTCTTCCTTCTGATTCTGTGTAAAAAAAGAAAGCAGCGCCGTCTGGCTGTCAAGCATTCCTTCCGCCTCCCCGCGTTTCCAGACATAATACTTTGTCACGGCAGGCTTTTGGTCCACTTCTTCCACATAGGGGATAAACAGGGTTTCCATTTTGTTTTCCTGCTCCTGATAAAGCATCCCGAGTGTCGGATAGGCAGTTTTTTTGATCTCGGACACATTTTCAAAATAATCTTCAAGATAAGTGCCAACGGACTCTTCCATATTTTTCTGTAATTTTAATACAGCCTCTGCATCCTCTGCCACCGCAAGATAGGTGTTTCTCGGCACGTCACTCTTTTTTTCCAGGATTTCCAGAAATGCATCCATATTTTGGGCATCTTCCAAAAATTTCTGATCCAGTAAAATGACTTTCATGTGGCTGTAATCCACCATGCGGTTCCCGGACTCGTCGGCATTCAGCCATTCCCTGTCAAACTGCTCCATGTCACTGACTGCCATCTCGATCGGAAAATTGCGCTCCTCAAGTTCTGCCGTTGCACAGCCGGAAAGCCCCATCAGTCCTAACAGGACACAAATAACCGCTCCGGATCTCAGATGTTTTTTTCTCTGTCCTGCACACCGTATGATCGCCAACACTACCGGGACAAGCACCAGAAATGGTGTTCCGATATACCACAGAAATTTTTCATACAGCACGGTATTTTCTTTCGAGTTATACAATAACACCGCCACACCAAAAACTGCTGCAAACACCGCCGCCCGCTCCCACTTTTTCCACAATGCCTGTCTTTTTTTTGCATGATATAAACCAATTAATAACATTTCTGCATAAAATACTGCACTGTTTAGCAGTGCATACAGTGTAAAAAACCAGATTCCAAACATAAATGCATCAGCACGCTTTAAAAATCCACCTGTGATTTTGATCGTGCTCATCAGTGTGATCGCCGGAGTCTGCATGTCTGAGAGTGCCGCACCGCCAAATACCCCAAGCAAGATCAGATAAAGTCCTGCTTCTAAACATCCGGTAAAAATCAGCGCAAGCCTCCCCACTTTCATCAGGCTTTCCCGCTTTCGCAGATACCCTCCCAGAAACAAAATCAGAAAAATAAGTGACGAACAGATAAACACATAATAACTTCCCGCAAAAAAATCTCTTTTTCCCGTAAAAAATACAGGATTCCAGTAATCTGTTTTCACTTCATCCAGTGCGGACGCTAACATGATAAAAAGCGGTATCAGGATAAACCAGAATAGCAGTTCGTAGACACGCGCCCGCCCCTCAATCCCGCTTAACAGCCCATACCAGACAAGTCCAAGGATCAGCACCAGTACAAGATAAAAAGACTCCCCCCGCAGCAGGTTGTTTAACACCGTCACAGAAAACAGATACGCCGTATACCCTGCTAACAGCATCAGATACAGAAAATATCCCGCCTGTATGGTCTTTCCGAAAAATGTCCCGCACATTTTTTCCGTATATTCTGCAAAGCTGCCCTGCATATCCCCCACTGCATACACCAGAAGGCGTAAAAATAAAAGTCCAAGTACTGTTCCCACAATAATGCAGAAAATGCCGTCCCGCCCGCAGAACCCGGCGACCGCAGCCGGGATCAGAAGCGTGCCAAGTCCTAAAAGATCAAATACCAAAAGGCGGAATGCCTGGCGGCCTGAAATTTTTTCGTTTGATGAAAACATAATTCCTTGTACTCCTTTTTATTTGGTGTTTGTTTCAAACATTCATCCTTATTTCAATTTCAGTTTCACCCGCTCCTCCCGCCTGGCGTAAATCGGACGTTTTGTCAGTTTGCGGATCGGCCATCTCCACAGGAAATCACGTTCGTCTTCATAGTCCGTCAGATCTGCCCCGACAAACGGCATCAGATATGGGATGCCAAAGCTTTTTAAATGCGCAAGATGGATCAATACAAAGAGCAGTCCAAGCAGCATGCCAAAGTAGCCTAACCACGCACACATTCCGATAAAGAAGAACTTCAACAGACGGAATGCCGTCGCAAATTCCTCATTTGGAATTGCAAAGGAACAGAGCGCAGTAAATGAGATGACGATCACCACGATCGGGCTGACAAGATTTGCCTCAACCGCCGCCTGTCCAATGATCAGTCCTCCTACAATACCGATCGTATTTCCCATGGCGCCGGGCAGACGCACGCCTGCCTCTCTTAATAGTTCAAATGAAAGTTCCATCAAAATCACCTCAACCACCGCCGGGAACGGCACACCGCTCCTCGCATCCGCAAAAGACAAAAGAAGCATCGTCGGCAGAATCTGCGTATGGAAATTTGTCACGGCAAGATAAAATCCCGGTAGAGTCATGGCAAAGAAAGATGCGACATAGCGCAAAAGCCTGCCGAAACTTGCGATTTCCCACCGGTTGTAATAATCATCGCTCGTCTTAATGAACGAATTATAATCAGTCGGCAGGATCAGCCCCACCGGGGAATTGTCAGAAAGCACAACCACCCTTCCCTCCAAAACAGCCATTGCTGCACGATCCGGCCGCTCTGTCGTCTGAAACTGTGGAAATGGGGAATACCACTTCTCCTCAGTGAGCTGTTCGATCACACCACTGTCTAACACCCCGTCGATCTCAAATCCCTCCAGCCTGTGCCCGATCTCCCGTACCAGTCCCGGATACACCAGATCCTCCATAAAAACAAGATAAACATTGGTATTCGAGCGCATACCACATTTTTTCTGCTTCACCTTGACTTTCGGGGAACGGATACGCTTTCTAATCAGCGCCGCATTCTGTTTTACCGAATCACAAAACCCCTCGTTTGAACCCCTTATGACCTTTTCAGAATCCGCCTCCGTGATCCCCATATTCGGATAACCGTCGTCCGGTATCTTTACCGCCCTGTCAAATCCGTCCACAAACAGGATCACCTCTCCGGTCAAAAGCCCGTCCACCGCATCCTCTATCGTATCAAAATAAGTTGCATCCGAAATTCCCAGCGCATTCTGCTCCAATGCCTGATAAATTTCCTCCTTCCCAAGCCCCTTTAAATACTTCAGCACCTCACTCAGTGCCGAAGTCCCCATGTCCACCGACACCTCAATAAACGTCAGATAACATGCCACATCCATCTGCCTGCCAAGCATCAATTCCTTCTTTTTAATATCATCGCACTCATGAAAAAACTCCTCCATCTGCGCGATATTCTCACTTAATCTCTTTGAAACCGCTACCTTTTCCTTCATAATATCCCTCATTTCCCGGCAACTAAAAAAGGATAAGCCTACGGCTTATCCTCAAAAATTCATTTCCCTTATTCTATGCAATTTTAACCAGATTATACAAAGCTCCCTTACTCCTGCTCTCTGATCATTTCCTTGACCGCCACAACCTGATTTTTGACATGCTTATGCATTGCTTCTGTCACACGTCCCTTATCCTTTGTCATCAATCCTTCCACGATCTCACTATGTTCCCGCATCAGTGTCGGATAATTTCTCTCATCCTTTAAATATTCCACACGGTAACGGTACATCTGCTCTCTCAAATTATTGAGCATATTGACGAGTTTTGGATTGCCGGTCGCCTGATAAATAATATCGTGAAACTGCACATCCGCAGCGGCGATCTTTTTCAAATCTTTTGATTTGGTAGATTCCTCAAACTCATGCATTGTTTCCGTCAGAGTATCTAACTGTTCCTTTGTCATCTGCTCACATGCAATCGATGCTGCAAGTTCATCTAACGCATCACGGATCTGAAGCACATCCTCCATATCCTTTTCCGTCATTTTGGCTACTTCCGCACCTTTTCTCGGAATCGTGACCGCTAAGCCCTCCTGCTCTAACATGCGGATCGCCTCACGGATCGGTGTACGGCTGACGCCTAACTTTGCAGCAAGCTGCAGTTCCATCAGACGCTCTCCGGGTTTTAACTCTCCTTTTAAAATCGCCTCACGCAGTGTGTTAAACACCACATCCCGAAGTGGCAGATACGCATCCATATTCAGCGTCAAATCGTCTGTCATAAACCTGTTTTCCTCCATTTCTTCGCTTATCTCATGTTGTTGTAAATACTGGTCAGGTAAACCTGCTTTGCCAGTCCGGATGCCTGCATCGCCTCATATGCCGCAACCGCTTTCTCCTTATCATCAAACAGTCCGAATACCGTCGGACCACTCCCGCTCATCATAGCTCCCGCAGCTCCATGTTCCATCATATGTTCTTTGATCTCTGCGATTACCGGATAATTCGGAATCGTCACAGTTTCTAAAACATTTCCCATATCTGAGGTAATGGCTGCAAGGTCTTTTCGTCTGATGTCTTCCACCAGACGGTCAATATCCGGATGAACTGTATTTTCATCCAGCTTCAGATTCTCATATACAAACTTTGTCGATACAGAAATCTGTGGTTTTGCGATCAGTATCGGACATTTTACCATCGGTGGAAGTGCGGTAAGCTGCTCACCAATTCCTTCTGCAAGTGCGGTTCCACGCATAATGCAGTAAGGAACATCTGCACCGATCTTAACCCCACGCTGCATCAGTTCTTCTTTGGACAGTCCAAGTTCAAACATACGGTTCATACCATAAAGTACCGCTGCAGCATCTGTACTTCCACCGGCCATTCCCGCTGCGACCGGAATATACTTGTGCAGCTTCACATCGATACCGTCCCTGATCTGAAATTCATCCATCAGAAGTTTTGCTGCCTTGTAGACAAGATTATTCTCATTTGTCGGCAGAAAAGACAGATTTGTCGTCATTGTAATCCCGCCTGCTGTCTTTTTCATTTCAAGACGGTCAAACAGGTGGATGGTCTGCATGACCATTTTCACTTCATGGTACCCATCCTCACGTCTGCGCACAACATCAAGCCCAAGATTTATTTTTGCAAGTGCTTTTACTGATATTTCCTTCATAATCTCCATACCATCGTCATGTATTTTCGTTGTTTTTTGTATACAACATAAATCTTATCATTTTAAGGCAAAAAGGTCAATTCCATCTAAATTATTTTTCCCGAAAAGAGATCGGAAGAGCACACGTCTG
>OODM01000584.1_pt1 | contig 22042 bp, 29 predicted proteins | sample 1671471 | NCBI WGS metagenome assembly OODM01 (sample SAMN06348160, study PRJEB24527) | human gut metagenome | biome: human gut; feature: ankylosing spondylitis patient; material: feces | host: Homo sapiens | place: China | collected 2015-10 | reverse complement strand
CTCGGTGAGCGCTTGTCTCCGAAACTGGCCGTAGCGAACCGGAAAATTGTGGGCAACTCGAAGCCGAAAAGTTGATACGGATCAACTTTTGGCCTCTCGCAAGGAGGGAGGCTCTATCTTTTGAAAAATCCGGCAGTAACCCATGCTGGCGGAATTTTCCTCTCTTCAGCATTGCCGGCAGAGCCGGAATGCTGAAGCTGATGTCCGATCTGATTTTCAAGAAAAGTTGTTCCGGAACAACTTTTCCCTGATTCGATTTTCCTGTTGTTGACTTTTTCAGCAGTTATCCATAATTTGGTTTAGCAAAATTGTGGGTAACTGCTCCGGCTGCTGAGAGTTGTCCTCATTTCCCTCGGTGAGCGCTTGTCTCCGAAACTGGCCGTAGCGAACCGGAAAATTGTGGGCAACTCGAAGCCGAAAAGTTGATACGGATCAACTTTTGGCCTCTCGCAAGGAGGGAGGCTCTATCTTTTGAAAAATCCGGCAGTAACCCATGCTGGCGGAATTTTCCTCTCTTCAGCATTGCCGGCAGAGCCGGAATGCTGAAGCTGATGTCCGATCTGATTTTCAAGAAAAGTTGTTCCGGAACAACTTTCTTTCGACTCGACTTTCTTAACTATGAAAAAAAGACCACAATAAAACAGTCTATCGGGTCAAAAAAAAGACCGCGGAGAAAGCGGCCTCTTTTATTTAAAAGTCAATTATTTTGTATTTAGTGCGTCTTTAAAAAGTTTTCCTGCAACAAATTTCGGCTGAATCGAAGCTGGGATTTTAAGTTCTGCACCTGTTGCAGGATTCCGACCAACACGAGCCTCGCGCTTGGCTGACTTAAAAGTGCCAAAACCCACCAAAGCCACTTCATCGCCGGATTTTACGGTTTTGATGATTTGACCCATCAGTGCTTCCAAGACCTCTTTGACATCAGCTTTAGGTTTGCCGGAAACTTCTGCTACGGCAGTTACTAATTCAGTTTTATTCATTTATTTCTCCAAAATAATTGAGACAGGACTGACTTATTTTACCCAATCGGTAGAGCGCGACATATTTCTTTTCGCTGCGTTTCGCTGCGATAGTCGTACATAGAAGTAGTATTGACTGAAGCGTGACCCATAGCCCGCTGCAAAACGAATACATCACAACCATTCGCCAGCATCGTTGTTGCAAACGTTCTTCTAAGATCATGAGGCTTTACTTTTCCCAAACCAGCCAAGGTCGCTCTTTTTTGAAGTATCCGATAAATTGAACCGGAGAGCATTTCTTTGAAAATGAAGCTGTCTTCTTTGGCTCCGGGGCAAACTCTAGGGAAAAAGACTTCCTGCCCCACTCCTCGAACTTCAACCCATTTATCTATCACCGAGTCCAACGTTTTAGGGAGAAAAACGATTCTTTCTTTGTTTCCTTTGCCGATGAACGTAAATGATCTCCGGCTACAATCCCAGTTACTCATCTTCAAGGACACAACTTCAGCCCTTCTGAGGCCGCAGCCGAACATGAGCGCAAAGATGGCTTTATCTCGAACGCCAGCCTTAGTGCCGTCTTCACAGGCGTTCAACAATGCCCTGCACTCTTTCGCATTAAGACTTCTACCTTTCGGTAATCGCTGGTATTTCACTGCTTTAATAGCTTGAATTTTTAAATACGCAGACTGGGGCAAATTGTCTTGTGACCAGGCTGCCTTCGCGACCGCCTTAAATGCATTGAGATAAAGATTAACAGTTGCACCGGAACAATTTCTTGCAGTTAAGTGTTTTTTGATAAATGTCCAGTGGCTTGTCCTCAGTTTTGACCAATCAATCAATTCGTAATTTTCATGTCCAAGAACCCTTGCAATATTTTTTATGCAGTTTTGCATTGTTATCGAAGAACGACGGGAGCCGAGGGACGATAAATACAACTCGACCGGATTCTTCTTCCAGCCAGTGGATGCAGTTGGTATAAAAAGCATTTTGCACCTTATCCAAAGTTAAATTGCCAAAATAATCGCAAAGGAGTACTTCTGATGTTCTCTTTCATGAAAGAAAAAACTTTGCTTTGAATGCCTGGACCAAATCGTCACGCTGCGTGGTCGTGAGATTGACCCCGGTGACAATGACTCTCCCTCCGGTAAAAGAAGCGTGATCGATTAAGCTTTGAGCAACGGTTCCGGGAACGTAGTGTCTGAAGAGATCCGTTAAAGAAGTTTTGACTTCTTCCGGCAGAGCTGCATGCAGACTGACAGTCGATAGAGCGGTTTGTCCTTGGCTGCCTAATGAATCAAAAACGTTGGCTGCATTATTCGTCTGAAGCGTCCCTGACGAATTCAGGCGTCCATTAACGGCAAATTCAAATCCGTTTTGAAAGTTCAGTGCACCGCTGTTGTTGAGGCTGCCGGAAATTGCATAGTGAGCAGTTTCAGTCCAGTTTCCCCGGTTATTAAGAGTACCGGTGGAGGTTAGGTTACCTCTGGTAGTGACATTCCCGGTTAAAGAAAGCGTCCCGGTATTTGTCAATGTTCCATATAGATCAGCATTGCCAATCGTCAAATTGCCTGAGTTAGCAGCTGTCCCGTTGCTTTGATTGAAATTCGTTATGACTAAAGTTGAGGCATTGCTCAACACTCCATTGGATTTATTCAGTGTGCCAAAGTCATAGCTTCCGGCTGTCACATTAACCGAACCACCGACTTGAGTCAGTAAATTACGGTTGGTGAGTATTCCTCCGGCCAAGTTCAATGAGTTTCCGGCAGAAAAATTTCCGCTTTTCCCTCCGATGTTCAATGCATCCTGATTATTTAAAGTCCCTCCTAAGAGTGCAATATTGTCGGAGACGTAGGTTTGGACGTTCCCTGATTGTCGGTAGGTTCCATTGCGGACAGTCATTTCGCCATAATTAACGGTTCCGGATTCAACTGAAGAAATGTCAAATGAACCGGAGCTGTCTAAGACGCCTGCATTTAGCTGAAGCTTAACGTGGTGATAATCCGCACGATTATCAATTTGTGCGCCGTTAGCAATAGTTAAGGTTCCTTGAACATTCAGAGAGGAGTTGACTTCACCTCCATCATTAGAATTGCCGCTGCCAAGCCTTAAAAGCCCGCTATGAAGATTAAGATTCCCAGCCACTTCAAGGCTGCCTGAAATTTTCGACGCTCCATCCCCTTTATGGACAATGGCAAACAGTGGAGAGCTGGAATCCAAGTTACCGTTAACTAACAGAGATTGGTTTTCCATTCCTCGGAAATTTTTAGAAGTCCAAGAAATATACAGCTCCGGAGTGTTTGCTGTTGCGTTTCCGTTAATGACGAAGCTATCTACTAAAGTACGTTTTTCTCCATCTCTTAGAGTGCCTAATTCAACATTTCCGTTATGCGTTGTCAGAGCGAATACGTTCGAAGCTGTTAGAAATGTAACGAGAATCAAAGATGTTACTTTTCCCTTGCTTCGGCTTATCGAACTAGCAGTCTCGGAGACAACAACAAAACATCCCCGGGATTCGCTCCAGATCTTCTTGAAGATTTTGTTCATTTAACTTCCTTTATAATATGTAGCAACAATGTTGCAACGGAGGCCTTAGATGCCCACTACTGCCAGTGATGATTCGATCCGAATTCGGGTTAATAAAGAGCTCAAAAAAGAAGCCTCCGAGCTTCTGAGCTCTATGGGGTTAAATTTCTCTGATTTTTTCCGGATTTCTCTTCTCAAGTTAGTTAATGAGAAGAAAATGCCTTTTTCTATTGATGTTCCAAACCAAGAGACTGCTCGAGCCATGCAAGCTGCCGATGAAGGGGAAGTGACATACCACGAGAGCGTGTCCTCATACTTTAGGAGTCGAGGCAAATAATGCTTCTTTTTGGAACAACCAAACTTTTTGATAAAGATTTGGATTTGGTAGAAAAGCGCGGAAAGGACATCCAAAAATTGGAGCAAATTATCCAATCTCTTGTCTGGGAAGAGGTGTTGCCCCAACGGCTGCATGATCATCCGCTCAAAGGAAACTGGAAGAACCATCGGGAACTGCACATAGAACCTGACTGGCTTCTGATATACAAAAAGACAAGTAAAGAAATTATTGCAGTTCGTACCGGAACCCATTCTGATCTTTTTTAATCTATCCATTTTTTATACCTCGGGAAAAGGATCTCTTTAATCAGCACTGTTGAGAAACAGCACTGGTGGAAGCATCCGGGAGAAAAAACTTTGCTTTGAATGCCTATGTAGGGCGCCAAGGAGAGTCAGCCGAAATTTAAAAAATTCCTCGGAAATTTTATGAGGCAAACAAGTTGGAAGTAGTGAATCAGAACGGAACCGTTTCTTCTAAGAGCGGCCCGACGCGGGGCAGGTCTTTCCAGCAGGTGGTGTATCCGGGGCTGAGCCGCGCACGAGACATTTCCCAAGTACCTTTTCCTAATTTAGAAGCCGCAAAGCAGAGCGTATTCTTACCGTAGCGCGTGTTGATGGAATCCATCAGTTCACAGATGATCTGCTGCTGTTCGGTTTCCGTCTCTTCAAAAAGATCCTTGGTGACTGCACCTTTCGGAACGACTTCACCGACGTAGACGCCGGCGCGTTTATAGAGGCAGTCTCTGCGGTAAGTTTGATTGAGCAGCCGTCGGGCACAGTGAATGATCGTATTGGTGTCCGAGATCGGGTAGGGAAGTCCCACACACGGATAAGCCTGCTGTTGGACATCCTGAAGGCGGAAAGGATTCGTGTTTAAGACAATACCGACGGTGTGCGCCACCGTACCTTCGCGACGCAAGGTTCTTCCGCATTCCTGGGCATGGAACGTGATTGCGCCTAGCAAATCGTCTTTGTCGCAGACCAAATGACTGAAGCTGCGGCTTCTCATGATTTGCTGTCTTTTTGGTTTTACAAGTTCCAGTGGAATGCAGGACGTTCCCTGAAGTTCTCGTACTGTCATGGAAAGCGTAATGCCAAACCGATTTCGGATGGCCTCTGCATCTGCACGGGCTAAATCTAAGGCCGTCCGAATACCCATCTTTTCTAGGTGTTCCGTATAACGTCTCCCTACACCCCAAATTTCAGAAACTGGTTCGCAAGCAAGCGCTTTTGCCTGCCGCTGAGGCGTTAAGTCGAGCCAATTGCAAACGCCTTTTAGGCCGCCATAGTGTTTCGCTAAATGGTTGCAGTATTTGGCTAAAGTTTTTGTCGGCGCGATACCGACACACGTTGGAATTCCTACATCCTTAAATACTTTGTCTTTAATCCGAAAACCTAACTGGGTTAGATCAGTACCCAGACCTTCGTAGCCGCTCATGTTGGCGAAGCACTCATCAATACTGTACGGATCAATGCAGTCAACTTGGGAGGCGATGGTTGACATCATCCGCCCGGAGAGATTGGCGTAGAGTTCGTAGTTGCTTGAGAAAACGGCGACGTTTTCCCGTATACAGAATTCTTCGATCTGAAAGTACGGCTGGCACATTTTGATGCCGAGCTTTTTGGCTTCCTTCGATCGAGCAACGACACACCCGTCGTTATTACTGAGCACAATTACGGGACGGTCAGTTAAGTCCGGACGAAAAACTTTTTCGCAGGAGGCAAAGAAAGAGTTTCCGTCCACCAGCGCGAACACCTGCATAGCTAGTTGCTTTTAATCGTGTACTTCACGACGCCGATAAAGCGCCATTCATCGTAGTCTTTCGGGAGGATGGGCTTGTAGATCGGATTTGAGCTTTCAGGGAGCAGACGCAGTCCTTTATCGTCTTTCATATAGCGTTTAACAGTGAATTCATTGTTAATGCTCATGATGACGATGTCTCCGTTCTTGGGTTCCGGCGAGCGGTCGACGACCAAGAGGTCGCCTTCGTCCATACCGGCCAAGTCCATGGAATCGCCTGTTACGTAGACGCAGAATGTGGAGGCGGGATTGGAAACCAAATATTCATTTAAGTCCAGCGTTTTGTCGATATAGCTTTCTGCCGGGGAAGGGAACCCGGCCTGAACCCCGCATTCGTAAACTGGAATGCTCAGGTGCGTCGGATTCATGGCCGGAACAAGGATCTGGTCTGTGTCGAGGGTACGAGCAGGTTCTGCGACACGTTCAAGTTCACAGCGAAGCCATTTTGCGCCACCTAACTGTTTGAAAACCGGAACCAATTTGTCCGTGAGGCAGACAGAAACCCGTTTTGTACTGCCGAGACCTTTGCGGCCTGCACCTTCGCGAGCGCCGCCACGGTTTTCTTTTTTAGTTGTTTTATCCATGATGAAGTAAAAAGAGGAAAATTTTGAAATAATCATACTATTTCAAAAATCTGTAGTCAATTATTCCCGTTGCTATTAATCAAGGATACCAACCGCTTTAAAAAACCTTAGAATAGCCCCAGACGAACTCCGACCGGTTTTAGTGTCTTCTAGGTCGGCAAAGTTTAGCCCTGCACTAGCGGGGCTTTTCCTTCTTGACTTCCTCCCCAACGACGTTACCAAGGGAGGGTATCTCTCTTGACTATGGAGGGTTAAGATTCACAAATTCGATTAAGCTGTACTTCCTCTGCAATGACTTCTTGCTCTGATCCGTCTTCAAACTTTACACAGACAATACCGTCCGAAGCTTTCCGCTTATAGAGAAGCTCACATTCCCTTCCGTCAACAAGACAAAAAATTATCGGTTTTTTATAGAGCTGCTCTTTTGTTTCTTCATCCGGGAAACTTTCTACGGATGGTTCAACATCATCAAAAGAGTCCTCACTAGGGCTTTCTTTAAATGCTTCCTCTGCATTCTCTTCTTGCTCGTTGTCTATCTCATTTTGATCTTCCAGAGGCTGGTAGCAAGATTCATCAATCTTTGCCCCTGGGAAAAACTCGTCGGCTTCTGCTTGAGATTCTTCAGCAACTGTCTCCTTATCTGAAAACTCGATTTGTTCACCTTCTATTTTTTCGTTTTGCTCTTGAGGCAAAATATCGGCGGCGTCTTCAGATTCAGTCGAAAAAGTTGTTCCGGAACAACTTTGAGGATTGAAGTTGTTCGCCTCTGCTTTTGAAATAAACTCCCGGCCTTCAAGGAAAGTCTCTACTTCTGAGGGATGCTCTATCCATTTTTTATAGAGAATATAAGCCGTCTGGATACTATTTATTTTCTTTTCCGCTAAGGCTGATTGAATCTCTTCCGGAAACTCTTTCCAAGCTGAATACTTGGACACCAGAGCTTTTTCCAATCCAAGTTTCTCGGCAATTTCTACCTGTTTTTCTCCTAAAGAAATCCGCTCACAAATAAAGTCAGCAACCTCAACGACAGTTAGTGAAGATCGCTTCAAATTTTCCGCCATCTGAGCATAGCTAATGTTTTCAGCGGCAATAGAAGTATTCACAATCGCTTTAATTGACTTAGCCTGAAGGAGTTGGCTCGCCCGAAAACGCCTCTCTCCGCTGATAATTGTGAACGTATCATCTGAATTAGCTCGGACAACTATTGGCTGAAGCAGCCCATATTCTTGGATACTGGCGGATAGCTCTGAGAGTTCCGCGTCATTAAATTGTTTTCTTGGCTGGTTAGGATCAGGTTTAATTTTGTCTAATTCGATGTCTAGAATCTTGCCTTCAGTATTCAGGACTGACTTTTTGCCGCTTGCGATCTTACTTAGCCGATTCAAGTTCAGAGCCATTTCAATTATCCTCCCTGGAGCTGTTCACAACGGCTAAACTTCCGTCCTCGTTCCAAACCACACGAAGAGGATTGTTTTCAGGTAAATTAAGAGCTGCTGCTAAATTTAGAAAAACCGTCCTTAGCTCGTACCATGCCTCACCGGGTTTTGAGTTTTTACTTACCCATACCGGCCGATGCTGTCCTTGTGCCGCTGCATATTCATTTCGATTAAGAATCCATGCCGGTTTTAGACCGTTTTCCTGTTTCAGTATCAGATCTTTTGCCAATACCCAAAGCTGCTTAAAGTTTTCAATCTGATAAGGCTTCCTTTCGACCATGTTCAATACCAATCCTGCAAACTGAAGTTTCTCATTGATGGTCGAAACCTCTTGGGCTCTGCCTAAAAGCATTTCTACTCCCTCGAGAGCTTCTTGTTTCAGGTTGACAGGGCAAACGTAATGGGTTGCAGCTAATAGTGCAGCAATCTGGCGAATATCGTATGAGGGATTGGTATCAATAATGCAAATATCAAAATCGTCTTGGATCTCGTTTAAGCTGTTGAGCAAATTTTCTACAAAGCCGTTATGAGCTTCTTCACCGCTTCGCTCCAGTTCTTCCAAATTTGTATCCGCTCTAACTAGAAGCCGGGCGGCTCCGGTTGTTCTCAATCCTCCTTGCTGCATCAGCAAACCTGAAGAAACATTAGCGGGCTCAAAAAGCTTTGAATCAAACAAACAGTTTGAAGAATGCGCCTGAGGATCTAAATCGATAAACAAGGTGCGTAAACCACGTTTCAAGGCGCAATAGAACGCAAATTGTGTTGAAAGGAATGATTTTCCAACACCACCTTTGTTGTTAATTACGGTCAGAGTAATCATTTTTAGTTCTCCGGATAATTTGCATACGGAAGGTTAATGGCTTTAAAAGCAACTACAGAATCGTTGAAAAAATCCCAATGACCTTCCTTAAACGTTGAGCAATAGCCTCTTAAATGATTCTTCAGCAGAACTTCACAAGCCACACCTTCAGGCGGCTCACAAGAGGCTACAGACGACCAGCCTAGGGCCGTTTCGGGATCAAGCAGTGCTTTGGCTGAAGCAGGAACGGGAGAAAAGTCTTTGAAGAAAAGAATTTTGTCTGAAGGCCATTTTTGCCATCTTCCTTCTTTAAATTTATCGACGACGCATCTTCCGTCATTCAAATAAATCATCCACTTAAAATTAAAGGGATCACCGGGCAACAGTTCGTTTTTTATAGGTGGTAAAACGTAAGGCCAGCGGTTCCAGTCATGAACCTGGTATGGCTCTTCCCGAAGGATATGTTCTCGATCTACGCTGATAAGAATATCCGCTCCGGTTATAGATACGGTTCCCGGTATTGCAAAGGTAATAGAGGTTCCATCCATCCGTTTTAAAGCTTCTTTAACAATCGAATCCAAATGATTGTCCGGATCTTCCAGCGCTGCCGTTATAACATCCAACAACTCAGTGCTGAAACTTTCAGTGGGTGTACTGTCATTTGAATCAAAAACGCAATTTTCTGCATTTTCATTAGTCATCTTTGTTCCTCTGTTGGGATTAAAGTGTTGGGAGTTTTTAATAACTGAAGGCCGGTTTCTGCTCGACGTTTTTGAAAAGAAGGGCAGAAGTTGTCTTGTTCTGGTATTTTTCTGTCCTCTGGTCTGAGGACTTCTCAGGTATCATCATTCCTTTCCTTTTTGTCTTTCGGGACTGGCGGCTCGCATTTATCCCAAAAGTTTTTATGAATAACTAAAAATTGGCAGAGTCTTTGAATTAGAAGACCAACGGAAGATCCCAATACTGTCGGGCTTATCTGATTAAAAGATGCCCTTCCCAATGCTTTGGGCGTTTTGGAACGAAGATTGCTAAAAAGATACTTATCGGCTTTTCTATAGCCGGGTAAAAATTCCGCCAATTTGTCCGTAAATACGGTGTAGTCAATAACTTCTTCTCGTTTACCCGTCAAAGGGTTTGTGAATCTAATTGTTTTGTTGCAATCTTCCTGTTTCAAGCTTCTGAAGTGCAATAGAAGCCAGAATTCAAAGCACGGATTTGTCCAAGCGATTTTGATTTGAGGAAACTTAGATGCTTCTTCGAATGCTGCTTTATAACTAATATGCCTGTCTCGATCAAAAACGACCCAGATCTCTAACAATTTCCTATCATGGCTCTGATCGAAAAGAAGGATTTTTTCAGCCTCTTCTACAAGTCGAAGAGGGGCTGTATCAATGCCTTTCTTTACCTTGACTTTGTGTGTTGCATGAGCACAAGTTGCAAAGTCTTTGAAGTAACAAACCTCGGTTTCTCCTTCACAAAGGATAAAAATTATTTTGCTTTTTTTAATGACTTTAGGGATTTGTTTTGCCCAAACTTCAGAAAAGGCGTATCGAGGTAATTCATCTTTGCAAACATCAATCGAAAGCTCCTTTGAAGTTAGGTAATCCCCAAACCGCAGGGCTTCAAGAGTGCCAAGATTTTGATAAAACAGCCTTCTTAAGTAAACTCCGTTCCCGCTTTCATCTACAAAGTCGGATATAGGGCCCTTTGGAATTCTTACGGAATAAGTCTTGAAATCTTGCGTCATGTCTACTTTCCTACTGAACTGCCTGACTCAGTATCCAGTCCTTTCTTCTATTGCAGTGTTTCATGCTTGACCTCCTGCAATGTCAACAAAGTCTTGCGTTACAATCGCCGAACGGGATAGGCCTGTTCGGACGCTTTCTCTTTTCCCAAGGAAGTGGCTTTGCTTGCTAAATCCGGCATTGAGCCGTTGCCAAAAGTCGTAAAGATTTCTTGCGGGGATTTGCGGAAGGAAACTTCCAAAATGAAACGCAGCAGTTGGTATCGCGGGCGCGATACTGCTGAATAGGGCAACGGCCCAACTGCTGGTAACAGTTGAGCCGAGTCTAATCTTTGGAGAAAAGGCGATGAAGTTTAAGAAGAACTCGCTAGTCTCCGTAGAGATATTAACACAAGTAAACAGAGAAGGGTTTACCTTCAAAGTTAAAGCTGCGGTGCCTCTGGCGCTGCTCGTGTTAATCATCTCGGCGGTCGCTGACAGTTGGTTTTCATAACCGTCAGCTGCGTTGATGTTTGACGCAGGAAGTCCCGATTCGGGGCTTCCGGCTGTTTTTCTCAGCTGTCTCAACATAACGATTTCCTCCGGAAACTTTCCCAGTCAAAGACCACTAAACGGGCCTGTTCACATAACCTGTCAAAAGATCTTTCTTCGAGGTAGGCTTCAATGGAATCTGCACCGGAAAGCCTTAGATTCGAAACGGCAATCATCGGTTTCATTTGTTCATACCGAGCGTTGATGACTTCAAAGAGGTAGTCTTTTTCTCTCTCGGAAATCCCTCTAAATGCACCGATCTCGTCCATGATCAGCAGATCAACCGAAACATATCGGGCGATAATGTTTTTCACGGAACGGTCTTTGTCATTCCAAGATGATTTAATGTCCTCTAGCAGCCGGGTTACCGTTGTGTAAAGGACTGTCCTTCCCTGCTTGATCGCTTCATGACCTACGGCGCAGGCAAGATGTGTTTTTCCGGTTCCGGGAGTACCGATCAGTAAAAGAGTTTTACCGCTGAACCAGCCAGTTTTTAGCTCTTGAGCGAAATCCATGCAGCTTTTAAGAGCCTGATATTGACCTTTTTCAGTCGCTTCATAACCTTCGAAGTTCTTGTCCGCAAAGCGCTTGGGGATCATGCTTTGGCCGAATAGTTTTTTGATTTTGGTTTCTGCCAAACATCTCGGACATCCCGAAAACCAACGGCTCCCCGTGCCATCGGTAGATTTAATCCCGGCGGTAAACCATCCGTGAAATTCGCAAAACCCGGCTTCAAACCGACTTTCATCAATTGATTCTCGAGGGGTAAGACCTTTGCCGTCCGCTTCACATTCCTTTGCAACTAATGAAGATGCTGAGGACGGATAGACTCGTTCGGAAGGAAAAGTCATGTCAATCCTCCTCTTTCTCAAACGAAGCAATAACCACGACAGAGAGTTTTCCTTCCACGGACACGGTTTTATCCCATTCCAACAAGCAGGCCAGGGCTCTCAATTTGTCGTTAAATGCCTCTTCAAAGCATGCAAGCTCATAGGCCGAAGCGATGCCCTCAGGCTCAAACCGACCGTCTTTTTCAGGGAAAACCCAAAAGTCCCAGAAGTCAAAATCCATTTTTTCTTCTAAACGCGTTCTAAGGATGTTTTTAGGCCCTACAAGCGATCTTAAAATCTCGACGATAAATGTATCGATTGAGCAGGAGATAGCTTCGCATAGCTCGTTTTTGAGCGTTTTAGGCACCGTAACGGTGTAGTGCAAAAGTGCAGGTGTGTTCTTGCCGATTTTTGCTTTGCGATTGCTTTCTAAAATCCTACGGAAGATAAACCCGATGTCGTCGCTTCGCCGTGAGGCTCTAGGCCATTGGGTTCTTTGCCACAAAACGCGGTTAAGCCACCCATCTCTGCGTGCTGCTTCTTCCGTCCGGAGCGCTTCTTCGATGATTTCTCCGAAATGAATTTTCCGAATTCGAACAACGATGTTTTCGTTCATAACCGTCCCCCTATTTGCGTTTGAGAACAAATGTCCCGTCCGGGTTGAGCCGTTCGATCCCCTCCATGTAGTCAATGTCTCGGAATCGCTTGGGCTGAGCCGATTCGGAAGCGGTTTGTCTTGCATTTTTGCGGTTTGAAACCGCAGTCAATTCGTGCTGAAGGGACTTGAGAACAAAGGCCACTGCCGAGCTTAACAGCTTGCCTTCCTTGTCTTTTGCGGCCTGACAGCGTGCAAACACCTGAGCAATCGTGTCATAGTCGAAGCGGGACATACCGCCGGCGGCCAGCTCCAAAATGAAATTTTGATTTTCCGGTTTTCTGGATCTCCAGCGGGCAAGCGCTTTTTCGTCCAAACCGAAATAGACCAAAACTTCTAAAACTTCGCCGATCATCCAAGCCGATTTTTCGCGCGCGAATAGGTTTTTAATTTTTAAACTTCTATCCGATTCCGATACAGATTCCGATTTATTAATATTTTTATTAATTAAATTAATATCCGATATCCGATCCGATCGGTGCGCGCGCGTACGTGCGCGAGGCTCTTCCTGCTGAACATTTCCCGGATTTTCAATCATATCTGCTTTTTCCTGAAAAACCCTGTGGCCCAAGGGATTTAAGGTTTTTTGAGCATAGTTGGCTATGCTTGGAGCATTGCTTGTGGCATCGTTTTTTATGCTTGGAGCATTGCTTGTGGCATCGTTTTTTATGCTTGGAGCATTGCTTGGAGCATCGTTTTTTATGCCCGGAGCATTGCTTGTGGCATCGCTTTTTATGCCCGGAGCATTGCTTGGAGCATCGTTTTTTATGCCCGGAGCATTGCTTGTAGCATCGTTTTTTATGCTTGGAGCATTGCTTGTAGCATCGCTTTTTATGCTCGGAGCATTGCTTGGAGCATCGTTATTTATGCTTGGAGCATTGCTTGTGGCATCGCTTTTTATGCTCGGAGCATTGCTTGGAGCATCGTTTTTTATGCTCGGAGCATTGCTTGGAGCATCGTTTTTTATGCTCGGAGCATTGCTTGGAGCACCATTTTCTTTCCAACGAGCCTCAGCCGCACGTTTACTTTTAATCGACCGTTGCTCTGATAAAAGTTTGTGGTGGGCCTTGGTTTCCAATTCTTCCTGGATAATCGCATCGTAGGCGGCACTCCTCCAGAAACTAGCATCTCGGTTAAAGAATCTCCTCAACACGACGTGAAGAGCGCCTTCTTCTTCAGCTGTGTGAGTAGGACACAAACCCAAAACATCTAAGTCTTCCAGAGGAGACTGTTTGATGAGGTAGCCTGTGCGCAGAACAAACAAAATACCTCTGTGAAGGATCGGAAGAGGTAGAAAATCTCTAATGAATTCTTCTTGACTAATTGGACTAATTCCCTGTTCAGGAGAATTCTTTTTAGCTGCGGACATTATTGGTTCTCCTTTCCGGGAAAAGTCTCTTTTGCGCAATTTCTTAACATGGCGGAAGGTTGATACAAACCATTCCCATCCTCATTGAAGTACCATCCGAGAACACGTTCCAGTTCTTCTGTTGTACTTAAGTTTTCGTCCACGCTTATCTGAGACAGGGCTTGCCCAAACGAAAACGGACCGCCAAACAGAAAATACAAATTCACTAATCGAGAGAGAATTCCGCTTTGGACCAGCGTGAGATCCAGATGAATTGAAGAACTCTCCAAGGGATCAATTATGTAAGGTCTAATCATTTTGATTTAGTTTATCTAAACGAATTTGTTTACCTATTGTAAACAAATTTCATATTATTGTGTATAATTAAGTTGGATTCACTGATTTAGCCTGTTGTTCTCAAATAACTAAGAAAAGCAGTTTGATATGCACAAACGTTCCACATTAATCGTCTTATTTTTCTCTCTTTCCTTAGCCGCTGGAAATGTATTCGCTTCCACAGCGGAGAAAATAGAAAAACTTAATGCGTTTGAATTATTGGCTTTCGTAGAAAGCCTGGATCAACTTGAGGTCACTCCTGAGAACTGCCGCTTGGAAGCAGAAATCAAGCACCGAAAGTTTCAAATTCGTGAAGAAATTCGTGAAAAGCTATCCTCTGCACAACAAATTACCATTATCAGAGGAATTAATAAATTCAGCGATAGGTGCTGGGCACCAAAGAAAAAGAATTAATTATTATTTCCAATAAAAGAAGAGTTTAAATATTAAATACCCCCCCCATTCTATTGGGGTTACGGACTCCAAAGACCCTCCTTAACTCTTTTAGAACTCCTAAAATTTTGATTTCTTTTGTAAGATTGGAAACGGTCGGATAATCAGGATTGAGAGGCTTAAGGCTAAAAACCAGTTTTTCTTCCCATGCCTGTTCAGTGTATTTACGGAAAACCACTCGGTTGTTATGCTGTGCTAAAACGAAGCTACTGGGTCGAGCAGTCTCTTTGCTTTCAAACAGTAGCAAATCTCCCATAAGAAATTCTGGTTCCATCGACTGATCCGGAAGTATCCACGCAAAAGCTCCTTCAGTTAAAACTAAAGAGGAAACAATAGAATTCTTCTCTGAAAGCTGATTTTCTGGGATAGTCGCATGACCCAGTAGATAATCATCTGAAAGAATAGGAAGCCTCTGTTTCAATGCTACAGAGTTTATTTCTTCAACTTTATTACTAAGTGTCTCGGCAGATTTAGCCAAAAGAGCCAAAGACGGTGAAATTTCCTCCACCGTGCATCCAAGTCCCTTTGCAAACTTAATTACGACAGAAAGATTTAACGGAGACCTTCCTGTTAAATAGTGAGAAACAGCAGATCCCGTCCCAATTTCAAAGCGCTTCCCGAACTCCCTCTGTGAGAGTTCATGGCGTTGTTCCCATATCTGTCTTAGTCGTTCATTGTCATTCATGCAATAAGTTTAGTTATAATATTGTTTACTACTAATAAACTTATTGGGTACGATTTGTATGGAAAAGAATTATGCATTAATTAAAGCTATACAAATTTTTGGTTCTGGCGCTGCTCTAGCTCGACATCTAGGAGTAACTCGTGGAGCAATTTGTAAGGCATCTAAGGGTATGATGCCCGTCCCCAAATCTTGGTGTCCTGTTATTGAGCTGGAGACCAAAGGTCAGGTTAAGTGCGAGGACTTGTTGCCGGGTATCGATTGGTCCATTTTTAGAAATTTGCCTAAGACCAAAGAAACACATCCGGAAGGAGGAAATTGTGTCGCCTAATCCTTCTTATATTTCCATTGCAACCACGGCTAAGAGACTGAACAAATCCATCCGAACCATTTGGCGATGGACCAATCAAAAGAAAGCAGAAGGTTTTCCGCAGCCGATCAAACTCTCTGCCGGAACAACAGTGCTGGACTTTGAAGAATTGCTGCGTTGGGAAGAAAAAAAGAAAACAAGCACTCTCGTGTAATTATTTTTCAAAAATCTTCCCCCGCATAACTAACTAAAAACCCAAGAGAGAACCATGGAACACTTCAGCAGCGCATTCTATTTAACGATACTCGGCTTAGCCTGTATAGCCGCTGCGCCTTTGTTTTTGTTCCAAAAGCATTTTTGCACAGCCCCTCTCTTGTTATTGCTCGGACTCTCGATCCTAATTATCGGTCTGGCAGGACTGAAGGGAGTATCGCTATGAGAACCTTCTTTGAAAGCATTGAAGGAAAAATGAGAAATGAACTGGCTTCTGCTATCGACTATAGGATGCTCTCTGTTTGTTTTATTCACCTCTTCCGGAACAGAAAAATCGTCCATAAGGAAAACCTTATTGGGAATCTTTCTCTTCCCGTCAGCCTCAGTTTGTTTGATGTTGAAAAACCAAGACCGACTTCTTTCCTTGCTGGAAGGGTCGATCCCCTGCGGGTTTTACGAAACACTGAAAGCTCACTACGCTGCCGAGTTCATTATTTTTCTCTACGGAAGCATCTCTTTGGCAAGTATTTACTTTTGTCTCGATCTCAGTCTTGCGCGGGACTGGTCTTCAAGAAGATGGAATCTCTTTTTTGTCCTGATGACCCTGACTTTTATTCTTCTTTCCCTACTTTTAAAGGTTTTCGACTCAGGATTAAATCTGTTTTGCTCCGTCTGATTTCTTTCGTCTCCCATTTAAGCTACGACAAAGGCAGAAAACAAAGCACACAAAGCAGACATTGCAGTACAGAGAAAATTTACCGCAGCTGGGAATTCTGTCCAGACGAAAAACAGACAAAAGAAGACAAGACCTGCGCCTATCAGCAACCTTTTTACCAATGTTGTTTTCATTTAGATTTTCTCCGAGGGTTGAATAGATATTTATCTTTGCAAACTAAATTTTATTCTTATCCTCGGAGGCCCCTTTTCCTCGGGGCTTTAGGGAAAGCTAGAGCCCTTTTGGCGCCGCGTGCGTGTCTGAAAACTATGCTGCTGCAAGCATTTACTTCGAGGTTTATTGCTTGGTCTCAGTATTTGTGCATAGCAAAATTCTCTTCCCATTTGTTCAGAACACGATCTGGCCGGATCGGCCAGCGGCGCTGTTTCTTATTCCTAAGGGCCGCGGACTACCCAAAAATGATTGGAGAAAATGGAGGAACTAAATGTTAGCGTTCTTTTATTTGATGGGTGCCGGCTTTTCATCATTTTTTCTATTACTGGTGGTGATTAATTCGGTCAATTCTTCCGATTCGTCTTTAGATAATTTCGTAATAACCTGCAAATTCTTTTTTTCCATATCGTTCGTTACTGGGCTCATCTGCACTTTCTATTTCTGTGTTCGCGGCTTCCTTACTGCGATAGGTATAGGAGGCTAGATATGGATTGGCTTTATTACTTGCTCGGAGCTTTTGCGCCACTAGCCATAGCTTTCTTCTTATGGTCGATAGGAAGAGACTATCTAATCGAATCATTTTTAAAAGCATGGGCTCTTATCTGCTTTATTGCTCTTGTTGTTTTAGCTCTGAAAGAACCTTGTGAACCTCTGACAACTGAAACTCCTGCAAAGAAAAATAACAGCGAAAGTTCATGCTGGTTTCAGCTTGAACAAAAACATCTATCCGGCCCACTTTTTGGGTTTCCCACCTATCGGGTAGGTAATCCACTACAAATTGCCAAGCAGGAGAATGAGCTATGAGAGTTTTATTCAGTTCTATCCGCTTGACAATTTCACCGGTGTTTGAAAGGAACCTTCCTGAGATACTTGTAATGGACAGCACAATGACCTGTTCGTCTTTGGCTGACATGGATAAAAGAACTTTTCGGTGCCATTTTCCGATATTTTTATCAGCCATTGCAGAGACTCTAAACATATTTCTGCGAATTTCATATCCGCCTTTAAAACTATTAAAAAATAGTGTAACCAATGCAGCAATACCACCGACAGAAATAACGGTTGAGAGTTCACCCATTTTTTTCCTCCGAGGGTTGATTAGATATTTATTTACGCAAACTAAATTCTATTCTTCCCTTCGGAGACCTCTGTCTATCATGTTTTGAGGGCTCAATAATGAAAACAATCCATCAAATCCCAAAACTTAAAAAACTTTTGACGGCTGCCATTGTCAGCAGCGGCCTTTTTGCAATCGGTTTTCATGCCTTAGCAGAAGACACGGATTACTCGAAAATCCCCGGGATGCCCAAAATCGACATCATGACCGGCAATGATCGCTGGGGATGTGAAGTTCTCCTCTGTTTGGCTAATCCAAACGGCCCCCGCGCTGTTTCTGAATGCCGTCCTCCGATTGACAAACTTTTTGATTGTCTTTCTTGGCGTCACCCATGCAAGTTTCCGTCCTGCCCGATGGCCGGAGACGGCAACTATGCCAAGCAGCTTAGTGACGGCTTTGATCCATGCTCTTTGCAAGGCATGGAGGATGCTCCTCAAGGATGGATTGTCGAAGGCAACATTAATGACAGCAATCAGTTCAAGACCGACCAGCGTCAAAACAAACTGCTGAGGAAAAACAATGCTGATTACAACTGGGGCGGAGAACATTGGTTCAAGGCCACCGAAGACTCAGTCGGTCATTGGGGTGGGACTAAGGCGTGCGTAAGAGGATACCAAGGCACGGCCTATGAAGCTTACAGCTGCTATGACAGTTCCGGAGACAGTTCATACAGCACAACTTGTTACCGGCCGGTGAAAGTTTACGAGGAAGTTGTTTGGCAGCAATACCAGTCCAGACGAGCGATTGACGTTTTCATCAACGGCAAAAATTGGACTCGCGTGCATTGGTAGAGCGCCTGATTAGAAGGAATGAGCATGATTGAAATCACAGCTTCAGATATTTTTTGGATCGGCGCGATGGACAAAATAGAGATCGGCTTAATTGTAATGTTCCTGTTTGCTCTCTTTTTGGTCTTTATGGCTGTCGATTCGAGTTCCGTAGCAATTTTCTTATTTGCTCTCCTACTTGGTATTTTTTCCATGACTGCATGGGTCTTTATTCCAAGTTCGAAAACTTTAGCTGCTATGAAAGTTCTTCCGGCAATCGTAAACAATCAGCGAATACAAGGCGTCGCCGAAAATGCTTTGGAACTGACAGAACGTTTCCTTAAGCAATATTTGGAAACTCAACCCGGCAAAACGAACAAGTAAGGAGTACGTTCTAATGACAAACAACGAAGAGTACATTCCTATTCTCAACGGTTACTCCTTTGAGTATCGGTTTTCAGAGAAGAAACCGCGTCTGATAAGACTGGGCTTTTACGATTCGAGAGACAAGAGGCTCTACGAGTCCGATGACCTAACCGTCTTTTTCTGCCTGGCATTTTTTGCCAAAAGAACGGAAAAGCTTTTGCCGGAAATTTCGGCTGACTGGTGGGACAAGATAGAAGCCCACTACGGACTTCCGATTTACTCAGAAAACCTTCCGGAAACCGATCAATTCAAGGCATTTGTTAAGAGAGTCGAAGTTCCGAATAAAAACCAGGACTGGTTCCCTGCAAAGCTATATCTGCTCACAACCAAAGGAACTTACTTTCAAATGGACATTTGTACTGTTTTAAAGCAAGTTAAGGCACTGACAAGCTCGACGGAAACCGCCTTCCCTGAGATTTATTCCGACGAACTCTCAGAAGATGATTGGTGGCACAAGGCGATGGGGTGTCACTTTCATGCTTGCCCTTACGGATCTCACTGCTGCTAGGGAGAGTCATGATTTTAAACAGTTTTTGCATAATCGTATTATCAGTCGCAATCCTGATGAATAGTTTCACCCAGTCTTGCCATACAAAGTCAATCCGAGCATTAAACGACAAACTGGCAGATTTAAGACTCAGATTTAACAGCAGTCGTGGCAAAGAGGAAGAAATTCACGCAGAGAAAATTAGAAAAGAAAATAAAGACTGGTGTCAAGAAGATTCAAAAATATTCGAACAAAATTATCTTGTGTGCAGCCCTCACGCTTCAAAGCTTTGTTCTTATTTAACAGATACGGAAAAAGGCATCCTCATGTCGGTTATCCGCTGCTGTGTTGATAACAGCTCCGGTAATGATGGATATTATTTTAATAACTGCTGTATCTCCAATGAAAGCTACTTCACCGGCTTCTCTTACTGTTATGTTCCTTATTCGGATATGCAAAATGCCCTTAAGGACTTACAAAATAAATATTTTTGGTATGCGAAGAACGGAGAGCCTTGTTTTTTCAGGATATTAGACGGAGCGACTGTCCCGTCTGCAATCAGAGGTACGTTCAAAGGTAAATGGAATTTGTTTATTAATCGGTTTAAATCTAATTCCTACATCTGCGACACGATGCATCCGGTTTTTACTCCCGAAGCGCAAGCGATTTTAATGAAGCCGCTTCTGGAAGCTTATCGCTCAGAGCTGGTTAAACACATTGATGATTTTGACCTTTTAAGACTCAGCCCCTCTCATCAAAATGAGGACAAGACAAAGGAGGAATAATAATGCTTAGAAAAGAAGATTTTCCAAAAGAACCTATTGAAATCCTGAAGGACATTTTGACTTCGGAAGAATTTAAAGAAATTGCCTCCCTTAATCAGGAACGTCTTCGCTGCATCGCAGCAGCAGACAGACTGATGGGGGAAGCAGTTGAAATTGAATCGAAATTATTAGTTCAACTAAATAGGATTCGAAGCATCGAGGCTGAAATCATGCTTAAAAACAGCACGGCTAAGATGCAGGAGGCCGATAGGGCTTACGCCTATGAGTTGTTTAATGACTCCTGCATCTATGAGTCTGCTGAAGTTAGAGCTTACCGGGCAGGTGTTCTTCCTTTACGCAAAGAATATCCGGAGCAATGCCATCCATCTAATAAGCTGGTTCAAGCATTCAAGCAGTATTCAGAAGCCTGCGAGGCATTTTTAGGTGAGCCGATACCGAAAGGCAAAAACATTAATGAAGAACTAACAAACTTCCTTACACAACGGAAATTTGACACTGTCTTTCGACAGGCGGTGAATACAATTATTTCAGATAACTCCAGAGAGACGAGGCTTTTGGAGCAAGAAAAAACCATTGAAGATTGCAAAAACAAGCTTGCGGCTCTTCGTCAGCTTTTTTACTACTTTACTCACTGCGGAGAAAACGACGAAAGCTGCGATAAAAGGCTGTCGCTTGCAAAGAATGTTTCCTCTTTAATCTTCCCAGCTAATGATTCGGAAGAAGCTTTTTGGAACGACTCTGCCAAAGATTTATTTGAGACTCTTCTTATTCTTTTCACTAAAAGTTTTGGGAGCGATTTTTACGCCATCGTTAAGTTGACTCAAGACGTTGAGAAGTTTAGTGGCGAGTTAGAGAAAATTGCTCAAGATGATCAAGGACAGGAATGCTCTGAAAGCATCCAACGATTTTTGAGTAATTCGGAGGCCACCAAGGCAGGCATTGTTGCTCATATGAACACTCAATTGCTCCGTTTTATCTATCCCTGATTTATGTAAGAGGATTGCTGTACATGTTTACACTCGTCACAAAGTCAGTTCATTTGCTCTCTAATGAAAGGAGAGTACATATGAAATCATTGAAAGAAAAAACTCCACAATGCCTTGCTAGAGATCCTAAGTTTAAGGTCTTGGGAAGAACCATCAGACGAGTATTCAATTCACACCATGGAAGCAAACCTTGGCTTGGAAAAATTTCTTTTTCATTTATTGGCACAGTGCTTATTTCTTGGATAAACGCTAGAAGTTTTTCTTTTTCCAGCCAAAAATTCCCGGGAACCAAAAAACAATCGTATTTCAAAAAGTCCCAAGTTCTACTCTTGTTGATGAAAAGAGAGGTGACTGTGCCATGAATAACCCAATCTCTTTTAAGAATCTTGCTGAGATAACGCAATTTAAGCGTCCTATGAGAGCCGTCAGAATTGAGCCAAAGCAAACTTCCTGGAATCCAGGAAAAGTAATAAAACTCCGGACATTTAGCGAGCATATGGTCTCTCGGATCAGCTTTAATGCTCCTAGAAAGATCATCCCACTCTTTCTGTGCCTCAGAAAGAGAGTTTCTGTAACAAGCCAAATGCTCATGATAATTAACAATCTCAAGTTCATCGAGAGGCTTACCGTAAGCAACAAACGGTTTTGGACGTCCTCCGCTAATCGAGGTAATTTCCGTAATATCTGCAAGTATGGGTTTTTGACGTTCGTTGATAAGATCATAAGATCTCAGAAAACTCAACAGCGTCATTGCACTTTCCTCTTTGAGCAAAGTCTTTGCATCAATCAACGTATTAGATGCAAAAAGCTCAAAAATATCACTGATCCTCTTTGCGTACTCTCTGCTAAAAAACAGAGGAAAAGCCAGTCCAAGAGGAAAAAGAACATCAAACAAGTTGGAAATCATTTAGACGACCTTAAGAGTGGAATTTCGGCCATTTTCTTTTGCAAACCAGAAACAAAATATTAAGCAATTCGGAATAATAGTTTATGAGAATCAACAATCAAGAAATCAAAAACGCGGAAATTTCTGTGGTATCCGAAC
>OODM01000568.1_pt1 | contig 22569 bp, 18 predicted proteins | sample 1671471 | NCBI WGS metagenome assembly OODM01 (sample SAMN06348160, study PRJEB24527) | human gut metagenome | biome: human gut; feature: ankylosing spondylitis patient; material: feces | host: Homo sapiens | place: China | collected 2015-10 | reverse complement strand
AATTTATGCTATACTGGTTTTCAAGAATTGAATTTTTTCAAAAAAAGAGGATTACCATGAAACGCATTGATTTTGAAAACGGAACCGTAACTGAAAATATATTAAGTGCTGCCCTCCCTATGCTTGCAGCCCAGATTTTAAGTCTGCTCTATAACATTGTAGACCGCATTTATATTGGTCGTATCCCGAATATCGGGACCACAGCGCTTGGTGCTGTCGGACTTTGTTTTCCGCTTATTATGATCATCACGGCATGCAGCAATCTGTTCGGGAGCGGCGGCGCACCGCTTTTTTCGATCAACCGTGGAAAAGGTGATAAAGAACAGGCAAACAGGATCTTAAATACCTCTTTTTCCATGGTATGTGCCAGTGCACTCCTCCTGATGGGAACCGGTCTTCTCTTTGCAAAACCGCTTCTCATTCTTTTTGGTGCCTCAAAAAATGCTCTGACTTTTGCCAGACCTTATATGATGCTGTATCTGCTCGGTACACTTCCATCCATGATTGCTACCGGCATGAACCCTTTTATCAATGCACAGGGTTATTCCACAACCGGGATGTTTTCCGTGGCAATCGGTGCAATCGCAAACATTCTCCTGGATCCGCTCTTTATTTTTACCTTCCATCTGGGCGTAAACGGTGCAGCGGCCGCCACTGTATTGTCACAGATTTTATCTGCACTGTTTGTGTTTCATTTTCTGCGCCGCAAAGCGGAGATCAAAGTCCGCCTGCTTCGAAAAAATGAACTTTCCTCCTGCATTCCTCTCGCGAAAAGTATCATCAGCCTCGGTACATCCGGTTTTATCATGCAGCTCACCAACAGTCTCGTCTCCATCTGCTGCAATCATGTACTCTCCGTCACCGGTGGCGATGTGTACGTCTCTGTCATGACAATTGTCTCAAGTGTCCGCCAGATGGTGGAAACTCCGATCTATGCGATCACGGAAGGTTCCTCCCCAATCATAAGCTACAACTATGGTGCCCTCCGCCCCACGCGCGTCAAAAAAGCCGGCATCACGATGGCTCTTATGGCGCTCGTCTATACCGGCCTCATGTGGAGCGTGATCATTCTCGCCCCGGAATATTTAATTAGTGTTTTCAGTTCGGATACAGCACTGTCAGCAGATGCCGTTCCCGCATTAAAACTGTATTTTGCTGCATTTATCTTTATGGATCTGCAGTATATCGGTCAGACTGTTTTCAAATCTTTAAACAAACGGAAACAGGCGATCTTCTTTTCCCTGCTGCGCAAGGTGTTTATCGTTGTACCGCTGACCTATCTTCTGCCATACACTTTCCACATGGGAACGGACGGCGTATTTCTTGCAGAACCCGTATCAAATGTGATCGGTGGCAGTCTGTGTTTTATCACAATGCTGTTTACGGTTCTGCCGGAACTGAACCGGATGGAAAATCAGTAAAATATGCTTTCAGCTCCGCCACGATCATTTCCTGACTCTCCCTCGTGTGGATCAGTGCATAATAATGCCCGCCGCCAAATTTTGACCGTCTTTCCTCTTCGCATATTCCCGCTGCAATGCCTTTTTCGGTCACACGTCTGATGCGGGTTTCGTCCTGTTCCTCTTCCTTCAAATAGCCTTTTTGTACGAGCAGATCATTGACAAAAGCAGCCGTCAGCTTTTTGCGGTCTTTTTCCTCACAGAGCGCATTGATCCGGTCGGTCAGTTCCGATACCATGCAGGTGTCAGAAAACGTTACCTGATCTAATTTTTCCGGTGCAATATAAAACGGCTGTTTCTTTTTTCCCGCCGGGGGCTTCGACACAATTTCTACTACCGCAGCTCCTTCTGTCTTTCCTGTCGTCATATTTTTTACTTCATGTGTCTGTAAAAACATCCGGATGATCTCTGTAAAACTTTCCCCGTAGCTTGCAATCTTCTGTGCACCCATTCCGTATACATCCGCCATCTGTGTTTTATCGGCCGGACATCTGGCACACATATCTTTTAACGTCTTATCGGAACAGATGATAAACGGCGGCACACCCTGTTTTGCAGCAAGTTCTGACCGGCATTTGCGCAGTTTCTCAAACAGCTCCTGCCCTTCTTCCGTTAAATCTGCAAGTTCTGCTGTCTTTTTCTTTGCACGTCCGGTCTCGATATAATTTTCCTCCACCTCGTCCTCTGTCACAACACAGTTACTGCATTTTTCACAGATGCACGGACTGTGATCCCCAAAATAGTTCAGGATATACTGGCGCAGACACTCATCTGTCTCACAGTAGTGAATCATCTGATTCAGTTTCCGCTGTTCATTTGCCCGGACTGCCGGATCTCCTGCCGTATAACCGCCCTCTGTCGCCTTATAGTCAAGCAGCCGTTTGTTGATCATGATATCCTGTTTGGAAAAGAAAAGCACACACTCCGCTTCCTCCCCGTCGCGCCCGGCTCTTCCCGCCTCCTGGTAATAATATTCAAGGCTTTGCGGCATATTATAATGGAGAACATAACGCACATTGGATTTGTCGATCCCCATTCCAAATGCGTTGGTTGCAATCATCACACGGATCCTGTCATAGGTAAAATCATCCTGACTCTCTTTCCGTTCTTCCAAAGAAAGCCCCGCATGGTACCGCCCTGCCAGAATGCCGTGCTGCAATAAAAGTTCACAGACACTATCCACATTCTTTTTTGTCGCACAGTAGATGATTCCACTCTCATCCTCATGCCTTTTGACATAATTTAAAATACTGTTGTCCGTCTCTTTTCCACCTTTTCGCTTTACGACACGGAAGAAAAGATTCGGCCGGTCAAACCCGGTCACGACAGTCACCGGATTCTGCAGGTGCAGACTCTCCATGATATCCTGTTTGACGCGCTCGGTCGCTGTCGCTGTAAATGCGCTGACCACAGGGCACTTTGGCAGTCTTGCAAGAAAATCTGCGATCTCTAAATAGCTTGGCCTGAAATCCTGTCCCCACTGGGAAATACAGTGTGCCTCATCCACTGTCACCATCGAAATGTCTGCCCGGCATGCAAAATCTAAAAAACGCATGGTATTTAACCGCTCCGGCGCGACGTAGATGATCTTGTACTGTCCCTGTGCCGCATACAAAAGCGCCGCCCGGATCTGATTTTCCGTCAGTGAGCTGTTGATGTATGCCGCATGTACGCCTGCCTGGTTCAGTGCCTTGACCTGGTCAGACATCAAGGAGATGAGCGGTGAGATCACGATCGTGATACCGGGCAGCATCAGTGCCGGAACCTGATAACAGAGTGATTTTCCGGCGCCGGTCGGCATGATGCCGAGGACGTCGCTGCCATTTAAGATGCCTTCCATCAAGTCCTGCTGACCAGGCCGGAGGGTGTCGTATCCAAAATAGTGTTTGAGTGTCTGATATAAATTCAAAATTTGTTTCTCCTTTTTACATTGCTATCCAGCCAAATGCATTTGCCACGGAACTGATCAGTATGATCAGTGCAAAGACCGGGCACAGATATTTGATCATCACAATAAAAATCTTTTTCCTGCGGAATGTGCTCTCTCCGTGCATGATCTCCTCTTCCATCCGCTTCATTCCGACGATTCTCGATACAAACAGGCTTGTGAGCATTGCCGCAATCGGCATCATCACAGAGTTCGTCAGAAAATCAAAGAAATCCAAAAACTGCATGCCGATAATTTTAATGCCTACTAACGGTCCATATCCCAGTGAAGATAAACTTCCAAGCGCGATCATGATCACTCCGACTAAAACCGTTGCTCTTCTTCTGCTCCATCCCAGCTCATCCTCAAAGGTAGAAACCGCGCTCTCAGTCAATGCGATAGAACTTGTTACTGCTGCAAACAGTACTAGCAGGAAAAATAAGATTCCAACTACTGTCCCAAATCCCATATTCTCAAACACTTTTGGAATTGTAATAAACATCAATGCCGGTCCCGCCTGCAGAGTATCCGGGTCGCCGCCCGAAAATGAGAACACCGCCGGAATGATCATCAGTCCCGCCATAATAGCAATCGCCGTGTCAAACACTTCCACATTTCTTGTGGAATCTTCCAGTGATGTTTCTTTTTTCATATAGGATCCAAAGGTAATGAGGATTCCCATTGCAATCGACAGCGAATAAAACATCTGTCCCATCGCCGCTACCACCGTCATCCAGGAAAAGTTTTTCACATTTGGCACAAGAAAATATTTTACCCCCTCCATGGCGCCCGGTCTTGTCACGGAATACACCGCAATCAGGACGGATAACACGATCAGTATCGGCATCATAAATTTCGATACACGTTCGATTCCGTTTCGCACCCCTGCGTAAATGATCGTCAGAGTGAACAGACAGAACAGGATAAAACAGAGTTCCGTGGATACTCCATCTGAGATAAACTCCGAAAAATATCCGTCTGCCGCCAGCATTTTTCCATTTCCCCTGATATACTCGATCAGGTATTTGATCACCCAGCCGCCGATCACGGAATAATACGGCACGATCAATACCGGGATGATCGCATTGATCCATCCACCGGCTGACAGCCATCCGGCTTTTCCAAATGCCTGAAACGCTCCCACCGGACTTTTCCTTGTCATGCGTCCAAGTGCCGACTCAGCCATGATCATCGTATATCCAAACGTCAGTGCCAGTAAAATATAGATCAGAAGAAAAATCCCTCCACCGTATTTTGCCGCCAGATATGGAAATCTCCAGATATTTCCAAGTCCTACGGACGCACCTGCGGCGGACAGTACATAACCCAGTTTCCCGGAAAAAGAACTTCTTTTGTTGTCGTGTGTGTGTAAATTGCTCATATCTTTTTGTTCACGGTTTGTGAAACAGTCTCCCTTCATTTTTTGTTTTCTTCTCTATTACCGCACCAGCCGGAATGTCTTTTCCACCATGAAAAACATTAACACAATGAAAATCAGCACATAGACCGGCAGCAATGTGATGGAAATATGATTTGCGATCAGTCCAAAAACCGGCGGCATAAATGTAGAGCCGACATAAGCACTCGCCATCTGGATACCGATGATTGCCTGGGAATTTTTCTCTCCAAAATTTGCCGGTGTTGCGTGAATGATCGATGGGTAGACCGGTGCACATCCAATCCCCATCACGACAAGTCCTGCCAGAGCTGCCGTGTCAGACGGAATCGGCAGAAGTACTGCAGCACAGCCAGCCAGTAAAATAGTTGTGCCAAGCCTGATCATCTTATGATCACCTAATTTTTCCGTCACAAATCCTGCCAAAAATCTTCCGAGCGTGATACCGCTGCAGAACAATGCCGCATATGCCGCCGCACGCTCCGCAGAGATACCTTTTGCACCGACCAGATAACTGCTTGACCAGAGGATCAGTGTAGATTCCAATGCACAGTAAGAGAAAAATCCAAGCAAGAGCTGTGGTACGCCTTTGATCTTCACTGCACCGCGTATTCCAATCACCTCGTGCTGCTCTTCCTGCTGTTCTGCCGTTTTGTTGACTTTCCAGACCGGAAGTGTCACAAACAGAATCATTGTGATCCCCATCTGAAGAAAAGATACCATGCGGTAACCGTTCTGCCAGGATGAGGTGGTCAGTGCATAGCTCATTATGTACGGGCTGATGATTGTTCCCACGCCCCAGAAACAATGCAGCCAGCTCATATGTTTTGATGAATAATGCAATGCAACATAGTTATTGAGTGCCACATCGATAGCTCCTGCGCCAAGTCCATACGGAATCGCCCACAGGCACAACATGTAAAATGCGCTCGACGTCGAAAAACCAAACAAGGCAGCTGCCGTTAACAGGACACTGCATACCGTAACGATCTGTGTTCCAAATTTCTTTGTCAGGCGTTCCGACATTAAACTTGAACAGATCGTCCCTGCAGAGATGATCATTGTGACCAGTCCCGCATAGGACAGCGGCACCGAAAATGCCTCATGCATGATCGGCCATGCCGAACCAAGCAGAGAGTCCGGTAAGCCAAGACTTATAAATGCCATGTAAATTAACAGTAATAATAGTGTGTACATTTTTTGCTCCTTTATTTATCCAATTCGCCGTTTGCCACTTATACAAGTATCTTGACTCGCTTCGCCCGGCAGTCTTATTATATCTTGAAGCAATGCTTCATGATCATGATCTGCACGAGCTTCGCCCGGCAGTCTTATTATATCTTGAACGCCATCAAAAATCCACGCAATATTATAGAATATTATCCCATAACATGGTAAAATAAAGTAAAAATATTATTTGTGGAGATCTGATCATAGATGAACTTAAGACAAAATAAAGAAAAAAACGCACAGCAAATGTTGACAGGCGTAATTTTGACATTATTTATCATGCTCCTGCTTTGTACCATATTTACAAATCAGGATGCAGCCTCTGTAAGCAAACTCAAAGCACGTCAGCCTGACAAAATACAATACCTGGATGATGGAATGGTACTGCTTAGTTTTAACATTAACCGCAATGAAAACAGCAGAGGCTCACTTGTATTTTTTACCTCACATCAGCATGTGACCGTTTTTACTAAAAACAACGTAATATACAATTTGGATGATTCCGGTGGAATATGGGGGCATACAACAGGAAATGTCTGGAATTTTGTAAAACTGCCGGCATATACAGAAACAGTCATAGTCAGGCTGAAATCCTGTTATCCGGAAACAGCCGGTCAAATTGAACAATATTATATAGGAACCGGAAATGAAATCTATACAGGCATATTGCGTCAGTCTATGCCCACTTTTATAGCGAGTGTATTTATTCTGTTAGCCGGTTTTTTTATCACGTGTTACTGGGTGTTTATTCACAACAGCAGCCATATAGACGGAACTCTTTTTTATCTGGGGATATTCTCCATATTGCTTGGACTCTGGGCCACCAATGAGACAGATGTTTGTTCTCTGATGCTCCTAAACAGAAGATCATCTGCTTTTGCTGCTTTTATGTTTCTGATGATAATGCCTATCCCATTTTTGATGTTTGTAAAGAGCTTCCTTGAGATCAATGATGATAAAATCTGGAAGATCTTCTGCAATCTGTGTATGCTTCAGACAGTTGTCTGCAGCTTGCTGCACTTTACCGGATTCTATGAGTTTCGAAGAAGCGTCTGGATCACTCACCTTTCCATTTGTATAGTGCTGATTTATCTGATCACAGTTATCATATATAAAATTATAAAAAAACAGGCTGATCAGAGACTGAAAGTCTGCATGGCAGCTCTTGCCTTCGTCGTCATTGCAACTATTGTGGATATTGCCAGTTATTACAAAACAAGAAATAATTCCGGAATTTGGGGAAGATTATCTTTCCTTGTATTTATTATAATCCTCGGTTTAGAGTCCGCAAGACAGGCTGTCGCCAGTTTGAAAAAAGGGCGCAGGATAGAGGAACTCGAACAATTTGCACTGAATGATTCCATGACAGGATTTTACAACAGAAATGCCTATGACTACTTTATATATAATGAAAAGAATATTAAAAATTATATGGTGGTAACGTTTGATCTTAACAATCTCAAGATGTGCAACGACAACTACGGTCACAGTTCGGGGGATGCCTATATCATTCATTCTGCACATATCATAGAAACCACTTTTGATCGGTTTGGCAAATGTTACCGTATCGGAGGCGACGAATTCTGCTGCCTCATCCCGGATGCGGCAGAATTCCAGATAGAACGTTTTATCCAAAAGATGCAGCAGGATATTGCGATACTCAATAATAAAAATATCATTCCAACCGAAGTTGGAATCGCATGCGGATATGCGTTAGCCACACCGGATGATGCCGACATAGAAAAAGTGCGTGAACGTGCAGATGAGATGATGTACCATAACAAGAAAGTGTTAAAGGGACTTATTTAAAAAAGATCCAGCATATTATCCAGATATATCTCCTCTCTGACCTGCAGCTGATACTCAGGTTTTGTCATATAATAGAGCAGAAACTCCAGAATCAGGGCGCTGCCAAGTCCCCTGCCTTCGATTTTAAAATTGGAAAATCCCATCGGCAGATAGCTGTTTTTCATATCATCCACTCCAATAAACCCGGGATTTTCCATTGCCTTCGAAAAACGATAGCCATTCCCTGCATCCGGAGCTGCACAGCGGTGATCCGAACCATTTTCTCCAAGGTTTTTGCGGCTGACAGCTTCATAACAGATTTTCCTGTCCCCGCAGCCAAACCAGCAGCATTCATTACATAAGAATTCCACTTTGTCTTTCTGTGCCCCTGTCAATGTACTTAATTTATCAAAAACCTTATTCAACCGGAAATCCGGTACGACATAAAGAAACTCTTCCCTGTTTACTTCCCTTACGAACTGCTCAAAATCCGTCAGAACCTTGGTGGTGGATGAAACAAAATAAAATCCCGGATAATTTTTTCTCAGATATTCCAGCAACAGATCCGAATAGAGAATGACACCATTTCTGACACCCTCACTTTTCTCAAATAAAGTGCAGAGATGATTGCATTTCTTATCCCAAAGATGTTCCTGCCCAAGCAGGGAATTGCTGAATGTAAGCCGCGCTGAGATTCCGTATTCCTGCATCAACGCAAAAATCTCCTGTGGGTCGTGATCCCCGAACGAAGTACGGCCTCCACCCCAGATACAATCTGACGGGGCACCATAGACAGAGCCTATCTCACACCAGTCGTAAAAGTATTCTCTGTGTTCCCGGAATAATGGCAGAAACACACGATATAATTCATAAAACTCAAACAAACCCGGAAGATGGTAGTATGCTGTGTTCTTTTTTAATTGATTCATGTCTGTATTCTCACCCCTATTAAATACTAGCTATACATGCTGTAAATCTTATCATTCATACAGCATTTCAATCAGCACTGAAAAATTCTAGCATCATGACCGTTGACTGGCTCGTCTGGTTTTGCTTTATCACCTAATATTCCTTTTTCTTGAAAATACCTACAGTCAAAGGAAAGGACACGATAAATAACAATATAGAACAACCAATTAAAATAAACGGCCCGAACAACGGTATATTAAAAAGCATTGTGGCAATACCCAATGCACAAATCAAAGATATGATAAGAAACACAATGGTTTTATCTTCCCCCGCTAAATAAACCATAGGAATAAATATTGCTCCCATTGTAAGACTTATACTAATTCCTATTACAAGTACACCTGAGATACCCTCAAATTGTTCAAAAGTAATTCCATGTAACAGATAGGATAGGGCTATTATAATGCCAACGAAAAGCACTCCTATCATAATCCATAATAATTGATTTATATATAAACTTTTTACAATATCAATCCGCTTTACTGGCAAAGTAAGTTTATATTTTCCCCATTTTGAGGAAAATTCATTTCCAATAACGGTAGCTGCATTTACTGCTAATCCGACAATTCCAATAATTATGAAATACATTTGCCATGTCTGGTCTGGAATAATGATAACGGCAATCCCCATTGCAAACATAAAAAGCAAAAAAATTTTTGCATTTGTCCATACAGCAAGAAAATTGCTTTTAAAAAGACCTTTCATACATGATCCCCCCTTACTAAAAGCAAAAAAAATTCATCAACAGAAACGTGGTCTATCACGATTTCTTTGTACTTTCTCTGCATTGCTTTACAATCTGAAACCAGAACATCAATTTGAAAATCACGTTTCCGATAAACAATAATATCTGCCGGATCTAATGCAAGGAATTGATTTTCCTTGCAGCGCATAACCGCATAATTATAAACCAAATCATTTTTCGATACGGTCATAATCAGTTTTCCGTTATGAATGAATGTAATATAGTCTGCCACTTTTTCTAAATCACTTGTAATATGGGAAGAAAGTAAAATAGAGTGGTCTTCTTCCTGTACGAAATCAAGGAATGTATCTAACATCTCGTCGCGTACAACAGGGTCAAGTCCGCCAGTAGCTTCATCCAGAATTAACAGTTGTGGATGGTGCGATAAAGCAACCGCAATCGCTAATTTCATTGTCATCCCTCTGGAATATTGCTTAATTTTTTGATTTGCAGGTAATTTGTATTCTTTTAAAAATTTCTGAAACAAAATATTGTCCCATTGCTTATAAAATCCTGACATAACTTTCGCTAATTGTGCTGCTGTCCAATAAGCTGGAAAATTATCTCCGTCATAAACAACACCTATTCTTTCCCGCATATCTGTATCTGCGTCTGTCATTTCTTTTCCAAACAACTTTACCATTCCGCTGTCTTTGGCGATTGTATTTAGAATACAGCCAATCGTTGTAGTTTTTCCGGCTCCGTTTTCCCCGACAAAACCCAAAATAGAACCATACGGCAGAGAAAAAGTCACATTTTCTAACGCAAAATTTGACTTAGAAAATGTTTTGGAAACCTGTTGTAATTCTAAAATATTTTCCATGCTCATTCGTCCTCCTGATAGAATAAAGCCAACAACTCCGTCAATTTTTCAAGGGAAATATTACTTGTCCGTCCAATCTCTGCGGCGGCTTGTAAATGTTCCTCTGCAATACGTTGTTGTTCTTCTTGATAAAATTCTTTGTTTTGTGCCGATACAAAACTCCCCCTGCCGACAGTTGTTTCAATAAAACCGTCCCTTTGCAGATCCTCATATGCTTTTTGGACGGTAATCACACTAACATGAATAGATTTTGCCAGTGAACGCATTGAGGGAATAGCGTCTCCAGCTTGCAGTTCTCCACTCATTATCATTGCTTTTATCTGCGATGTGATTTGCTCATATATCGGCTTGTTGGCGTTATTACTGATAATGATTTCCATAACTCACCGCCTTCGTTTTTTTGATTGTACTTAATGTACAGTTACATTATAGCATCTATAAACTCATAGTCAACCCTCAAAATAAAATTGCCAGATACAGTTATCAAAAATAGCTGTATCTGACACTCAGAATAGGGGGCTGCTGTCTGTCGAGCTCTGTGTGTTACTTTACCGCACATGAGCATTGTAGCACCGGTTCTCTCCGCAGATATAAATAAACGCGATGTATATCTTCCTGCAGGAAAATGGGTAAACATAACAGACGGCACAACCTATGAGGGTTGTCAGACTATTATAGCAGATGCACCGATCGAACATATTCCAGTGTTTGAACGGATATAGATATAAACAAGGACCAAAAGTTCATCCAAGAACTTTTGGTCCAATTATTTCATACTCACTCCTCCTCAAATTCTGCAAGTTCTGTCTCCGTCTCAAGCATCCGCTCTAACAGACTCTCCTGGTTCTTTTCCTCTGCGTCAAGTGCATTCTGCAGTTCCATCAGCTTCGGATAGTCACTGGCAAGCTCCGGATCCATGAACTGCATTTTTATTTCAGCGAGTTTTTCTTCGCTCTCCTCTAACATTTTTTCATATTTTTCTAACTGGTGCTGCAGTCTTGAACGGATTTTGCCCGGATTGTAATAAGTTTTTTTATCAAACACATCCGTTAAAGTAGGAACATCTGCGTCTGTTTTTATGCCACTCTGATGCTGATTGTGTTTCTCATTCCCCACAGAATTTTGTGTATCATTTCCTGACACATACCTCGCACTCTGTGACATTCCTCGCCCTTTTCCGGAAATCTCTATCTCTTTTTGTTTTTCTGCAAGATACTCCTCATAGCTCATGGTATATTGTTTCACACCACTCTCGGAAAACTCCAAAATCCCGGTTGCGATCCTGCTGATAAAATAACGGTCATGTGAGACGAAAAGTACTGTTCCCTCGTACTCTCTTAACATCCGCTCTAATGCCTCTTTTCCAACAATATCCATATGGTTCGTCGGCTCATCTAAGATCAAAAGATTCGGTTTGGTCTGCAGCATTTTACAGAGTGCGAGACGGACTTTTTCTCCGCCGGAAAGCTGTCCCATCTTCTTTTCTACATCTTCTCTGGAAAATAAAAATCCCCCCAGTGCACTGCGGACTTCCTCCCTCATATAGGAAGGATATTCCTCCCAGAAATTTTCAAGCACGGTCTGATCTTCCCGGAAATGCTCCTGCACTGCTTTCTGCTGGTCAAAATAACTCCATTCTACATTTTGTCCAAATGAAAATTCACCACCTAACGCAGGCAGTTCGCCGACTAAGGTTTTCAAAAGTGTGGATTTTCCTTTACCGTTCTCCCCAATGATTGCAAGTCTGTCTTTCTTTTGAAGCAGAAATGAGACTTTACTTAAGACGGTATCGTAACCGATCTCAAGATTTTTGGCATGAATCACATTCGTGTAGCTTTCCATGCGCGGTACATATCTCGCATGAAATGCTTTCGTATCAAAATGTCTCGGCTTTTCGATTTTTACCATGTGTTCGATCGCCATGCGCTTTGAACGTGTCGCCGCCACTTTCGTCGGCGTATTTTTCCATTTTTCGATCCAGTCCGTCAGACGTTTGATCTCCTTTTGCTGCTCCTCATAGTCTTTTTCCTGTTTGATCAGTGCCTCTTCTTTTTGCTTCATAAATGCCGTGTAATTGCCGGCATAACGCTTGATCTCATGATATTCGATCTCGTAGGTCACATCGATCACTTTGTCTAAAAACATACGGTCATGTGAAACAATGATGACCGCCTTATCATAAGTCTTTAAATATCCTTCTAACCACTCGATTGTCGGAAGATCCAGATGGTTGGTCGGCTCATCGAGCAGCATGATATCTGGACGTTTTAACAGCAGTTTGATAAATGCCACTTTCGTCTGCTGTCCACCGGAAAAACTTCTGATCGGGCGTTTCAGATCTTCTAACGCAAACCCGAACCGCTGAAACATAGTCTCCATATCCTGCTGCCACGAATATCCCCGCATTGCCTCCATACGGCTTTGTAAGTTGTCATATTCGCGCAAAAGCTGTTTGTCCGCGGAAGTTTTCATTTCATTTTCAAGTTCCCGCATCCGCTTTTCACACGCAAACACCGGCTCAAATACTTTCTTGATTTCCTCTTCCACGGTCACATCTTTTTCCGTAAAATTAACCTGACGCAGGAAACCAATCTCCTGTTTTCCTGCCATCGTAATACCACATTCTTCATCGCTGTCTAAATTATTCATCGAAATATCGCCCGCGATCAGACGCAGCAGCGTGGTCTTTCCACAGCCGTTTCGTCCTACAATGGCGATTTTTTCTATATCATGCACCTCAAAATTGACATCACGTAAAATCACATCTCTGCCAAACTGCACGAGGGCATGACTGATCTTATATCTCATGTTTATCTCCATTCCTGCGTAAAATCTTACTTTTACACTAACTCCTCTATCTTTGATAGACTACCTACCTTCTAACACCAGCCGAAGTAATTCATTTGCCCAGTACTCCGTCAATTCAAAGTGAGGCACAGGCAGTAGTTATTCTCTGCTATTTCAGGATCATCTTCATGGCCGGTCTTCCCATAGCCCAGCATCACAAAACCAATCAAAAGGCCATCATCATACATACATCCCAGACATTTTTTGTTGTAATTTCTTCAAAACGAATCATATTAATCCCCTTTCTTGCGTGTGAAAAAATGTATTTTCACACAAATCTCCATTCTTTTCCCTCACAGCAGCCGAAATACCTGCTCCGCCGTGGCTGCTATATTTTCCATTGCATTTTCTTTTTTCATTGCTTCTTCTAATGTTGTCACGCCTCTTACGATCGGGAAAAATGCGTCAATCCCTGCCTGATTACAGACGGAAGCTTCCGGTGCAACACTCCCTGCAAATGCAATGACTTTCGCATTATATTTTTTTGCCAGCGCAGCAACACCGACCGGTGCTTTCCCCATAACCGTCTGTGCATCCAGACGTCCTTCTCCGGTCACCACAACATCCGCATTTTTCATTTTTTCTTCCAGACCAGTTGCCTGCAAAATCAGTTCCACACCCGGTATCAGTTCTCCCGCAAGATACGAAAGGAACGCGTATCCGAGTCCTCCCGCTGCACCAGCGCCCTCACAGTCCGCAAAGTCACAATCCAAACTTTCTTTGGTCACATCCGCATAATGTCTCATTGCTTCATCGACCTGCTCTTTCTGTTCTTCCGTCACACCTTTTTGTGGTCCAAATATGTAAGTTGCACCCTGTTTGCCGCAAAGCGGATTTTTCACATCACAGGCAATCTGAAATTTTGCACCGGAAAGCAGCGGATTTTTATTTTCAGTCCGGATCACCTCAATCTTTACAAGCGCTGCCGCGCCCTCTCCCACATCATTTCCATCTTCATCAAAAAATTCAAATCCAAGTGCCTTTAACATTCCGATGCCTCCATCGTTGGTTGCACTTCCACCAATTCCAATCATGAAATTTTTACAGCCGCGTTTCAGGGCATCTGCAATCATCTCCCCCACTCCATAGGTAGATGCACGCAATGGATCTTTTTTTGTCACAAGCGTGATTCCTGCGGCAGATGCCATTTCCATGACAGCCGATTTTGTCTCTTCTAAAAAACCGTAATAACACGACACTTTTTCTCCAAGCGGTCCTGCCACGGTAACCGGTATTTTTTTTGCTCCCAAACCTTCGATCAGTGCATCCACGGTTCCTTCTCCGCCATCCGCGAGCGGACTTAACCATACTTCTGCATCTGGTTTTGCTGCCAGAATTCCTTTCTTTACAGCATTTCCAGCCTCCATGGACGTCATGCTTCCCTTAAATGAATCGATTGCTGCTATTACTTTCATATAATCACATCTTTCCGTGAAAATCACCTGTGTCATAAATATACCGGCTGACTTCCACTGTAAAATTCTCTTCCCCTGCCGTCACCTTATCGTCAGACGAAACAATAATCCGATCTATGCCTGTCATTCTAAGAAGTCAGTTTGTTACTGTTCGCACTTCATCCCAAGCTGCCAGAACGCTACCGCACTTGCTGCCGCCACGTTTAACGAATCCACGCCATGTGTCATCGGGATTTTTACCGTATAGTCACAGTCTGCGATCGTATGGTCTGCCAGTCCGTCCCCTTCCGTTCCAAGAACGATTGCTAACTTTTCCTCCGCCATCATTTTTTCATCATCTATACTCACGGAGTCATCCCGAAGTGCCATTGCCGCCGTTTTATATCCAAGCTTATGCAGCACATCCATCGCACCGTCCGGCCAGCATGCATTTTTATCAAAATATGTCCACGGTATCTGGAATACTGTTCCCATGCTGACACGGCTTGCTCTCCGGTACAGCGGATCTGCACAGGCTGGTGTCAAAAGAACTGCATCCATTCCAAGTGCCGCCGCAGAACGGAAAATTGCTCCGACATTTGTTGGATTTACCACATTTTCCAAAATTGCAACACGCCTTGCATTCTTGCAAAGCTGCTCCACCGAAGACAGTGCCGGACGGTACATGGCACAGAGCATGCCGCGTGTCAGCTGATATCCTGTGATTTTTGCAAGCATTTCAACTTCTGCCACATAAACCGGGATTACATGCTCATCCTCCCTATAAACCAAAGACTCCTGTGTAAGATCTCGGCTTTGTAATTTATCACAGCGCGCAAGGATTTCTTTTGCCTGTGTCTCCACATGTTTTTTTTCCATCAAAAATGACATCGGCACACAGCCGGCATCTAAGGCACGCTCGATCACCTTCGGACTTTCCGCAATGAAAATCCCCGGCTTCGGCTCAAAATAGTGAAAAAGCTGTGCTTCATTTAAATTGTAATAAATCTGCAGCTCCGGGGCATCCAGATCTTTGATTTCTATAATATTTATCATTGTGTTCCTCTTTTCTCTCCTGTATCAGCGCTTGAGCATATGGCAGATAAATTCATTGATTATACCATGTGCAAAATGGCACATGATCAAATTTCAAGCCGGAAAAGAATTCTTCCCTCCTCAAGCTCTCCCCAACAATTTACCGGCGGCTCCTTCGTTTCTTTAAATCCACAATCCGAATGTATTTTTATTGATGATAAATTACTTTTTCCTATAATGCAATCTATCTTTTTTGCGCCTATGCCTTTCAAAAACTCCGTTACATGACGTATCAGTTTTTTACCATATCCTCTGTTTCTATGCCCCGGCATCGTCTCAACTGCCTCAAGAAACCATTTCCCCGGCTCTGACTCAACTGCCCTGAGTCCGCATACCCACTGTTTTTCTGCGGTTTCAACAAACACCATCTGCTTTGGATTTTCGATAAACTCCTTTAAAAATGCCGCATATGATGCCTCCATTTCATCACGATCTTTAAATTCCCTCTCCATATCCGCCATGGATTCTGCATATAATAAAAACATTTTTTTTATTACCTGTTCATTTACATTTTCAATCCGTTCTAACATTTTTTATCCTCCTCTTCTGATCGCCAGATTACAAAAACGGTCGGATCACAGCTTTACAGTTCCACGACACGCGTTGAAGCTGTTCGGATTTCTCCGTCTGTCACAAGCAATTTTGCATAACTGCTGTGTATTGATCTGCTGCACATTTTTCCTCTCATAACCTGCCTGTCCGATATTTACCTGCTGCAGAATCGTCTTGATCAGCGTCGATTTTCCACATCCGTTTTCTCCATGTAAAAAGACACGCTCCCCCTGCACCAGTTCAAAGGTCAGATTTTTCAATACATTGTCCTCTGCACCTTCATACCGCACCGAAAGTTCCTGGCAGGAAATCAGACGTTCCTTATGATAGGAAAGCGGCATAATTTTTAAACTGACAGGCTGTTCGATATCCTGCAAAAGACCCTCTTTTTCCTGTATTTCCCGTTCCATCCGGCGTTCGTACTATGTCACGCGGCTCTGCATCTTTTTTGTCTTCGCACCGATATATGCTCTCGTTGCAACCGAGCGGTCATGCTCTTTGACAGGATCATAGCCTATTTTCGTCGCCTCGTTTTTATCTGCCCACTTTCGGCTTCTTGCCGCCGCCTGTTTTAAAGATGCGATTTCTTTCAAATGTTTTTCATTTTCCTCCATCGCAAAATGATCCATCCGCGTCTTGTTTTCCCACCAGCTTGAAAAATTGCCGCTCTGTACCTCGATCGTCTTTCGGTTTAAAACCAGCACATGATCAATGCAGGCATCTAAAATATCCCTGTCATGCGATATCAGGATAAACCCTTTTTTCCCGCGCAGATTTAAAAAAGTTGTTTTTCCTTTTCCATTTCTCCCGATCAGACCTAACTTCCAGTCCGTATCAATCCCAAAAGATACGTTTTCAAAAACCGTATCAAAACTTCCCTCATAACCATATGTGAGATCTGTTACCTGAATCTGTGACATAAAAATCTCCATTCTTGCACTGCTTTCAAGCGCATCTCAAGTTTGTGCGTAAGCACAAATCTTGCGTGTGAAAAATCTTATTTTTCGCACTATCCTCCTAGTTTTGCGGAGCAAAATGCATGCTATGTCTCTTATAGCATTTGCCTCTTGCAGGAGCAGAGGATTTTCCTCCCATACAAAAATCCCATGCTGCCATGGGATTTTTCTTACACCTCACATATTTTATGATCACATCTGGCAGACAATAGATTGCACATTGTAAGATAAAATCGATTGTCCCGGACAACAAAATGTCCGTTTCCGCCATTTTTTAACACAAAAAAGAGAGGATACAAGAATCAAATCCACTTTTGGCAACATGATATGCAGTACTGCACCTCTGCAATACTGCTGTAACTTCAGATTTACACAACATATCATGCACTTTATTCCTTATACCGGTGCAATATATGCCATGTATCATCCCGAATCAACAGACAAACGTATGCTATATATGACACACATTCTCTTGCTGACTCTGTTTTCTTTCATGTTTCAAAAGTAAATTATCTCCGCATTAGTTCCTCTCCTTTAAATTTCTATTGCAATAGTAGCACAATGCCATTTTTAATGCAACCAAAAATTTTTACGAAAAATCTTTCGTTACCGGTCACACAATAAATATGCACAGCAGCAATCTCTACTCCACATTTTTGAGTGCCTGATCCATCGGGATCTTTTTGATACGCATAAAGTCCAGTATCATTACAAACAGATATCCGATCAGCACAAATGCAAACATTTTCACATATCCGGCTGGCTGGATCACAAATGCAAACCATCCACTGTAACTAAACAAGATCGCCTTCCATGCCAGATTCATAACAAACGTTCCAAGTACAACACTGACCGCATCTTCGATCACAACCATGATCGTTGTGGAAAGCAGATACAGGCTGGCGATTTCTTTATTCTCATATCCAAGAATCTTTGTCATTGAAATTGCATTCTCATTTTTCTCAATGATCAGCTTTGTCAGAAGATAGATCAAAACTGCTGAAAGCAGGATACAAAGTATCTGGAAATAATCCATATAAGATCCCATGGAATGATCTAACTGGTCACACATCTTTGTGATATCACGCTCGGTGATCACCGTTGCAATATCATCTTCCGACAGATCTGCTAGCTCTTCATTTGAAAAATATCCACTGAATGCCTCTTCATCCAGCTCAAATACCATGCGGTAATTTTCAATCGGCATAAATACTGCAATGTTTACGCACTGGTCATAAATTCCAGCTATCGTAAACGTATACTGTTTGTTTTCATATTTTTCATCCAGTGAAACGGTATCCCCGACATTAAGTTCATATTTTTCTGAAAATGATCTGGAAATATAAACTTCATCTTCCTGCAGGGACTGCATACCTTTTATTTCTACATACTTACTATCGTCTGAAATACCGTAAACAGAGACTTCCTCATCTATTACATCGCTTTTTTTCTGCAAAGAACACATACTGAATTTTTCTGCGTCTTTATTGTCCGTCGTCAGTACATTTCCATCTTCATCCTCAAAAGATTTCAGAACATACTGATACTTTGCAAACATCATATTTTTTGCATTTCCTTTGTAATAAGAAAGCGTATCCGGCATTCCCACTGCCATTGCAAGCATCACCATGATAAAGAAAATTCCCACAAACAGAATCAGATAATTTGCCACATTCTGAAACATGATGCGCAGACGGAATCTGTTAAAAAATTTAAAATGTGGCAGCCGCATTGCTTTTTTGCGTTTTGTTTTTTTCAGATCATGCCTCAGAAACTGTAACGGTGTATGCTGCATCATTTTAATAATGACGATCAGATTGACCATAAACATCAGCACGACCGGTATCAGGGTTGTCTTAAAAAATGCATCCGGATTCCAGATCGTCTCATAGGTCGGAAGGCTGTAACTGTTATAATACATGGATACCACAACATCTTTAAATACCGTATAGCCAAGCACATTTCCGACTAATGCGGAAATCAGGGTAACGATAACCGGCATAGACAGATAATGGCGTACCAGCTCCCCTTTCGTATAGCCGGACGCACGCAATGTTCCGATCGCAGATGACTCTTTTGTGATCGTATTGCTGATCGTAACTGCAAAAATAAATGCGATGATGACAATCAGAATATCAAGCAGCACACCTCCCATTGCCTCATCAGAGCCCATGTCGTCGGTTGCAAAATGAATCGCCGGATTCGCATATTTTGGCACATAATCTTCAATCTCATTGTCATTTACCACGGTCTGTGTGAGCAACGCCCGCATAAAATCATCCGACTGGTTTTTCTCTTCTTTTTCATCTGACGGCTCATTTTCATACTTCCATGCATAATCGTAATGAATCGTCTTATGTAACTTTGCAAATCCCTCATCTGTTACCATTGCAACGTTAAACTTTAAGGCATCAAACATCAGATCCGTGCTTTTTTCGTGCAGTGTGGAATAGTTGACATATGCGATCAGACCAACGACCTGATATTTTTCTTCTCCGACTGTGATCTCATCGCCGACTTTTATCCCGACATTGTCAGCATGCATACGGTCAATGGCAATTTCATCCTCTTTTTCCGGGAAACTTCCGTCCATCAGGCATGCAAAATTGATATCATCTGTCTTTGCAAAAACACGGACTGTTCCATCCGAAGTTCCGTCGTTGTCATGATCTTCCTCTTCATCCCTGTAAAAATTTTCATACAGATGAACCGGAGTTTCCTTAAAATCAGGATCGTTCAATTCATATTTTTCTTCTGCATCCGCATATTTCTCGTTGATCTCATCTAAAACCTTGTTCCAGGCTTCGTCGTATGCTTTCTCATATGCCTCGTCATGTACCTCATCAAACGCTTTCTCATACGCCTCGTCATGTGCCTTAGGATATGCTTTTTCATATGCTGTATCATAGGCTTTGTTGTACTGCCCGGACTGTTTTGCCTGTGCCACTGCTGTATCAAGCATAACTCCCGCAGTTGTTTCATCAAGTCCCTGCGCCATCAGCATCTGCTTTATCTGTGCATTAAAAGAAACATCAAATTCTGACTGGAACTCTGCATCAAATTTTTCCCTAAATTCTATTTCAAACTTCTCATCAAATTCTTTTTTGAACTTTTCTTCAAATTCACTATCGAACTTTTTATCCAGCTTCTTTTTTGCCTCATCAATGTAATACTGTCTGACATCTGCTTTATCGCCTGTCTTAATTGCATCAAGCAGTGTTTCGTCTGCTTTCTTTTTTAATTCAAAGTGTCCGTCTTCCAGCTTGTATCTGCCAACACCCTCATCAGCCGCTGTCATCATGCTCTCGTTTGCAACATACATGCCGGACACAAAGCCGATCATCAGAATCAGGAACAGACTTACCACAAGATACTTTTTCCAGTCTCCTGTCAGTTCCCTCGGTATTCGTCTGATAAGCGGATTTTTGATTTTTTTCTTTTTCATACTAATCTCCATTCTTGCGCTGTTTTTAAGCGCATCACAAGTTTGTGCGGAGCACAAATCTTGCGTGTGAAAAATGTATTTTTCACACTATCTCCATTCCTGCGCCGTCTCCAGCGCATCTTATGTTTGTGCGCCAGTACAGCTCCCTACCACTCCAGATCTGCCGCTGAAATTTTATGTTCATTGATATCGTTATGACGCACTGCCCCATCACGGAGTTTGATGACATGGTCTGCCATATGCCGGATTGCCTCGTTATGTGTAACCATGATAACTGTATTACCATATTTGACATTGACATCCTCAATCAGCTTTAATATTTCCTTGGAGGTATTGTAATCAAGTGCTCCGGTGGGTAATGTATTATTAGTATAATCCCTAAATAATATATATTATCAAGAACAGCACGGATTTTATGGATAAGCCGCTATTCCATCATTGATAACCGCGTGGATAATGTATGAAAAATCATGGAAAAGGAAAACCTCTTTCCCACCATTTTCCCACAACATTCCCCACCCGGTTACCAACGATTCCATAAACAGCCACTTACCCACAAACTCCACCCTGCGGTTAAGGTCTGCTAGTGTCCTCTTATTTTGTTTTATTTTATAAAATAACATTTTAACACTAAAAAAAGACTCCACCCCAGCATTACACCAGAATGAAGTCTTTTTGCTATCTTTCATCTTCTTTTTCTCTCATTACAATCTCAATGATCGCCAAATCTCTCTTTGCCGCTTTCATATCTTCAACACCATCACGTACAGGTATCAATATTGCCAGTGTTAACGCCGCCGCCAAAATAACAGACAATAAAAAACAAATGTTCATTTCATCATACCCGGAAGTTACAGTGTACTGATATGAAATTCTTATAAAAGCAAAAAATTCTCTCCAGATACCCATTACGATTCCAAGTAAAACAATCATCAGCAGCACTTCACAAACATTCTTTTTATGTTCACATTTCACTTTTTGTTCTACATATTCAAACTCCAGCTCTTCTTTTTCCATTAATCTTAATGTCTCAAGTCTCCATTTAAAAGCCTGCATTTTCCGCCTGCGTATTTCCCGATATGAAAATTTCATGATAAAGTTTTCTATCTTTTCTTTCATCACTCTGCCTCCACAATCTTCCAGTTATCCCCCTTCTCCAGCGTCAACTTATACTGCATGACCTGCATGATCTTCAGATCCTGGTCCAGGTATTTTACATAAACTTCTGCTTTCGTCTGATCACCTTCCATATAGTAGGCTTTTCCTGCCAGTCCATCATATACATAATTCTTTCCGATCGCCGGAAGGACACCATCCTTTACATAATAGACGAGTTCCTTTGCCGATGCCTGGGGATACAGCTTGAAAAACGTATTCAAAAAATCTTCGATCTGCGTCTGTGTTTTTAAATCAATGCTCCCATCTGTTTCCTTTTCTTCCGGTTCATAAGAAGATTTTCCCGGCAGCGCATATGCTGTCGGGTTTTTTACAACCAGCATCTTTCCTTTTTCATCCCTGTGAACCGCTACCTGATACACATTACTCTGCTCCGCGGTCTGCTCACCTTCCGATATTCTCTGTTTTACGCAATAGGTTATCTCATATTCCGTATCCGCAAGATCTTTCACAGACCAGATATCTACAGATTCGACTTCTGCCACAGTCGGGCAGTCTGTCGTGATCATTCCATGATCCATAAGCTGCAGCGTTTCCGGAAGATACTTTTCCAGAGCCTTTTCCCGTTTGCTGATCTCCCGGTCTGTATTTTCCCAGGCATGATATACACCTGCGAAATCCTTTACATAACTCTCCAGGGCATTTGTATCTTTCAATTTCTCCTCGATCACAGTTTCTTTTTCAACTGTGACCGTATCAACCGATGTGAAGTTATTGTAAATTCCTAAGATAATGCTGATCACTAACAAAACCCAGAATAACCGGA
>OODM01000567.1_pt1 | contig 22591 bp, 17 predicted proteins | sample 1671471 | NCBI WGS metagenome assembly OODM01 (sample SAMN06348160, study PRJEB24527) | human gut metagenome | biome: human gut; feature: ankylosing spondylitis patient; material: feces | host: Homo sapiens | place: China | collected 2015-10 | reverse complement strand
TCCTTGCGAAGCTCCGGAAGGAAGTAAAAAAGGCAGATAAAATTTATCTCGCAACTGACCCTGACCGTGAGGGAGAAGCGATTTCCTGGCATTTGATGAAAGCGTTAAAGCTTGACGAGGTAAAAGATAAAAAAGTATACAGGATCAGCTTCAATGAGATCACGAAAAATGCGGTAAAGGCGTCCTTAAAGGCACCCCGCGATATCGATATGAACCTGGTGGACGCCCAGCAGACGAGGCGTATCCTGGACCGTATTGTTGGCTATAAGATCAGCCCGATCCTCTGGGAGAAGGTTAAGAGAGGCCTTAGCGCTGGCCGTGTCCAGTCTGCGGCCCTCCGCATGATCTGCGACAGGGAAGAGGAGATCTCCGCGTTTATCCCGGAGGAATACTGGAGCCTTGACGCGATGTTAAAAGCTCCGGGTTCAAAGAAACCGGCAGCAGCCCATTTTCATAATGACAAAGATGGAAAAACGGAGATCAAGAGCAAGGCGGAGCTTGACGCTTTACTTGAGTCCTTAAAGGGACAGAAATTTATCGTGACAGATATCAGAAACGGAGAGCGCACGAAGAAACCGCCGCTTCCGTTTACAACGAGTACCCTGCAGCAGGAGGCGTCCAAGGCGTTGAACTTTTCTACCCAGAAGACCATGCGCCTCGCCCAGCAGCTCTACGAGGGCGTTGATGTAAAGGGCCATGGCACCGTCGGTCTCATCACCTACCTGCGTACCGATTCCACCCGTGTGGCTGAGGAAGCAGAGAAGATGGCAAGTGATTTCATCGCTGAAAACTACGGCGAGAATTACCTGTCCCAGGGTGAAAATACAAAGAAGAACAGCGGAAAGATCCAGGATGCCCACGAGGCGATCCGTCCGACAAATCTTTCCTTAACACCTGTAAAGGTAAAAGAATCCCTGGCACGAGACCAGTTCCGCCTCTACCAGCTGATCTGGAAGCGCTTCACGGCGAGCCGCATGTCCGCGGCTGTCTATGAGACAACATCCGTAAAGATCGGAGCGGGCGGAAACGAGTTTACGATGACGGCATCCAGACTGAAGTTCGACGGCTTCATGTCCGTCTATATCGAGGCGGATGAGAAAGAGGAGAAAAACCAGATCCTCTCGAAGCTGGAAAAAGGTGAGGAGCTTGAGCTTGCGGATCTCGTGAGCGCCCAGCACTTTACCCAGCCGCCGGCCCATTACACAGAGGCATCCCTGGTAAAAGCCATGGAGGAACAGGGCATCGGCCGCCCGAGTACCTATGCGCCGACGATCACAACGATCTTAGCCCGCCGTTACGTGGTAAAAGAGAATAAGAACATCTATGTGACCGAGATCGGCGAGGTCGTTAACCGGATCATGAAGCAGTGCTTCCCGAGCATCGTGGACATTGCCTTCACCGCGAACCTGGAGTACCTGTTAGACAGTGTCGGAGAGGGCCTGACTCCGTGGAAGACCATCGTAAGAAACTTCTACCCTGATCTTATGGAAGCGGTGGAAGAGGCGCAGAGAACCTTGGAGACTGTCCATATCGCAGATGAGGAGTCCGATGAGATCTGCGAGCTCTGCGGAAGAAGGATGGTCATCAAATATGGTCCTCATGGAAAATTCCTCGCATGTCCCGGATTCCCGGAATGCCGAAACACAAAGCCGTATTTGGAGAAGACTGGAATCCCGTGCCCGAAGTGTGGAAAAGAAGTTATCATTAAGAAGACGAAAAAGGGAAGAAAGTATTACGGCTGTGAAGCTAACCCGGACTGTGATTTCATGTCCTGGCAGAAACCATCCACTGAGAAGTGCCCGGAGTGCGGCAGCTACATGGTGGAAAAAGGAAACAAACTCGTCTGCGCCAATGAGCAGTGCGGATTTGTGATGCCGATGAAGGAAAATAAGGAAGAAAAAGAAGATTAATATAACGAGATCAAGATCCGGCAGAGTGCCCAGAAGAGGCTCTGCCGGATATTTGCCGTAAACAAATGGTACAATTTCAATTGTTCAAACTTCCAAAACGTGATAAGAACTTGACAATTTATTTCGATTTATCTTAATTATCCGAAAAAGTCTTGAAATTCTGGAAATATCGTGTTACAATTTAATCGATCTAATATTATTCGTACGATATCAGAAAGTAAAGGAGGTTTTCGGAAATGAGTGTTGAATTATTGGATAAGACCAGAAAAATAAACAAACTGCTCCACAACAACAATTCGCACAAGGTCGTATTCAACGACATCTGTAAAGTTTTAAGCGAAATTTTGCTGTCGAACATTCTCGTGATCAGCAAGAAAGGAAAAGTCCTGGGTGTCAGCATCTGTCCTGGTGTTGATGAGATCCATGAGTTGATTGAGGACAAGGTAGGCGGCTATGTCGATAAAATGTTTAACGAACGCCTCTTAAGTGTCCTTTCCACCAAGGAAAATGTAAACCTTGCGACTCTCGGATTCGCTGAGGAGAATGTAAAGAAGTATCAGGCAATCATCGCCCCGATCGATATCGCAGGTGAGCGCCTCGGAACCTTATTTATGTACAAATCCGACGAGCAGTACGATATCGATGATATTATCCTCTGCGAGTACGGCACGACCGTTGTCGGCCTGGAGATGATGCGTTCCGTAAACGAGGAGAACGCCGAGGAGACAAGAAAAGTCCAGATCGTAAAATCTGCGATCAGCACCTTATCCTTCTCCGAGTTAGAAGCGATCACCCATATCTTCGAGGAGCTTGACGGAAACGAGGGAATCCTTGTAGCCAGCAAGATCGCCGACAGAGTCGGGATCACCCGCTCCGTGATCGTAAACGCACTCCGCAAATTCGAGAGTGCCGGGGTTATCGAGTCCCGTTCTTCCGGTATGAAGGGAACCTACATTAAGGTCTTAAACGATGTGGTATTCGATGAATTAAAAGCCTTAAAGGCAGTAAATACAAAATAAGACAGGGAGACCTGTGGAAAAGAGGCGCGGCTGGGTGAAAAGCCGCGCCTCTTTTTTTAATATGAATTGTTGTATGATATCAGATAGATCAGGCTGTATCTGGTGCATGAGGGATTTAAGGAGAGAAAAGACTATTAAAAGGTCTATTATATATAGAAGAATCCCCTGCCGCCGCATGCCCGAATGACCTTGTTTTTTATGAAATCAAATGTAATGGAAAAAAAACAAAAAAAATAGAAAAAAGTGCTTGCAGTGAAAAATGACTTATGATATAGTGAAAAAGCTGATATTATGCACGTCTGCGGATTCTGCGAGTGGTGCCTGAGAAGCTCAGGTGTTCGTGGAAGTGAGATGCAGGCGGAAAACAACCAAATGGAGGAAAAAAACATGAGCGTAATTTCAATGAAACAGCTTCTGGAAGCCGGCGTACATTTCGGTCACCAGACAAGAAGATGGAACCCGAAAATGGCACCGTACATCTACACAGAGAGAAACGGTATCTACATCATCGACCTTCAGAAATCTGTAGGCAAAGTTGATGAGGCTTACAAGGCAGTTGCTGATATCGCAGCTGAGGGCGGCACAATCCTTTTCGTAGGTACAAAGAAGCAGGCTCAGGACGCTATCAAGACTGAGGCAGAGCGTTGCGGAATGTACTACGTAAACGAGAGATGGCTTGGCGGTATGCTTACAAACTTCAAGACCATCCAGTCCAGAATCGCTAGATTAAAAGCAATCGAGAAGATGTCTGAGGACGGAACATTCGACGTACTTCCGAAGAAGGAAGTTATCGAGTTAAAGAAAGAGTGGGAGAAGCTTGAGAAGAACCTTGGCGGTATCAAGGAAATGAAGAAGATCCCGGACGCTATCTTTATCGTAGATCCGAAGAAGGAAAGAATCTGTGTACAGGAAGCTCACACACTTGGAATCACTCTGATCGGTATCGCTGATACAAACTGCGATCCGGAAGAACTCGACTATGTAATTCCGGGTAACGACGACGCTATCAGAGCTGTTAAGCTTATCGTTTCCAAGATGGCAGACGCTGTCATCGAGGCTAAACAGGGCGAGGCTGAGGAAGCAGAAGCAGCTGAGGAGAACGCAGAGGCTTAAGTTGTTATAAGGAATCCAAGGAGGTGCTGTCAGTGGCAGCACCTTCTTCCGAAAAGACACGTTTTGATTCTTTAATATGATTCGGAGGAAATGAAACATGGCAGCAGTTACAGCTAAAATGGTAAAAGATTTAAGAGAAATGACAGGCGCTGGAATGATGGACTGTAAGAAAGCCCTTTCTGCTACAGACGGCGACATGGACAAAGCAGTTGAGTTCTTAAGAGAAAAAGGACTTGCAGGCGCTGAGAAGAAAGCTGGACGTATCGCAGCTGAGGGTATCGTTGACACAGCTATGGCAGCAGATGAGAAGAAAGCTGTTATCGTTGAGGTTAACTCTGAGACAGACTTCGTTGCTAAGAACGCTAAGTTCCAGGCATACGTTGCTCAGGTAGCAGCTCAGGCTCTTACAACAACAGCGACAGATATGGATGCATTTATGGACGAGAAGTGGACAGCAGATGAGAGCCTTACTGTTAAGGAAGCTCTTTCTTCTGAAATCTCCATCATCGGTGAGAACATGAGCATCCGTCGTTTCAAACAGGTTACAGAGGAGAACGGTTTCGTTTCTTCCTATATTCATGCAGGCGGCAGAATCGGTGTTCTTCTTGACGTTCAGACAGATGTTGTAAACGACGCTGTAAAAGAGATGGCAAAGAACGTTTGTATGCAGGTTGCAGCTCTTAACCCGAAGTACACAAACCGCAACGAAGTAAGCGCAGATTACATCGAGCATGAGAAATCCATCCTTATGGCTCAGATCCAGAACGATCCGAAGGAAGCTTCCAAGCCGGAGAAGGTTATCCAGGGTATGATCCAGGGTCGTATCAACAAAGAGATGAAAGAGATCTGTCTCTTAGACCAGGTTTACGTAAAAGCAGAGGACGGCAAGCAGTCCGTAGCTCAGTATGTAGCACAGGTTGCTAAAGAGAACAGCGCTAACATCGAAGTTAAGAGCTTCGTTCGTTTCGAGACTGGTGAAGGTCTTGAGAAGAAAAACGAGGACTTCGCAGCTGAGGTTGCTGCTCAGATGGGTAAATAATTCATAAAGCGAAAATGCAGCTTATATCGAATCATTCATATAAGCTGTTAAAAACAGCCGGAATCCAGTATTTCTGTGGGTTCCGGCTATTTTAATTTGTGTGAGCTCTTGCAATTTTCCTGAATATTCGATATAATAATACAGCACTTTAAAGTTTAATGCTTTAAATTGAAAAATGAGTTTCAGGGGAGAGAAAATTGTTATGAGTGAAGAAAAGAAACTGAATATGCCTCAGTCGCTTCTGCTCCTGCTTCTGATCATCGGATCAGTCGCAGTCTGCATCCGGCTGAAGACGGGAGGACCGATGATCGGACTGTTTTTCAGCTGGATCATCATCTATCTGTTTTGTAAATGGTTAAAGATCAAATATGACCATGTTGTGAGTGGTGCCTACGACGCGATCCGTGTGGTCGTTCCGACACTATGTCTGCTTATGGCGATCGGCGTCATGATCGGTACCTGGCTCCAGAGCGGTACGATCGCCACGATCATCGCAGGCGGTCTGAAACTGATCGATCCAACCTGGCTCCTGCCGTTGACACTTGTATTCTGCGCCGTTTTAAGTCTTGTGACCGGAACATCCTACGGCTCGGTCGGAAGTGCCGGTGTCGCGATGATGGCGATTGGAAATGCGATGGGAATCAATCCTGGAATGGTGGCAGGCGCAGTCATCTGCGGTGCCATGTTCGGGGATAAGTTAAGCCCGCTCTCCGATACGACGAATCTTGCCCCGGCTGTTGCGGGCGCGAAGCTCAACGATCATGTGCGGTCCATGTTATGGACAACGCTGCCGACCTTTGTGATCAGCCTGGTCCTGTTTGTCATTCTCGGGATCAGTCAGACCTCCGGTGGTTATGAAGAGGAAAACCTTCTTGTCTACACGGAGGCACTTCAGGGAGAATTTAAACTTGGTCTTGTGACATTGATCCCGGCGGCGGTTATCATTGTCCTGCTCTTATGTAAAGTCAACGCGATCGTATCCCTGGGACTGTCCTCGGTGTGCGCCGGTGCGGTTGCGTTCTTCTGCCAGGGCGCGACGCTCCAGAGCATCATCCGTGTTGCTTACAACGGCTATACGACCCAGATTGAGGAGGCTGTTCTGAAAACGATCTTAAACCGTGGCGGTATGAGCAGCATGCTGCAGTATGTGGCGATCATCTGTTTCGCGGTCGGAATGGGCGGCATGCTGGACAGATTGGGTGTTCTTGACAACATCCTGCGCGCGATCACCGGACGGATTAACAGCGATGGCGGCCTGATCTTCGCGACGCTCCTCGTCGGTTATATCACAAGCCTGATCAGCTGTTCCCAGCCGATGTCCCATGTCCTGACCGGAAACATGATGAAACCGTTGTTTAAGGAGAGAAAGATTGCCCCGGAGATTTTATCGAGAAGCCTGGAGGATGCGGGAACGCTCTCCGGACCGATGATCCCGTGGCATGGGTACTGCGTATACATGGCGGGAACGCTCGGCGTCGCATGGTCTGCGTTCTTCCCATATCTGTTCCTGTTATATCTGACTCCGTTTTTCAGCATCTTTTACGGCTTTACCGGAATCTCGATCCGGCATGTGGAGGATGAAAACGAACAGAAGCAGGGATGAAGCGCGGAAGGGAAAAAGGAGAGAGAATCATGATGGAGACAAAACTTGTACTTCTCGGTACCGGAACGCCGAACGCGTGCCCGGATGCCAGCGGTCCGTCCTCTGCGGTCGTTGTTGGCGACCGGGCGTACCTCGTTGATTTCGGTCCGGGGGTCGTCCGCCAGGCGGCGAAGGCATACCGGAACGGGATCGACGCGCTTCGCCCGGACAGGCTGGTGACCGCGTTCTGCACACACCTGCACACGGATCACACGGCAGGATACCCGGACCTGATCTTTACCCCATGGGTCCTGGAGCGGAAAGAACCACTCCGGGTATTTGGACCGAAAGGGATCCGGGATATGACAGAGCATCTGTTAAAGGCCTACAAGGTGGATATTGATTTCCGGATCAACGGTTTTGAAAAGGCAAATGAAGTGGGATACCGGGTGGAAACACAGGAAATAAATTCCGGAGTTATCTACCGGGATGACCGTGTGACGGTCGAAGCCTTCCCGGTGAGCCATGGGACGCTTGAGAGCTATGGCTTCAAATTTACGACGCCGGACCGGGTGATCGTGATCAGTGGGGATACCGCGCCGCTTGAGATCGTTGCGGAAAAGGCAAAGGGCTGTGATATTCTTCTCCATGAAGTAGAATACACGGCAGGTCTTGCCGCGAGGGAACCGAAGTGGCAGAAATACCACCGGGAGGTTCACACCCTGAGTGTGGATCTTGCAGAGATCGCGAAGAAGGCAAGGCCAAAGCTTCTCGTCACATACCACCGGATCTATCATATGGAGATCCAGGACAACACGGTGGATGTGGGAGCCGAGATGGCGAGAAGAAATGAGGCGATCCTTGAGGAGATATGGAATGCCGGTTACGAAGGTCCTGTGGTAAATGGAATGGACCTGGATGTCTTTTAGAAAACAGGCACTGACGTGCCAAAGATGCGCACTCTTTTTCGTTACAGCCCAATGTCTTAAAAACACCTGACCGCAGCATTGCCAGAAACAGTAGTAAGCAGTATAATGATATTTAATAAAAAACGAAGAGGACAGGCAAAACCACAGTTCAGGCTGGACCGGGACGGAAAAGGGCGCGCAAACCTACCGGAGGGCTGGCTTGACGATTATATGCTTCCACAGTATAATTATACATAACAGCGTTGCCGCCGGAAGGCGGCGTGCCCGTTTAGTATCTGAAAGAGAGGAACCTGATATGCCGGATCTCTATTTTTTTCTTTGACGGTTATCAATTGTTTTGTCCTTGGGTTCATGTGTATGCTCGTCAATTTCAGTGAAGCGCTGTTTCCGAGACAGAGAAGGACTTTTCTGCTGACCTTCATCCTGATCGGCGTGATCTCAGTCCTTGAGCTGGTTACCGTGATCGTGGATGGGACTCCGGTAAGACTCCGCCCGGTCAATATCGTGGCAAAGTACCCTGATCTCAGTGCTCTATTACCTCTACTGCAATGAAATGTGGAACCAGCTGGATGGATTGACGGGACTCTTAAGCCAGAAGAGCTATCTGAACCGGACACTGAACCTCCAGCCGGAGGATAAGATGCTGATCGTCCTCGACCTCGACAATTTTAAGTACATCAACGATACATACGGTCATCAGGCGGGGGACCAGTGCCTGAAGGTGATCGCGGAATGTCTGAAAAAGGCGTATTCCCGCTATGGAAACTGTTACCGGATCGGCGGAGATGAGTTCTGCGTCCTGTTCAGGAAACCGGAGAAGGAAAAATACTGCAGGGAGAAATTTTACTGGATCACAGAAAAAATCGCTGCATATGCTCCCAGGTGCCTCATACGGCAGTGCCCTGATCGAGGAGCAGGAGAGCATTTCCGACACAAAAGCGCGCGCGGACGCGAATATGTATGCGAATAAAAAAGCACGGAAACAGGCAAGGTGACCGGGGCGGATGAAAAGGATGGAATACATGCAGGACCTTGTTGCGTTGAATAGAAAGAAAAGGACAGGAGGGGGCAGGCGCTCTGTAATCTTTGGAGCCGTTATGCTCCTTCTCTGCACTCCGGGTCTGGCAGGCTGTCAGAATGGGGAAACGGCGGTTTCCGAAAAGGAGCGATCAAGGCGGGCATGAACGGTCATATCGCAAAACTGACCGATGAGGCGGTCATCCGGAAGCATCTGGAACAGATCTTTTAAAAGATAGGAGCAGGAAATGGACTTATACAGAATTATCCTTGTGGATGACGAGGAGGAAGTGCGTAAGAGCATTATCCGCAAGATCGACTGGCAGGCGGTTGGATTTACCGTTGTCGGGGACGCGGAGAATGGGGAGGACGCGTTGGAGAAGATCGAAGCCTTAGAGCCGGACGTGGTCCTCACGGATATCCGGATGCCATACATGGACGGGCTGACGCTTGCGGAGAAGATCCGCCAGAGGTATCCATCGATGAAGATCGTCATTTTTTCCGGATATGATGATTTCGATTATGCGAAGCGCGCGATCAAGCTGAATGTGACGGAGTATATTTTAAAGCCCGTGAATGTGGAGGAGCTGACGGCGATCCTGAGGAGGATCCAGGAGAGCCTCGACGAGGAGATCGAGCAGAAGCGCGATGTGAGCCTTCTGCGGGAAAACTACAGACGCAGCCTGCCGATCCTGCGCGAGCAGTTCCTAAAGGATCTTGTGAGCCACCAGATGGACGGGAAAACGGTCAATGACCGCCTGGAACAGTACGATATCCCACTTGCGGGAGCGAAAAAGTGGATCTCCATTGCGGTGAAAGCGGAAATTTCCGAAGTGTCCGGGGAGCTGATCCTTCCGCTCCACGAGGAGCGGGAGCTGATCCCGATCTCTGTGATGCAGATCCTTGAGGAGAACCTGAAACCGTACTGCAGATTCTCCCTGTTCTCGTTCTCCGGGGCGGCTGACGCGGAGATCGCCGGGATCGTGGCGATCGATGAGAACAACTCCCAGACCAGCATGATCGACATCTTAAGCGATATCTGCAAGGAGATCCGGAAGATCTTGATGATCCCGGTAACGATCGGGATCGGGCACAGCCGGACGGAGCTCGGTCTGATCTGTGAGTCCTTCCGGTCAGCGCTCGATGCCTTGGGCTACTGCGCAATTGTCGGGAGCGGCAGTACGATCTACATCAACGATGTGGAGCCGGTGAACACCGGAAAGCTCCAGTTTACCGCGGAGGACGAGTCTGCCCTCATCCAGGCGGTAAAATTCGGTCCGGAGGAGAAGATAAGGTCCGTGGTATCCGGGATCATCGGAAGGATGTCTGACGCGAAGGTCCATGCGCGGCAGTACCAGACCTACATGTTCAGCACCGCGAACTGTCTGGTCCAGCTCATCCAGCAGTACGACCTGGAGATGGGAGTGCTTTTTGGGGATACCGGGATGGGGACGGACCCGTTTATGATGATCCGGCAGGTGATGAACCGGGAGAAGTTCTCAAAATGGCTTCTTGAGGCGGCACTCAGGATCAACGGGGCGATGGACCAGGAGCGTGACAATACGACGCGCCAGAGCATGGAGCGCGCGAAGCGGTATATCATGGAGAATTACCAGGATCCGGACTTGTCTGTGGAGCAGGTCTGCCGGACGCTGCACATGAGTCCCGCCTATTTTTCGACGATGTTCAAAAAAGCGACGGGGCAGACCTATATCGGTTACCTGACGGATGTGCGTCTCAATAAGGCTGTGGAGCTGTTGAATAAGACGGATGACAAGACCTATGTGATCGCGGCAAAGGTCGGCTACCAGGAACAGAATTATTTCAGCTACGTATTTAAGAAAAAATTCGGCGTTTCACCGACGAAATTCAGAGGAAGCCGGTCGTAGGGCCGGCGGGGGAGAGGGGTATGAAACCGGAAAATGAGGGCAGCTTTTTCAAACGGACCAGCATCCGCTATATGATCTTCGTCTACTTTACGGTGACAGCCCTGGCGGCGAGCATCTTTATCGGACTGTCCCTGTACAGCCGGATGTCAAAGCAGATGTCGGATACGATGCAGGAGGAGAACCAGATCCTGATCGACCAGCTGAACCGGTCTGTGGATGTGTGGCTCCGCGGAATCATGAAGCTTTCGGACACCACATACTACGGGATCGTAAAAAACACGGATCTGAGGAATGAGAGTGTCAACAAAGAGATGACGCTTCTCTACGACAACAACAAGGATAATGTCGAGAATATCGCCCTGTTTTCCAGAGACGGAGAGCTTTTGGAGGCCGTTCCCGCCACGAGACTCAGGACGGGGGCAGATCCGGCAGCGGAACCGTGGTTTGAGGCGGCGCTGAAAAAGACGGAGAATCTTCACTTCTCAGTCCCGCATGTCCAGCGGGTGTTCGACGCGGGGGAGAACCAGTACCGTTGGGTGATCTCGGCGGCGCGCGCGGTGGAGATCACGGAGGGCTCGTCCACGGAGCAGGGCGTTCTCCTCATCGACATCCGCTATGACAGCCTGGAACAGCTGTTTGACGGGATTACCCTGGGAAACGGCGGCTATGTCTATCTTCTCGGCGCGGACGGGGAGCTGATCTACCATCCGCAGTCCCAGCTGATCTACTCAGGGCTCGAGGATGAGAACCTTGAGGCGGCAGCGGAATACAGGGACGGGATCCATCGGGAGGAATATAAAGGAAAGGGGCGTGCCGTGACGGTCAAGACGGTCGGCTATACCGGCTGGAAGATCGTCGGGGCGGCGGCACTCGGCGGCGCATCCTTAAACGCGTTGAAGACAAGGATCCTGATCGTGTTTATTGTTGCCTTTGTCGTATTCATCCTCGCGGTCATCAATGCTTACATTTCTACGAGGATTACGACGCCGATCGAAAAACTGGAGCGTTCTGTGAACGGGATTGAGGCGGGCAATCTGGAAACGGAAGTCTATGTGGGCGGTTCCTATGAGATCCGTCACCTCGGCACCTCCATCCGGAACATGACGACCCAGATCCGGCATCTGATGGATGACATCGTGGCGGAGCATGAATCCAAACGGAAAAATGAATTTGATGTTTTACAGTCGCAGATCAACCCGCATTTCCTTTACAACACCCTCGATATCATCGTCTGGATGATCGAGAATGAGAAACAGGCGGACGCGGTGAAGGTCGTGACGGCGCTCGCCAGATTTTTCCGGATCAGCTTAAGCCGTGGGAAGAGCATTATTCCCGTCCGGGATGAGCTGGAACATGTGAGAAACTATCTGATGATCCAGCACATGCGGTTTAAGAACCGTTTTACTTATGAGATTGAGGCGGATGAGGATGTCATGGAACTCGCGAGCGTGAAGCTGATCCTTCAGCCGCTCGTGGAGAATGCGATCTATCACGGAATGGAGTTTATGGACGGCGATGGGGAGATCCACATCCGGGTGTACCGGGACGGGGATGATCTTTATATGAAGGTCTCCGACAACGGACTCGGGATGACGAAGGAACAGGTGGAAGGCATGTTCATGGATAAGCCGCATGTGAAGTCCGGAAGTGGCTCCGGGATTGGGGTGCGGAACGTCAATGAGCGGATCCGGCTGTATTTTGGACAGGAATACGGTCTGTCCATCGAATCCGAGCTCGATGAGGGGACGGTCGTGACGATCCACATGCGGGCGGTGTCTTACGCTGAGACTGCAGAGGGGGAAAAGATCCATGTCAAATAGAGAAAAAATCAGCTGGTGTGCCGGCGTCCTTCTCCTTGTGATGCTCTATCTGCTGTCGTCCACGGATCTGATCATCAAGGAAAAAAAGAGGGAGATCTGCCGGATCTCCGTCATCATAGACAACGTGAATGACAACTATTATGGGAGCTTCCGCGCGGGCATGGATATGGCGGAGAAGAAGTATCAGGCGGATGTCAATTTCATCACGCTGTACGCGGAAAACGATGAGGAACAGCAGGAAGAACTGATCGTCCGTGAAATAAAGGACGGAGCGAATGCGATCATCCTTGCACCGGTCCGCGAGGATCTCGCGGTCATGAAGCTCGATGAGATCTCGCCAGGCTGCCCGGTGATCTTTCTTGGTCCCACGGCGATCAACAGCTCGGTGGCGTGCTCCATCTCTGTGGACCGCTACGAGATGGGACGGACGCTTGGGGAGAAGATTGCGGAGAGCGAGGATCCGGCTGTGCCGGTATGCCTGTTCTCCGAGGGAATGGAGTACACGGGGAACCTTGACGCGTATGACGGGATCCGCTCTGTGCTGGACCCCGCCGGTTTTACCGTACGTCTGATCGAGAAAAAGTCAGAGGACACATACCGCAAGGCTATCGAGGAAACGGTATATCCGGAGAGCGGTGATTTTATGGCGGTCGGCATGGATGTTGGTGCCTTATCCGAGCTTGCGGATATCCTGGAGGGCAGCAGTGTGTACCGGGAGCATGTGACGGCCCTTTACGGGATCGGGAGCACGACGGCGCTCTTAAACCAGCTCGACCGGGGGATCGTCAAGGGTCTGATGGCATGGAACCGGTTCGACGAGGGGTATTTAAGTGTTGAAAAGGCGGTTCAGGCAGCTGGGGGAGAGTGGAAGGAAAAACGGATCACATTGACACCGGAGTATATCGACGGGGAGATCTTAAGGAGTGGGATTTTCGAAAAGATGCTATATCCGATGGAATAGGGGGGAGGCAGGTATGAAAAAGGGAAATGTTCTGATCCTTGCCATTGCGGCGACGGCGCTTCTCGGGGGAAGCGCCTGGCTGTACGCGAAAAAGACCGGAGGGCATGAGGAAAAAAAGACGTCCCTGCGGATCGGTGTCCTGTTATACCGCGGGGATGACACGTTCATCGGCACTCTCCGGAATTCCATGGAGCAGGCGGCGAAGGAATATGAAAAAGAGACCGGGGTCCGCGTGACGCTGGATGTCCGGGATGCGAAGAGAAATCAGCTCACGCAGAACAGCCAGGCGGAGCGCATGATCGACCTTGGCTGCGACGTGCTCTGCGTCAATATGGTGGACCGTTCTGCTGCGTCCGGCGTGATCGATCAGGCCATGGAGTCGGATATTCCCATTGTCTTTTTCAACCGGGAGCCGGTCGCGGAGGACATGAACCGCTGGGAGAAACTGTACTATGTAGGGGCGGACGCAAAGGAGTCCGCGGTGCTGGAGGGGCAAATCCTCGTGGACGCCTACCAGAAGAATCCGTCAACCCTTGACCGGAACGGGGACGGGGTTGTTTCTTATGTCCTCCTTGAGGGGGAGACGAACCACCAGGATTCCCTGATCCGCACGGAGTGGTCCATCGAGACTCTGAAGGACGGCGGTGTTCCGATCGAGAAGATCACAGGCGGGATCGCAAACTGGGAGAGAAACCAGGCCTCCGCCCTCATGGAACAGTGGCTTTCGGATTATGGGAATAAAATCGAGCTTGTGCTCTGCAACAATGATGACATGGCTATTGGTGCGATTGATGCCATCGAGCGGGCGGGGATCGTCGCCGGGACGATCAAGCTTGTCGGGATCGACGGGACACCGGCCGGTCAGGAGGCGTTCCGCGAGGGAAAACTCTTCGGGACGGTTGAGTCCAGCAAGGATATCTACGCGAAGAGAATCTTCGATACGGCGGAGGAGCTCGCAATGGGAAAAGAGGTGACCCAGGAAAAATATTTCTGGTGTCCCCAGCATATCATTGCTAACTGACATCATTTTTTACAGGCATGCGCCGCCTCGCGCATGCCTGTACTGTTATATTTAAGCTGATTTCTGCCATGATATGACAAAAAATTGTGGTTTTTTTACAGGAATCAAAGAATTTTAATAATTTATCATAAAAAATAGTATGGAAAAATGCACAAAGGCAGGCTATAATGAATTCATCGTTAAGGAAAAATGCCTAAACGGTCAAAATTATTTTTTGAATGGGAGGATTCAAAACATGAGAATGACAAAGAAAGTAACAGCAATGGCACTGGCTTCCATGATGGCCCTGTCTTTAGCAGGATGCGGAGGAAGCTCTTCCACAACAGCAACAACAGCAGCAGCTACTGAGGCAGCAAAAGAGACAACAGCAGCAGCTACCGAGGCAGCAAAAGAAGCTGCAACAACAGCTGCAGCCGCAGCAGCAACCACAGATGTAGCAGACAAGAAAGTCGGCATCAGCATCTACAAGTTCGATGATAACTTCATGACTCTTTACAGAACAGAGTTAGTTCGCTACTTAACAGAGGACCTTGGATTCAAGGCTGAGAACGTAGTCGTTCAGGATGGTAAGGGCGATCAGGCAGAGCAGACAAACCAGATCCAGAACTTCATCACTCAGAAATATGACGTTCTGATCTTAAACCTTGTACAGGCTTCTTCCGCACCAGAGATCACAGATATGTGTAAAGAAGCTGGTATCCCGGTTGTTTACATCAACCGTGAGCCGGACGCAACAGAAGAAGAGAGATGGGAATCTGAAGGTCTTAACGCTACATACGTAGGATGTGACGCAAGACAGTCCGGTACATACCAGGGCGAAGAGATCCTTGAGACTGCAAACAAGGGTGATATCAACGGCGATGGCAAAGTTTCCTACATCATGATCCAGGGTGATCCGGAGAACGTAGATGCTCAGTACAGAACAGAGTTCTCTGTTAAGGCTCTTACAGACGCAGGAATGGAAGTTGAGGAGCTCTTAAAACAGCGTGGTGACTGGGATCAGGCTAAGGCTCAGCAGATCGCACAGGACGCTTTAAACCAGTACGGCGACAAGATCGAGGTTATCTTCTGCAACAACGATGCTATGGCACTTGGTGCATTACAGGCAATCGAGGCAGCAGGACGTAAAGTTAACGAGGATATCTACCTTGTAGGCGTTGACGCTCTGACAGAGGCTGTTCAGAACGTAATCGATGGCAAGCAGACAGGTACTGTATTCAACAACCACTTCGCACAGGCTCAGGCTGCAAGCGATATCGCTGTTAAGTTCTTAAGCGGCGAGAAGGTTGATGCTGTCAACATGGTCAACTACGAAAAGGTTACTAAGGATAACGCTCAGGAAATCCTTGATATGTTAAAGTAATTGATACTGTAACAAATGAGAACCGGGTGTGTCTGGCACACCCGGTTCTCTGAACTTAAAACTTAAAAAAATATGCCACCCGGAGATGCGGGGGAGTGTATCTGAAAGGAGTTTTGGGATGGCAGAACAGTACAGACTCGAAATGAGAGGAGTCAAAAAAACCTTCCCAGGTGTTAAGGCACTTGACGGAGTAAATTTACGGGTCCGCCCCGGAACGGTCCACGCACTGATGGGAGAAAACGGTGCCGGAAAATCGACACTGATGAAATGTCTTTTCGGAATTTACAAAATGGATGAAGGCGAAGTTTATATTGACGGTGTAAAGACCGAAATCGCAAACCCGGACGACGCGCTGAAAAAAGGACTTGCCATGGTTCATCAGGAGCTTCAGCCGATTCCTGAGCGCTCCATCGCTGAGAATATGTATCTTGGACGGTATCCGATGAAAAACTACGGACCGGTCAAGGTCGTTGATCATGCGACGATGAACAAAGAAGCTGAGAAATGGCTTCGGGATGTTAAGATGGATTTTGACCCGAAAGCAAAGCTCGGCACCTTATCAATCGGACAGATGCAGTCAGTAGAGATCGCGAAAGCGGTCAGCCAGAGTGCAAATCTTGTAATTCTGGATGAGCCGACGTCCTCCCTGACTGATAACGAGGTAGAAGCATTATTCCGGATCATCAGAGATCTGAAATCCAGAGGTGTTTCTATGATATATATCAGCCACAAGATGGCTGAGATCCGCCAGATCTCCGACGATATCACCATCATGCGAGACGGTACATACGTTGGAACCTGGGCAATCGATGATATCTCTGATGAAGAGATCGTAAAACAGATGGTTGGACGTGAGTTAAATAACGTTTATCCGCCGAAGGATGATTACCGGACGGATGAGACTGTCCTCAAGGTCAGCCACCTGACAAGTATCTTACCGAACTCCTTTAAAGACTGCTCTTTTGAGTTAAAGAGGGGAGAGATCTTAGGCTTCGGCGGCTTAGTCGGAGCACAGAGAACAGAACTTATGGAAGCAATCTTCGGAATGCGCCACATTGAGAGCGGTACCGTTGAGATCCTTGGAAAAGAGGCACATATTAAACGACCGCAGGATGCGATCAACAGCTCTGTAGGAATGATCACAGAGGATCGTCGCGGAACCGGTATCTTTGGATGCTTGAGCATTGATGATAATACAGCGATCGCTTCCTATAAGCATTATACCCATATGGGTAAGATCAACAAGAAAGAAGTCGATGACGTCGTAAAAGACAGCATCGCGAAATTAAAGATCAAAACACCGAGCGGAAAGACGCTGATCCAGTCTCTCTCCGGTGGTAACCAGCAGAAGGTAATTATCGCAAGATGGCTTGCGAACAATCCTGATATCCTGATCATGGATGAACCGACCCGAGGTATCGACGTCGGAGCCAAATATGAGATCTACCAGATCATGATCGATCTCGTAAAACAGGGCAAATCCATCATTATGATCTCGTCGGAAATGCCGGAGTTGATCGGTATGTCCAACCGAATCATCGTAATGTGCAACGGTCACATCACAGGTGAGGTGGAAGGAGAAGACGCAACTCAGGAGAAGATCATGTCCTTCGCCACAAAATTCACTTTAAGCGGCAAGGAAAACAAGTAGATTACAGGGAGGTTCAGTCATGACAGCGAAAAAAGTAAGTGCAAAAGATTTCCTTATCAATAATGGAATCATCGTCGTTCTTTTATTACTTGCAGTATTTACTGCGATCAAACAGCCGACATTCTTCTCAGGCGGTAACTTCATTAATATCGCTCTGAACGTAGCTCCGCGATTCATCATCGCCTGCGGTGTATCCGGATGCTTAATTACAAAAGGTACAGACCTTTCCGCAGGACGTATGGTTGGTCTTTCTGCCTGCTTAGCAGGTACCTTGCTTCAGAAGCCGGATTACAGCGGCAAGTTCTTCCAGAACCTTCCGGATTTCGGAAATGCCTGGGGCTTATGGGTTCTCGCGGTTCTTCTGATCTGTGTGGTAATTTGCTGTATCTTTGGTTTCATCAATGGTATCGTAATTTCCTACTTACAGGTTCCGGCCTTCATCGGAACACTTGGTATGCAGCTGATCGTTTACGGTGTCTGCCTTGTTTACACAAACGCGACTCCGATCGGTGGATATCACAGTGCGTACACAGCAGTAGCAAAAGGAAAACTCTTTGGCGTGATCCCGTTCCTGTTCCTGATCGCCCTTGCAGTTGGTCTTGTTATGTGGTTCATCTATAACATGACTCCTCATGGAAAATATATGTATGCGATCGGCGGCAACGAGCAGTCCGCAGAGGTTTCCGGTGTAAACACTAAGAAGACAAAGATCATCATCTACATGACAGCGGCAGCTCTTTACGCACTGGGCGGCTTCCTTGTAGGAGCAAAATCCGGTGGTTCCTCCGTTAACATGGGCCAGGGCTGGGAGCTTGAGGCGATCGCAGCCTGCACCATCGGTGGTGTATCCGTAAACGGTGGTATCGGACGTATCTCTGGTGTTCTTATCGGTGTCCTTGTATTCGAGATCTTAAAGACCTGCTTACAGTACCTTGGTGTTGATACAAACTACCAGTACATCGCACAGGGTATCGTTATCGTAGTTGCGATCGCTCTCGATATCAGAAAGTACATTGCAAAGAAGTAATAGACTGACTGTTTCGGTACAGTTAAAAAACGGGCGGAGGACGAGTTCCAACGCCCGTTTTTGTGCACTGTGGGTTTTAGCAGCCTGCCTCATGGAAAGAAAGCTGGAGCGGTTTGATAAAACCTGCACCGGGAGAGTGGAGGTGAAGGAATGGAAGAAGAGATTGAGAAGGTCAGCGGAATCGGAACAGTGACCGAAGCCGCAGAAAAGGCTGTGGAGACCTTTGGTGAGAAGACTTTAGAAGAACTCACTGAAGAGAATAAACGGCTGCAGGAGGAAAATGAGCGCCTGAAGAACAGATCCATAAAAGAACGGATGTACGATAAGATCAATGTGTCGGTGCGGACCATTGATATCTTTATCGGGTGCATGTGCGTATTGTTTGTGGCTGTTGTGGTGATGGGGATGCTGAAGTAAGAGAGTGAAGCGCTGACAGAGATCATGCCCGCTGCAGCCTAAACATTCAACGACAGGAAAAGATCCTGATGCCAGAAACTGAACCTATCGAAGTGGATAACAAAAAAGCTCTGGAGAACGATATGAGAAAGGTTCTCCAGGGCTTTTCTTTGTCTTGTCTGCTGATTCCCTAAAGAGGAAAATTACAGCAGGAGTCTTATTTCTTATAAAGAATTCTGATGGAATTCAGCACGCAGAGGATCGCGACACCGGTGTCGGCGAATACCGCGAGCCACATGGAGGCGATTCCCATGAGACCTAAGATCATGACAAGAGCTTTTACCGCAAGGGCGAATACCACATTCTGGTTGGAGATCGCGCCTGTGCTTCTCGCGATCTTGATGGCTTCCGAAATGGCATCCATGCTTGATGTCATGAAGACGACGTCGGCGGCCTCGATGGCTGCGTCAGCACCGCTTCCCATAGCTGCGCCCACATCAGCGCCTGCAAGCACCGGTGCGTCGTTGATTCCGTCACCGACGAACATTGCGCTTCCGTTCTCCGCGCGGAGCTTCTGCAAGATCTCGAGCTTATCAGCCGGGAGAAGCTTTGCGTATACATTGTCGATTCCGACCTCGGCGGCTACCGCCTCAGCGGCTGCCTCGCCGTCGCCTGTGAGCATAGCGGAGCGGATTCCCATGGATTTTAAGGACCTGATGGCATCCTTTGCCTCCGGCTTGATCGTATCGGCGATCTGGATCGTTCCTGCAAGCTTTCCGTTTACCGATATATAGACGGTGGTGACAGCACCGTTCTCATCGTAAGCACCGCAGTCCACGTTGAACTCGGTGAGAAGCTTTCTGTTTCCGCAGAGCACTTCGCCCTGGGAGAGCCTTGCATGGATGCCTTTGCCGGAGATCTCCTCGATCTCGGCGGGCTTTTCGATCACAAGTTTCTGATCCTTTGCAGCAGAGACGATGCTGATTCCGATCGGATGAGTAGATGCGGTCTCGCATGCTGCCGCGATCTGAAGGATTTCCTGCTCGGAAGCTGTGCCTGCCGGAAGGATCGTCTGAACCACGAAGTTTCCTTTTGTGATGGTTCCTGTCTTATCCATGACAACCGTTTTTACAGCTTTCAGGTTTTCAAGTGCAATTCCACCTTTAAAGAGGATTCCTTTCTTGGAACCTGCGCCGATCCCGGAGAAGAATGCCAGCGGAACGCTTAAAACAAGGGCACACGGGCAGCTGATTACGAGGAAGGTAAGAGCTGTGTAGATCCAGTGGGACCAGTTTCCTGTAATTAAGGACGGAATGATCGCTGTCGCAGCCGCCAGGGCAACGACGAACGGGGTGTAAACTCGTGCAAATTTCGTGATGAAGCGCTCGGCCTGCGGCTTGCTGGCTGCGGCGTTCTCCACGGAATCGAGGATTCTTGTGACCATGGACTCGGAAAGTTCCTTCTCGACTCTCATCTTTAAGAGACCGGAAGTATTGACGCAGCCGGATGTCAGCTGGCTTCCGACCTTTACCGATACCGGGACAGGTTCACCTGTGATCGGTGACGTATCGATCCGGCTCTCGCCCTCTACGACAACGCCGTCAAGCGGAATGCGGTCGCCGGGACGGATCTCTACGATATTGCCGACAACGGCGGAACCGGCCGGAACCTCGCGGACAGTACCATTTTCGTCAAGAAGAACGGTCTCCGGCCGGAGATCAACGGCTTCCATGATCTGGCTGCGGCTCTTTTCAACCGCGCGGTGTTCGAATGCTTCACCGACCCGGTAGAAAAGCATAACTCCGACCGCCTCCCCAAACTGGCCGACACAGAAAGCACCGATGGTCGCGAGGCTCATCAAAAAGTTTTCGTCCATCACGTGGCCGGTCTTCATGTTTTTCAGGGCTGTTAAGAGAACTTCCCGTCCAAGGATCAGGTAGGCGATCACAAAGCATATGGCGGAGATCTGCGGCATGGAGTGGGAGAGAAGCTCTCCGACGATGAAGAGCAAGCCTCCGGCGATCAGCTCCGGAAGATCATGGGCATGCTTGTCGTCACTGTTTGCATCTGCCGGTTTTCCTTCCTCGCGGACCTCGATGATGGTGCCTGGTTCGATCTTGTCTGCAATCTCCTGCATCTTCGGGAGCAGCTTTGTTCCTTCAGAAGAGTAGACACGGAGCTATCTTTGCGGAGCAGTTCGCGCAGTCGATGTTTTTCATTACATAGACGGTGCAGATCGCTTTCGGATTCTTTGGGCGGACCTCAATGACGGTGCCGGGCTCGATCTGATCAGCAATCTCCTGCATCTTCGGGAGCAGCTTTGTTCCCACGGAAGAGTAGACCCGGAGCTGTCTCGTCGCGAAAGTCAAAATACAGTCATCGACTTCCGGGAGCTCCTGGATCTTTTTCTCGATCTTTGCGGAGCAGTTCGCGCAGTCGATGTTTTTCATCACGTAGACCACACAGGTGGATTTCGGTGCCGGACCGTGGTGGTATTCGGCGTGCTCGTGATGATGATCGTGTTCGGAGCAGCAGCCATCGTCATCGTCGTGATGATGGTGATGTTCACAGCCGCAGTGCTCTTCGTGTTCGTCATCATCATGCCCTTCGTGGTGATGGTGTCCGCAGTCGCAGTGATCTTCATGCTCGTCACCATGTTCCTCGTGATGGTGATGGTGCCCACAGCCGCAGTGCTCTTCATGCTCGTCATCATGCTCATCGTGATGGTGATGGTGTCCGCAGCAGCAAACCTCTTCGTCCTCGTGGTCTGCTGATTTCTGCTTGGATTTTTCTAATTCCTCCATAGAGTAGACCTCCTCAGAATTATAATTTTTAATTATCATATTAACATATGAACCATCGTTCATATGTTAAATATAGTACAGCTCTATGGGAAATGCAAGACTGTTTTTTGATATTAGGAAAAGAATTAAGAAAATAAGGTGGGAGAGCAGAAAAAGCTGCCTGGCGATATTCCGCAGGCAGCTTTGGCTATGTACGTATAAATATTAGATTTCCTTAAACATCCGCGCCTCGATCAGATGGATTCCGTGAAGGAAACACTCGCAGACCGGAGTCTCAACGCCCAGTTCTTTTCCGAGGCGGACAACCGTTCCGGCGAACATATCGACTTCCGTGCGTTTTCCGACCTCAAGATCCTGAAGCGTTGACGGCTTATTTTCATAAGGAAGACGTCCGAGAGTGTGCTCCTGACGGTCGATCTCATTCTGACCGATATCAATGCCCAGCTTATTTGCAATACGGATCACTTCCCACATGGCCTTGTGGCGGAAGAAGTTGGCGTCATCGTTTTTCTGGAATGCTCCGAAGGGAACACCGAACATGGCGCATGTCATATTCTCGGCAACGTTGCACATGAACTTGAACCAGATTCCTTTTAACATATCCGCATCGATCTTGTAGTCGATCTCACAGAGATCAAAAAGACTCTTCACAGCGAGAACATTTCCGGAATAGTGTTCCGGATCATTCTTAAGATCGCCGAAGTGGATCAGACCCTTATGCGGATCGAACTCCGTCTTTCCGTCCTTCATGACAATGCTGATCCGCATATAGGAGTACAGCAGATGTTCACTGCCGTAGACGGCGGCGATCTGTTTTTCACTCTCCACACCATTTAATACGGAGAGGATGATCGTATCTTTGCCAACCTGATTTTTAATATCCCTGATAGCCTGTTCCAGATCATATCCCTTTACCGCAATGATAACGAGATCTGCAGGATCCCCCTCGACATCAGGTGTAATGATCGGAAAACGGTAATTGATCGTATTGACCGTTACCCCTTTTCGCTCAGATCGGAAGAGCACACGTCTGAACTCCAGTCACGATCA
>OODM01000561.1_pt1 | contig 22724 bp, 28 predicted proteins | sample 1671471 | NCBI WGS metagenome assembly OODM01 (sample SAMN06348160, study PRJEB24527) | human gut metagenome | biome: human gut; feature: ankylosing spondylitis patient; material: feces | host: Homo sapiens | place: China | collected 2015-10 | reverse complement strand
AAATTATTAATAGAAAAATTTAAGCCAAGAATAATTTCTTTTAAATAGTTGGAATTATAATATATACCTAAAGGAAAATATACATTTTTATCATTTTTATTATATAAAAAAATTCTATATTCATTTTCATATTTCCATATACTATTTTTTATAGATAACATATCAAATGCTTGTTCATAGTAATTATTAGAAAATATTTTAAAAGTAGGTCTAATTGAAGAATATTTTATAGGAAGTAACCTATATTTTGTGTTAGAAAATAATAACTTATTTTCAATATTTTTCTTTTTATCAATAAAATTTTCTAAATTATTTTCATTTAAGTCAAAGCCTAGGCAAATTCCTTTATGACTATTTGCGTAATGTGACCACATTAAAATATTATCATTGGTTTTAGAAAAACAAGTTACGCCATATTTATCAGTAAAACTTGGTTTACGAATACCTTCGAAAGCTATATCTATTACTTGTGATTTGGGTAAAGATAAACAAGTTTTTTTTAATTCATCAGAGATATTTGCTGATATAATATCATTTTTGTCTATATCTAGTTTAGGATTTGTATCAAAAGGATCATTAAAATTTTCTATTCTATTAAAACCTAATTGATTATTTATTAAATTGTTTATTGTAAAATTATCATTGATATCGGCATATTTATATAACATATAAAATACTCCTTTCTATAAAAGTAAAATATTTGATGATAGTATATATCTTTTATTATTAAAAGTACAGTATAAAATACATAAATTAAAATGAGGTAACAATTATGACTAAAGTAAAATGTAATAAACATAAATGCTACTATAACATAGAGGGAATATGTTCCCATCGTAAAATAAATCTAAGGTATTTTAAGTGTTTAAACTATACAAGAGATGATAAGCGAACATTCAAGGTACAAGATTTAATAGATGTAAAACCAACATGTCATAGAGAGCATAGAAGGTATAAAAGTAATTCAGGTAAAGTATATAAATAATTTTAGAGGTATAATCAATGATTATATCTCTTTTTTTATGGCGGTAAGTAAATGCTACAGAAAAAGAAAAGAGTAAAACTATATGGCCAGAAATTAAAAAAGTTAAACCATGATATATTTGAGCGTGATAATTATACATGTATTATTTGTGGTGCATATGTAAGTGATGAACATAAGTTTCATCATGAACCATGTGGAATTGAGAAAAGTGATGAATTATCTGGCGGTGTAGTATTATGCAATCGATGTCATTATGAGCGTCATAATACAGATAAACTTAAAGAGATTAAAACAAAATGTGAAGATTATTTAAGGAGCTTATATGGAGAATAAGATTAAAGAGTTTATAATATCTAGCAATCCTAGTCCAGCAGAGATTGTAGAACAGCTTGCATATGTAACAAATACAATAGCTTTTCTTACGGAACAGATATCGAAGTTAAAGAATATCGTGGCGGATGCCGAAGATTATTATAAACAACTATGTGATGAAAAGTATTTGATGTATAGTGATGAGTATCCTAGAACCAATCAGGTTAAGCTTAAAGCTTTAGTTAACACAGATGATGATGTAGTGAAAGCAAAAGCAGTACTACAAGAAGCTAAGGCAAAGCTTGTTATAGCAGAGGGTAACTATAAAAGCTGGGATAACAGATACATAACGCTTAGAAAGATTGGAACGCTCAAGACGGTTGAAATGCAAACGATAGAGCGTTAATAAAAAGGTACTTCTGGGAATTTTTTCGAGTGCGGGTCGCTTGCGAACCCCAGAAATTAACTAGCTATAAAAAATTTTTTTACGATTTCCTTCCTTTGGCTATTATTGAAAATTGTTATCATTGCTTAAATAGCTTATAAATAAGCTATTTAAGGCATTTTCTTATAAAGAAAAATCTATTATATTTTGGGAAATTTACCGTTTTAAAAATTTCCCAAAATGCGTACATAAAATTTCTTAAAATTTTTAAAGATGGGAGGTGTTTTTTTGGAAAAGGAACTTCGTGGTGATGTAAATTATTTATCAAAATTACTAGGTGTATCTGTTAGACGAGTAAATCAGATGGTAAAACCTGAAGGAAAAATAACTAAAGAACCGGAAGGAGATTTTATTTTACAAAAGGCAATCTCCCAGTATTATATGGCCAAGTATAAACATGATGATGTTGATTATAGCCATGAAAAAGCTCTTCATGAACGGGCCAAGAGAAAGCTGACTGAAATGGAAGTTAGAAAAAGGGCAAATGAATTACATGAAGCAGCTGATGTTGAGATTGTATTAACAGACATGCTAGTAAATCTACGAACAAAGTTATTAGGTATTCCTGCTAAGATGGCTACACAATTGGCAGAAAGACCTAAAGAAGAAATAGAAGAACTTTTAACAAAAGAAATAGAATTTTTGTTGTTAGAAGTTAAAGACTATAAGCCGACCATGTTTGAAATGAGTGGCGAAGGTGAAGAGTAATAAAACAGTAGATTTACTATATAAGATTTTTAATAAATCTTTAAACCTTATACCTAAAATGAGTGTATCTGAATGGGCAGATAAATTTAGAATGTTACCATCTTCATCGGCAGAACCAGGAAGATGGAGAACTTCTAGAGCTCCTTATCAAAAAGAGATAATGAACGCTTTTACAGAAAAAGGTGTGCGGAAAGTTGTTGTAAAATCAGCATCGCAAATTGGTAAATCCGACATAATGAATAATGTTATTGGTAGATTTGCCCATCTTGACCCATGCCCAATTATGATGATACAGCCGACAATTGTTGATGGTGAAGATTACTCTAAATCACGTATAGCTCCAATGATAAGTGCTACTCCAGTATTAAGTAATATCTTTAAAGATGTTAAATCTAGAGATAGTGGAAATACGATAATGACTAAATATTTCCCAGGTGGTAGGCTCGTAATAACAGGGGCAAATAGTCCTTCTAGTTTAGCATCTAAACCAATAAGAGATTTATTATGCGATGAAGTAGATAGATTTCCAGAAAGTGCAGGTAGTGAAGGTGACCCAGTAGACCTTGCTTCTAAGCGTACTACTACTTATTGGAATAGAATTATTGGTCTTTTCAGCACACCAACAGTAAAAGGATTATCTAGAATTGATGATGAATACATGACTGGAACACAGGCAGAATGGCAACATCAATGTCCGAATTGCAAAGAGTGGCATTTGTTGACTCATCGAAATATGAAGGTTGATTATGTTGAATCTGAAAATAAGAAAAAACAAAAGCATATTATCGTAAAATCCGTGGTTTGGGTATGTCCAGATTGCGGATTTTCTTTTTCTGAACAAAAGATGAAACAAGCCAAGCAAAAATACATTCTTCAAAATCCACAAGCGTTAAAAACTGAGGTTAGAAGTTTTTTTGTAAATGGGTTTACATCTCCTTGGGTTAGCTGGTCTGAAATCATGGAAGAATGGCTAAAGGCTAAAGGTGACCCAGAAAGAGAAAAGGTAGTATATAACACACGTTTTGGAGAAAGTTATGAGCAAGTAGGGGCGTTTGAAAATGGTGATATATTTTTTAAACGTCGTGAAAACTATGAAGCTGAGCTTCCAGATGGAGTTTTAGCACTAACTGCTGCTGTAGATACACAAGATAATCGACTGGAGTATGAAATAACTGGTTGGGGGATAGGTGAAGAACAATGGAGTATAAAAAAAGGAATTATTTTGGGAGTGCCTGACACTCAAAAAGTATGGGATTTATTAGACCAGGTATTAGATAGAACTTATTATTTTAAAGATGGTAAAGCTCTAACTATTCTTAGAACATTTATAGATAGTGGTGGTCATTATACTAGTGAGGTTTATAAATATTGCTATAGAAGCCGTAAAAAACAGAGAATAGCTATTAAAGGTTCATCAATTCGAGGTGTACCACTAGTTTATAGAATATCTAAGGTTGAAAAGTATGGTATACCATTAGTTCAATTAGGTGTAGATAGCGGAAAACAGTATATTATGGACCGTTTAACAATCGAAAAACCAGGAAAAAAATACATACATTTTCCTTTAGATGAAATAGATAAAGGAAATTTTGATGGTTTTTTCCATGTTAGAGGATATGATGAGGTTTACTTTAAAGGTTTAACTAGTGAACATTTAGTACAAAAAACTAGAAATGGAGCGACTGTTTTTGTTTGGGAAAAAATATCCAATGATGTTAGAAATGAACCACTGGATTTAAAAGTATATAACCTAGCATGCATGCAGTCATTAAACCTTGATTTTGAATCGTTATATGAGGCATTTAATTCTAATAAAACAATGATTAAACAAAATAAAAATACTAAGAAAAAGGTTAATTATGGGGCAGTAAGTAGTGGAGGTGTGATGGATTTTGTCGAGTAGGATTTTAAATGAAAGATTGAAATTATATTTAGAAGCAGAAAAACAAATAACTAAGTTTGGTCAATCTTATACGATTGGTAAGAGAACTCTTACAAGAGCAAATTTGAGTGAAATAAGAGCAGAAATAAATAAATTAATTGGTTTGGGAGCAACGATTGATGATGAAAAGCCAATTAAAGGCACTAGAAGTAAGCAAATTATATTTATGGATTAAGGTGAATATCATTTGAAGAAAAATAAACGCAATAAACCAGCTCCTAAAGGAATGAAAAACAAAAAATTTGTTGACACTGGATATAGTTCTGGCGGTGCTAGTTTAACTAAACAGGCATTGCGAGGATATAATCCTATACAATCTAGTCCGCAATCAGATATAGATAGCAATCTAAATATTTTACGTAACCGAAGCTACGATATGGCCATAAATACGCCAATTGGTAGAGGTGCTATAGAAACATCAAGAAGTTATGTAATTGGAGCAGGACTTGTACCTTCACCTAATATCGATTTTAGAACGTTAGGATTAAGCCCAGACGAAGCCAAAGAATGGAAAAGAAAGACCATTCAGGAATTTAAACTTTGGGCTGATGATGTTAGTTGTGACATTTACAAGAAAAATAACTTTTGGGACCAGCAAAATATAGCTTTTATTGGTTGCTTGGTAAATGGCGATGCTTGGACAATTCCTAAATATGGAAAAAATACAGCAAATAATCCATATTGTTTAAAAATCCAGCAACTTGAGGCTAATAGAATTTGTAATCCAGGAAGTATTGATATTTATGGTATGGTAAATCCTACAATGGTTACTCAAATTAATGAATATAATGGGAATAGGATTATAAATGGTATTGAAGTAGATAAAAAAGGTGAGGTTGTAGCTTATTGGATAGCTAATAAAACACCATATGACCCTACAAATATGAATTCTTTAGTAGAGTGGCAAAGAGTACAGGCTTTTGGAAAACGTACAGGAAAAGCAATGGTTTTACAAATTTCTAAAGAAGATAGACCAGAACAATATCGAGGTGTACCTTTTTTAGCACCAGTAATAGAAGAATTAAAGCAAATTAGTAGATATACCAATGCAGAACTTACAACGGCTATAATTAAAGCTTTTTTTAGCATATTTTTAACTTCTAATACATCACCAGGTAATAGTTTAAATAATATGCTCGATAGCACTTATGATTATGAACCGTTAGCAGATTTTGACCCAAGAACATTAAAACTAGGACCAGGAACTATTAATACATTACCGCCAGGAGTAAATGTAGTAACAGCCGATCCAAGTAAGTCTTTATCTACATTTGAGCCATTTGTGCAGTCTTTGATTGTTCAGATTGGTGCAGGTCTTAATATTCCTTCAGAAGTATTGATGAGTAAGTTTAATTCTTCATATTCAGCTGCTAGAGGGGCATTAAATCAAGCAGTAGCGGTATTTAAAGAGCGTAGGACCTGGTTTGCCAGAGAATTTTGTCAGCCAATTTATGAAATGTGGCTGGCTGAAGCTATAGCCATTGGACGAATAAAAGCTCCAAAATTTGGACTTGACCCAATTATTACTAAAGCATGGAGTAATTGTGATTGGTTTGGTCCTACTAGTGGACTTTTAGACCCAGTTAAAGAAGTTCAAGCTGCAAAATTACAAGTAGATTATGGATTTAGTACCCATGAAAAAGTAAGTACAGAACTTACTGGAACAAACTACGATGATAACATCGATATTTTAGCTTTAGAAAATAAGAAAAAACAAAAATTAGGATTAGAAGGAGGTGAGTAAATGAAATTTTGGGAGATTAAAAATGAATTAAATAGTGAAAAAGCAGAGTTATTAATTTATAAAGAAATAGCCAATGAAGATTGGTGGGACGAAGGTCTTGCAACACCAAAGAAATTTAATGATGAATTGAAAGCTTTAGGTGGAAAAGACTTAGTTGTAAGAATTAATAGCTGTGGCGGTGATGTATTTGCAGCTCAGTCTATTTATAACCAATTAAAAAGGTATGCAGGAAATGTGACAGTGACGATTGATGGAATAGCAGCAAGTGCAGCTACAATTATTGCTTGTGCAGGTAAAAATGTAATAATGCCAAGCAATACTATATACATGATACACAATCCAATGAACTTATTAATTGGATTCTACAATCAAAATGAGCTTGAAGAAGTGGGAAAGGCTTTAAAAGCAGTAAAACAAACTATCATAAATGTCTACAAAATGAAGTGTAAAGACAAAATAACAAATGAAAAACTGTCTAAAATGATGGATGAAGAGACATTTTTAACTGCTCAGGAAGCCAAAGATTATGGTTTTATTGATAAAATTGATGATGAAAACAGTGTTACAGGAGTATTAAATAAGGGAAATTTAGTAATAAATTCCATAGCTTTTAATGCTAAGTTGTTTAATAATCCAGATAAAATTTTAGAAATTATGCAAAAGGAGAATAATATGAGAAATAAAAGCGGAATTATGAATAAATTACAAGATATGGTAAATAATTTTAGCAATAAAAATAATGATGAAGTTATTGCTAAAGCAAAACAAGAAGAAAAAGAACGTATTACAGCATTAAATAAACTTAGAGTTGCCAACAATGAAACTATTAATAGCTTAATTGATGAAGCTATTGCTGATGAAACAGCTACAGCAGATAAAGTAAAACCATATCTTGATAAAATAGCTGAAAATATCGGAGCAAAAGATTATGTACAAAACATTATTTCTGATGTAAATAACAGTGGTGTAAATAATGTTTTAGGTAGTGGAGAAAATAATATAAGTGAAGAAGATAAAACACTTAGTATTTTATCTCAGGCTTCTAAAAATTATTTAAAAAATAAATTTGGAGGTAAATAGAAATGGCAATGGTAGAAAGTACAGTAGGTGTTGTTTACGATGAATTAATTGGTTCTAGTAAAATTCCACTCATTACTAAAAATGTGGAATTTGCTCAGGCAAGTGATGAAAAGATATTAAAACGAGGAACGCTTTTAGCAGTAAATGAAAGTGGAGAATATGTAGAAGCAGATAGTACATCAGAAACAGCGTCTATAAAAGTAGCAGTAGCTATTTTAAAAAATGATGTGGTTTTAAGTACCACTGATAAAGTAGTTGGAACTATTTATACTAGTGGAATGTTTAATCGAGAAGCAACTATTTTAGCTCAAGAAAGTGATAATATCGATAATCATGAAGAAGAATTAAGAGATGTAGGTATTTATATTACATCTATTAAAGGTCAAGATAATGCTGAAGCTTTAGCTGTTATAGATATGGCTAAAACCGATAAATCTATTGTAGGGTAGGTAAAATATATGGGATATAGTAAACATACGTGGAAAAAAGGCGATATTATAACTGCTAAAAAATTAAACGAGATGGAAGATGCTTTAGAAACAAATGCTAATAATATAGATAGAAAAGTAGGAAAACCTTCTGGCGGAAATGGAAACGATGGTCAATTATTAAAATCTAAAGGTGATGGAAGTACAGAATGGACAGACCCACCAGCAACAGTTGTTATTGATAATACTTTAACGCATCAAGGACAGGCAGCAGATGCCAAAAAAGTTGCAGATGAATTAGCTAAAAAAGTTGCAAAACCAGCAGATAATGGAACAGATGGGCAAGTACTTATTACTAAAGGAAATGGCACTACAGAATGGAAAAATTTAGTAACGGCAACTAGTAAATTAACCAAAATAGATGATGCTACTAGTGAAACGGACGCAAAAGATAAATTTAATAGTTTATTGGCAGATTTAAAGACAAAAGGACTTATGGAAAATAGTTAATTTATAGGAGAAAGATTTATGGATTTTACAAATACAAGAACACTTTTAGGCGTAGTAGAACAGAATTATCCACCAAGTACAACATTAGTAGATACATTTTTCCCAAATGAAAATGTTTTCATGACAAATGTTGTTGATATTGAATATAGAAAAGGTGTGCGAACTTTAGCACCATATATTATACCTGGAGCTAGTGGTGTTAATGTAGCACGTAATGGCTCTACAATTAAAACCTATACACCACCAATGACTGCTCCTAAAAGAGTAATTACTCCAGAGCATTTAAATATGCGTGGATTTGGTGAAACGGTATATAGTCCTAAATCTCCAGCACAAAGAGCAGCTGAATTAATGGCTAGAGATTTAATGGAACTTACAGAAATGAATATTCGTAGACAAGAATATATGGCATCTCAACTTTTGACTACAGGTCAGTGTGTTTGTGAAGGTTATGCCGATGACGGTAAGACTAAACTTACAGATACATTTATTTTAGATGGATTTACAAATAAAGTTACTAAATCTAGCAGTGATACATGGGATAATGCTACCGCTAAAATCTATGAAGATATTGAAGCTATGTCTGGAACTATAGCAGATAAAACAGGTACAGTGCCAACAGTAGCTTTTATGTCTAGAAATGTAAGTAAATATTTACTTAATAATACCCAAATAAAAGAATTTTTAAACGTATCTAATGCTGCTAATTTAAAATTAATGAGTTTAACACCTAGAGTTATGGGACCAAATATTACACGTTTTGGATACATTGACTCTTTAGATTTAGAAATTTATATCTATAACGGAAGTTATATGAGTGATGAGGGTGAGCTTACCAAGTTTATTCCAGATGATTTCTTTATTATGGGTAATCCAGGAAAAGGGAAAAGATTATATGGAGCAATTACACAACTTGAAGAAGATAAACAGTGGCATAGTTATGCTAGTAAATATGTTCCTAAAGTATTTACAGATGTTAATAGCGATGTTAAAGAATTGCGTGTGGCATCTAGATGCATTATGGTTCCAGAAAATGTAGATGATATCGGCGTAATTAAAGTTAAAAGTTGAGGTAATATTATGGCAGTTTTATATGTAAAGAAATATAACTTAGATTATAAAGGTAAACGCTATAAAGCGGGAGATTTTGTACAGATGGAAGATGTAGAGGCTAAGAAATTAGCCTCGTCTGCTCCAGATGAATTTGAAATCATAAATAAGGAAGATATTATGGATATAAATCCAGAAATAGTAGATGAAAATGAATTAAAAGAGCTCGCTAAAGAAGCATCTGAGGTGAATAGTGAAGAAATTATTGAAGATGATAGTACAGAATTACCTAGTGTAGATCCTACATCGGCAATTATAAAAGGCAAAAAATGAATGAATTTAAGGAAAATCTAAAAAATGATTTAGATATATTTATTAATTATGATGAATTTGCTGAAGAATATGAGCTACAAGGAAAAAAGATTTTTGCTGTATTAGATGATGATACTATGCAAAAAGCTTCTTTTGATAAAAGTAGTGATATATATGATGGTGTGTATAATGCTGTTTATACAAAAAAATATACGTTATATGTAAAAACAAAGGATTTAAAAGGAAAAATTGTAGAAGGAATGGATATTGAATTAGCTTCAGACACATATAATGTAAAAAATGTAGAGGAGGATATGGGTATAACCATATTATCTCTAGAAAGGTTTGACACATGTTAATAGTTGTTAATGAAATAGAAAATGAAATAGATACAGCTAGACGAAAATTAGCTGGTATGCCAAGAGAAACTAATTTAGCTATTACAAGAGCTGCTAACAGGGCAATACAGCAAGCTAAAACTGTTGGTAGTAAAAAGGTTAGAAGCACGTATAATATACAGAAATCTAATTTAGATTCTAGAATAAATATAATAAAAAGTAATGGGAGTTCTGCTATGGCAAGATTTATTGCTAAAGGTAGACCATTAAAAGATATAAATTTTAAAAATATACAAAGAAAAAAAGGTATATTTGTTCAAGTAAAAAAGGGGCAAGGTGGAGTAATTAATGGTGCTTTTTATGCAGCTGTAAATACTGGGGTAGGTATTTTTACTAGAAAAACTAGAAAAAGATTTCCAATAGAAATGAAATATGGTCCTTCTGTAGCACAAATGTTTGGAAATACGAATGTTGTAAAAGAAGTAACAGATATTGGTGCTAAGGCATTTGAAACTAGACTACATCATGAAGTAGAAAGGATATTAGAAAGATGACACCTTTAATATGTGCAATGGCAATGGTTGAGTATTTAAAAAATGTATTTAAAGAGCATATACAAGAAGAAGGTGCTAAATCTAAAGATATTCTAATAAAAGATGGTTTTTTGCCTAGAGTAACAACAGAAGAAGAAAAAAAGAAAACAGCACCAGCAATAATTGTTACACCTGTTTTAATAACAACACCAAAACCCACACTAGATGAAGACTCAACTGTTAAGTTAGAAATAAATGTGCTTACCTATTCTAAAGATAAAATGGAAGGACACAGGGAATTGTTTCATATATTAGAAAAAATTCGTATGGCCATATTTAAAAAGCAAATTTTGGCCAAAAAATTTAGTTTGTCTTCTGAACATGATGTAAAAGCAACAATTCCATATGACCAACCTTATCCGCAATGGTGGGCATTAATAGAAGTATATTATACGATTGGTAGAGTCTTAGAAGAAAATTTATTTAAGGATACAGGAGATTTTAAATGGAACTACAACCCCAAATTGAATATATAGAGAAAGAGACTACTAAAGTTAAAAAAACTAAAAGTAGTCTCTTTTATTTAGGACCAACAATAAAAAAATATGGATTATGTAAAAATACTATATTTACAAGTTTTCCTGAAAAAATAATTGATGATGAATTAGTAAGTAAAATCCCATTAATAAAATTATTGTTTGTAAAAATAGATAAATTAACCAAAGCTAGAAAAGATATTTTAGTAAAAGGAACTAGTATAAATAGAGCTTTTAATCAGGCAAAGGAGGCAATAATTAATGGCATTTAAACATGGAGCTTATTATAGCGAACAAGCTACAAGTATTATTTCACCTGTTGCTATAGATGCAGGTATGCCAGTTGTTTTTGGTACAGCACCCGTACATTTAGCAAATGAAATGAATGTTAATAAACCTATTTTGTGCAATAGCTATGAAGAAGCTGTAACAGCATTAGGATATAGTGAAGATTGGGAAAAGTATACATTATGCGAGGTAATGTATAGTCAATTTTCTCTTTTTGGTTATAGTCCAATTGTCTTTGTTAATGTATTGGATCCAACAAAGCATAAAGAGGCAAAAAGTGATGAAAGTATAGTTGTTACAGATGGGAAAGCTAGTATTAATGAACCTGTTATACTTTCCACTTTAAAAGTAAAAAAGGCAAGTGCAGGGGAAGCTTTAATTTTAGATACAGATTATACAGCAAGTTACGATGATAATGAAATCTTACAAATAGAGTTAATTAGTGAAGAAGCTAAAGAATTAGAAAACATTTACTGTGATTATGACAAAGTCGATGCTTCTTTAGTACAAAAAGAAGATATTATTGGCGGCGTTGATATTTCCACAGGAACATTAAAAGGTTTAGAGTTAATTGAAGAAATTTTTCCTAGAACATTAAAAGTACCAGGAATAATTATTGCTCCTGGTTGGAGTACTGATAGCGAAGTTGCAGCTGTAATGGCAGCTAAAACAACAAGTATAAATGAAATTTTTAATTGTATTTGTATAGTTGATATACCTACAGATACCGTAACTAAATATACTGATGTGCCAAGCTATAAAAATCAAAATAACTTGACCGATGAAAATGTGTTTGTTGGTTGGCCAAAATTTAAATTAGGTGAAAAACAATATTTTCCATCTACACAGGCTATTGGAACAATAAACCAAACAGATGCACAGTTAGGGAATGGAGTACCGTATTATTCTCCGTCTAATCAAAGTATACAGGCGGATTCTTGCTGTTTAGAAGATGGAACAGAAGTGTTTTTAACATTAAATCAAGCAAATTATCTTAATGAAAATGGTATTTTTACAGCATTAAATTTTATTGGTGGATGGAAATTATGGGGTAATTATACAGCAGCAGCACCAGATAATACAGACGTTAAAGATTGTTGGCTTAATCAAAGACGAATGTTTCAATATATTGGAAATACTGTGGTCCGTACTATGTGGCAAAAAGTAGATAATCCTACAAATACAGCACTTATTAAGACTGTATTAGATAGTATTAATATTTGGCTCAATGGTCTTACTGGAACAGCTTTACTGGGAGCTAGGGTAGAGTTTTTAGAAAGCGAAAATCCTACAACTGATTTGTTGGCTGGAAAAATTAAATTTCATATTTATATGGCTGCACCAGTACCAAATCAGGAAATGGATTTTGTTTTAGAATACGATACAAGTTATTTATCAACATTATTTTCCTAATTTTTAAACTGGTCAAATTCGACCAGTTTAAAAATAAGATTATTACACATGAGGTGATTAAATGATACAAACGCAATATGATAAAATGGCTGCTTTTATACTTCGTGAAAGTGGAGAAATTGAAGTTGGTGTAGCAGATATAACGCTTCCGAAAATTTCTTATATGTCAGATACTGTTAGTGGCGCAGGAATTGCTGGCGAAATTGAAACTCCTACAATGGGCCAATTAAGTAGTATGGAATTTGGAATAAATTGGCGTACTATAAATAAATCGTTAATTAAATTAGCAGCACCTAATTTTCATTCTTTAGAATTTCGTGGTGCTCAGCAAGTTTTAGATAAAGAACATGAGGAATTAACAATTGAAGATGTCCGTGTTGTAGTAAGAGGTTTACCAAAAGAAACGGATTTAGGTAAAGGTCAAACAGCTGCAAAGACAGACTCCTCTACTACACTTGAATGTACGTATTTAAAAGTAGATATTGCGGGTGATACGGTAGTTGAAATTGATAAATTAAATGGTATTTGCAATATAGATGGCACTGATTATTGGAGTGCAATTAGAAAAGCTTTAGGATTATAAGGAGAGTTTTTATGTTAACTATAAAATTAGAAAATACAATTAAAAATAAAAAAGGTGAAGAAGTAAAGGAAATTGTAATTGATTGCTCTAAAATTACAGGACGTATGATGGTTGATGCGGAAACTATGTTATTAACAAAAGGAATTCAAACGCAAGATTGCATAATGAACTTGCAGTATCAATTGATTTTGGCTTCTAAAATTTCTGGAATTGCAACAAGTGTACTATATGAAACATTAAATGCTAATCAACTTTATCAAATCGCAAGTGAAATTAAATTTTTTATGATGTTAGGGGAACAGGAGGCACAAGAGAAAAAAGAGAATATCGAGAGCATAATCGAATCAACGAAATAATGCAATGTTGTATTCTACTGGCGTTAAATACAAAAACGTCAGTAGAATTTTTTTTAAATGAACCAGTTATTAGATTAATAAAATGGATTGAACAAACAAATGAAGTATTAAAGAAAATACGAAAGGAGGCACAAAAGTGAAAAACTTTGCTATACAGTTTGCTATTGGTGCTCAGCTTAGTGGAGCGTTTGCAAAAACATTTGGTACAGCTAATGGTAAATTAACAGCTTTAGGGAAAACTATGTCTTCTTTAGAAAGAGAGCAATCTCAACTTAATACTGCATATAACAATAGTAAGAAATTTTTACAATCCTACCAAAATGAAGTAAATAAATTAAATATAAAGCAACAAGCTTTAATAAATCAGCAGCGAATGGTAGAAGCTGCATTTGATAGTGGTCATATTAGTCAAAAAAAATATGAACAATTAACAGGAAGATTAAGTTCAAAAATAAATCAGGTAACTGAGGCACAAAGAAAATTAACGACTGAATATAATAGAGCTAATGGTGTAGTAAATAGTTTTACAGCAAATCAAAGAAGATTATCCCAACAGTTAGATAATACTAGAAATAGCCAAGGAAGATTACAAAGTGCTGTTGAATTACAAAATAAACTAGCTCAAGCAAAGGAGACAGCTTTTGGTGTAGCTAGTGCTGTGGGGAGTATTGCTTTAGCAATGGCTGTACCAATTAAACAAGCAATGACATTTGAATCGAAAATGGCAGATGTTAAAAAGGTTGTAAACTTTGATACACCTGAACAATTTGCTAATATGCGAGACGATATTATAGCTCTTTCTACAGAACTTCCAATGACAGCAGAAGGGTTAGCTGATATTGTAGCAGCTGGTGGTCAATCTGGTATAGCTAGAGAGGATCTATTAGCATTTGCTGAAGATGCAGCTAAAATGGGAACAGCATTTGATATAACTTCAGATGAAGCTGGAGAAATGATGGCTAAGTGGCGTACAGCATTTCAGATGGGACAAGATGAAGTTGTTGAACTTGCCGATAAAATAAACTATTTGGGTAATAATACAGCTGCTTCAGCTCCAAAAATTTCTGATGTAGTTAGAAGAATAGGTCCACTTGGTTCTATTGGCGGTATTGCAAGCGGAGAAATAGCAGCTCTTGGTGCTTCTATGGTAGGAGCTGGTACAGAATCAGATGTTGCAGCTACTGGTATTAAAAACTTAATGCTAGGTATGGTTGTAGGTAATCAAGCTACAAAAACTCAAGCTGAAATGTTTGACAAATTGGGATTTAGTACCACTGAACTTGCAAAACGTATGCAGGTCGATGCTAAAGGAGCAATATTAGATGTTCTAGGAGCAATACAAAAATTACCTAAAGATGAACAGGCAACTACACTTATGGGAATATTTGGTAAAGAGAGTGCGGAAGCAATAGGGCCACTACTTTCTAACTTAGATAATTTAAAAAGAAATTTTGATTTAGTAGCAGATTCTAGTAATTATGCTGGTAGTATGCAAGCAGAATTTGAAGCTAGATGTGATACAACGGAAAATAGTCTGCAATTACTTAAAAATCAGGTAAATGCTGTTGCAGTAACTGTGGGAAATCAACTTTTACCATATATAAAGAATGCAATTGATACATTTAGACAAGGTGCTAGTGCAATAATGGCTTTTGCACAGGCTAATCCTAAATTGACATCAGGTTTAGTTGTGGGAGTAGGTGCATTTGTTGCTATTGCTTCTGTAATTACAATAGCATCATATGCATTATTAGCATTTATATACCCATTTACGCAACTTAGAAGTATGATGTTAGCTTTTAATGTAGCGACAAAACTTGCAGCTGCTGGACAATGGGCGTTAAATATTGCTATGTCAGCTAATCCAATTGGATTAGTTATAGCAGGAATAGCAGCTTTAATTGGAATAGGATATTTATTATATAAAAATTGGGATAGTATAAAAGTCATAGGATTACAGGTATGGACATCTTTATCTAATGGGGTTTACAGTGCAGCTATTTCAATAAAAAACTTCTTTGTAGGAATAATAAATTCAGGTTTAAGTTTTATATCAGGATTAGGAAATACTATTGGTAATGGAATTAATAGTGCCAAAATATATGTTATAAATGGATTGTCTGTGATTGTTGGATTTATATCATCTTTACCAAATAAAATAGCTTATAACATAGGATATATTATAGGTGTTATTATGCAGTTACCAACATCAATTCCAATTATGGCAAGCTATTTTATGGCTAATTTAACTACTTGGGGAAGTAATGCTTATACTACAGCTACAATGTGGATTATAAATACAGTAAATGGTGTATATCAAAACTTGCTTTTATTACCAGGATATTGCTTAAGTGTTGGTGCGTATGTGGTTACATCACTTGTTGCATGGTTATCTAACGCATATAGCACAGCTACAACATGGACTAATAACATAGTAAATACGGTATATCAAGTGTTATTGAATTTGCCTAGCTATTGTATGCAAGCAGGTATGCAATTTGTAGCTAATGTAGAATCATGGGCAAGTTCAGCTTATAATGCAGTAGCAAGTTGGATAAATCAAATACCAAATCTAGTAGCTACAGCACTAGCTAATGCAGCTAGTTCTGCTAGTAGTTGGTGGGAAGGTGTAAAAGCAAGTTTTACTATTGGAATGGAAGAAGGTTCAGCTAAGCCACAAATGGCTCTTGCTAGTGGTGGTATTTTCAATAAAGGTGCTTTTATTACTAGTTTTGCAGAAGATAGTCCAGAAGCTGCAATTCCCATTGATGGTTCAAGACGTGCTATTGCTTTATGGCAAAAAACGGGTGAGCTATTAGGAATAAATAATTTCAAAAATAATAAAACAAAAGGAAAATATAACAAACCAATAGTTCAATCAGTAAATAAAACGATTGTGTCATCAAATAAAGATGAGACTAGTGGAATAAAAGATTATATATTATCTGGATTACAAAAAATAGTTTCTTTTACTAATAATAGATACAATAATATTTTATTAGACAAAAAACAAAATAATGTAGTAATACCACCTGATATATTAAAATTTAATCGTTTAAATAAAGATAAAAATGAATCTAGTGAAATAAAAAATAATGTATTATCTAGATTGCAAGCAATATCTTTATTGACTAATATTGTACAAGCTAAAAAAACTAATGAACGAAATAATGCTTTATTAAATGATAAACCAAATAATATATTTATATCATTTGGTTTATCCAAAACTAATAATTCAAATAGTGATAATGAAGACGAAACTGGTAGTATAAAAAATAATAATTATTTACCTGAAATATTAAATTTAAATGGAAAAGAAAATATTACTAGTAAAAATAAGATAACTCCAATATTTATGCCAATTCCTAATTATAGTGAAAAAACTAATTTAGATATTCCAAAAATAAATTTATTTGATACAGTAAGAAAATTTTTAAATGAAAATTCTGTGAGCAATGTAACTAATAATAGTAGTATTGGTGATAATAGAGTAAATATAACCTATAGTCCTAATATAAATATAAAATCTGATGGTAAAAATGAAAATTTAGTAAACAATGTAAAGCAAGCATTAACTACAGATAAAGAAAATTTAATACAATTAATTCAAAAAGTATTAAAAGATATGGATAATGACAAAAATAGATTAGCGTTTAACTGAGGCGGTGAAATCTTGAAAACATATAAAACAAAATCTGGTGATATGTGGGATAGCATTGCAAAAGAACAAATGGGCAATGAAAAATATATGAGTTTATTAGTAACTGCCAATGAAAATTATTCTGGAACAATAATCTTTAGTGCAGGTGTTATTTTAAATATTCCAGATATAAAAGAAGAAATACCACAATATTTTCCACCTTGGAGGCAATGATGTCTGAAAATATTAATATGCTTTTTAATACAATAACAGCCAGAAGAGCTTGGATAAAATGCCTTTATAACAATAAAGATATATCTAGTTCTTTAGAGCCATATTTAAAAAGTTTTACTTATAACGATGTAATATCTGGTCAAGTAGATGATATTTCTTTAACGTTAGAAGATATTGAAAATTTATGGTCAAATGATTGGCTCCCAGAAAAGGGAGCTATACTTACAATATCAATTATGACACAAGCATGGTGGAAAGATAATCTATCTATAGAAGAATTACCTTTAGGGACATTTGAAATTGATGAGGTAGAATACAGTGGACCACCAACAGAAGTAAAGATTAAAGGTGTATCTGTTCCTGATAATACTGAACTTAGAGGAACGGAAAAGTCTAGGGCATGGGAAAAGGTAAATTTGTCTACTATTGCCAAAGATATTGCATCTAATGCTAGTATGGAGCTTTATTATGATACTGAAGAAATTTATTTAGAGCGAGCAGAGCAATCACAAGAGTCTGATTTAGAATTTTTACTTAAGCTATGTAATGATAATGGTTTAGCGTTGAAAATAAGTAATAATCAAATTGTCATTTTCGATGAAGTAGATTATGAAGCTAAAGAAGCTGTAGATGAATTAGAACTCAAAAATGACTTGATAAGGTCATATTCTATTAAAACTAAAACACGTGAAGTTTATAAGCAGTGTCATGTTAAATATAAAAATACAAAAGAAAATACGCTAATTGAATATACATTTCTACCTGAAGCAAATAAAGGTAAAAATGGTAAAACGTTAGAAATAAATGAGGAAGTTAAAACGACAGCTGAAGCAGAACGCTTGGCCAAGAAAAAATTAAGAGAAAAAAACAAAGAGGAACAAACTGTAAGCATGACAGTATATGGTTCCTTTTTTTGTTGTGCTGGTAACTGTTTTACGCTTAAAAACTTCGGAAAATTTGACGGAAAATATATTTTGACAAAGGCTACACATAATGTTGGTAGCGGGTATACTTGCAATTTGGAATTAAGAAAGGTATTAGAAGGATATTGATATGAAAGCCAATATGCAAAAATTAATTCGTGTAGGTATAGTATCTTCTGTAAATACGGGAAACGGAACAGTTAGAGTTATTTTTGAAGATGAGGATAATAAAGTATCTGATGAACTCGCTGTGCAACAAAGTTTATGTGGCCAAGATGGAAAAACATATAAAATGCCAATACCAGGCGAACAAGTAGTATGTACATTCTTAGCAAGTGGAAGCTCTAATGGTTTTGTTAGTGGTTCAATTCCATCAAAAGATGTGCCCCCGGCATTCAATGATATAAACATAATGGGAATAAAATTTGGCCCGATAACAATATCATTGAATAAAAGTTCAGGAGATATAGATATAAATACTACAGGAAATATAAAAATAAATGGTAATACTATAAAATTAAATTGTGATTAGGGAGGTATTAAAGTGCCAAAAGTGACAATTGTTGGTAATAGTGAAACTGGTGTATGTAATTTGGGGTTACCAGATTGCCCACACAGTCGAACAGGAACAAATACGAGTGGTAGCCCTACTGTTTTTGTTAATAATAAGCCTGTTCACAGACAAAGTGATACTGGATCTTGTAATTGCCCACATGGCGGAGTTTATACAAGTACAAATGGTAGTAGTAGTGTATTTGTAGAAAATAAGCCTATAACAAGAATAGGAGATACTACAAATTGTAATAATTGCGGACAAAGTGGGAGTCATAGTACTGGTAGTAATAATGTATTTGCAGGTGGTTAAAAATGTTTATAGGAACATTTGGAAATGTTGTATTTGAAACATCTAATGATTTAGTTCGTACATTTAAAGACATGACTAGAGATACAAATGTACGATTAGCAAGCCACGATATAATCGGGAAAAAGCCTGTTATAGAGTGGATTGGACCAGGAACGGATACTATAAAGTTTTCTATGCAATTTAATTCTATATTAGGAGTTGAGCCAAAAGACGAAGAAAAAAAGCTTCGTGATATGGCACAAACAGGAAAAGTAGCACATATTATAGTTGGTGGAGAGCCTATAAGTGATTATAAATTTATAATAGAGTCTATTAGTTCATCAGGTCGCATTTACGATAGAGATGGTAATTTAATTAAATCTATGGTAGATATAACAGTTAAAGAATATCCTGAAAATGTTACAGTTACACAAAAAGGAGGAACTAATGGAAATACAAATAACCAAAAATAATATTGATTTTGCACCTGATAGTGAACTGGAAGAAATACATCAAAATCTAAGAACTATATTAACTACAGCTAGAGGAAGTGTACCATTAGATAGAAATTTTGGCATAGATATGAGTGTAATAGATTTACCGATACCGTTATATAAAGCTAAATTAACAGCAGATATTTATGATACTATTTCTAAGTATGAGCCTAGAGTAAAAGTAGTTAGTGTAAAATATGAGCATGATGTTTTATCAGGACGCTCTAAGCCAATTGTGAAGGTGGCGATAAAATGACAGAAGATATTATATCTGAAATTGAAAAATTATTAGATTATAAATCTAGTCGTAGTGATGGTGATATAACATTTGTAGAAACAGATATGGCCAAAATACAAGAGCAATTAATAAATCTATATACAACAATAACGGATAGGACTTTAGCAGCAGCAGATCCTATCCGTTTATTTTTAAACTGTATAGCGTATGTAATTATAATGCAACGTAATAGTATAAATTATTCTGCAAAAATGAATTTATTAAGATATGCAGTTAATACTTTTCTAGATGAAATAGGATACAACATTGGAGTAGATAGATTACCGGCAACTAAAGCAGTAACTACTATAAAAATAACCTTGTCAAAGCAGGTAAATACAACAACAATTATTCCAAAAGGAATACGTGTAACACCTGGAGATGATGTATTTTTTGAATTAGTAGATAATGCCACCATAAATATAGGAGAAACAACTACAACAGCAAAGGCACAGTGTACAATCGCAGGTAGTATTGGAAATGGGTATATGCCAGGACAAATAAATAAAATTGTGGATAGATTACCTTTTACAGCAGATATGGTAAACACAACAACAACTGAAGGTGGAACTGATGTAGAAAGTGATGATGCTTATCGTGAACGAATCCATTTAGCTCCAGAAAAATTTTCCACTGCTGGTCCTATTGGTGCATATGAATATTGGGCAAAATCTGCATCTACTTTAATAAATGATGTATTGGTAAATAGTCCAAGTCCTGGAGTAGTAAATATCTATGTATTACTTAAAGATGGAGAACTTCCTGAAGAAGAGCTGATAAATCAAGTTGAAGCGGTTTGCAATGACGATAAAATCAGACCATTAACAGATGAAGTTAAAGTATTAGCTCCAGAAACTGTTAATTATCAGGTGAATTTAACATATTGGATTTCTAAAGATGACCAATATCAAGAGGTATCTTTAAAAGAAAAAATAGAGAAAGCTGTTCAAGATTGGATTTTATGGACTAAATCAAGGATTGGTAGAGATATAAATCCATCGGAATTAATTCGTAAAATGGTTGTTGCAGGTGCAAAGCGTGTAGATGTAGTTTCTCCAGTATATACAAAAGTTTTAAATGGCAAATATCAAATTAGTAGTCACAGTGTAGATAGCGTACAAGTAGCTATACTTGAAGGCAAGGCTAATGTAGCATATGGAGGCCTTGAAGATGACTGATTTAAAAGATTATATGGTTTCAGACATATTGCCATCCAGTATTGCTGAAGATGAAAACATAACAGCTATTTCTAAAACTATAGATGAGCAATTAAAGGATATAAATAAAAATATAAAATATGTAATTTTATTAGCTAGGATAGAAGAACAAGAAGATGCTGTATTAGATGAATTAGCCTGGCATTTTCATGTTGATTTTTATCGTGAAGATTTAAATCGAGCAGCTAAAATAAATTTAATAAGAACATCGATATCTGACCATAGATTAAAAGGCACTCCATATGCTGTGAAGAAGGTTTGCACAGATATATTTAAATCAGCTCAAGTTGTAGAAAATTGGGATTATGGTGGCGAACCATATCATTTTAAAGTCAACTTGATTGAAGAGCCGACTACAGATGAAAATAAAATAAATATGTTAATTGATATGATAAATGCTACTAAAAATACACGTAGCTGGTGCGATGAAGTAGGATTTATTACTAAAAAAGATAGCAATATTTATTTTGGCGGTTCTGCTGGCATATTCGATATTGTGGAGATAAATCCTATTGGATATACATTAAAAGATGTAGTTGGAACTACTTATTTTGGTGGAACAATATCAACATTCGATAAAGTGGAAATAAATGCAGTAGTAGATAAATCACTTCAAGACGCAAATATTTCACTTTATTTTAATGGAAAAATATCAACATTTGATAAAGTAGAAATAAATGATGGAGGTTACAATGGCTAATTTACAAGGATATGAATTAACTGTTACAGGTAGAGCTTTATTAGCTAAAGCAGGAACTGGTGCATGTACATTAAATTTTACAAAGGTAAAACTTGGTGCCGATGAAACAAGTTTAAATGATTTAATAAACAAAACAGACTTAGTAGGAACAAATATAAAGCAAATAGATATAGTTGGTTCTAAAGCAAATGAAGCTACATTTACAATAATTGTAACAGTAACTAATAGTGGTATGCAAAACAACTTCTTAATAAGACAAGTAGGGATTTTTGCAAAAGGTGTAGCAGCTACAAATCCAGGAACAGGAGTTACACCTGAAGATATTAGTGAAACTTTGTTTGCCGTAGCATATGATACACAGCCAGATATCATACCAGCAGAAAGTATTACACCATATACAAGACAATTCAATGCCAACATGACTGTAACGAATGTAGAACAATGCTATGTTACATTAACACCTGCTGGTGTGGTTACAGTTCAGGTTTTAAAGAATCATAATGATAATTCTGAAGCACACGGAAATTTAATTAAGCGTATATTTGGTTCAGCAAATGCAACAATGGATAGTGTTAAAACTAGTGTTCAGAATTGGTGCAAAGAAAGTATTGCTAGTATTTTTGGTATAGCTAGTGCTACTCAAACAAATGTAAAAAATAAAATACTAGAGTATGCTCAGGAGCAAATAGAAAGCTGGTTAGAAACATTAGGTATTCGATATAATATAGCTCAAAATGGTTATATTTGCCTCGGTAAATTATTTGGGGACGCAATTATACAGTGGGGAACAGTATCTCAATCTGTTAGTCAAGAAACGGAAATATCTTTTCCT
>OODM01000533.1_pt1 | contig 23410 bp, 17 predicted proteins | sample 1671471 | NCBI WGS metagenome assembly OODM01 (sample SAMN06348160, study PRJEB24527) | human gut metagenome | biome: human gut; feature: ankylosing spondylitis patient; material: feces | host: Homo sapiens | place: China | collected 2015-10 | reverse complement strand
AAAATGTTACTGAGAACGGAGTGAACAGTAACGCCAAAATCCCTCAGCCGGTATCTGTGAGATCCTATATCCACCAGATATATTCTCTTTCACAAATACCCCTGAGGGATTTATAATAACTTTATGCAGTTGCCTTATTCTCAAACTGGCTGTTATACAGGTCTGCATAGAAGCCTTTCTTAGCCAGAAGTTCTTCATGATTTCCCTGCTCGATAATGTCACCGTCTTTCATAACCAGAATCAGATCTGCATCCTTGATGGTAGAAAGTCTGTGTGCGATCACAAAGCTTGTTCTGCCCTTCATCAGATTGTCCATGGCTTTCTGGATACGCACTTCGGTTCTAGTATCTACAGATGAGGTTGCCTCATCCAGGATCAGAATCTTATTATTTGCAAGGATTGCCCTGGCAATAGTGAGAAGCTGTTTCTGTCCCTGGGAAATATTGCTGGTTTCTTCATCCAGAACCATATCATAGCCGCCCGGCTGCTGCATAATAAAGTTGTGCACATGGGCTGCCTTTGCTGCTGCGATCACCTCTTCATCTGTAGCATCCAGACGTCCGTAACGGATATTTTCCATAATGGTCCCTGAGAACAGCCATGTATCCTGAAGCACCATTCCAAACATCTCTCTCAGACTGCTTCTGTTAAAGTCTTTGATGTCATAACCGTCTACCTTAATACTTCCGCCATTGAGATCATAGAATCTCATAAGCAATTTCACCATAGTTGTCTTTCCTGCACCTGTTGGCCCTACAATGGCAATCTTCTGACCATCCTTCACATCTGCGGAGAAGTCATTGATAATGATCTTATCCGGATTGTAGCCGAATTTTACATGTTCAAACTGAACATCTCCTGTAAGTGTATCAATATCTACAGGGTTCTTCTCATTCTGGCTCTCTTCCGGCTCCTCCAGGAATTCAAATACGCGCTCGGAAGCTGCAGCAGAGGACTGTAACAGGTTAGTGACCTGTGCAATCTGCTGGATTGGCTGTGTAAAGTTACGGATGTACTGGAAGAAGGACTGGATATCACCGACCTCAATACTTTTTTTGATTACAAACACACCGCCCAGAAGAGCTACCATTACGTATCCAAGGTTACCTACAAACTGCATGATCGGCATCATCATTCCTGAGAAGAACTGAGATTTCCATGCAGATTCATAAAGCTTCTGATTGTCTTTTTCAAATTCCTCTACTACATCATTCTCTTTGTTGAAAACTCTGACCACATTATGACCACCGAAGTTTTCTTCGATCTGACCGTTTACTTTACCCAGATAGCTCTGCTGATCCTGGAAGTATTTCTGGGAATGCTTCATGACAGTCTGGATGATGAACATGGAAACCGGCAGGATCAGAAGTGCTGCCAGAGTCATCCACACATTAATGGAAAGCATCATAATAAATACACCAATCAGGGTTGTCACTGATGTGATCAGCTGTGTCAGACTCTGGTTCAGACTCATCTGCAAAGTGTCCACATCATTGGTGATACGGGAGAGGATCTCACCGTTTGTTCTGCTCTCATAATAATTCAGAGGCAGTCTGTTGATTTTCTTTGAAATATCTTTTCTCAGATTATAGGTGACATCATTGGAGATTCCTGACATTACAAATCCCTGTACAAAGGAAAAGCATGCACTTAACACATATAATCCAAGTGTCCATAACAGGATCATCCCGATCTTTCCAAAGTCGATTTCACCGGTTCCGTTTACCTTGGCAACCAGGCCGTTAAACAGCTCTGTTGTCGCCTTACCTAAAATCTTAGGCCCTACAATACTAAACACAGTTCCCGCTACTGCAAAGATAAACATCAGTATAAAGCGGAATTTATATCGTCCCATATAGCGGAAAAGCTTAGCCATGGAGCCTTTGAAGTCTTTCGCCTTTTCGCCGGACATCATACGTCCATGTCCTCCCATAGGACCTCTTCTTCTCTGTTCGCTCATGCCAGTTCCTCCTCTGATAACTGAGATCTTGCAATCTGCTGATATACCTCACAATTTGCCATCAGTTCCTTATGAGTTCCAATGCCTGCCATATGTCCGTCGTCCAGTACAATGATCTGGTCTGCACCAAGGATGGTACTGATCCTCTGGGCAACGATCACAGTAGTTGCATCTTTGGTATATTCCTTCAATGCCTTTCTTAACTGACTGTCAGTCTTAAAGTCAAGGGCAGAGAAGCTGTCATCAAAGATAAAGATCTCCGGATCCTTTGCAATGGCTCTGGCAATGGACAGACGCTGTTTCTGTCCACCTGAAACATTGGTACCTCCCTGTGATACAGGGGATTTATATTTCTCCGGTTTGGTATCAATAAATTCTGTAGCCTGTGCAACCTCTGCTGCTTCTTTCACCTGTGCATCAATGATCTCCGGCTTACCATAACGGATATTGGAATCAATAGTACCTGAGAAAAGTACACCCTTCTGCGGCACATATCCCAGTTTGTCACGAAGTTCCTTCTGAGTCATGTCGCGTACATCCACACCATCCACTTTAACAGAACCCTTTGTCACATCATAGTATCTTGGGATCAGGTTAATCAGGGTACTCTTACCACTTCCTGTACTTCCAATTACTGCGATCGTCTGTCCTTTCTTTGCCTTAAAGGAAATGTCTGTCAGTACATTCTCGCCTGCTTCCGGGTAAGCAAAGGATACATGATCAAATTCGATCTCACCTTTCACACTTTCTGACGGATGTACCGGAGTTTCCGGATCCTGAATGGAAACCTCTGTTTTCAGAACCTCATCAATACGAAGCGCTGCCACATTTGCCCTTGGAAGCATAATGGACATTGCAGTGATCATAAGGAATGACATAATAATCTGCATTGCATACTGGATGAATGCCATAACATTACCAACCTGCATGGTTCCGTTGTCTACGGCATGGGCACCACTGTAAATAATGAGTACAGATACTCCGTTCATGATCAGCATCATAAGGGGCATCATAAAAGTCATACATCTGTTGACAAACAGGTTTGTTTTTGTCAGATCCAGGTTTGCCTTCTCGAAGCGCTCTTCCTCATGTTTCTCACGGCTGAATGCACGGATAACAGGAATACCTGTAAGGATCTCACGGGATACCAGATTCAGTCTGTCGATCAGGGTCTGCAGGATAGTGAATTTGGGCATTGCCACCTGGAACAGCACAAAGATCACAACCAGGATCAGTGCAACTGCCACCCCAAGGATCCATGTCATAGAAGAATCTGTATTCAATACCTTGATCACGCCACCAATACCAAGGATTGGTGCGTACAGAACAATACGGAACATCATTGCCATAACCTGCTGTACCTGCTGCACATCATTGGTGCTTCGGGTGATCAGGGATGCTGTGGAGAATTTGTGATATTCTCTGCTGGAGAAACTCATAACCTTGCGGTAAATGCTGTTTCTCAGGTCATGACCAAGTCTGCCTGCCACTCTGGCTGAAATAAATGTAACACTGATGGCTGCCAGCATGATTACCAATGCCATAACAAGCATTCTGATACCTGACATCAGGATGTAACGCATCTGGATGGCATCCACATCTGTTCCCAGTGCTTCATATTCTGAAGCAACAAAAGAAACACCAGCCTGTGTCACAATAGACTCCGGCATATCTTTCAGCTTCTCATCCACCTGACCCATAATCTGCTGTACTGCTTCTTCCGGCATCTGCGCCAGTGCTGTCAGTGGATCTGTTCCCTCTGGAAGACCCATCTGTGCAACCATTGCCTGCCCCTGCTCACTGTCTTCGGAAAAGGCAGATACCATCATCATTGCCTTGGAGAAATCCTCATTTAAATTCTCTCTGGTTTCTTTGGAAATATCATCATTTAATACCCAGGTATCATCTTTCTGTGTATAATTCTGTGAAACTTCCTTTTTCTGATCCTCATCCATAAAAATCTGAAGATTCTGCAAGGTTGAATCCCGAAGCTTATCCGGCACACTGTCTTCAATACCTTTCTGCTGGATACCTACATTAATGATCTTGGAGGTATAATCCGGCAGGGAAAGATCACAGTACGCCTGCAGAAACAGAAGCGCTATGATCAGGACAATGTATCCCGCTGATTTCTTCAGATATTTCATCAGTTTAATCATTGCTTGATTCCCTCTTTTCCTATTTTTAATGTATGTCTGTGTCAAACTCATAGGTCAGTTCTTTCACAGACAATATTTTTATCTGAACATGCTGATACAGTTTTCTCAATCTGCTCCATCATGTATTTTTCAGCTTCTACCTGTTGACAGGTATCTCCGAAATATTATCCAGAATCTGCCCAAAAAACCTTCGTAAAAGACATAGCTCCGCTTCGCTGAAGTTGCTGAACATCACTTTCTCCACAGCTTTACTTTCCTGTTGGAGCTCCTCCACGATTTTTTTCCGTTTTCTGTCAGATATACACGCATGATGCGCTGGTCTTTATCATCACGTCTCCTGCAGACAATGTCTGCTTTCTCCAGACGCTGGATACTTACATTTACAGTGGGCGGTGTTACACCCATACATTCTGCGATTTCCTTCTGGCTGCAGCCGTTATTTCTGTATACGATCATAATGATCGGCATCTGTCCCTGCTGGATACCAATTTCCCGTATACGCTGCATACATCTCATACCATATTGGCGGTTGATCTCCATAAAAAGCGCAGGCATGCTCTTCTCTTCTCGTTTCTCTTTCTCATTCTTCTCCTCTTCCGGGCACCACATAACTTCACTCCCTTCCGGCCTCTGTCCTCTTTCAGGTCTGACATTGTTCTTTGATTAGCCTGACTAATCATATATAATATACTTTTAGACAAAAAATGCAAGTGTTTTTTGTGCAGTTTATAATTATTTTAGATTTAACTTTGATATTTCTAATTTGTAAACTTCAATTTTATTTTGTCCGGCTAATATTTTATATTTCTTTCTATCTCTGCATGACTTCTTTATAAAATTCTATAAACACATTAATTGCCGGAGACCGCCATTTATTTTTATGAAGCAGCAGCTGTGTCCATACAGTTACCGGGCAGCCGGCAACATCCAGTCTTTTAATCTGTCCGTCTTTCACATATTTCTCCGAAATGAAATCCGGAAGGAAGGAAAGCAGGCTGCTGTTTTTTACCAGTTCACATATCTGGAGCGGATTTCCGATTTCAAGAACCGGACGGATTTCCAGTGATTGGGATGCAAGGATTTCATTCAGTATTTTTCTGTAACTCATGGCTTGTTCTGTTAACACAAACTCATTCTGAGAGATTTCACTTAATTTCCATGAGCAGTCTGTAACAGAATTGTCAGCCGCTGCAATAAAATGAACCTGTTCTTCCTGTTCCGCGCAAATAATAAAATCCGAATCATAAATATGCCTGTCCAGAGTAAAAACCAGATCTGTTTCGTTCTTCCGCAATTTATCAAACATCTGCTCTGTACCGTTTTCTGTTATCTCCACTTTTATTTCCGGATACTGATGATGAAAACGCAGAAAATCATTTTTAAAATATCTGCTGCAGACAGAACTGGACATAGACAACCGGATCTCGCCTTCAATGCTTTCAGCCGAATTCAGCGAATCAAGCATTTTCGCCTGTGACTTCAGAATGTTTCGAGCCTGCTGCAAAACTAAAACTCCCTTTTCTGTAAGATTGATTTTATGATAATAACGGTCAAACAGCCTGACACCAAGTTCCTTTTCCAGTTGTTTAATCTGTGAAGAAACTGTAGACTGTGTATATCCCAGTTCTTTTGCAGCAGCCGAAAATCCGGAATATTCACATACTGCAATAAAAGTTTTTAACACATTTGTATCCATTTCTCGTTCCTTTCCCATATTTTTTTCAATGTTTCCCATCGAAACACAGAAGCGTTATTTTCCTTATATAAACGATATTTTCAATAATATACAACAAAACAATCAATTTTACAAATATTGTTTTTTATCTTATAATATCCCTTATATGAACTTCTGAAGGGAGCGTTATCTTATGAAACGTGAACAGCTTGGAAGCCGGCTTGGCTTCATTATGCTTTCCGCCGGCTGTGCCATTGGCTGCGGAAATGTGTGGAAATTCCCGTGGATGTGCGGGCAAAATGGCGGCGGCAGCTTTATGCTGATCTATCTTCTGTGTCTGGTCATCCTGGGAATCCCGGCTCTTGTGTTGGAATTTTCCATCGGAAGAGCGGCTCAGACAAGTCCCCTTTTCATGTACCGTAAGCTGGAAAAGCCAGGACAGAAATGGGGGATTTTCGGCTGGTTCTGTCTGCTTGGCAACATTGCCCTGATGGCATTTTACACTGTTGTCTGCGGCTGGATCATTTATTATTTTGTACAGTTTCTCAGAGGTAAAAATGGTTCACTGGGATTTTCAGCCATGATCTCCTCTCCCTCTGTGAATGTATTCTTCTTACTGGTCACTGTAGTCATTGCATTTTTCATCCTTTCCTTCAATCTTCAGGGAGGACTGGAGCGTGTGACAAAATATATGATGTCTGCACTGCTGGTGCTGATGCTTGCTCTCGCTGTGCACAGTTTTTTTCTGAAAGGCGCTGGTGAGGGAATGACCTTTTATCTGAAACCGGATTTCTCAAAGATTGATGGTTCGGTGATCGTAGGAGCAATGAACCAGGCATTCTTTACTTTGTCTACAGGTATGGGTGGCATGGCTATCTTTGGCAGCTATATTGGTAAAGAACATTCTCTGATGGGGGAAGCTATCCATGTGATCACACTGGACACACTGGTTGCTTTTCTGGCAGGAGTTATTATTTTCCCTGCATGCTTCACCTTTGATCTGGAAGTAAATGCAGGTCCAAGCCTTCTGTTTGATACAATGGCAGCAGTTTTTAACAACATGTCCGGAGGTCGCATCTGGGGTTCCTTATTCTTCCTGTTCATGGTATTTGCAGCTATGTCAACTGTCCTGGGTGTGTGCGAGAATATCCTGGCAATGATCCGTGAGCTTACCGGCTGGTCCCGTCCAAAAGGCAGCGTGGTCTGCGGCACAGGTGTCTTTCTTCTGGCACTTACCACAGCCCTTGGTTTCAGCGTATTCCACTTCCAACCATTTGCCGAAGGAACTACCTGGCTTGATTTCTGGGATTTCATTGTTTCCAACAATATTTTACCCCTTGGCTCTCTCATCCTTGCACTTTTCTGCTGTAATAAATTCGGATGGGGATGGGATAACTTTATCAGAGAGGCCAATACAGGTAAGGGCTTAAAGGTACAGAGCTGGATGAAACCGCTCTTCCGGTTTGTACTTCCGATTATGATTGCCTTTATCTATGTTTATGGAATGTTCACATTCAACTGGAAATAAAAAAGAAAAATAAGCTCCGTGGATCAAAACTTCTATCCACAGAGCTTATTTTTTATCCAACCATCATTTTTAATTTTAATGAACCTTCTGATCCAACATTCTTTGGATCAGCTCAATGGTATCCTTCAGTCCATAGTTGGCACTGTTGATACACAAATCATAGTTCTCCGGTTTTCCCCATTTCTCACCGGTATAAAATTCATAATATTTCTTATGCTGCTTATCCATCTGCTTCAGAAAACGTACTGCCTGCTTCAGATTCATATTACGGATATCCATAACATGCTGCACACGAACCTGGAAGGGAGCACTGATAAACAGACTGATATGAGGAATATGATTATTCTTAAGAATCGCATCTGCGCAACGTCCCATGATCACGCAGTCTTCACTCTTTGCCAGTTCACAGATCAGATCACTCATATTGAAAAATACTGCGTCCTGCTTCGGAAGTCCATGATAACGATTGAATTCCCTGAACCAGGTTTTCAGATCTGTGTGTTTTTTCTTTCTGTATTTATCAAATCCTTCAAAATTACCAGTATCACTGACTGCATTTTTGTCTGCCTGCAGACGCTTCATAACCTGATCAAAGATCTCTGCATCATAATAGTTGATCTGAAGCTGATCTGCCAGTTCAAATCCGATATCATTACCGCCACTTCCCTGTGTACGACTGATACAGATGATCAGATGGTCATTCTCTGAAATCTCGTTCTGGCGTCTTACGATCAGATTATTCAGACTGATACGCTCTTTATCTACAATATCTGTCTGTCCAAATGTATCCGGAAGACTTTCGATCTCTTTCAGAATACTGTCATACTCTATCATAAGGCGTCTTCTCTCGCTCTTATCTCTGATAGTACGGGCCATATTACTGATCAGCGCCAGCTCACTTCTGAGCAGATGTCCGTCCGGCTTGGTATACATCAGTGCTGCCAGATGACGGATAGTTGTTTCTTTCTGTCCTGTAAATGTACGTCCCAGAGAGGAACCCACACATTTATAAACTTCTTCATCCAGGTTATAAATGCGTATTGCAAGTTCTTTACATTTTTCCTGATTATCCTGCATAATGATCCTCCCTCCTTATAAAAAGAATACAAACATATCGATAATAAACACCGGAACCAGAAATGCAACAGACCACAGCATATATCCGAAGAATGACGGCATCTTCACACCATTCTCATCAGAGATTGCCTTTACCATAAAGTTCGGGGCATTTCCGATATAAGTGTTGGCACCCATGAATACTGCACCACAGGAAATGGCAGACAGAATCTTGGTAGGTACAGTTCCCAGTGTAGTTGTGATTCCATTAGTAAATGCCAGCGTTCCTGCTGTTGTAAGGAATACCAGATAAGTAGGTGTGTTATCCAGGAAACTGGAAAGCGCACCGGTTGCCCAGAACATCTCTGCCGGTTCAGTAACTCCCAGATTCGGTCCTACAGCTTTTAGAAGCATCAATGCGGGCTGCATGGTGATAAAAATACCGATGAATAAAACCGCAACCTCCTGGATCGCACCCCAGGTAAAATGGTTTCTGATACGAATCTGCTTATCTGTTGTCTTAAAGGAAAGAAAAGCAGCAAGCAATATGATTACAATTTCAATCAGTGCCGGGAATGTCAGGGTTACTTCTCCAAAAAGATGAATGCCTCTTACATTGCCTGCAGCATCCTGAAATGCGGACATTCCCGGAAGTACACCGCTTAAGATTACCGCGCCAACGATCATCACAAGGAAGATAATATTGTGCAGTCCATCCAGACGGAACTGAGTACCCGGTTTACGGATATCCGGTTTACGTCCATTTGCAATATCCTTTCTGTAGGAACGTTTATCAATCTGATAAAATACAAACAGCAAAATGACCATATTAAAGATCAACACAGGGAACAGATGCAGACTCCAGAAGAATGGAACGCCTCGCATAAATCCCATTAACAGCGGCGGATCTCCGATCGGGGTAAGACATCCACCCATATTGGAAACCATGAAGATAAAGAAGATCATAATATGTCCTTTTCTCTTTCTCCATGAATTCATTTTAATTACCGGACGTACCATCAGCATACTGGCACCCGTAGTGCCGATACAGCTTGCCAGAAGGGTTCCCAGTGCAAGCAGACCTACATTAACACGGGGGGAACCTGCGAAATCACCCTCCATGGTAATATTACCTGATACGCAGAACAGGCCGAATAACAGAATGATGAATGTAAGATAATCATTCACAATACAGTCCAGAACTGTCTCTGCAGTCTTTCCGGCTCCATAAACGAAAGCAAATGGAACGACCATCAGAATGATCCATAAGGCAACAACCAGTGGCTGATGAGACTCCCACCACTCCGCTTTTACCAGAGGCATCACTGCAATACATAACAAAAGCCCTGCAAAGGGAATGCAAAGCCATACAGGTACTGTAGATGGTGCTTTACTGCCCTCTGCCGCAAATACACTCAACGGACAAGCCAGAAGAACTGCAAAAAAAGCACCCAGTACGGTCACCAACTTTTTCAAAACTGCCACCTCCATATTTTATTTTTTCGCTCAATGCAGATATAGCAGTCAGAAAAATGGTTCGACTTGAAACAGGTGTTTCTTCCTATTATAAATGCATTCGATTTTTTACAGATGCAATTATATCATACAGCATGCAAAAATCAATTGTAGGGATATTGAATATTTATACTTTATTTCCTGTTTTTTTATGCATTTTTAACATATTATATGATAAATTTCGTTTATTTTTTAACAAGATAATCTGTTTTTCAGCTATTTTCCACTCCGTCTTATATATTTTTTAAAATTGTACTGATTTTGAAACACATAACCCAATAACAGCTCCACAGTTTATTACTTTTTCACAATTAGCACAGTAAACTTTCTTATATTTTTTGTGTTATAGGAACATTACGGAGTAATTTCCTATAACACGAAAAATGCTCCCCGACAGCAATTCCCGCTGTCAGAGAGCATTTCGCATATTTCTTATATGAACTGATTGGTTGCCTCATCATACTCATAATCGATGGAATGCATCTTCGCCACCAGTTCGTCTTTCTTCAATCCTCTGCATGTGCAGAGTGCTTCCAGGGAATCATAGTAATCCCTGAGCTGAGTATTCACATAACTCAGCAGAATCATTGGATCTTTGGGTATCATTTAGTTTCCGTCCTTTACCGTAACAATGAATTCCCCATTCTGAACATCCAGCACCAGAGTATCACCTGCGTGAACATCTCCGGACAAAATCTTTCGTGCCGCAAGAGTCTCCACATATTTCTGCAGATAACGCTTCAGCGGACGTGCACCATATACCGGGTCATAGCCATTCTCGATAACCTGATCCTTGGCTGCATCTGTCAGTTCCAGGGAAAGCTCCTGGTCTGCAAGACGTTTGTCAAGCTCGCCGACCATCAAATCTACTATCTTACCAATATTGGATTTTGTCAAGGGCTTGAACATAATTATTTCATCCAGACGGTTCAGAAATTCCGGACGGAAATGGCCTCTCAGGTCATCCATAACCTGACTCTGAGCCTCAGGTTTGATCTCACCATTCTCATCAATACCATCCAGCAGATACGGAGAACCGATGTTGGAAGTCATGATAAGAATTGTATTCTTAAAGTCAACTGTACGTCCCTGAGAATCTGTGATACGGCCATCATCCAGTACCTGCAACAGTACGTTAAACACATCCGGATGTGCTTTCTCAATCTCATCGAAAAGTACAACACTGTATGGTTTACGGCGGACTGCCTCAGTAAGCTGGCCGCCCTCCTCATATCCTACATATCCGGGAGGCGCTCCGATCAGTCTGGATACAGAATACTTCTCCATGTACTCACTCATATCAATTCTGACCATATTCTGCTCATCATCAAACAGATTCTCTGCTAAAGTCTTGGCAAGCTCTGTCTTACCTACACCTGTAGGACCAAGGAACAGGAAAGAACCGATAGGTTTGGTCGGATCCTTGATGCCGGCTTTGGAACGAAGGATCGCATCTGTAACCCTCTTCACACCTTCATCCTGGCCTACAACTCTCTTATGAAGCTGATCTTCCAGAGTAAGGAGTTTCGCTCTCTCGCCTTCTGTCAGTCTTGTTACAGGAATACCAGTCCATCTGGAAATGATCCTTGCGATCTCATCATCAGTAACTGCCTCATGTACCAGACTTCTGTCACTTTCTTTGACACTCTTTTCTTCGATTTCCAGCTGTTGCTGTAATTTCGGAAGTTCGCCGTACTGTAACTGTGCAGCCTTCTCCAGATCATAGTTCTGTTTTGCTTTCTGAATCTGCTTATTCACATCCTCAATCTGCTCACGAAGCTTCTGTAATTTCTCTACAGAATGCTTCTCATTATCCCACTGTGCTTTCTGGGTATTAAAGGTATCACGAAGCTCTGCCAGCTCCTTCTGAAGTGCTTCCAGACGTTCCTTACTCAGATTATCTGTCTCTTTCTTCAGTGCAGATTCCTCAATCTCCAGCTGCATGATCTTACGGCGCTGTTCATCCAGCTCTGAAGGCATGGAATCCAGCTCTGTCTTAATCAGGGCACAGGCCTCATCCACCAGGTCAATGGCCTTATCAGGAAGAAAACGGTCTGTGATATATCTATGTGAAAGTGTAGCTGCTGCAACCAGCGCACTGTCTGTGATCTTAACACCATGGAAGACCTCATATCTCTCCTTCAGACCACGAAGGATGGAAATGGTATCCTCCACTGTAGGTTCATCTACCATAACAGGCTGGAAACGACGTTCCAGAGCGGCATCTTTCTCAATATACTGACGATACTCATCCAGAGTTGTGGCACCGATACAGTGAAGCTCACCTCTGGCAAGCATAGGTTTCAGCATATTGCTGGCATCCATGGCTCCGTCAGTCTTACCTGCACCAACGATCAGATGTAACTCATCAATGAAAAGAATGATGTTTCCTTCACTCTTCTTTACTTCTTCAAGGACTGCTTTCAGACGTTCCTCAAACTCACCTCTGTATTTGGCACCTGCTACCAGAGCACCCATATCCAGGGCAAAAATCTTCTTATCCTTCAAGCCTTCCGGCACATCCTCTGCCACGATTCGCTGAGCAAGACCCTCGATTGCTGCAGTCTTACCTACACCAGGCTCACCGATAAGCACAGGATTGTTCTTGGTCTTACGGGAAAGGATTCTGATAATATTACGGATTTCCTCATCACGTCCAATCACAGGATCCAGCTTCTGGTTACGTGCCTTTTCGACTAAATCCTCACCATATTTATTCAAAGTATCATAAGTAGCTTCCGGATTGTCACTGACTACACGCTGATTGCCTCGTACTGTAGAAAGTGCCTGCAGGAAACGTTCCTTAGTAATACCAAATTCCTGAAACAGCTTCTTCATGCTTGGACTTGGATATCTTAATAAAGCAAGGAAGAGATGCTCTACAGAGACATATTCATCTCCCATTGCCTTGGCTTCATCCTCTGCACTGACCAGAGCCTTGTTCAGATACTGTCCGAAACGAAGCTCACCGCCGGATACCTTAACCTTAGCATCCAGTGCCTGATTCAGAGAATTTCTGAAATAATCTTTATCTATCTCCATCTTCTCGATCAGTTTAAGGATCAGGCTGTCTTCCTGTTCCAGCAGAGCATATAAAAGATGCTCCTCTTCAATCTCCTGGTTGCCAAACTGATAAGCAACCTTCTCCAGATCCTGGACAGCCTGTACGGATTTCTGTGTAAATTTACTGATATTCATAGGCTAACCCTCCTCTTATATGAGAAATATCTCTCCCAAAGGAGAAATATGTTGTTTTCTTTGTTCTGCATGTAATATAACACATGTTGTTAGCACTGTCAAGCGTTGAGTGCTAATTATTTTGTGAAGAATTTGTTAACGCTACGAGCCATCGCTGATAGTACAATAGAATTATCAAATAGAAAGCAGGAAATCTGATATGACGATTGGTGATAAAATAAAAAAAATCCGGACATTCCGGAATATGACACAGGCAGAACTCGGTGCAGCTCTCGGCTGGGGCGATAAAGGTGCAAATCGCCTTGCTCAATACGAAACCAACTACCGGGTTCCCCGTAAAGATCTGGTTACTGAAATGGCTAAAATTCTCGATGTGAACCCAATTGCTCTGTATGAACCAACTATAATGAATGCCGAAGAATTAATGGAAACACTTTTTTGGATTGATGAATTTAATCCCGGTATGATCAAACTATTTCAATTAGAGACTTATCCCGGTGAAAAATGCAATTCCAGTGAAGATACCGCCGTCCGCTATCATGACTCTGACGACTGGCCAGTCCATCCACCTGTTGGCATGTGGTTTAATTATGGGGTTCTCAATGATTTTTTGAAAGAATGGACTCTTAGAAAAGAAGAACTGAAATCTGGCGTGATTACCAGAGATGAATATTTTGAGTGGAAAATCAACTGGCCACAAACTTGTGATGATTGTGGAAAACGTGAACCTTCAAAGCAATGGCGATGCTCAAACGAATAGAATTTAGCGAAACTTAGCAAAACTTAAATTTATTATATTTTTTCTCTTTAACTAATAGAAAAGGCACTGAAAATCCAATATTTCTACGGTTTTCAGTGCCTTTTTTGCATTGTCCATTCAGAAAAATTAATTGTCTAAATAGAAATATATAAACAACCCTATAGGTTCTCTCTTGCCAGACATATTTCTTTCAGCGCTTCCCCAATATCTCCATCTACCCCGATCGACTTTCCGGCAATTGCTGAAGGAATATAGACTTCTCCTTTATTGAAGGTGATATAAACTGCTTCAGGTTCAGAAGCAGCAAGGCTCATGAAAGGCTCTTTGATCATACGGTTTCGCCATCCCACGCCCAATTCCAGGATCGCTAGTCTTTTACCATGATATTTCTTAATAAAGTTCTGATAGTCTTGCATTTTCTTTTGGAACTGTTCGGTCTGAAAGAATGCATTGCTGTTTGCCATATTGACCGTAACTGGCCCTCCACAGCAGGAACAGCAGGGGACCAGTTCTGAGGGGATCTGTCCGTTTTTTTCAGCTTTCGCCATTTTGAGAATTTCATTCTGGTTTTCGTAAGGATCTGTTCCGCATCCATTCTGGCACCGGGACTGGGTGAGACGGCCTTCCATCTCAAAGACTTTATCCCTGTCAAATCCTACAGGCACGAAATGGTCCTCGCCATTGGAGGTCACAATAAAATAATCTTTGGAACCAACCAGACGATACAGATCCTCCATTACAGGACCGGGCTGTTCCAGATAACATTTCCGGCTGATCAGTCTGCTGAAAAATGCCCATTTAGATTCTTCTGTAGGATACTGAAAGAATAATCCCTGCAGTATGTTTCTGATCCCGTATCTGCTGCGGAAATCTCCGAAATCTTTCTGAAACCAGTGATCATCTGCAAAAATATTGTATCCTTCTGAAATAGATAATCCGTTACTGGCGCCGATGAGAAGAGCGTCTGCTTCCTGGATAGCTTTATAAATATTTCTGAAGTTTCCTTCCATAATGTTATTTCTCCTTTTCCAACTGTATCCGAAGTTCTTTTAATATATCTGCCAGATTGCCTTGCAGGTAAAGACTTCTCCCTTTTTTAAATGTTCCGGAGCAGAAGAGGCTTCCTAGTTCAGACAGACGTAAAACACCTGGCTGTTACGGGCCGTCATGTCCCAGAAAGGCAGTCTGATCACCCCCGGTGTCATCTCTCTAATCTTTTCCGGCAAGTACAGCCTTAAGAGCCAGATATAGCTGACCTGTAGGCAGATGCCACATACTGTAAATATATTTTGTATAGTAGGCCCATTGCTGTTCCAGGGATGTCTTTGTGACTATGCTTCTCCATGCTCCTTGTTTTCCTCTTTCTTTACCCTCACTGCCTCCTGCAGCACCAGGGCAATGTCTTCTTTGATAGCCAGCCCCTTCTGTTCTATTTCTCTGGGAAGAATGGCGTCCTTTGGATTAATGGTAATGTAAAACGCCTTAGGCAGGGAGTATGTGAGATTCCAGAAAGGTTCCTGGATAAACATAGGGGTCATTCGTCCTACGCCCAACTCCAGAAAAAGGATCTTCTTCTCTTTATTCTTTTCCAGAAATTCGTTGATCTTCCGGTATTCGTCTTTATACTTGGCACCTTCCAGAAATGTATATCCCCGTACCCAGGGCTCCATCTGGGCTCCGCATTTTGGACAGCGGGGGATCATTTTGGCGGGGATACACAGATTCTCGTCAATAGCTGCATTCATGGCATAGACCATATCCTTGTTGTAATAAATCTGGTCATGACATCGGCGACTGCACTGATAATAGCGGGAATCACCCTGGATGGCGCTTAATTTTTCTTCGGACACCACACGGGTAAACTGGAAGTCCTGATTGGTGGTCATAATATGATAGTTTTTACCCTCAAGGAGTTCCATGAGATCGTAGTAAGGCTGTCCTGTAGGACACTCATATTCCATATAGCCCATACGTACAAGAAATGCCCAATGAGCTTCCGGGGAAGGATAATGATAGTAAAATCCGTTAAAGGCTCCGGTAAATCCATATTTTTTATGGAAATCCCCCAGATATTTCTGAAATATCGCATCATTCTGATAGAAAAAATTATAGCCACAGGAAGCGGACATGCCGGCTGCTGCTCCTACCAGAATGGCTTCAGCAGAATTAAGTTTATCTAATAAGGTCCGGGCATTTTTTTGATATGCATTTTCAAAAACAATATTTTTCATTGGCTGCATGGTTGACTTTCCTTTCTTTTATTGTTATTATTAAAATTACATCAAAATTGTACCATGTTAAAATATAAATTACAAGAAGAAAAAGAGCATCTGACCAGTGCCCAGATTGCAAAAAGTGTAAAAACAAATCCTGCCTATATCCGGCAGCTGATGGCCGTGCTGAAAAATGCAAGCCTTATCTCCAATACCCAAGGCCAGGCAAACGCCTGTCTTACCAAACCTGCAGATGAAATTACTATGCTGGATATATACCGGGCAGTGGAGGGAGAAAAGCCTTTGCTTCATCTTGATATTGATACCAACCCAGAGTGTGGAGTATACTGATAATAATAAAGAGACTGTAACATTCATGGAAAACTATGAGTTGTTTCAGTCTCTTGAGGCACCTCTTTTACATCTCAACTTATTCAATCATTTTTTGCGCCGCCCTGTATTTTCCGATCCCCGTACTTCTTCATGATAGAAATAGTCCACGATTACAGGATGGCCTGGCTCTGCGCGGCCATAAGGCAGTTCGTTGTCTACAAAAGGACAGTCGTATTTTTGGGACATCTGTGCTGCCTGGTTTTCCAATGCCCGAAAATAGCTTCGATCTCCCTTGCGATAGATTTCATCATACAGGGTAACAAGGTGGGGATAACATTTCTGAATATAATCCAGGATCTCCTGTTTGAAACCACCGCGGAGATTTAGATTTTCTAACCATACCAGGTCACACTGATCTTTCACACGTTCAAAAATCTTTTCAAAATCTGTGATGCCCGGAAATACTGGGGAAATGAAACAAACCGTGCGTATTCCGGCTTCGTATACCTGCTTCATTGCCTCAAGTCTGCGGCTGATGCTGACAGCTTGATCCATGTCTGCCTGAAATTTTTCATCTAATGTGTTGATCGACCATGAGACAGTGACTTTTCCCATTTCTTTTAGCAAGTCAATATCCCGGAGTACAAGATCCGATTTCGTACAGATAAGGATTTCTGCACCGCTATTTTTTAACTGTTCTAAAATCCTGCGGGTATTTCTTATCTCCTTTTCCTGGGGCAGATACCCATCTGTCACGGAACCAATCACTACCCGTTGGCCTTTATATTTTCTCGGGTTTTTAATTGCCGGCCAGTGTTTTATATCCAGAAATGTTCCCCACGATTCGGTATGCCCGGTGAACCGTTTCATAAAAGAGGCATAGCAGTATTTGCAGCCGTGGGTACATCCTACATAAGGATTGACAGAATATCCCCCTACCGGAAGACTGGATTTAGTCATGATATTTTTTGTTTCTATATCCCGGATCAGAATATTCTTTTCCATTATTTTTTCCATGCGTTCTGTTCCTCCAAAACCCGGATAAATGCCGAGGGCAGATCCTGGATCATTTGATTATCTCCCATAACGGGAAGTAGATCCTCTTTCATAAACACCGGTTTTGAATCATCTACAATCAGAATTTTTTGTCTTTTATTCATATTTTTTTACCTTTATCCTTGTTGATTTTATGATGTTCCAAATCATATCCGATTGACTACCAGTTTCTAACATCTTGCTATTTTCTTCTATTCAGCCTTCCCCTCTGGGAAAATAATTTTAAACACAAAGAAAAAAATCACCATGGAAACTCCACCTGTAATAATTGTCACAAGCATGTTATAGACTGCCGGTGCCACATATGCAGATGCAACTGGCATCCACAGATTATTAAATCCATTACAGATCAGTGAAATTACCACCCATGCAACAAAATACCAGATTGCCTGATACACAGGATTTCCATGGCTTTTAAAAGTAATATTTCTCTGAAGTGGAAAATTGATACACTGTGCAAGAAATGACCCCAATTCATAACTGATAAAATAGCCAAGTCCACCACCGATCAGTATATTCCCCGTTGCATCACGCAATACATTATACCCCAGCAAACTCCATGTAAATTTTACTCCAAACAGATTCATAGAAACCTTTGGCCACATAAATTCTGTACCAGCCAGACCAATTCCCAAAATCCCTGGTAAAAATGTAAATACAAGATACTGGAATACTGTCACGCCCATACTGAATATAACAAAATAGAATATCTGATAAAGCCATTTTGCAATAGCAGAATGTTTCTCTTCAAAACATTTCCATATATTTTTTATACGATTCATCTGCACTTCCCTCCGGCTTCTTTTAATAATTTTTCATATTTCTTATTATTTCTTCTGTTTCTGAAATATCCGCCAACTACTTTTTTTACTCCAAGCATAAAGTGACCATTCACAGTATCGACAATTCCATATACCATTTCCATACTGACTGCCCCGCCGGTCATCTTGGCAATCCCCCGGAACGGCATATTGTAAATAAAAAGAATATTCAGATCTGGCTTTCCCTGTGCCTCACTCTTCTTTTTCATTTTTGTGAGATATCTATATATCAGTCTTGCAAGTCGGCTTTTTGCATAATACATCTGACAGATTGCATCATTGATTTCCAGGTTTCCACTCCATCTCCCGTTCGGTATCTCATGGCCAAGAAGTTCACGAAATTCCTCATCTGATATTTTCTGCACAATTCCTGTATAATAATAAGGCATTTTTGCCGGATTATACGGATACCCTTTACTATTTCCTGTTCTCTCAGTCGTACCTGTTAAACGAATATCTGCAACACTGGCTCCTACCATAATCTGATAAGTTCCTGTTTCTATTTCCCACTGTCCCGTTTTTATATTCCAATAACGGAATGTCTTATCATCAAAGGGAATTCTGAGCTGTCTGCTTTCTCCTGCCTTTAAATAAACTTTTGCAAAACCTTTCAGTTCTTTTTCCGGTCGGAATACGATTGCATTAGGAAGTCCTACATACATCTGAACAACCTCAGCTCCATCTCTGTCACCTGTATTGGTAACCGAAACTTTGATTCCATCCTCTTCTATGATAAGATCAGAATATGTAAATTCCGTATAGGAAAGCCCAAAGCCAAATGGATATTGCACCCGGACTTTTGAAGTATCATAATAGCGATATCCCACATAAACACTCTCGCGGTATTCCGATGTTTTCTCATTACTTGGATAATATCGGAATGCCGGTGTCTGTTCATAAGATATGGGATATGTTTCTGCCAGTCTTCCTGATGGATTCACTTTTCCGGTCAGAATATCCAATGTTGCAGAAGCGCCTGCCTGCCCATTCAGATAGCCATGCAAAATCGCTTTGCAGCAGGTGTGCCATGGCATTTCTATCGCAGATCCTGCACTCAGTATTCCAATAATATTTTCATTCACTTTACTGATATCCTGCAGAAGATCGATCTGATTTTGTGGAATACGCATATGGGTTCTGTCCAGTCCTTCTGATTCGCTGATCTCATCAAGACCAAAGCAGAAAATTACAATATCTGCGTTCATTGCCAAATTTAATGCAAACTTTCTATCATTCTCATCTACATCTCCATTTCTCTGATAGCCTCTTGTCATCCCCAGAATATTCAGATCATATTGTTGCAAAATCGATGACATATCTTCTACTTTTGTTGGATTGACCATAGAAGATCCTGCCCCCTGATATCTGGGTGAAAAAGCAAAATCTCCAATAACAGCGATGGATTTTTTGGTATCCAGCGGAAGAATCTGTTTTTCATTTTTCAGAAGAATCATGCTTTCTGCTGCTGCTTTCCTTGCCAATTGATGATGTGCGTTTCTGTCAAAGTTTTTATCTGAAAGCTTCTTCCCTGATGTCAGTTCCATCACTGCATCCACCAGTTCTCCAACTCTTTCATCCAAATCTGCTTCCTTCAGCTTTCCATTTTGGACAGCAGCAATCACTTCTCTTGCAGAATCGTACCCACAGGACGGCATCTCCAGATTTGAGCCGGCAGCAACACCTTTCACATGGTCATTGCTTCCGCCCCAGTCTGTTACTACAATTCCATCAAATCCCCATTCTTTGCGCAAGATATCTGTCAAAAGATGTTTGTCCTCATTAGCATAAATCCCATTAATCTGGTTGTAACTGCTCATGATTGCTTTTGCGTGTCCTTCTTTAACAGCTATCTCAAAACCGGTCAGATAAATTTCTCTTAATGTCCGTTCGTCAACAACTGCGTCCATTGCCATTCTCCGAAGTTCCTGACTGTTAACCGCCAGATGCTTCGGGCAGGCATAAACGCCTTTACTCTGTATTCCACGAATATATGACGCTGCCATCTTCCCGGAAAGATATGGATCTTCTGAAAAATATTCAAAATTTCTTCCACATAATGGGCTTCTTTTAATATTTAATCCCGGACCAAGCAGGATATTTACATCCATACTTGCTGCTTCCTCTCCAAGAGCCTGTCCAATCTCTTCCCCCAGATCCTGATTCCAGCTGTTTGCTATCGTCGCTGCTGTGGGAAAACAAGTTGCATTCAAGGATGCATTCAGTCCCAGATGGTCTCCTGCTCCTGCCTGTTTTCTGATTCCATGCGGTCCATCTGAAAGAAAGATGGACGGGATGGAAAGCCTGTCAATTTCTCTGGTCTGCCAGACAGTTTTTCCACTGAGGATCGCTGCCTTTTCTTCTATTGTCATCTTTTCAACCAATTTTTGCTGTTTCATAACTGTTTTCCATCCCACTTTCTTCCTTATTCAGCATTCTTTCTTTTCTTATATCCTCTGATTACCAGTACTTCCATTCCTGCCATGAAAAGTGCTATTACAATGTCGATACCAATTCCTGCTTTTTTCCAGTTTTCCATACCTGTTTCTTCGTGTTCTCCATCATAAGCCCAGCTGCTTACAACTGTATACATGACATTTTTGCAGGCATTCCTCATCTGAAGTACAGCTGTTGGATGCTCCGGATTGGCTACATTGTTCTCTTCTCCGTTGAATGTGGACAACATTGCATCTACTCCATTCGCCAAAGCTGCATCTGCATTCATAAATCCATGACCATTGTTTCGGAAGAAGTCTGTAAGCGCCATTCCCCTGAATCCCCATTCATCTCTGAGAACTGTATTCATAAGGTTACTGCTTTCTCCAGTCCATTTATCTCCAAGGAAACTCCAGGAAACCATAACCGCATTTGCGCCACCCTGTTTTACAGAAATTTCAAATGGTTTCAGATAGATTTCCCGGATTGCCTGCTCATTTGACCAGACACTTACCATCTTTGCGTTTCCCTCATACAGAGCAAAATGTTTGATATAAGAATAAACTCCATATTTTCTTGCTCCTTCTACTGCTTTTGCTCCCATATTTCCTGCAAGAACTCCATCTTCTGAAAAGTATTCATAGTTTCTTGCTCCAAATGCGGTTCTATGAGTATTCATACCTGGTGCATACCAGCCCTCTGCACCCATTTCCTGACTGATCTTGCCCATGCATTCACCCCAGGCCTGTGCAAGTTCCTTATTCCATGTGGAAGCAACCACAACTTCAATTGGAAATCCAATAGAACCAACTCCTGTAAAGTTGTTATTAATTGCTGCTGGTCCATCGAAATCAAGTGTAGCCACTTTTCCCACAGAATCCATGGCTGCTGTCTGATAACCAGCCATTGCAATCATATTTGCCATTTCATCAACAGTAAGCTGATCCAGAAGTTTTTCCCAACGAGGATCGTCATAATCAGCATCACGCATATCAGCTAATGTAAGTCCATTATCTGCTCCCGTTGTCGGCATTACATCCTTATCATTGAGATATGTAGTCTTATCAAAGTTGCTGTTCAAATGATATTCAGAAACATATGGCTCACCCAGCTCTGCAGATGCCGGTGCTGCTGTAGCCTCTTCATAATTTGCAAAATGATCTGCTCGTGATAAATATGTCACATCGCCTTTTGCATCTTCAAATACATTTGTTGCTGCAGTATCATCTGATGCTCTTTTATTTTCTCCCTTATATACTACATCTTTATCTGCAGTATAAGTTTTCTGATCCAGCACAGTGTGTGAATCACTGTTAATAGAGATTACATAGTCACCTTTTTCAAGAACATACGCTTTTGCATTATTCTCATCATAAGAGGCCATATCTTCTATACTAAATGTAACTGTAACAGTCTGAGATTCTCCCGGCTGAAGCAGATTTGTTTTTTCAAACTCAATCAGATTTGCAGAAGATTTCTCAATTCCCCCATTTGTATATGGCGGTTTATAATACACTTCTACTACATCTTTTCCGGCAACATCTCCTGTGTTGGTTACTTCTACATCTACAGAAATCTGTCCGTCTTTTTCCTCCAGTTCACCCATTTTCTGTTCAAATTCCGTGTAACTCAGACCATATCCAAATGGATACTGTACAGTTTTATCGTAATCAATCGCACCTTCCTGTGCAGCTGTTTCATAGTACTTGTATCCTACATAAATACCTTCCACATAATTGGTAAATGCCGGAGCATACACCTGCGCAGTTCCTGCGTTCATTCCTTCAACGGCCATATCTGCCAGATTTGTATACTCCGTTTTTTCTGCATTATTCCACCACGGAGCAGTCGTCATATCATAAATAAATGTATCCGGTGTTTTTCCGGAAGGATTGACTTCACCTGAAAATACTTTACCAAGTGCATTAAATCCCACATTTCCCGTTCCGGGGCACCATACAACAGATTTAATCTGAGGATATTCATCTGCGAAACCAAGTTCAAACTGATTTGCTCCATTATAAATCACAATCACATTATCAAAGTTTGAGCAAACCATATCCACCATATCTCTCTCAGTTTGTGAAAGCTGTAAATAATGCTCTCCCTCAGGAAAATCATCATATTCATCTGAATTATTATCATATGCTGCTTTTTTTACATCCATAGGAATATCATTATGACCTTCACCTGCTTTTCTGGAAAGAACCACAACTGCCACATCAGAATACTCTTTCGCACTTTTAATAAGCTCATCATCGTAAGTATCTACAGGTGGCTCCGGTAATGTCCAGCTCTGTTTCTGGATAGACATTTCCGGATTATCTGCACCATAATTGTTATAAAAATCAACCAGTTCCTGGTTAATAGAAAATCCGGCATTTTCAAGTCCCTGATTCAGACTGACAATATCATACAGATCATTAATTCCACCGGAACCAGCTCCTCCGTAAGCCGGATTAATAGATTCCCAGCCAAAAATATTCAGTTTTTTTGTTTCATTTAAAGGAAGCAGGCTTTCATTCTTCAGAAGAACAATTCCGTCTTCCATAATTTCTTCTGCTACTTCCGCAGCTTCTTCATTTGTTTCATCGCTTAAAGTTCCATTTCCCGTTGCCAGTCCAATCAACGTAGCCATTGGTCCAAAACAGATCATATTCACGCAGACAACAACTGCAAGAACCATTGCGATCGCAGCTTCCC
>OODM01000532.1_pt1 | contig 23418 bp, 25 predicted proteins | sample 1671471 | NCBI WGS metagenome assembly OODM01 (sample SAMN06348160, study PRJEB24527) | human gut metagenome | biome: human gut; feature: ankylosing spondylitis patient; material: feces | host: Homo sapiens | place: China | collected 2015-10 | reverse complement strand
TAGCGCAATTCTAAATCAATTACATTTTAATAGAAAAGTGATGCCTGCCAAAAGAAAATCGCAAATTTATATAAATTTTTCTGAAAAGATCAGTATTCTCATTCAATTTAGATATTTTTCTAGATTTACAAAAAAATATGTAGACTTTTAAATTTTTCAAAATGGCAGGCTATAAAATAAATTTATCTTTCAAAGCTGGGAACTTTACATTCTTGCTTTTCAAAATTGTTATTACGCTTTATCATATCAGACATCACTTCTCTATGATTCTAAAGAACTCCAGAGCTGTTTTTCTGTTTTTACTATTTTTTCAGTTTCGATTGCTTGCTCAAGCATAAAAGATAAATAAGTATCCTGAAGTGCTTCGCGTAATGAATAAAATTCAGTTCCACTTTCTGTGAAATTTTTCATACATGCAAGGCAAGATGCTACAGCAATCTCATCATCATTCATTCTTGCAGGATAAAAGGGATTTTGATAAATTTGTTTATCCAAAAACAGAATTCCCTTATGTGCCCATTCACTATTATTATTTATGCCTACATCCACTCTATGGAGAGATTGTTCTATTGGTTGATTAGATGCATTCAGAAATCTTACAGTATTATCATTAATTTCCCCCCGAACACCCCGAACATTCCAGCGTCGTGTACGAATTTGTGAAAAATACTGTTCACCTTCAAAATCCATAAAAGCATTTTTTCCATTTTCAAATTGCATAAAAGCCCAGTCTCTATCTTCTTGAATAATAGTTCCACTTTCATCAAAACCATTTCGACCATTAGTAGCTGTTACTTCTGACCAGAATTTTTTTCCCTGAATAACACAATTTTCGTATTTAATACCGAGAATTTTTCGGAATATGCTGATTGCATGATATCCGTGAAGCGCAGACAGCATAGCACTAGATGTTGTGCCCAAGTAACCTTGCCTGATAATATCTAATATACTTGCGTAATAAGGTTGAAAAAAATATTGTTCTACAATTTGTATGCGTCCATTATATTTTTGAGATAATGTCCATAATTCATTTAATTCTGCAATATTTTTTCCGGGAGGTGTTTCACAGAGTACAGGAATTCCTTTTTCCATTAATTGTACGAGATAATCTTTTACAATTTCCCGTGGGACACAAAGAACAGCAAAATCCGGCTTTCTGGAAAGTGCTTCGTCTAAATCAACGGTAGTAAAAACATGTTCCTGTAATGCAACTTCTTTTGCACGAGTTTCTGTACGTAATACACCTGCACATATTGAAAACTGTTCTGGTAAAAGTTTTGCAATTCGGTAATAAAAGTCGGCCCTCCAACCATATCCAATAACCATATAATTTGCTTTCATCTGTTTTCACCTTATCCTTTCACTTTAGTGGCTATCATACTGGCAATAATATATTTTTAAAGAATTATAAAAAATATTAACATTGGCAATACAACTATCAAAATACAGTAAAACCATCTTGCCAGCCCTTGTTTGAACGTCCAAAAAAATTACAAATTACCGTGAAGATAGTTGATTTTTTGCAAATTTTAAATAGAATGATGGAATCACAAAATTATTCCATACATCAATAATGGTAATACAATGTTAGTTATCATAATTTATTTTAAGATTAGAAGTAATACCTCAATAGACATTTGCCACAAATTACAACCGTCCATTATGGATATTTCATCAATTTCCTGCGGTACTCCTTTGTAAAACAACAGAATATCGTAATGGTAAAAGGAATCCATAATGAACTAAACATACAAATTACTGAGAATAAATTACCATATATATGCAAATATTGCAATACAAAAGGAACGGATATACTCTGTAAAATTAATGTAAGACAAAAAGCTCACTAGAACTTTTCACACCAATAAGGTGGGTTGAACTTTTCTAAAAAAATGGAACTCGTAGCAAGACACAAATCCCATTTTAGGTATAAAAAGTCTTAGTTAGTTTATTATCAAAACTCCATTTATCACATCATCTGCTATCTATGCTGAGTAAAATTCACAAACCTGAAGTGCTTATCCATCTCATCACCGATCAATCCAATCACTTTCCCCATGGTAAATGCCGCCAACACTGTTCCAATTCCAAGTCCGTTGATATGTCCCAGGATCAGTCCGGTCATACAGGCAGTAATCGTCAGGCAGATCACATCAAAAGAAACCTTAACCTTAGAATATTTCACCTTTATAATCTCTGACAGCTCACGAGGAAACAGATCCGTCGGAATGATTGGAAGACACATCTGTTAGAAAGTGCAATTCCTATGCAGATCAGCAGATAACTGATCACAAAATATAACACTCTGAGCGGAATTGTCTTTGGCAGGATATTGATCCATGCCTCATTAACATCCAGCAGTTCACTGAATGCAAATCCAACCAGAAAACTGCACAGATAAGCAGGTACAAATTTTTTTCTCAGTATCATCAGACTTAAGATCAGAAGTGCCTGAAAAATATAAGTCCATGTTCCCAGTGTGATTACCGGAAATACTTTTTCAAATGCATAAGGAACACTGGATATGGCAGATATTCCGGAACCGGAATACAGCATCAGAATAACAGCAAGACTGTTGATCATGACTGCTGTCACCAATGCCAGCTCTCCTCTGAAAATATGTCTCGAATCTTCTTCTCCATTTGTTTTCATAACAGTTCTCTCCTCTGGAGCGTGTTTCAAACACGCTCTAACACAAACAAAGGACTGCTGTCAGAAAGTATTTTCTGTCATACTTTTCTGACGGCAGACCCCTGTGGCTTTTACATCTTATATTTTCTGAAAATATTATTTTTTATCGAATCAGGCAGGTAGATTTCCCACTTCGACTACTGATATTTTCCTGACTTACTCAACTGTGCAGACGCGGATCAGATTTGTTCTTCCCGGAATTCCAAGCGGTACACCACCGGCAAATACAATAGTGTCGCCAACTTTTACAAGTTTATGCTTCTGTGCTGCTTCGATTGCTCTCAGGCAAAGGATCTCAGAACTGTATTCTTCCTTGGTCAGCATCGGATAAACACCCCAGGACAGATTCAGCTGGCGAAGGACTCTCTCAGAGCTTGTACATGCACCGATCAGACATCCTGGTCTGTGTTTGGACATCATATGAGCTGTACTTCCAGATTTTGTCACTGCAAGGATTGCACTGGCCTTCAGGTCGATTGCGGTCAGACAGGTTGCATGTGCGATTGCATTTGTAATATCTGGATTCTCATTTCTGTCTGTTTTCTTAAAGATTGTATTGTAATCAATATTCTGCTCCATATGTTCTGCAATACGGCTCATCATCTGAAGTGCCTGTACCGGATATTTACCGGCTGCGGTTTCTCCTGAAAGCATAGTTGCACTTGTTCCCTGGAAAATCGCATTGGCAACGTCTGTAGCCTCTGCACGGGTTGGTCTCGGATGAGAGATCATGGAGTCAAGCATCTGTGTTGCTGTAATAACCGGTTTTCCTGCTGTGTAAACTTTCTGGATGATTTTCTGCTGGATAACAGGTACATATTCCGGCGGGATCTCAACACCCATGTCACCTCTGGCGATCATGATGCCATCTGCTGCTTCAATAATCTCGTCGATATTGTCAACACCCTGCTGGTTCTCAATCTTTGCAATGATCTGAATCTCTTCACCGCCGTTTTCTTTCAGGATTTTTCTTACTTCGCGGATATCGTTTGCAGTACGTGTAAAAGATGCTGCAACGAAATCAAATCCTTCCTGGATACCGAAGAGAAGATCATCATGGTCTTTTTTACTGATGAATGGCATCTTCAGGTTTGCACCCGGAACATTGACACCCTTCCTGTCGCCAATCACACCTGCATTAATAACCTTGCAGACAATGTCCTTTCCTGAGATGTCCTGAACCTCCAGGTCTACAAGTCCATCATCAACCAGAATATGTCCGCCCGGCTGCACATCCTTATAAAGCTCTTTATAAGTAATGCTTACGCACTCATTAGTTCCTTCAATATCTTTATTTGTAAATGTAAAAATCTGTCCTTCTTCCAGAGAAACCTTGCCATCCTTGAAGCATCCAAGTCTGATCTCCGGTCCCTTTGTATCAAGAAGTGCTGCAACAGGTCTGTCATATTTCTTGCGAAGTTCTCTCAGTTTCTGGATACGGCCTCTCTGCTCATCGTGAGGTCCATGTGAGAAGTTGAAACGTGCTACGTCCATTCCCTCTCTCACAAGCTGCTCCATAACATCGCCCTTATCAGTAGACGGTCCCATTGTACAGATAATTTTGGTTTTTCTCATTTAATCTTTCCCTCCAAACTGTCAACTCAATTTTATCTATTTTATTCCTGTAAAATAATGTAATAAAATGTTACCTGTTTCTATAAATGAAAATATTAAATCAAATAAAAATTACCATTATTGAGACTATCTGTCAATATGGAATTTCGGCTTATTTTTGTTGATATTTGACAAAAAAATAACATACTTTTGTTGCAAATGTCACATATATTTTTGCCGATCCGACAGTTGGAAAATTTTTCACCCATTCTTATCAAAAACCAAAATCTGCATAATCTTCCGGCAGGAATCTGTGGTAAATGATATGGCATCCTTCGTCTTTAAAACAATAATAATAAGGATCTGATCCGTCATCAAAGCGGATCATCACATCAAACTCCTCGTTATCCATTGGTTCAGTAATGATTTTATCTGAATAAGAATGGAACAGTTCTTTAATTTCATCTATCGTACATCCATGTCTGCCAACCAGTTCGATCAATGCCTTGATGAATTCATTCTCTTTCATATTATTATGTACATATTCGGAAGCTTTTTCCGAAACAGTGAAGCAGAAACGATCTCCTCTGTGTGATACTGCTACTTCACCAAATTTCTCTTCTATATAAGAAGGAAAATCTTTTAAAATCTCTATCATGCCTGCAGCATCCGTCTTATTGCCAAAGAAATGATTCAGGGAACTGAGCGGATAATAAAGGCTGATCTTCTCCTTCATATATCCAAGCTTCGCCTGTTCCTCTTTGATCACATCGATCAGACTGGTTTCTAATCTGTTATAGTTCATTTATTTTCCCTCCTGAAAATCTGTCCTTTTGCTTTTTCTGGTTAATATTTTATCAGACATTGCCCGAAAATCAATGCATTTCTTTTTCAATTGTACGCCCGCCAAAACAATTTCAATGTTTTCTTTTTCATACAAAAATAAAGAGCTTGCGAAACTGTCCTTTTTTTCTCCCTCTGACAAATAACTCTGACTGGATAAAACAAAACAGATAAAACCAACCACTTCGTTGCTTTTTTAACCAAATAACTGCTTGATTCAGTTAAAAAAACAGCGTTCCGAATATTATTTATATCCGAAACGCTGTCATTATTCCAGTTATTTCACTATGTATTTAATCCCAGTTCTTACGTCCATAACGAAGTGTCACATCATAGATTTCCTTCTGGAGTTTCTTTGTAAGATCTCTCTTCTTAATTCTCCACTTCCAGTTCATACCAACTGTAGATGGTTTATTCATTCGGAATCTGTTGTCCAGTCCCATATAGTCCTGCATTGGGATAACGCAGACACGCGCAGCACTGCGCATGATCAGACTAATGAAACACTTATACAGTTCTTCTTCCGGTGTTGCATGATCACACAGATAATCTCTCGCCAGTTTTCTCTCAGCTGCTGTGATGCTATTCCACCATCCCACGATAGTTTCATTATCATGGGTTCCTGTATACGCCACGCAGTTCTCCGGATAGTTATGTGGCAGATAATCACTGGCACATCCGGAATCTCTGGAGTCAAACGCAAATTCCAGAACCTTCATTCCCGGGAATCCGCTCTCATATACCAGATGACGTACGGAATCTGTCATATATCCCAAGTCCTCTGCGATAACCTGCTTCCATCCAAGCGCCTGTTCAATCTTACGGAACAGATCAATTCCGGGACCCTTTTCCCAGTGTCCGCCTCTTGCATCTTTATCTCCGTATGGAATAGAGAAATATTCATCAAATCCGCGGAAATGATCGATTCTTACAACATCATACAGTCTGAAGCAGTAACTCATTCTGGAAATCCACCACTGATATCCTGTATTTCTGTGATAATCCCAGCGATATAACGGATTTCCCCATAACTGACCGGTTGCAGAAAAGCCATCCGGAGGGCATCCTGCTACTGCCAACGGTACATTGTCCTGATCCAGCTGGAACAACTCCGGATGTGCCCATGCATCAGCACTGTCCATGGCAACATAAATCGGAATATCTCCAATGATCTGGATTCCTTTTGAATTTGCATAGGATTTCAGTTTCATCCACTGCTCATAAAACTTAAACTGCATATACTTCTGGAATTCAATATCAAAATAGAGTTCTTCACGATAATAATCCATGGCATTGTTCCAGCGGAGTCTGATATCCTCAGCCCATTTGGTCCATTCTACACCTTCGAAACGGTCTTTTACTGCCATAAACAGAGCATAATCTGACAGCCACCAGCTGTTCTCTGCTACGAATTTCTGATAGTCAGGATTCTTGCTGATATCACTGTTCTCGTATGCTTTTCTCAGAAGAGGATAACGGCCTTTGTAGATTTTTTCATAATCTACCTCATCAGGCTTCTTTCCCCAGTTAACTTTCTCGCAGTCTTTCTTATCAAGAACTCCTTCTTCCACAAGTGTATCCAGATCAATAAAATATGGATTACCTGCAAATGTAGAGAAAGACTGATATGGAGAATCTCCATAGCTGGTCGGTCCCAGTGGCAGAATCTGCCAGTAAGTCTGTCCGGCTTCCTTTAACCAGTCTACAAATTCATATGCACTTTTGGAAAAACATCCGATGCCATAGTCTGATGGAAGGCTGCTGATCGGCATTAATATTCCTGCTGCTCTTTTTCCCATGATTCTTGTCTCCTTCGCCATTCTTCACTTTTACCGCCTATACTTTATCTAGTGTACATATAAGCAGTTTTTCTATACCTTATGCGCAATTGTTTTTTTTATTATATCTATTTTTTGTGCAAATTGCAATACAACTTTCATGTTATCCATTTTTTCGTGAAAATTACTAATCATTGCTTAGTTCTTTTCGTCATCTTCCATATTAAACACCAATCATTTCCACTCAGAGCATTGTCGTCAAGCGGATATTCACAATCTGCTTCGCTACGCAGCTCTATACCGAATAACTGCTCCGCATTTCATCAGAAGGAGCTTATTTTTTATCCATATCAAAAACTTATAATTTCAATGCAATATTGCTATTTTACGTTTCTTTTCCGATATGATAGGATATACTTGGTTAAAAAAATAACAAAGTATTACTCCAATCTATACACATCAAAACCAAAGAAAGAGGTAAGAAAATGGAAGACAACAAATTATGTCTCGAAAAGCAGCCTTTAAATCAGGAAATGCTTGACAAAATCGATGCTTACTGGCGTGCAGCTAACTATCTGTCTGCCGGACAGCTCTATCTTCTTGACAATCCACTTCTGAGAAAACCATTAACAATGGATCAGATCAAGAAGAAAATCGTTGGTCACTGGGGAACCGTACCTGGACAGAACTTTGTTTATGCACACTGCAATCGTGTCATCAAACGTTATGATCTGGATATGATCCTTCTTTCCGGTCCAGGACATGGCGGAAACTTCATGATCGCCAATACTTATCTGGAAGGTTCTTACAGCGAAGTTTATCCAAACATCAGCCAGGATGAGGAAGGTATGAAGAAAATGTTCAAACAGTTCTCCTTCCCATGTGGAGTTCCGAGCCACTGTGCACCGGAAACACCTGGTTCCATCAATGAAGGTGGTGAACTTGGTTACTCTATCGCTCATGCTTTCGGAGCTGTATTTGATAACCCTGACTTAATCGCAACTACAGTTGTAGGTGACGGTGAAGCTGAGACTGGTCCTCTGGCAACATCCTGGCAGTCCAACAAATTCCTGAACCCGATCACTGATGGTGCTGTACTTCCTATTCTTCATTTAAATGGATATAAGATCAGCAACCCGACTATCTTCTCCCGTCTTTCTCATGAAGAACTTGAATGCTTCTTCAAGGGCTGTGGCTGGAAACCATACTTCGTTGAAGGCGATGACCCAATGACAATGCACAAGAAGATGGCAGAAACAATGGATACTGTAATCGAAGAGATCAAAGCAATCCAGAAAAATGCTCGTGAGAACAATGATCCAGAGCGTCCGGTATGGCCTATGATCGTTCTTCGTACTCCTAAGGGATGGACAGGTCCTAAGGTTGTTGACGGACTTCAGATTGAAGGTTCTTTCCGTGCTCATCAGGTCCCGATTTCCATGGAAAAACCAGAACATCTTGAACTTCTGAAAGAGTGGCTGGAAAGCTATCGTCCACAGGAACTGTTCGATGAAAACGGATGCCTGATTCCTGAACTGGCAGAACTGACTCCTAAGGGAAATGCACGTCTTGGTGCTAACCCACATGCTAACGGCGGACTTCTTCTGAAAGACCTTCGTCTCCCGGATTTCCGTGACTACGGTATTGAAGTAGAGCCTGGCAAGACAAAAGCTCAGGATATGATCGAGCTTGGCGGATATATCCGTGATATCTTCAAACTGAATGAAGAGAACAAGAACTTCCGTATCTTTGGACCAGACGAAAGTATGTCCAACCGTCTGTACAAAGTATTTGAATATCAGAAACGTGACTGGAACGCAGAAATGCTTGATACTGATGACTGCCTTGCAAGAGACGGACGTATCATGGACAGTATGCTCAGCGAGCATATGTGTGAAGGATGGCTGGAAGGTTATCTGTTAACAGGTCGTCATGGTTTCTTCGCAAGTTATGAAGCATTCATCCGTATCGTTGACTCCATGGCAGCTCAGCACGCAAAATGGCTGAAAGTCTGCAACCAGCTTTCCTGGAGACAGCCGATTGCATCCCTGAACTTCATCCTGACATCCAATGTATGGCAGCAGGACCACAACGGATTTACTCATCAGGATCCTGGATTCCTGGATCACATCGCTAACAAGAAAGCAGACGTGGTACGTATGTACTTACCACCAGACGCTAACTGCTTACTCTCCTGCTTCGATCACTGCATCAAGAGTAAGAACTATGTAAACGCAATCGTAGCTTCCAAGCATCCAAGCTGCCAGTGGCTGACCATGGAGCAGGCTGTTAAGCACTGCACACAGGGTATCGGTATCTGGGAGTGGGCAAGCAATGACTGCGGTGAAGAACCAGATGTTGTTATGGCTTGCTGTGGTGATACACCTACACTTGAAATCATGGCTGCTGTTACTATCCTTCGTGACGAAATGCCAGAACTTAAGATTCGTGTTGTTAACGTAGTCGACCTGTTCAAACTGGAATCCGACCACAAACATCCACACGGCTTAAGTGATGCAGAGTACGATGCAATCTTCACAAAAGACAAACCGGTTATCTTTGCATTCCATGGATATCCAACACTGATCCACGAACTTACTTATGGTCGTCATAACCACAATGTTTCCGTTCATGGATATCAGGAAGAGGGTACAATTACTACTCCATTCGATATGCGTGTTCAGAACCAGATCGACCGTTTCAACCTTGTAAAAGATGCAATCATGCATCTGCCACAGCTTGGAAACAAAGGTTCTTACTTAATCCAGAAGATGAACGACAAGCTTGTTGAGCACAAACAGTACATCGCTGAATATGGCCAGGATCTTGAAGAGATCAGAAACTGGGAGTGGCATAAATAATTTCCAAAAATACCCGATGACAAGTGTCCAAACGTTTAGAGCGGGCAGATATCTGCCCGCTCTGTTATTCATATTCTCTATCTGTCAGGAATTTCTGGAATGCCTTAGATGCAATACTCTGTGGATATTCCGTATCATGGATAAGAATAATATTTCTCTGCGGAAGCGCTTCATTTACTTCTATCTCAAATACTTTACCTGCTGCCAGATCATCTTTTGCAAATTCCTCGGGAAGAAATCCGATTCCCATATTGTAGCGCACCGCCGGAAGAATCATATCAGTAGTTGCTAATTCGACATCCGGAGAAAACTGCAGTCCATTTTTGGCAAAATATGCATTCATGAAGTTTCTGGTAATTGCTTCTGATGTCAGGCTGACCCAAGGATAAGAGGACAACTCTGCCAGTGAAACTTTCTTTCCCTTCAACTCTTCAAAACGTGTTCCGCCAATCAAAATTTCTTTATATTTTCTTACCACTTTCATCTTCAATGGCTCTGACACCTGCAAGAATGCCGATACAACGGCAAGATCTATTTTCCCCTCTTTCAGTGCATTTACAGAATCTGTCGTACTGTTATTTAATATCTTGAAGTGCACATTTGGATATTGAATATTAAAATCTCTGATTGCTTCAAACAGATAACAGTGAAGTGCCGTCTCCGTTGCACTGATATAAATTGTTCCATTTTCCAGGCTGATCAGATTATTCAGGTTATCCTCACCTTTGAAAAACTGCGCACATCCGGCCGCCACATATTCATAAAAAATCCGTCCCTCCGGAGTCAGCTTCATTCCACTCTTGCTTCGTATAAATAATCTACACCCCAATATATTCTCCAGATTATGTATCGTCCTGGTCACTGCCGGCTGACTGGTCTTTAATACGGCCGCTGCTTTGGTCAGATTTTCATATTTCGATACGTAATAAAATACTTTATAATATTCAAAATTCGCGTTCATTTTCTTCCTCGTCCGTCATCATCTAGTATGACTCACGCTAATTAGCGTGAGCCATACTAGTCCACTTTTACGCGCCTATTTTATCACAATTATTTTTTATACACAATCCAAAGCGACAGCCTGTTAATACTTTGCACATTTTAACAAGCAAACTGTCTTTACAATAATTTCTGCTGGCATTATAATTCGTTTGTAATATCAGAATTATGCAATATGTTATCCTGACTTATAACAGTCTTAACTAAATATCATTATTCTCTAATGTGTTATCCACCTATTCTAATCAGGGATGAACACTATTATTAAGGAGTACTACCTATGTCTAAATCAACTCAAAAGAGTCGTGTCCTTGACATGACAGACGGAAACATTGCCAGGCTTCTGCTTTCATTTGCTTTCCCCATTTTTGTCGGGTGTGTTCTTCAGCAGGTTTATAACCTCGCCGATACTGCGATTGCCGGGCATTTACTCGGTGACGATGCATTAGCTCAGATTGGGGCCACTGCTGCCCTTTACAGTCTGATCACTTCCTTCTGTATTGGATTAACCAACGGTCTTTCACTCCCTGTCAGCCGTTGTTTTGGAAGCGGCAAGATGGATGAAATGAGAACATCCGCCTGCTGGATGATCATTTTATCATTTGCAGTCGCAGTTATAATGACTGCCGGATTCCTTATTTTCCGGTATCCGCTCCTTCGGGTTCTTCAGACACCAGAGGACACTTTTGCCGGCGCCATGAGTTATATCACTGTAATTCTGGCAGGAATTCCGCTGACCATGATTTACAATACGGAATCCGGACTTCTGCGCGCGATTGGAAACAGTATCACGCCGCTGATTTTCCTGATCGTCAGCAGTGTAATTAATGTGATTCTGGATGTCTTGTTTATGGGGCCATTACACTTCGGTGTGCAGGGTGCAGCTACCGCTACTATTCTGGCACAGGCTATCAGCGTTATCCTTTGCTCTTTCTATATACTGAAAAATTATCCTCAACTTCATATGAAACGTGAGGATCTGCATGTATCTTCTGGATTTGTAATGGAAATGTTTGTTACCGGAATGAGCATGGCACTGATGAACGCCGTGTTTAGTATAGGAAGTGTTATTTTACAGAGCAGCATTAACGCTTTAGGAAATGTATACATAGCAGCCCAGGTAGGCGGCCGCAGATTGGCAGAGCTTTTTATGATGCCGGGAACTGCCCTTTCGACCAGCACTGCAACCTTTTCCAGCCAGAACTACGGTGCCGGCAAGCGTTCCCGTATCTGGGGCGGGGTGAAAGTTGCTTTCGGTCTTTACCTCATCTGGTGGCTGATCGCAGTTGCTTTCTCAATCTTTATCGCACCTTATGCCGTACGGTTGATCACAGGAAGTACCAATCCGACAGTCATTGACAATGCTCTTCTTTATGTCCGAATCAGTACTGCCATGTTCCCACCGATGTCATTTCTCGTTATTATGCGAAATGCTCTCCAGGGAATGCGCCATCAGCTTTCGCCTCTGCTTTGCAGTGTTCTGGAACTGATCGGTAAAGTTATCTTTGCTTTCTGGATCGTACCGGTAAAAGGCTATATTGCCGTTTGCATTTGCGAACCGGTTACATGGGTAATCTGTTTTGTATTTATTGCCGGGGCTGCATTGATGTTTAGAAATGATTTTAAAGATAAAGCTGAAGCTTCTCTGCATTAATAAAAAAAGCATATCTGTTATACGTTTGATCGGTGTTTGCATCCAGGAGTATTACATTTGTTTCATCTCCATCCAGAATCATTCTGGCACGAAGCGCAGGTTTATGGATTTTTCACTATGATAGTCTTCTTTCATATAATCATCCGGATGGTTATCATTCTGTCCGATTGCAACAACAACTACCTGTGGCGTATATCCTGCAAAATCCCATTCTTTCGCTTCTCCGAAGATCGGATTATAATGAATTTTATTCCACGCTGTTTCCATACCGATAGCTTCAGGTTCATAAAACCATCCTGTATGATCCATCAGAGCAATTCCGCCCTGTTCTCCTCTCAAATACCGCCTTGCGTTTTTTTGCACAATATCATATAATATTTTCAGAACTTATTTATGCAATTAGTATACCAACAAGTTGATTTCTTGAATTAACTTGTTGGTATGCCTGACGAAAGGATACTTTTATGAAACACGAAAAAGACTGGTATAAGGATCTGGTAATCTACCAGATTTATCCGAGAAGTTTTAAAGATGGAAATAACGATGGAATCGGTGATTTAAAGGGAATGATCGAGAAGCTGGATTATCTGAAAGAGCTTGGAATCAATGCTGTATGGATGTCCCCTGTTTATGCTTCTCCAAATGTAGATAACGGTTATGACATTTCCGATTATTTCTCAATTATGGAAGAATTCGGAACCATGGAGGACTGGGAAGCTTTTCGCGATGGTGCACATGAGCGTGGAATCGCCATCATTATGGATCTGGTTTTGAACCATTCTTCTGATAAACACGTATGGTTCCAGGAATCAAAGAAATCCCGTAATAACCCTTACAGTGATTACTATATCTGGCGTGACCCTGCGCCGGACGGTGGTGCTCCAAACTGCTGGATGTCTGTTTTTGGCGGAAGCGCCTGGGAATATGTCCCGGAAAGAGGACAGTACTATCTTCATTTCTTTGCCAAAGAACAGCCGGATCTGAACTGGGATAACCCGGAAACCAAAGAGAAAATTTTTGATATTATCCGTTTCTGGAACGAGAAAGGTGTTGACGGATACCGCATTGATGCCATCAGCTATCTGGATAAAGGTCTGGACGGACGTGCAGATATGAATGAGCCAATCGGTACCGTAGCATGCGTGAATCTGGAAGGAACCCATCGCTACATCCGGGAAATGGTAGCTGAAACCATGGCTCCGGATAACCTGATGACAGTCGGAGAAGTCAACATTAACAATGAACAGGATGCCATCAATTATTCCAGTGCTGCAAGCAAAGAATTTAATATGTCCATTCCTTTTGTTTCTCCGATCGTAGAAATTCAGACCTGGTCACCGGAGAAAATGAAACGTGACCTTAAGAAAGATTACGAAGTTCTGAAAAAAGACGGATGGTGGGCAAGATTCTTAAGCAATCATGACAAACCACGCCAGGTTTCTCTTTATGGAAACGACAAGGAATACTGGGAAAAATCTGCCAAGATGCTGGCAGCTTATCTTCATACGCTTCCTGGTACTCCGTTTGTTTTCCAGGGTGAAGAATTTGGAATGACCAATGTTGCTTATCCTTCAATTGAGGACTATGACGATATTGATACCCGCAATTATTATAAGACCATGATCGAGCAGGGTTCTTCCCCGGAAGAATCACTGGCTGAATCCCAGAGTATCAGCCGTGACAACGCAAGAACTCCTGTACAGTGGGACGACAGCTTATATGCAGGCTTCTCAACGCATAAACCATGGATTGGCGTGAATCCAAACTATAAGGAAATCAACGCCGCCAGCCAGATGAAAGATGACAACTCTGTTTTCAGATTTTATCAGAAACTGATTGCTCTGCGTAAAGAACATCCGGTAATGGCTCATGGAGATTTCAAGCTCTGCTGTCCGGAAAAAGGACCAGTGATCGCATATACCAGAAGCTATCAGGGTGAAACCTGGATGGCTGTGCACAACTTCTCGAAAGAGACACAGGAATTTGCATATAAAGAAACAGAGGTAGAATTACAGTCAGATACCCCTGTAATTATTTCCAATTATGAAGAAAGCACGATTACTTTCCATGGTGAAGTTCTCTCACTCAAACCTTATGAAACTGTCGTTTTTCAATTACGGTCTTGCTAATATTACAGTTTGATTTCGATACCTGTATTCTTAACATAGAAAAAGAGCCCAAAAGAGGCTCTTTTTCTATGCTAACTTCTCATGTTTTCCTACTCAAACCAACACGCGCCATCAATCACATGCTGCGAATGATGGCATTAACTATTTATGCGCTCTCAAGAAACGCCAGAATTTCGGCTTTGGTTTTTGAACTTTTTGTAAAGGCTTCTAACGGTATTTTGCAGTATTTTCAGATTTGTTCAGAAGGCTGTCCAGAAGCTGTGAAATGGTCTGATTTAATACAGGATGTCGCAGATACGGAGCAATCTGACTCATTGGTACAAGAACGAAATCTCGGTTGTGCAGATCAATATGGGGAATATGAAGATCTGGCATATCAATGATTTCCTGATCATAGAACAAGATATCCAGATCCAGTGTCCTCGGTCCCCAGTGGATGATACGTTCTCTGTTTGCCTCCTGTTCTAACTGATGCAGTCGCACAAGCAATTCCTCAGGAGTAAGAAGTGTCCGCATTTTCAGGACTCCATTTAAAAATTCATCCTGATCAGTAACTCCGTAAGGTTCTGTGATAAGATAATCGGAAATTGCCTCTATGCGGCATCCTTTTGTCTCTGCCAGACCACGGATTCCATTGTCTATATACATCTTTTTATCACCCATATTAGAGCCAAAAGCAATGTAAGCAGTATGCCATTTCCGCGTAATTTCCACAGATACGGTTTTCAGAGGAAGACCAACCGGTGCCCAGGGCTTTTCGATCTTCAGAGTGATTTTTTCAAGTCCGGAAAGAGAGCAAAGAAGCATTTCTGCAAGATTCTCTGCAAGAGATTCCAGAAGTTTATAAGTATGTTTTCTGGTGAAATCAGTGATCATATGGCTGACTTCGCCATAGTTTATGGAGGCAGACAACTCATCGGTTAATCCCGCCAGACGTGTTCTGGTAAAAAGCGTGGCAGAAATAACAAATTTCTGTCCCAGAACATTTTCTTCGGGATATACACCATGGTTTGCAAAAACCTCCAGCTCTTTAATTTCTATTTTATCTAATCTGGTCTCATCCATAACAGTAAAGCCTTTCTGTATGTTATTTATATTTACCATCTGTTTTGTGCCAGTAATTTATCTGCGTCCCAGGATTGCTTCTGTCATCTGAATCACACGCTTATTTTCTTTAACATCGTGGACACGGACAAAAGAGCATCCTTTCATTACGCCAATTACACTGGTAGCCAAAGTCCCCTCTACGCGCTGATCTACCGGAAGCTCCAACGCCAGTCCTATCATGGATTTGCGTGATGTACCAAGGAGAACCGGAAATCCCAGATTCTGAAAAAGCTCCAGGTGATTCATTGCTTCCAGATTCATTTCAAATGTTTTTCCAAAACCAATTCCCGGGTCAAGCATGATTTTTTCATCTTTAATTCCAGCCTGTCTTGCAAGATTAACACATTCCTGTGTTTCAGCGAGCATATCAATGACAAAATTTTGATATTCTGTATTAGATTTGTTGTGCATCAGACAACAGGCCACATCATATTTTGCGATCACAGCTGCCATTTTCGGATCATATTTTAATCCCCAGATATCGTTAACCAGGTCAGCTCCTGCCTGGATAGAGCTTTCAGCAACACTGCTCTTAAAAGTATCTACAGAAACAGGAATGTCAAAATGTTTTTTGACCGCTTCAATAACAGGAAGAACTCTCTGTGCTTCCTCATCAGCACTGACAGGAGTATGACCGGGACGTGTAGATTCGCCTCCGATATCAATAACATCTGCACCATCAGCAATCATTGCCTCTGTATGTTTCAAAGCTTCATCCATATGATTCCATTTGCCGCCATCTGAAAAGGAATCAGGGGTAACATTTAAAATTCCCATTATGTAAGTATGATTCTTAGTGTCAAAAAAACGGTTCCCAATTTTCATGAGCAAAGCCCATCCTTTCTTTTGTGCTTATAAAGAAGATCAGTATTCAATTTTCATATTTTTTTTATCATCAGACCAATAGCATTCAGAAGCTGCGGAACATAAAAAACAATTTCTGGACTGCTTATCCGCTTTATAAAGAAGTGCTGTCAGCATACTGCAGGAATCTCCTTTTCGGTGATGTCCAATGGAAGACAGAATCAGTTCTTTTTCCTGTTCTGTAAAGTGCAGATCTGTCAGAATTTCCCTTGCGATTTCTACTCCTGCAATATCATGGGGAATGTTGTACTGATATTGCTGGGCACGTCCGATATCATGAAGAAGTGCTGCTGCATAGATAAGCTCTTTGGGCAGCTCCAGATGTTCCTCCAGTGCATAAATGTACATCAACCGTGCAACATCCAGAAAATGTTCAGGAGTATGACGGCAGAAGATCCGTTCACTCTCAAGTTCCTGTATTTTTTTATAATGTTCCTGATAAACCGGGTGCCTCCAGATCTGATTGACACGATCCATATCTGAAAAATTGTTATTCATCCTTTTACCATAGAAAGGAACATTTTCTGCAGTTCCTTATCTTCTGTAAATGCACCACGGGTTACAGTAGTGATTGTTTTGCTTCCTGGTTTTTTTATTCCGCGCATGGTCATACAGGTATGTTCCGCTTCCAGCATTACCATAATTCCTTTTGGATCCAGAGTACGCTCTAAAGCATCTGCAATCTGAACAGTAAGGCGTTCCTGAATCTGTGGTCTTCTGGAATAAACCTCTACTGTACGTGCCAGTTTACTTAAACCGGTAACTTTGCCGTTGGGGATGTATGCAAGATGAGCTTTTCCATAAAAAGGCATCAGGTGATGCTCACACATGGAGTAAAAGGTGATGTCTTTTTCCAGTACGATTTCATTATTCTCTACAGGAAACTGCTTCAACAGGTGCTGGTCCGCTTCATGGCCAAGACCTCCGTAAATTTCTTCACACATACGGGCAATCCTGTCAGGAGTATCAATCAGACCTTCCCGTGTGATATCTTCACCGATACCTTCCAGAAGCAGACGGACTGCCTGCTCAATTTTCAGTTTGTCAACCATTAAAAAATAACCTCCTTTGTATTTTTGAAATGGAGATTATCCTTTTGACCAAATTAAAAAGGATATCTCCAATTGTGATAGAATGTATGTCGAAAACATTCCCTAACACAATATGAGATATCCTCTTATATTGTTTGCAACGGGTGCGGATAATATACCGTAAGACGCACTTTTCGTTTCAGTGACAACTCCCCATTCACCGAACACTTGACGCATAAAATCCTATTTTGCATATCATTCATTTCGGTATTCAGTATACCATGTAATACGATAATAGAAAAGGTTTTTTCTGACTTTTCAGAATAATTTTTTTCTGCTGCCAGAACTAATAGTTTCGAAGTACACTTTGCAGATATTCTTTATACTGCTGCTTTACATCTTCTGGTCCGACAATCCTCATCCCGGATCCGACACCGGTAAGCCAACCAAAAAACTGCGAGCTTACCGACACAAGCACTCTGGCTCTGAAATGATCCTCTCCATGAGGACACATCCATACATCATGACCAAAGCGGTCAATCACAACACCAGCCAGTTCATTTCTGCATTCCAGCGTAACTTCCGCATCCACACCGCCATACATGCCAAATGTTTTCTTGGCAAATGCAGCCAGATCAAAATTTTTGAAGGACTCTTCCCCCTTACGGTCAGTCTCCAAAATCTCAGTATCCCGCATTTTATCTACACGATAATGCTTGATGATTCCGGCCGCTGCATCATAGGCTACCAAATAGTAATTTTCATCATCCCATGTCAACGCCCAGGGACTGACAACATAGAAGGCACCATTCTTTTTCAATTTCAGCTCCTTCTTAACTGTCCATTCCGCATAATGGAATTTAATCTCTTTATTCTCATAAATAGCTGTGTGAATATAATCTACGTTATAGTACACTGTTTCATTCTCTGTCTTCGGCCGGTTTACGATGAAGACATATCTGGAAAGCATTTCGGCATCTGTCTTACAACAGAGCTTCTCCAGTTTCTGTATCAATTCTTTAGACTTCTTTTCTGTAATAAATTTAGAAGACTGAACTGCATCCACCAAAAGCTTCAACTCCGGCAGTTCAAAATCTCTGGTCCCAATATAATAGCCAGGATTTTTCCCCTTCTTCTGCTGGATATCCAGTCCAAATTTATCAAGAATTTCCATCTCTGTATATATAGTTCTTCGGTCCGTACTGATACCATATTCCCGTTCCAGAATTGTACATAATTCCGATGCATTTAACATATGTTCATCATCGGTACGTTCAAGCAGGATTTCCATCAGGCGTAACGTACGAAGCTTCTGATCAAATGAAGCCATGACTTATCACCTCAATTTCTTACTTCCACACTCTGTATCATTTTCTCCTTTAATTACCCCTGAATGGAGTGCGAACCTCGATGAGGTTACCACTCGGATCATACAGTCTTACAAGCTTCTGTCCACCTACAAGTTCTTTCAATTTTGTGGCATATCGAACGGAATACTTACCGGATTCATATTTTGCAAGCAATCCATCTATATCAAATTCCTCGAAATACAGTTCCATCATGTTATTGAATGGCGTAGAAGTCTCATTCAGCGTCTTCCCCCATACGTCGGCATCCTGCAAAACAAGTCCCTCCGATAAGATCACATTACCTTCATTCTTAAGAACCACTTGCAGTCCAAATAAATCCCTATAAAACTCTATGGATTTTTCTATATCATCCACCACAACCAGTACATTTTTCAGCATATCAGTCACCTCGCAATCCGCTTCATTACTTGAGTCGAATTAAGCAGCTATTCTCAATTCGCATTCAGTTATATTATCTTTCCGGACAAATGATCGATCTCATGCTGACAGATTTGCGCTGTCCATCCAGACAGTTTCTGGCGCTGCTTTTTCCAGTCGAAGTCATAATACTCTACTTCTATATCCTGGTATCTGTTCGTCTTACGAACACCATCTAGGGACAGACAGCCTTCTTCCGTCTCATACATGCCATGCTTTGAAACAATCACTGGATTGAACATCACTACATCTATGAATCCCATATTCACAATAATGATATTCTTCTTTACACCAATCATATTGGCAGCCATACCAACGCACCGTTCTCGGTTCGCCTGCAGTGTATCCTGCAGATCCTTTCCAATCTGGATATCTGCTTTTGTGGCCGGCTCGGATGGCTGGCCTAAAAAGAAAATGTCTCTTACTATTTGCTTTACCATTTATTTTCTCCTATATTTTATTTCTAATTCTTATTTATCCTGATCGGAAATCTTTTTCATTGACTCAAAATTAGTTTTACAGCATCAATCAGATTCTCACTGAATCCTTCAAGCTCATTCATCGTTATTACTTTATCTCTGACAAAATACGCAATATCCCATAATGCTGTCGACTTACGAAGTTCGATCAAAACACCTGGATGTTTCTTATCCTGTTTTATTCTCTTTTCAAGTTCCCAAAAATGATTCGAAGCGTTTCCCGGGGATGTAAGCAATTCAACATATTCCTTGATGAGCTGCTCCATATAATGTTCCTGCCAGTCTGAAACACGCTCACGATATAACTTCCAATCAGCTTTTGATATTTCCATAATTTCCCTAGTCCTCCTCAAGTGTCAACCTTTAAGAATTATTCATATTGTTATGTAGCTTTTGGTAAGTTTTTCACTTTCAATATCACCTCAAGTATAACATAGATATAACCCCTGTAGTGCATGAAATACTTTTTCTGCTCATAAATCACCTTTTTCTACCATTATCCTCATTATTTACCTGATCTTTATAATCAGTCCGTTTCAAAAATCAAACTCATCTGAATCCAATCCTGCATCTTCCAACACTTCTCTTCTTTCATCCGGATCCATAAATTCCAACTCATCATAATCCAGCCCGGCATCCGCCAAAATATCACTCTTATCATCGTCATCAAATATACTTTTTTCATCGTTCTTCATCATTTCGTCCATGAACTGAAACTGTGCAGCACGTTCCCAGCTATCCAATTTCCCGTCTCTGTCGAAATCAAACATCTTATCAAATCCAAACATGATTTTCCTCCCTCAGACTTCCTTATTCTTCGATTTCCACTTCTTATTTCTTAACCTTCTTTTGATTGTCCAGAAGGCTCTTTTTGCTGATGCTGCAGATTGTTCCATGATCTGTGACAAGCACTACTTTTGCTTTTGCCTTCTTTCCGATTTTGTCATAAATTCTTCCGGCACTCATGGAATCACCGATTACTGTATAAGAACTATTTGCCACATATCCAAGCTTTCCCAGACCTTCGTAAGTTACTTTAATTGCTTCCTTGTCATGCTCATTGTCCGGTTCTTTTTCTAAGCGGATCTTCGTTCCTTTTTTTAGAAATTCTTTTCCAAAATAATGCTTTGTTCCTGTCAGTGTGAAATAGACTGTTTTTTGCAGAGGCAAAATGTAGGTTATTGCAAAATGACATGTATGTAGATTGTTGCAATCAGATTTTGGGGGCTACACCCCAAAACCCCTGTAAAATCAACGGATGTGGCAAATCAGGACCTACATTTACCCCATCCGTTGATTCTGCAATTACCTACAAATTGAGTCTGCAATTTTCTGTATTTTACTCTTGCAATAAACAAAATAGACCTTGCTCATGTTCCTTCCTCCTTCTCAATCTTCCATAAACTCGAAATATTCTTGTTCACTGGCAAATAAAATGTATTTGCCTTCTACGTATCCCATGTATCCGTTGCTTGTGTTATAACCTTTCATCTGCCAGTCCCCCTTGATTTCTTTTTCTAATGTTAACAGTTTACACCAAATGGCTGTACAAAAATCCCGACAACCATTACTGTTCAGAAATTAACTGAACTAAAAAACCAATGGTGCAGACTGATAACAGTCAAAGCCATTGGTTTTCTTTATCCAAATATATTCTCTGGTTCTTCTATAATTTCTATGAAGAGATCGTAAAAGAAAGTTTCAATACATCACATGTTACTCTTTATCGCAGGGGATACGATATGAGTTACATGAGTAAAAGAAGTTTCAATACATCACATGTTACTCTTTATCATTCTTGAAGCAGAAACATTTCAGGACACTACTCTTGTTTCAATACATCACATGTTACTCTTTATCCTGGCAAAACCAAAACAGTATGCAGCTTGGCGAAGTTTCAATACATCACATGTTACTCTTTATCAGAGAAGAGACACAACAGAACAGCTCGAAAGCGCGTTTCAATACATCACATGTTACTCTTTATCGTGATATCGCTCATTGACCAGCCGTCATTAAATGACGTTTCAATACATCACATGTTACTCTTTATCTTGACAAGAAAGTATATAAACAGGTTGAATGCTGTTTATATACATCACATGTTACTCTTTATCGACCAAGGCTATTGAAGCACTTGCGAAGCTGAGGCTGTTTCAATACATCACATGTTACTCTTTATCGCAATGAATAAATATTATCACAAATATTATTGTGAGTTTCAATACATCACATGTTACTCTTTATCCATGGAGCTGGCCGGGAAGGTGCTCCCGAAGGAACGTTTCAATACATCACATGTTACTCTTTATCGAATCCAGGGATGCAAGGACCCGTCGGACGTTTATGGTTTCAATACATCACATGTTACTCTTTATCGATGGATGCTTATGTTGTTATGCAAGACCATATCAAGTTTCAATACATCACATGTTACTCTTTATCGAGAAGCGGCGAGAAGACACGTGATCTGGCTGATGTTTCAATACATCACATGTTACTCTTTATCATAAGTGATGTTGATCTCTATATCGTAAAAAACATGTTTCAATACATCACATGTTACTCTTTATCTGAAAGGTTGTCTGGTCCTGAGCAAATCTTCTGCGTTTCAATACATCACATGTTACTCTTTATCACAATCGGGGGCACTGCTACAACGGCGTATACCTAGTTTCAATACATCACATGTTACTCTTTATCAAGGGTTGCTATTGGTGTTAGACATATTGAGGTTGGTTTCAATACATCACATGTTACTCTTTATCTTCTCAGAAACTACAGGACTCTCAAAAAAAGCTAGTTTCAATACATCACATGTTACTCTTTATCGCAATGTACAAAATAGTGCAGATTCAGGAGAAATTGTTTCAATACATCACATGTTACTCTTTATCGATTCTACGGATACACAGAAATTCGCATTTCTGTTGTTTCAATACATCACATGTTACTCTTTATCAAATACTACACAAGGCTCGAATATCACAGGTTTGTGTTTCAATACATCACATGTTACTCTTTATCCGCGAACATTTACAGGGGAGTACCGGAATGGTTAGAGTTTCAATACATCACATGTTACTCTTTATCAGATTGCGGAAGAATTGCATCAGTATATCATCTCGTTTCAATACATCACATGTTACTCTTTATCCATGGTAGTAATTCTACTTCTTGCTTAATATGATGGTTTCAATACATCACATGTTACTCTTTATCAGTTATTGCAAATATGACTGTTAATCAGATCCATTTGTTTCAATACATCACATGTTACTCTTTATCAGCTTTGTGGATAGAAAGAGATAGGGGAAAAAAGTTGTTTCAATACATCACATGTTACTCTTTATCAAGATGATGAGAAGAAGTTCTTAAAAATGTTTAAGTTTCAATACATCACATGTTACTCTTTATCTATCGCTGGCGAGAGCTGCGTGCACCATATTCTGGAGTTTCAATACATCACATGTTACTCTTTATCGCTGTACTCACCGTTCGTCCGGTTTTCTGAAATTGGTTTCAATACATCACATGTTACTCTTTATCATGGAGGAAGAGACAGATGACAATCAGAGAAATGATGTTTCAATACATCACATGTTACTCTTTATCCCTCGTTTTATAGGGATTTTATCCAT
>OODM01000497.1_pt1 | contig 24536 bp, 17 predicted proteins | sample 1671471 | NCBI WGS metagenome assembly OODM01 (sample SAMN06348160, study PRJEB24527) | human gut metagenome | biome: human gut; feature: ankylosing spondylitis patient; material: feces | host: Homo sapiens | place: China | collected 2015-10 | reverse complement strand
GCTCTTCCGATCTATTAGCTGTGCAGCCTGGTATGTAACAGGAGGAAATATAACCCAATTTTATAATAGGGGCGACTCTTTGCAGTTTTATACAGAAAAAATTGTAAACAATCTGCAGAATATATCATTTGAAAATGAAAAATTTATTATACAGGGAGACACTGCACAAATTGTTTTTGACAGTTTAAATAAAAATAACCAGTGGAATTACTTGAAAACGGATTTGTATAATATGAACTGTGACTCAATAACTGCACAAATTGTTTTCTATGATCGGACATGGCAAAATGTAGGGGAACAAGAATTGAATTTAATGGAGGGAGAGAATCTATATCAGCTAAATGGAGAGAGTTTTTCAAAAGTGGTATTTTGTTTTGAAAATGAACAAGGAAAAGAATTTTCAATTAATAAATTTGAAATTTCTACAGATAAAATGAAGGATGATGAAAAGCTGCCAGCTGTAAGTGTATTATTTTCAATAATCTGTATGATCATAACAGGAATTTTATATTGGCTGAAAATAAGATATGGCAGAAAAGGTAATTATAAATGGGGAAGGGGATTACAAAGTATTTATATATTGGTGGGAAATGAGATTTGGCGAAAGCTTAGAAATGTACCGGAAAAAATGAGAAATTTTATTAGTATATTTCTTTTTTCGGTGATGTTTATTTTTTTGTCATTTATAAATGTATATGGCCTATTCTTTAAAAAAATGACACATGCATATACAATGTTTGTTTTAATTGGATGTATGTTATTGATAGCTGGATTGAATATACGAAAACCTTTGAAATATCGTAACTGGAATAATTTGTTGGTAATATCTTGGATCGTATTATGGGTACTGACTTGTATTTCGGACTTTATTGTAACAAAAAAAAGTGCGTATTTCTCTTTTTATGGATATTTTATACTGTTCCCGACAGGTTTTCTGTTTTTTGTATGGAATAATCAGGAAAACAGGGAGAAGATGTTGTGGCAATTATTAAAGGCACTGGAAATAACATTTGTATTATGTGTGGTGTATTGCCTGATGTTTCGCCCGGAAACAGATGGATACAGATATAAAGGATTTTATACCAATCCAAATCCATTTGGATTATATATGGCTGTTATGATAGGTGTCTTTTTATGTGAAATAGACTATTACATAAAATGTAAGGAAGTTAAAATTTTAAAGATTCTTCCATATGCCATTGGTTTGACAACAGCATTTTTTTTCCTGAAAAAAACACAAAGCACAACAGCTACTTTAGCAATTCTGTGCGGTGCATTGTGCTGGGGAATAGAAAAGATCCTGAAAAGACACATGAAAAAAACTATGATCGCAGTGATGTGTTTTGTGATATGTTATATTCCCGTTTCAATGGGGTTACAGTGGGGAATTACCAATATATCAGAGGCAATCGGAACGCAGATTGTATATCCGGTGGATTATGAATATGCATCTGTCAGAGATTTAGATGATTTAACTGGAACCATACATGTTTATGCAGCAGAAAGAGAGGATATGTCCCAAACTTCACAGAGAATCAGACAAAAGTTATTAAATTCGAATTCGATAAATGGTTTATTTTCAGGCAGGCTATACCACTATTCGACGTATCTGAGTCAGATGAATTTGTTTGGTCATACAAAAAGAGCAACTGTTTATGGATCAAATATTAATTCTGCTCATAATGGAGTATTGGCATATGCACATATGTATGGAGTTTATATAATAGTTCCTTATATAATGATGTTTGTTGGATATTTTTCGCGGGCGGTCAGGTATTGTAAAAGTGCGGAAAATAGAAATTATTATGCATGTCTGCCGTTGATCATATATGTTGTATTTTTCTTAGAGAACATGATGGACAATGTAGATATTCCATTCCATTGGATTGTATGGTTTGTGTTTATATTGTTAGGGGGGTTCTTGTTTTCTATGCGGGAGGAAGAGAAAGTGTAGATAACAGCAGAGATTTCGCTTAAAAAAATAAAAGTCCCTGTTCTGCCTGTGAATTCCAGGTAAAGCAGGGGATATCAATTTTGGGTATCAAATTACTGTTTTTTTCTGTATAATCACTCAAAAAGGACACCTTTTATTGTATAATTATGTTATGGAACAAAACATACGAAAGAAGGTGTCCTGAATGAAAAATTAGCATTGAAGAAACTGCTAACTTATATGAAGAGTGTATATAAAATCCCGCAAAAAATCAAGTGTTTAACGGACGAAAGAAAAAGAAAATCTATTCCATTGTTTAACATTGTCATGCCGGTACTGCTTTTTCTGATGCTGCAGTCCGCGACCTTCTCTCCAGAATAAACCCGGATGAAATACGCAGCATACATGAAGAAATGATTGATATCATAAAACGTAACCGGGTATTCCGGGAAGGAACGATAGGCGGAAAAAGGTTGATTGAGCGGCTGAAGAAACGGCATGGACATTTTGCGGATGTGATTGTGGCGGATGCGTTATATCTGAATGCTCCATTTATCAATACTCTGAAGGAAAATGGTCTGGAAGGGTGTCCATATAAACTGCGTGTGGTGCGGTATCATGAGCAGTGGGAAGAAAATGGAAAAGAAAGAGAGCGTTTCATGTGGCTTGTAACGACACTGGAAGCGGCGGACTACCGGGTCTTATGGGAAATGATGCACCGCAGGTGGGACATTGAGGAGAATGGTTTCCATCAATTGAAAACGTATTATCACGCAAAGCACTGTTACTGTCGAGATGCGGTTGAAACCATATTTAATCTGATAAGCATAGGCTTTAATGTAAGAGAGTTATATTTGTACCGAAGAAGCCGGAACTTTGCAGGAAGTGGTATAAGCCGAAAGAGCATAAACCGGATTTTTTGCGATGGGCTGCTAACAGAAAAGGTGAAACAGATTTTATATGAAAAAGGTGGATAGAAAATCACCAGAAAAAGTATATAGGGAAAAAGCAGGGGGAATTTTGCGCGTATTGACCAGGAATGAAGGGTAACCGCAGATGGAATGCTGATAACCGGATTATTTATAAAAATGCATAGATAAAAAAGTTAAAAGCGAAATCCCTGAGAAAAAAGGGAATCGGTTTACACAAACAGAATAGATATGCTATAATAATGCTGTTATACCCTTGGGTATAACAGCATTTTGAATATAAAGGACAATAACAATAGATGAAACAGTTAATTCAAGATAGACAGTTATTTATGCGCCGTATTTTTTTGATGTGTTATGACATGCTTGCTGTATTTGTTGCGAGTATGTTTGCGCTGATAATACGGTTTGATCTGAACTTTTACAATGTACCGACAGAATATCTGAATGAAGTATGGAGAACACTTCCGTATATGATGGTGATCACATTGATCATCTTCTGGGCACTCCGGTTATATTCAAGTCTGTGGAGTTATGCAGGGGCACTTGAAATGATGTATGTTGTTTCGGCATGTATACTGGATGCGATCGTGGTAGCTGCATTGATCTTGGTACGTAACTGGGGAGATATGTTCCCGGTTCCACGAAGCTTTTATATTTTATATGGGTTATTTTTACTTGTGCTGATCATGGGATGCAGATATTCCTATCGTGGACTTAGGGCAATCCGGAATATGCGAAGAGACGGCACATGTCGTAGGAATGTACTGGTAATCGGTGCAGGTGAGGCTGGTAATCAGCTGATTAAAGAGATTAACAATAGCCGTTATGTAAAGAAAAAAGTTGTCGGTGTAATTGATGATGATAAGACGAAGATTGGTAATTATATCCATGGAGCAAAGGTGATCGGTGACAGAAGCTGCATCCGGGATAAGGTGTTGGAACTGCATGTGCATGAGATCATTATAGCGATGCCATCAGCCTCCCCGAAACAGATGAAGGGGATTCTTGATATTTGTAAAGAGACCGGCTGCGAATTAAAACGTCTGCCTGGAATCTATCAGCTTGTCAATGGTGAAGTTGGTATCAGCAAATTAAAAGATGTTGATGTAAATGATCTGCTTGGAAGAGAACCGGTCATGGTGAATCTTGAGTCTATCATGGGTTATGTGTCCGGGAAAGTTATCATGGTAACCGGTGGGGGTGGTTCTATCGGAAGTGAGTTGTGCAGACAGATCGCGGGACACAAACCAAAGCAGCTGATTATTTTAGATATTTATGAGAATACCACATATGATATACAGAATGAATTAAAGGTAAAATTCCCGGATCTTGATCTGGTTGTGCTGATCGGTTCTGTGCGGAATACCAATCGAATGAACTGGATTTTTGAGACCTATCATCCGGAGATCATTTACCATGCGGCAGCTCATAAACATGTGCCGTTGATGGAGGAGAGCCCGAATGAAGCAATCAAGAACAATGTCCTTGGCACATGGAAAATCGTGCAGGCTGCAGACCGTTATCATGTAAAACGGTTTGTGATGATCTCTACCGATAAGGCGGTCAATCCGACCAATATCATGGGCGCAAGTAAAAGAATCTGTGAAATGATCATTCAGACTTACAATAAGCGCTCTGAGACGGAATATGTGGCAGTGCGTTTTGGAAATGTACTTGGCAGTAACGGAAGCGTGATCCCTTTATTTAAAAAACAGATCGAACGTGGAGGCCCGGTGACTGTCACAGATCCGAATATCGTGCGCTATTTTATGACAATACCAGAGGCTGTATCCTTAGTATTACAGGCGGGAGCCTATGCAAAAGGCGGAGAGATTTTTGTTCTGGATATGGGAGAACCGGTCAAAATCCTTGATCTAGCCAAAAACCTGATTCTGTTATCCGGTCATAAACCGGATGAAGATATCCAGATCGTGTTTACCGGACTACGTCCTGGGGAAAAATTATACGAAGAGATGCTGATGGATGAAGAAGGACTGCAGGATACCGAGAATAACCTGATCCACATCGGAAAACCAATCGAACTGGATGAAGGAAAGTTTTTAGAGCAGTTAGAAGAATTAAAAGAGTATGTAGTGACAGAGCCATCTGATATTCGTGAGTGGGTGAAAAAAATTGTGCCGACGTATCAGCCGAAGGAGGAGTAGAAAGGGGAAAGTATGAGACTGGAAATTCAGCATTTTTCCAAAATTAAACAGGCATCTATCAAACTTGACGGAATTACTGTGATTGCCGGTGAAAATAATACGGGAAAGAGTACGGTAGGAAAGATTTTGTCATGTATGTTTAATTCCATGTATAAAGTGGATGAAAAAGCTTCACAGAAGAAGAAAGAACAGATAGAGTCACTGCTCCGTTATAACTGGCAGAATAGCTGGTATCATAATTTGAAAAATGATGATCAGAGAGTAACTGTGAATGTACCTTCCCGAACCAGCAGAAAAAGATATGCAAATGCAGCAGAATTGATTATGGCAGCAGATGAGGAGAAAAAAATAGAAATTATTTCTGAATTATATGATAATCTCAGAAATGTGATTGATGATGAAAGCAGAGATGCATTGTGCCATGAAGTTTTAGAGAAAGTAAATAGTATATTAAATTTAAAAAATGAGGCTGTGGAGCAGACCTTGATAGCAGACACTTTCGGCAGATATTTTTATGGTCAGATGAATGATCTGTATGAGCCAGAAAGCGAGGCGAAAGCAATATTGCTTATTCAAGGGAAAAAAATACAGGTTGGGATAAAACAGAATAGTGAATATATGATAGAAAGAGAAATATCTGTCATGCATGAAGCAATCTCAATTGATTCGCCGGCAATTATGGATTATATGAATTCGTGGGAGTACAGTGATGGGCTGAGTGAACAGGATTTGCACTTGCTTCAGAAATTAAGCGCGAATATACCGGACAATGCGATTGGAAAACTGATGGCAGAAGAAAAAATCAGTGATATACTGAAAATGTTATCTGAGGTAACGATCGGAAAAGTAATAAAAAATGAGGATGGGGATTTTTTTCTGGCAGATGAAGAAATGCATTATTTTGAAATTGGAAATTTATCCATGGGAATCAAGGCATTTACAATTATTCGCACTTTGTTAGAAAAAGGCGAAATCCATGAGAAAGATGTGATGGTGCTAGATGAGCCGGAAATACACCTACATCCGGAATGGCAGCTTATATATGCAGAATTGATCGTATTACTGGAAAAATATCTTCATCTTACGATACTAATCACTACACACAGTCCTTATTTTCTAGAGGCGATTGAAACATATACGAAAAAACATAATGTGGATCATATTACGAATTATTACCTTGCACAGGCAGATGGAAAAGAAACGGTTATGAAAGATGTTACAGAAAATCTGCAGTCTGTGTATCAGTTGTTAGCAAAACCGTTTGAAAAATTAGAAAGTATTCAGATGTCTAAATAGCAGAAAGCAGGCAAGAATTTGATTTTGAAGAAATGGGGATATAATGACAAAAGAGGCAATAGAAAAACTTCCGGAAGTTATGCAGTCGATGACTGCAACATTAAAACACTGTTCTAAGGACGATGCAAGTTCTGATTATATGACGGAAAGCAGATTACTTGCTGTCAATTTTGATCGTTTTTCAAAGTATTATTGCCAAGTGGTTAAAATAGCACAACAACCGAAAACCAATGATGCATTGTATTGTACAGAAGATGGAAAGTGGTATTTTGTGGAGTTTAAAAATGGCAGCATAAAAAAGGATGAAATTTACCGGAAAATATATGACAGTCTTATTATGCTGATAGAAGCAGGAATGATCCCTGATTATCAATTTTCCAGAGAAAATATAAGCTATATTCTTGATGAAACCAATACATATACCAAAGAGCAATTTGAACAATTGTTTGTAAAAAAGTTTGAAAAATTAGAAGGGACAGACAGAAAATGACAGGATACCGTTATATAAAACGAATCATAGATATCTTACTCAGCGGACTTGCGATCATTATATTGTCCCCGCTGCTTTTGATCTTATGCATTGCGATCAAATTAGATTCACCGGGACCAATCTTCTTTACACAAAAGAGAGTCGGCATCCACAAGACATATTTCCAGATTTATAAATTCCGGACCATGCGCACCGATACACCGAAAGATATGCCGACACATATGCTGGCAAATCCGGAACAGTACATTACAAAAACCGGCAGATTTCTTCGTAAGACCAGCCTCGATGAGCTGCCACAGATCTTTAATATTTTTAAGGGGGATATGAGTATCGTAGGTCCTCGCCCGGCACTCTGGAATCAGGATGACCTTGTCGCAGAACGCGACAAATACGGTGCAAATGATGTGACACCGGGTCTGACCGGCTGGGCGCAGATCAATGGTCGTGATGAACTTGAAATTCCAGTCAAGGCAAAAATAGATGGCGAGTATGTGAAAAAATATGGGTTTACAATGGATGTACGGTGTTTCTTTGGTACATTCTTAAGCGTTTTGAGACAGGATGGAGTGGTTGAAGGTGGAACAGGGAGCATGAAGGGGAAATGAAAAAGGTATTGATTTTAGGCGCCAACAGTTATATTGGCAACTCATTTCAAAAATATATTGGAGAAAATTATAATGACCAGTATGAGGTTCATAAAGTCAGTCTGCGTGGTGAGGCATGGAAAGAGGATGACTGGTCAGGATATGACAGTATTTTAAACGTGACTGGCAAAGCACATGCGGATATTGGCATCCTGACAGAAGAACAAAAACAGGAATATTATGCCGTAAACTGTGATCTGGCATGTGAAGCTGCCCAAAAAGCTGTAAAGGATGGCGTGGGACAATATATTTACCTGAGCAGTGTAATTGTATACGGAGACAGCAGTAATGGCGGAGGGGCAATACATATCACAAAAGATACAAAGCCTGCTCCGTCAAATTTTTATGGGGACAGCAAGTGGCAGGCAGAGCAGAAACTACAGGCGCTGTTTGAGGGGCTTAAGGTGGATGCCAGAAAAAACAATATTGTACTTGCAATTGTCCGCCCGCCGATGATCTATGGAAAAAACAGCAAAGGAAATTTTAAGATGCTTGTAAAGTTAGCGGATAAGGTACCGGTATTTCCAAATGTAAAAAATGAGCGGAGCATGCTTTATGTGGAGAATCTTGCGGAGTTTTTAAAAATTTTGATCGAGGATCAGAGGACTGGTGTGTTTCTGCCGCAGAATGCTTCCTGCGTGACCACGGCACAGATGGTAGCAGCGATTGCTACGGCAAAAGGGAAAAACGTACATCTGTGTAACTGGATGAATCCGTTTGTGGTGCTGGCAAAAAAAATGCCGGGGAAGATTGGCGGTATGGCAGGAAAGGCGTTCGGATCTATGGTGATCGACCAGGAACTGAGCAGAGAAAAAATTGATGGATATCAGCGGTTCGGATTGAAGGAGAGTGTGGAGAGATGTGTTTGAGGATGAGAGTCCCGTTTCTTTGCAACAGAATACATTTGTAGTATAATAAATTCTGATAATCGCTTATAACAATGAAAAGGTGGCAGGATGTTAAAAAGATTAACAATCGGTTCCTATCGCGGATTGCGCAATCTGACGATGGAGAATCTTGGTCAGATGAACATTATAATTGGGGAAAATAATTCGGGAAAAACGTCCATATTAGAGGCTATTCAGTTATTTGACTACGCATAGATACCATGATGATTGGCTATCTGAAGTGACATTGAGGGAATGTGAGATGTTAAAACGGCTGGATGAGGCTGTGGGAAAGTTTATTGGGGTATAAAAAGGAGATAAAAACTTCATGTCAGATAAAGTTTTACTGGTGGCTTCTGTAGCATCCATGATACAGCAGTTCAACATGAGAAATATCGATATTTTGTTGCAGATGGGATATCAGGTAGAGGTGGCATGTAATTTTGCAGAGGGAAATACGTGCGCACCAGAACAGATCGGTGAATTAAAAAAAGAACTGGAATCAAAACAGGTTGTGTGGCATCAGATTGATTTTGCCAGAAATGTATTTAAACTTGGACAAAATGCAAGAGCGTACCGGCAGTTGAAAGAATTATTCAAAAAGAATCAATATCATTTTGTACATTGCCACAGCCCGATCGGCGGGGTGCTTGGCAGACTGGCCGCACATAAATATAAGACGCATGCAATCTATACTGCACATGGGTTTCATTTTTTTAAAGGGGCGCCGGCAAAAAACTGGCTGCTGTTCTATCCGGTGGAAAAATATCTGTCACGATATACAGATGAACTGCTGGTGATCAATCAGGAAGATTATGAGCTTGCAAAAAAGAAATTTCATATGAAGCAGCTTACTTATATTCCGGGTATTGGAGTAAATGTAACACCACACGATATGCCACAGGAAGCAAAGAATAAAAAAAGACAGGAACTTGGTATACCTGAGAGTGCTTTTCTGATCGTACAGGTGGCAGAATTTACAGCAAATAAGAACCAGAGAACTGTCATAAAAGCATTGGAAAAAATGAAAAAAGCTGATATTTATTATGTGATGTGTGGGATTGGACCGGAAAAAGAAGAACTTGAACAGTATGTGAAAGAGCACCATTTAGAAAAAAATATACAATTTGCCGGATTCCGCAGTGATGTACATGAAATTCTACAGTGCGCGGATTGCTTTGTTTTGTCGTCGTTCAGAGAGGGATTATCCGTTGCATTGATGGAAGCAATGGCGGAAGGTTTACCTGTTGTGTGCAGCAGGATCAGGGGAAATGTTGACCTGATCGAAGATGGTGTGGGAGGCTGTCTGGCAGCACCGGAAGAAGCTGGGGCATATGGGGAAGCGTTTGAAAAAATATTTGAAAATAAAAGAAATAAACCGGAACAACTAAAAAAGATGGGCGAACAGAACCGGCAGAAAATCAGACAGTTCAGTGAAGAAACTGTGGATGAGATTATGAGAAAAGTATACCGGAGGTGAGGGATATGTTCAGTGTTATTATTCCGGCGTATAATAGTGAAAATACGATAGAAAAGGCATTAGATTCGCTGCGGAATCAGACAAAACCGGAACTCATCCGGGAAGTGATCGTAATTAATGATGGATCTGCAGATGCTACGGCAGATAAAGTGGAGCAGTATAAAAAACGTGAAAGCTGCAATCTGAACATTATTTTATATAATCAGCAAAACGCTGGTGTGGCGGCTGCAAGAAATGCGGGAATCCGTATGGCAACAGCAGATTATCTGGCATTTTTGGATTCGGATGACTGCTGGGCGCCTGAAAAATTAGAATGGCAGGAAAAAAATTTAAAAGAAAATCCACAGATCGACCTGCTCTGTGGCGGGCTGGAAGAAGGACCTTTAAGAATTTTTCTGCGAAAAGATTATTTGTTACATCGGTTATCGCTGAAAGAATATTGCACAAAGAGCGTTATATTTACCTCAACCGTTGTGATACGCAGGGCAAGAGTAAAAGATGCCGGATATTTTGATGAGTCTATGCAGTACTGTGAAGATATGAATTATTACCAGCGTTTTTTTGAATGGAACCAGGTGTATTATTTACCCAAGAAACTGGTTGATTATGGTATTGGACGGAAATATTATGGGCAGAGTGGGTTGTCGTCTCATTTGAAAGAGATGCATTGTGGGCGAAAAAGAAATTTTCAGATATTGAGAAGAAAAAAAAAGATTTCTTTTACATTTTATATTGTGATGATTGTATTTGGTGAAATTAAGTTTTTGAGACGCAAGATGATTATAAACAGACAAAAGTAGATGTAAAGGCAACTATTGGAATTTAAAATAAGTTATGTTATAATATAGCAGTTTTATATGAAAAATATAGGAAGAAAAGAGGAATCAGAGCGAGTAATGAATAAAATGAAAACAAGATGTCAGGTGTTGTATAATTACAGATATCTGATCAAACAGCTGGTAACGAAAGATATAAAGTTAAAGTATAGAAGAAGTTTTCTGGGATATGTATGGAGCGTATTAAATCCATTAATGGTTATGGTCGTTATGTATTTAGTATTTTCCAAAATGTTCCGTTTTAATATAGACAATTATTCTGCATATCTTATCATTGGACAGACGTTGTTTACATTTATGACAGAAGCAACAAATCAGGCGATCTTTTCCATTACAGGAAATGGACCATTATTGAAAAAGGTTTATGTTCCTAAATATGTGTTTACCTTATCTAAGGTTACGAGTTCTTTGGTCAACTTAGTCTTTTCTCTGGGAGCTATGATTATTGTATTTGTTATTACTAAGGTACAGTTCTCATGGGCAATGCTGTTTTTTCCGGTTATTTTAATGGAAGTATATATTTTCAGCCTTGGTCTTGGCTTGTTTTTGGCGGAGGCAGCTGTATTCTTCAGAGATATACAGTATATTTATAATGTACTGACAACGGCATGGATGTATTTGACACCTATTTTCTATCCGATGGAACAGTTACCGGAATCAGTGCAGAAAGCAATTAAAATTTTTAATCCTATGTATCAGTATATCACACAGTTCCGTACGATATCACTTCATCAGACATTACCGGCTGCAGGAGATGTGGTATACGGATTTGCGATAGCATTTGTCTTTCTGATTGTTGGATCATGGGCATTTATAAGAAAACAGGACGATTTTATTTTATATATCTAGGAGAATGAAGATGGATGACAAGAATATTGTTATTGATGTGTCGGATGTAACAGTGCGTTTTAACCGTGCATCACAGCAGGTCAATAATTTAAAAGAATATGTAATAAAAATGGTAAAAAAAGAACTGATGTTTCAGGAATTCCTTGCCCTACAGAATGTAAGCCTTCAGGTTCGGAAAGGGGAAGCATGGGGAATCGTAGGAACGAATGGTTCCGGAAAATCCACATTGTTAAAGCTGATCTGTGGTATCTTAAAACCGTATAAGGGCAGTGTGAGCCTTTCGGGAACGATCGCACCTCTGATTGAGTTGGGAGCCGGATTTGACGGTGAACTGACTGCCCGCGAGAATGTTCTGCTGAATGGAACACTGTTGGGGTACTCAGAGAGTTTTATGAAAGAGCAGTTTGAGGAAATCATTGATTTTGCTGAATTATGGGATTTTCTGGATATGCCGATCAAGAATTACTCTTCCGGTATGGCGGCAAGACTTGGATTTGCTGTGGCAACGATGGTTCAGCCGGATATCCTGATCTGTGACGAGGTATTATCCGTAGGAGATTATAAGTTTCAGGAAAAATGCGAAAAACGTATGAAACATATGTTAGAAACAGGAACAACATTATTATATGTGTCACATTCTATAACATCTGTACAGAATTTATGTGATCATGCATTGTGGCTTGACAAAGGACATGTGAAAATGTGTGGTGATGCTGATACAATTTGTGATGCATATATGAATTTCTAAACGAAGAATGATAAGAGGATTCTATGAGTGAGATAAAATTATTTGTAACCCATACGCCAAATCGCAATACAGTGAGAATAGAGCATCCACTGATGTATAATGTAATAGCAGGAAGTGCCTTTCTGACTCAGTCAGTTCCGGAAGGAATGCTTTTGGATAATGAGGGGGACAATATTTCATTTAAGAACAAATCTTATTGTGAACTGACGACACAATATTGGGCGTGGAAAAATCAAACTGCAGATTATTATGGTTTTTGCCATTACCGCAGATATTTTTCCTTTTCCAAAGTGAATCTGCAGGAAGCTGATTGTGGCTGCCTGATTTACCCGGTTTTGAGTGAAAACGTGAAACAGGAACTTTGTATGGATGAAGCATCCATGAGACAGACGATTGAGCAGTATGATTTTCTGATTGCAAAAGGGATTCCGGTAAATGCATTACAGGCGAAGTCTGTGTATCAGCATTATAAGAATGCACCGGAACTCCATATAGAAGATTTAGATCTTTTTCTTTCTATTATTCGTGAAAAATATCCCGAACTGAATGACGTGGCTGAAAAATATGTGCATGGGAAAATCTTTTACCCATGCAATATGTTTATTATGAATAAAGAATTATTCTTTCAGTATTCTAAGATGCTGTTTGATATTCTGGATGAATTTGAACAGAGATGTGATATGAGCAGATATTCCAGAGAAGGTTTGCGCACACCGGGGCATTTAGGGGAACGCATGACGGGAATCTTTTTTGAATATCTGAAACAAAAAGGCGGATATCGTCTGGGACAGCTGCAGATGGCACAGATTGAACAAAATGAAGGTACTTCAAAAATCAGTGTGTCAGAAGACGATGAAATACCGGTTGTGTTAGCTGCCAATCAAGGATATGTTCCAATTTTATATACATGTCTGCAGTCGATTGCAGACCATATATCGGAACAAAGAGATTATAAAATATATATTTTTCATACTGATATTGAGCCGGAAAGCCAAAATGAAATAAGAAAACTTAAAAAGAAAAATTTCGATGTTTCTTTTGTTAATGTAAGGAGCCGGGTGGCTGGATATCAGTTAAAAGCGAAAGAACATATTTCCACGGAAACATTTTATCGTTTTCTGATTCTTGATATTTTAAAGATGTATCCGAAAGTGGTATACTTGGATTGTGACATGATCATCCGGCGTGATATCGCAGAGCTATATGATGTTAAACTCGGTGATAATATGTTGGCAGCAGTGATTGATCCGGATTTCGCAGGACAATGTAACGGAGCGAATGCTGACACACTTGCTTATTGCAGAGACGTCTTAAAATTAAAGGATCCTCTTGCTTATTTTCAGGCTGGTGTATTAGTGTTCCATATGGGGCAAATAGCAGATAAGATTAGTGTTCAAAAATTATTTGAAATGTCAGATACTGGAATTTACAAATATTCCGACCAGGATATTTTGAATATCGTATGTGAGGGTAAAGTTACTTATCTGAATATGCAGTGGAATGTTTTGACAGACTGTAATAAATATCGCTGGCAGCATGTGATCAAATCGGCACCTTATTATGTTATGGATGCTTATGAGAATGCCAGAAAGGATCCATATATCATCCATTATGCAGGTGCGGCAAAGCCCTGGAAAAATCCAAAAGATGATTTTGCAAAGGAATTCTGGAAGGTGGCACGCAGGACGCCTTATTATGAAGAGTTAATTTATGATCTGTGTGGGCAGGAAAAAAGAAAAGGTAATCCGGGAACGGCTGTGGTAAATGTGATGAGAAAAACGGCGAAAAAGATTTTACCACAGGGAAGCTGGATACGGCGGACAGTCGGAAATTTATATTGGAAATTAAAATAAACAGGAGAAAAAAGTTATGATGTATGATTATCTGATTGTAGGAAGTGGACTTTATGGAGCGGTTTTTGCCTATGAAATGAAAAAGAGAGGGAAAAAGTGTCTGGTTATTGATAAGAGAAAACATATTGGTGGAAATATCTACTGTGAAAAGATAGATGATATTAATGTACATAAATATGGCGCGCATATTTTCCATACTTCAAATAAAAAAGTGTGGGAATACATTAACCAGTTTGCAGAGTTTAATAATTACATTAATTCACCGATTGCAAGATATAAAGATGAATTATACAACCTTCCGTTTAATATGAATACATTCAGCAAAATGTGGGGGATTGTTACACCACAGGAAGCAAAAGACATCATTCAGTTACAGATCGCAGATTTAAATATTACGGAACCGAAAAACCTCGAAGAACAGGCATTATCCCTTGTCGGACGTGATGTCTATGAAAAACTGATCAAGGGATATACGGAAAAACAGTGGGGAAGAGACTGCAAAGACCTGCCGGCTTTTATCATCAAACGTCTGCCGCTACGTTTTACTTATGACAACAATTATTTTAATGACCGCTATCAGGGAATCCCGATCGGTGGATACACAGCCATCATTAAAAAAATGTTAGAGGAAACAGAGATATTACTTAATACAGATTATAAAGAGTTTACTGCAAAGAACGGACAGGTCGCAGATAAAGTTCTGTATACAGGAATGATCGATGAATATTATGACTATAAACTGGGTGTCTTAGAGTATCGTTCCGTCCGGTTTGAGCAGGAACGTTATGAGATGGAAAATTATCAGGGAAATGCTGTCGTGAATTACACAGACAGAGAAGTTCCATATACGAGAATCATCGAACATAAACATTTTGAATATGGAAAACAGCCTGTTACAATTATTTCCAAAGAGTACTCGAGTGAGTGGCATAAGGGAGATGAACCTTATTATCCGGTAAATAACGAGAAAAATAATTCACTTTATGAAAAATACCGCCAGCTTGCCGAGAGTGAGAACAATGTCATTTTTGGCGGAAGACTTGGTAATTATAAATATTATGATATGGACAAAGTGATCGAAGCGGCATTAGATAAAATTGAGGAGTTAAAATAAAAATGAGTGATATTAAGATTTTTGTGACACATACCCCAAACCGTGATACGATGCGTGTTAATAATTCGTTATTTTATAATGTGATTGCAGGAAGTGATTTTCAGACGAAAGAAGTACCGGAAGGTGTGTATCAGGATAATCAAGGGGACAATATTTCGTCTTTGAATAAATCATATTGTGAACTTACAACTCAGTACTGGGCATGGAAAAACATGCAGGCAGATTACTATGGATTTTGCCATTACCGACGATTTTTCTCTTTTAGTGAAAAAAAGATCAAAGAGACATCATGGGGAACGATTGAATATGATTTCCTGGATCAGAAGGCAATGGATGAACTGGCATTGCATGAAAAAGCAGTGCAGGATTATATTGAAAAGTATGATTTCTTGATTGCCAAAGGTGTACCTACTTCTGATATGAATGCAAAGAGCGTTTATGAGCATTATAAAAAGGCACCGGAGTTACATATCGAGGATGCAGAGTTATTTTTAAAAATCATAGATGAAAAGTATTCATATCTGAGTGAGACAGCCAGAGAACTTTTTGAAGGTCATACGTTTTATCCATGCAACATGTTTATTGCCAAAAAAGAACTTTTTGAGGATTATTCGAAAATTCTTTTTGATGTGTTAGAAGAATTTGAAAAGCGTGCGGATATGAGCGAGTATTCCAGAGAGGGATACCGCACGACTGGTCATTTAGGAGAAAGATTGGCGGGTATCTATTATATGTACCTGAAAAAACAGGGAAAGTACCGCCTGGGAGAGTTGCAGATTGCATTGATTCACAATGCAGATGCAGAGACAGAAGTTACACAGGCAACAGATGGGGATGTAGTACCGGTAGTACTTGCAGCAAACCAGAAATATGTTCCGATTTTATATACCTGTGCACAGTCGATCGTGGAACATACAAGTCATGACCGGAAGTATGAGATTTATGTATTCCATACAGATGTCAATGCTGACAGCCAGAAAATGTTTACGGACAGATTGAATAGAGCGAATGTGAGATTTATTTTCGTGAATGTGAGCAGCAGGGTCGCCGGCTACGTCTTGCAGGCAAAGCAGCACATTACAACAGAAACATTTTACCGTTTCCTGATCCTTGATATTCTAAAGGTATATCCGAAAGTAGTATATCTGGATTGTGATATGATCATCTGTCATGATGTAGCAGAACTTTACGATACAGATATGGGAAACAGTCTGATTGCGGGTGCACTTGATCCTGATTTTGCAGGACAGTGCAATATGAAAAATTCAGAAATGCGTCAGTATTGTAAAAATACACTGGGACTCGAAAATCCGTTTGTATATTTTCAGGCGGGAGTACTTGTGTTTAATGTTACAGAGATGAGTAAAGTTGTGACAGTGGACAAACTACTCGAAATGTCGGATACAGGAATTTACCGTTTTTCAGATCAGGATATTCTGAATGTGGTATGTAAAGACAGGGTAACTTATCTGGATATGAAATGGAATATGATCTTTGACTGTGATCATTTCCGCTGGCAGAAAGTGATTAAATACGCACCGTATTATATTTTGGATGACTATGAAAATGCGAGAAAAGATCCATATATTATTCATTATGCCGGATTTTTGAAGCCGTGGATGAAACCGGATGAAGATTTTGGATATGTATTCTGGGACATGGCGAGAAAAACACCATATTATGAGCAAATTTTAAGTGGAATGCAGCATCAGGGCGGCGGTCAGAATGTGACAGTAGATACAGTAATTGAAGCAAGAGCATTTAAGAGAACCAGAAAGCTGCTGATGAAAATATTTCCACAGGGAAGTGGAATTCGAAGAACGTTAGGGAAGATGTATTGGAGAATTTTTGGATAAATAGTGGAGTAGTATGAAAATGGAAGAAGGAAAAATTAGTGTTATTGTTCCGATTTATAAGGTAGAGAATTATTTAAATCGTTGTGTAGAGTCAATTCGAAAGCAGACATACCGTAATTTGGAAATCATACTTGTAGATGATGGATCACCGGATGCATGTGGGGAGATGTGTGACAGGTATGCGCAGGAAGATTCGCGGATTCGGGTGATCCATAAGGAAAATGGTGGATTATCAGATGCACGGAATGCAGGCATTGAGGTGGCTGCCGGAGAGTACATAGCTTTTATTGACAGTGATGACTGGATAGATGATAAGATGTATGAGGTATTATATCATACTTTATTGAAATATGATGCTGATATTGCAGAATGCAGCTATCGAAATCTATATGCGGACTGTATTGTTGAAGAAACAGCCTGTACCGGGAATGTGGTAGAAGGCGATAATATTTTTGCGTTGGAGGCAATGCTTGATTGGCATTACTTTAAACCCAATGCGTGGAATAAGCTTTATAAGCGCAGTGTGATTGCGGATGTCAGATATCCGAAAGGCAAACTTCATGAAGATGAATATACGACCTATAAATATATGTATAATGCCAGAAAGTTAGTATATATAGATTTTTCATTTTATAACTATGACAGAAGACGAACGGACAGTATTACAGGTGAAAAATTCAGAGAGGCAAATCTTGATGCTTGCTGGGCATTTCGTGAGAGAGTAGATTTTTTTGAAAAGCATGGGATAAAGTCATTAGAAAGGAAAATGAATGATATTTATTGCTGGATTCTTTTAGACCGGATTTATCAGTGCTATCGTCAGCAGGTGAATGGACCGAAAGTAAAAGCACTTGTAGAACAGGCAAGGAAAGACGTGGACTATTTGCAACAGCATGATGTTGATCCGTGGTATATTGAGGAATTTAAACTTTTGTCAAAAGGGCTTGAGAAGTATGGTATGGCAAGGAGTGTGCGTGAAAGAAAATGAAAAATGAGAAGGTCAGTATTATTGTTCCAGTGTATAATGCAGAACAATATCTTGGGTATACGATCACATCGATACTGAAACAGACATATAAAAATATAGAAATTATTTTGGTTAATGATGGATCGAAGGATGATTCACTTATCATATGCCAGAACTATGCTGCAATTGATGCCAGAGTTAAAGTTCTGGATGTCCCAAATGGTGGAGTCAGCAATGCGCGAAACTGTGGAATTGAGTCGGCGACAGGAGAGTATATCCAGTTTGTTGATTCAGATGATGTGATAACAGAAAATATGACGGAACGACTGGTAGATACAATGCATATCTATGAAGCTGATATGGTAGTCTGTGGAATGCGTTATATGGTATTAGAAGGAAACAGACCTGTCAGTTCCAATGACTGGCTGCCACAGTATCTTGGAAAAGAATGTGTACTTTCGAGAGAAAAGTTTCTGGGTGATTTTTCAAGAATATTATTGTATACTGTGCTGCTTGAAGGACCATGTAATAAATTATATAAACGGGAATATTTTGACAAGTACGGATTGTGTTTTCCACTTGATAAGGAACTGGGAGAAGATTTTTTACTGAACTTACAATATTTTTCCCGATTAAAAAGAATTGTATTTATTTCAGACGTTCTCTATTACTATCTGCAATGGGGAAAAAATTCACTGACAACATGTTACAGAAGCAAAATGTTTGACAATCAGGTTTCTTTGCTGCAGGAATATGAAAAATTTTTACGTGTGCAATGTGTGTGGAAAGATGAGAATATTACCTTTTTTTACCAGTATGCTGTGGGACATGTAGTTCGTTGTATGAATATGTTGTTTGATTCCAGAAATGATGGAGAAGATGGTCAGATTAAGGCGGAACTATTTCGGATATTAGATAATGATTCGGTTATTACATGGATTGAAAATGTTGCATGGATTCCGGAAGGCTATGAATGGCTGAAAGATTGTATGAAAAATGTTGATGTCGGATTTGCATTTGACAGATTAATGGATATGAGCAGGCAGAAAAGTGTGCCTGATATTGTGGTTCAGGAGACGAAGCAGGTATATTATCCGGGTAAAGCGAATCAGAAAATGGATCAGATACTGCGGCGTGTAAACAGTGTTTTAGATAATGAGAGAATTGCCAAGACAATTGAGAGTTTAGAGCAGGATGGTATTAAAACGACAATCTCAAAAGTAGGAATAAGCTGCAGATACAGGATGTCAAGAGCTATATTTGGTGAAGATGAGAATAAATAAAACCAATGATATGGAGGTAAATATTTTATGAAGAACAGTGAATTGGAACAAAGATTAAAAGAATGTAATTATAGATTATCTAAAATGGATGAAAGAATAAAAAGACTGGAAGAAGAGAATGAGCAGTTGAAACAAAATAAAGAAGTGGAAGCTGTAAAGCCGGAAGCTGTAAAACCAGAAGCTGAAAAATTTCCAATGTCGTCAGAAGAAGTAGATAGATTGAATAACAGAATAAAGGCGTTAAGTGATGAACTGTATGAGTATATAGGAAATCAGATCAGACAGCAGGCTTCTTATACGGATGAAAACAAAGAATATTTAGAGAAGAGAATCAAGGGACTTAGTGATGAATTATATGAATATATTGGTGAGCAGATTCAGAGACAGAAAGAATTTATGATGAATAATAATTAAAGAAAATAGAAACGTGGCATGAAAGTAGTACATAAGTGGAGGTAAATAATGTACAAGATGTTAAAAGAAAGAATAAATATAAAAATTCTTTGTTTATCAATAGTATTTGCAATGATTTCATTTTTTACAGATAACATCATATTTGATAAAATTCAGATTCAAAGGCAACATTATTTGACTCTTAAATTGATATATGTGATATTGATTGTCTGCATCGGACAGTTGATTTGTAAATTAGTTTATGCAATAAAAAGAAGTGAGAGTGTCAGAACGGCCGTTAAGTTTGCAGGGATTTGTTTTGGAATTTTAATGGTATTCTTATTTCTTACATATCCTGGAATATGGCTGTGGGATAATATGGAAATGTTAAACATGGCATCTACAATGAAACTAAGTGGGTGGCATGGATATTACATGCAGTGTTTTTTTGTATTTGCATTAATGGCAATTCCATTTCCAGTGGGAGTGAATATCTGTCAGATTATCATTATTGCCTCTGTTATGGGGAGAATCTTTTATATTGTATCTGGGTGGATTAAAAATAAAAAGAAGGCATATTTATTAATTTTGTTTTTATTATTGCCGGCAAATCTATATTGGTCGTTGATGGCATACAGAACGGCTTTCTTTGGTTTCTTTTATGGACTGGCTGTGCTGGAATTTATAAATCTATGGAAAAACAAGGATTGTAATCTGATTTATTTTGTCCTTTTATATGGATTTATTTGGAATATCCGTTCTGAAGGTTATGGGTTATTGTTATTTATTCCTTTAATTGCATTTAAATTATTTCATTCTGAACAGAAAAAAAATGCAGTCACTTTTTTGATTGGTAGTTTGATTATGGCGGGAGTTGTCTCAATGCCGATTCCTAGTGACCGGAATTATTTGGCATCAGCTATCATGAATCCTTTGGAATGTATGATGAAATCAGAACTGAGTTCAGATAATTTACAAAGAGATTTGGGAAATATAGATAAAGTATTTAGTGTTGACACTTTAAAAAATTCAGAAGCGTCACCTATATCTGCAAGTGTAGAAGGAGCAGCATGGTTTAAGGAAGGATTTTGGGATAACATTTACTGTTCTCAGGAAGATTGGAATAATATGCTAAAAGCATACTGTAATTTAGTATATTTTAACCCGCAGCTTTTCTTGAAATTCAGAGCGGAAACAATGTTGGCGTCTATCAATTATAATAAATCTACAATTAATGAAATAGAGTCGCTTGTTAATGGGGCAGAAGGTCAGTTTGGCTTTGAGTCTTTTAATGGTACAAAACCAATCAATGAGGGAATGCGTCAATTTGTTCAGAAATTGATTGGTTATGAGTGGGGAGGAAGTTTTGTTTACAAGGTTGGCATAATGCTTGGAAGTGCAATTGTTCCATTAGCAATGGTTTTTGTATTGTTTGTATATGGCGTGTATTGCAGGCGAAAAGAATTGTGGTTATCCAGTATTGTTGTTTTTGCGACGATCTTCATTGTTTTTCTGACGGCACCAGCGGCAAATTCAATGTATTACTATTCACTGTATAATAGTATGTACTTATTGCTGGTCATATGGGGAATCATAAAAACAGATGGATTAAAAATTCCGTATAAGAAAATAAATGACAAGATTGTAGTACAAAATAATGATGGCGGCAGGATTGAGTGGTTAGATGCTGTTAAAGGAATAGGCATGTTATTAGTAATATTCCCACATACGGGGCTGCTAAATGAAAACATTGCCAAGTGGATTTATTCCTTTCACATGCCATTATTTTTTATCCTTAGTGGATATACATTTACAAGATATAAATTATCCTGTAAAGATTTTTTTTACAAGTTGTTAAAATCTTTGATCATACCATATTTCGTATATGCAGCAGGATTTTGTATTTACCAGGTTATACCTAATTTGCTATGGGAAAGAGATAACCTCTTTTACTTGTATTCAGTAAAAGATTTTATAATTCAAATTAGTTGTACACCATTGTGGTTTGTTACCGTTTTGGCGGTTTCAGAGATTGTATGTTATATAATTATGAAGGTTAATAGATCTCCAATTTGGATTAGCGTGTGTGGTTTGTCGTTGTTTACTATTGGAATAATCTATAATCGATATATTCGAGTGGATTTGCCTTGGAATGTAGATTTGGTGTTTTTTGCAGTGCCATTTGTTTTAGTTGGAATAGGCTTAAGGTATGTTTTAAATATCGACAGAATGATGAAGGTACAAACACTATTGATTTTATTTGTAATCAATATATGTTCTGGGCTGGTAAATGACAGGGTGGACATGGTTTCCAGATATTTTGATAATTATTTGTTGTTTTTTGTAGCAGCAGTTAGTGGCAGTTTGTTTTTGATTGGAGTAGCTAATAGAACAAAAAAGAATAGACTGTTGAAATATATAGGAAAAAATTCGTTTTTTTTCTTAGGATTTCATCAAATTAATTTATTGATAATATTAATTCTATGTGAAAAATTCAATGTTTTTCAATTACAAACGGAAAAAACAATTTTAATGTTTGTTGATGTAATTGGTGCGGTTTTTGTAGTATTTATTTTAAGGGAAATTACATTAAAATTACAAAGGATTATTAAACAATTGTTATACAAAAAAGAGATATAATAAATCTGGTATTAGCTGTTTTATAGGAATATTTTGTATGATACCAATCAACATAAAACTATAAATGAACAAATTTAAAATATTGTGCGCCTTGTAAAGATGTTTTTGTGCGTTTTCCGCGTATACTTATTTATAGGTCATAGTTTCAATGCTGAGGGATAATATCATGATTTGATGCAGAATTATTTATATTTAGAATATGGAAACATAAAAAATTATGATACAAAATATGACGTTTATTATTATGATTAGAGGAATAGATTAACTAATGTGTAATTTAGGAGTATTGTTATTAGAGTGTTAGGAGATTTTTTTATGTATCAAATTATAAAGTACAAAGTAAATATAAAAGTGCTTTGTATTTCAATAATATTTGCAATGATTTCATTTTTTACAGATAACATCATATTTGATAAAATTCAGATTCAAAGGCAACATTATTTGACTCTTAAATTGATATATGTGATATTGATTGTCTGCATCGGACAGTTGATTTGTAAATTAGTTTATGCAATAAAAAGAAGTGAGAGTGTCAGAACGGCCGTTAAGTTTGCAGGGATTTGTTTTGGAATTTTAATGGTATTCTTATTTCTTACATATCCTGGAATATGGCTGTGGGATAATATGGAAATGTTAAACATGGCATCTACAATGAAACTAAGTGGGTGGCATGGATATTACATGCAGTGTTTTTTTGTATTTGCATTAATGGCAATTCCATTTCCAGTGGGAGTGAATATCTGTCAGATTATCATTATTGCCTCTGTTATGGGGAGAATCTTTTATATTGTATCTGGGTGGATTAAAAATAAAAAGAAGGCATATTTATTAATTTTGTTTTTATTATTGCCGGCAAATCTATATTGGTCGTTGATGGCATACAGAACGGCTTTCTTTGGTTTCTTTTATGGACTGGCTGTGCTGGAATTTATAAATCTATGGAAAAACAAGGATTGTAATCTGATTTATTTTGTCCTTTTATATGGATTTATTTGGAATATCCGTTCTGAAGGTTATGGGTTATTGTTATTTATTCCTTTAATTGCATTTAAATTATTTCATTCTGAACAGAAAAAAAATGCAGTCACTTTTTTGATTGGTAGTTTGATTATGGCGGGAGTTGTCTCAATGCCGATTCCTAGTGACCGGAATTATTTGGCATCAGCTATCATGAATCCTTTGGAATGTATGATGAAATCAGAACTGAGTTCAGATAATTTACAAAGAGATTTGGGAAATATAGATAAAGTATTTAGTGTTGACACTTTAAAAAATTCAGAAGCGTCACCTATATCTGCAAGTGTAGAAGGAGCAGCATGGTTTAAGGAAGGATTTTGGGATAACATTTACTGTTCTCAGGAAGATTGGAATAATATGCTAAAAGCATACTGTAATTTAGTATATTTTAACCCGCAGCTTTTCTTGAAATTCAGAGCGGAAACAATGTTGGCGTCTATCAATTATAATAAATCTACAATTAATGAAATAGAGTCGCTTGTTAATGGGGCAGAAGGTCAGTTTGGCTTTGAGTCTTTTAATGGTACAAAACCAATCAATGAGGGAATGCGTCAATTTGTTCAGAAATTGATTGGTTATGAGTGGGGAGGAAGTTTTGTTTACAAGGTTGGCATAATGCTTGGAAGTGCAATTGTTCCATTAGCAATGGTTTTTGTATTGTTTGTATATGGCGTGTATTGCAGGCGAAAAGAATTGTGGTTATCCAGTATTGTTGTTTTTGCGACGATCTTCATTGTTTTTCTGACGGCACCAGCGGCAAATTCAATGTATTACTATTCACTGTATAATAGTATGTACTTATTGCTGGTCATATGGGGAATCATAAAAACAGATGGATTAAAAATTCCGTATAAGAAAATAAATGACAAGATTGTAGTACAAAATAATGATGGCGGCAGGATTGAGTGGTTAGATGCTGTTAAAGGAATAGGCATGTTATTAGTAATATTCCCACATACGGGGCTGCTAAATGAAAACATTGCCAAGTGGATTTATTCCTTTCACATGCCATTATTTTTTATCCTTAGTGGATATACATTTACAAGATATAAATTATCCTGTAAAGATTTTTTTTACAAGTTGTTAAAATCTTTGATCATACCATATTTCGTATATGCAGCAGGATTTTGTATTTACCAGGTTATACCTAATT
>OODM01000440.1_pt1 | contig 27029 bp, 18 predicted proteins | sample 1671471 | NCBI WGS metagenome assembly OODM01 (sample SAMN06348160, study PRJEB24527) | human gut metagenome | biome: human gut; feature: ankylosing spondylitis patient; material: feces | host: Homo sapiens | place: China | collected 2015-10 | reverse complement strand
ACACAGGCAAAAGATAATAATGATAAGCAGGTTAAAGTTGTTACAACCGTATTTCCAGAATATGACTGGGTAAAAGAGATTGCAGGAGATGAAGTATCTAACATGGATCTTACGATGCTTCTTGACAATGGAGTAGATCTGCATAGTTATCAGCCTACTGCGGATGATATTATGAAAATTTCTGATTGTGACCTTTTTATTTATGTTGGCGGGGAGTCAGATGCATGGGTAGAAGATGCATTAAAGGAAGCTGATAATAAAGATATGAAAGTCATAAATTTATTAGATGTGCTTGGAAGCAGTGTAAAAGAAGAAGAGGTTGTTGAAGGCATGGAAGCAGAGGAAGAAGGGGCGAAAGATGGAGCCGAGGAAGAAGCGGAATACGACGAGCATGTATGGCTTTCTTTAAGAAATGCAAAAGTTCTTTGCAAGGCAATCGCTGATAATCTTGCTGAAATAGATACTGAAAATGCGAATACTTATCAGGAAAATGAAAAGGCTTATGCAGATAAACTGGATGAACTGGATAAGAAGTATCAGGAAACAGTAGATTCAGCTTCACAGAAGACACTGTTATTTGGGGATAGATTTCCGTTCAGATATATGGTAGATGATTATGGATTAAGTTATTATGCAGCTTTTGTTGGATGCTCAGCGGAGACAGAAGCCAGCTTTGAAACAATTACGTTTTTAGCAGGAAAGACAGACGAACTTGGATTAAAAAATATCATGACAATCGAAAAGTCTGACCAGAAAATTGCGAAAACAATTATTGAAAATACAAAAGAAAAAAATCAGGGTATTTTAACATTAGATTCTATGCAGTCAACGACATCTGATGATGTGAAAAAAGGAGCGACTTATTTTTCAATTATGGAAAATAACTTAAATGTTTTGCAGGAGGCATTGCAGTAGGAGGAGCTATGGAACAGATTATCTGTCAAAATCTGGCGATTGGATATGATGGAAAAGTACTGCTGCAAGATATCAACTTTTCTGTGAAAGATGGAGATTATCTTTGCATAATCGGAGAAAATGGATCTGGTAAATCCACCTTGATGAGAACATTGCTAAACCTGCAACAGCCCATTCGTGGAAAAATCACGTTTGGAGCTGGAGTAAAGAGCGATGAAATTGGATATTTACCACAGCAGACGATAATACAAAGAGATTTTCCTGCATCCGTGAGAGAGATTATTCTCTCCGGATGTCAGAATCGTGTAGGCATGCGACCATTTTATAACCGATCAGAGAAAAAACGTGCGAGTGAAATGATGGAAAAGCTACAGATTACAAATCTGGCAAATCGATGCTATCGGGAATTGTCAGGAGGACAGCAACAGAGGGTTTTACTTGCAAGAGCACTATGTGCAACAAAGAAAATATTATTATTAGATGAGCCGGTATCTGGTCTTGATCCGAAAGTAACGGATGAGATGTACCGTATTGTTGAAAAAATAAACAGGGAAGATAAGATTACGATTATTATGATTTCTCACGATATAAAAGCAGCCATGAAATATGCCAGCCATATTGTACACATTGGAGAAAAAGTATTTTATGGAACGAAGCAGGAATATGAGAGAAGGTGTACTGTTTGATTGATAAATTGATTTTTTATTTTCAGTACCCATTTGTGAGGTATGCTTTGATTGTTGGTGTGTTGATCGCACTTTGTTCTTCTTTGCTTGGTGTTACTTTGGTATTGAAGCGTTTTTCTTTCATAGGAGATGGTTTATCTCATGTGGCATTTGGAGCTATGGCGGTAGCATCCATTTTGAATTTTACAAATAATATGATATTTATTTTGCCTGTAACGGTTATTTGTGCGGTTTTGTTATTGCGGACAGGACAGAACACAAAGATAAAAGGAGATGCAGCGATTGCTATGATTTCGGTAGGAGCGTTGGCAATCGGCTATCTGCTGATGAATCTGTTCGCTACGGGTCCAAATCTTTCAGGAGATGTGTGTAGTACATTGTTTGGATCAACGTCCATATTGACATTGACAAAAGAACAGGTGGTGTTATGTAGCGTCTTGTCAGTTATTGTAGTGGTTGTTTTTGTTATATTTTATTATAAAATTTTTTGTGTTACATTTGATGAAACATTTGCAAAAGCTACGGGAATGAAAACCAATTTTTACAATCTGTTAATTGCTGTTATTACAGCGGTGATTATTGTTCTTGCAATGAATTTAGTCGGTTCGTTGCTGATTTCTGCACTGGTGATATTCCCGGCATTGTCGGCAATGCGAGTATACAAGACATTTTTTAGCGTTACGATATGCTCTGTTATATTATCGGTAGTTTGTGCAGTGGTTGGGATTTTACTGTCTATTCTGGCAGGAACTCCGGTAGGATCAACGATAGTGGCAATCGATATTGTAGCATTTATGGTTAGTTGTGCTATTGGAAAAATAGGAGGACGCTCATGAAAAAGTTGATTAAATATATGGTGCTGTTCTTGTGTATTTTACTGATGACGGGCTGTAGTGATAAAAAGAGTGTTGGTGGGAAAAATATCACTACGGCAAATTCTGTTAATAAGATAATAAATGAGCAGATAAATAATGAAAATAAAGACAAAACAACGGACAATGAGAATCTATCGCCGAGTGACGAATTAAGCAAGGAAACTGAAAGTACTATAAAAGACACAGAAGATATTCAAAAAACGAAGGGAATTGTTGATTACGACCTTACGCAAATGAGTAGTGATCTGGTATATGCAACAGTATACCAGATGATGGTTACACCTGAAGAATACGAAGGAAAAATGTTCCGAATCGATGGAAATTTTTATGCTGCATATTACAAGGCTACAAAAAAATATTGCTTTTATTGCCTTATTCAGGATGCAACTGCCTGTTGTGGTCAGAGAATGGAATTTGTATGGGGAGATGGCACACATATTTATCCAGAGGAGTATCCGGAAGATAATGCAGAGATTGTAGTTGAAGGAATCTTTGAAACGTATAGGAAAGAAGGAGATGACAATCTGTATTGCAGATTATCTGATGCAATATTACAGAACGAAAATTAAAAACATGTTGATTTTCTAAGCAAAGTTGCTTTACCGGATAAAAGTGAAAAGTACATGAAAACGATCGTAGCTTTTGCCAATACTCAGGGTGGAAAGCTGATTGTAGGTGTAAATGATAGAACACACGAGATTGTGGGTGTGGAAAATGAAATATTATTTCAGATAATGGATGGAATTGCCAATGCCGTTTCGGATTCTTGTATGCCGCAGATCATTCCGGATATTGAACCACAGACGGTAGAAGGCAAAACGGTTATTGTTGTATCTGTAGAAGCTGGAAAAAATCGTCCGTATTATCTGAAATCAAAAGGAAAAGAAAATGGCACTTATATTCGTGTGGCAGGTACATCCAGACAGGCATTTCCGGAAAAGATTAGAGAACTTGAGATGGAAGGGGCCAGAATTTCATGGGATGAACTTACTTGTGTAGGCTATCCTGTTTCAGAAAATGCAACAGAAAAACTTTGTAGAGATATTGAAAGCTTTCGGGAAAAAGCTGGAATGACAGAAATTTATTGGATGAATCCTGCATTCAGGTTGCTGTTTATGATGATCGACTGGAGGTGACTTCTCCAGGTGGACTGTATAATGGACTGACATACGAGGAGGTCATGAATGGTCATTCTAAAATCCGAAATAAAGCAATTGCTAATATTTTTAGCCAGATGGGTCTTGTAGAAGCTTGGGGCAGTGGAATAAAGAGAATTTTTAATGCAGCAAAGGAATATGCACTTCCGGAACCCAAATTTCAGGAATTGGATAATATGTTTCGAGTAGAATTATTCCGTAATTCTTTCCCGATGGCTTCGGAAAATAAAAACATCGGAGGAACATCGGAGAAGCATCGGAAAAGTTTGGGAGAAACACGGAATGGTTGAGCTTAATAGAACTCAGCAGGAAATAGTAAAGTTACTTTTGGAGAATACTCGTACTGAAGCTTTGGTACAGGATAGAATGGATAAACTTATAAAAACAGAATGGATCGTATGCCCTGTTTGCGGCAGGAAAACGCACAACAAAATATCATTTCATTCCAAATAACTGCATTTCGTTCTTTTTAAATGAAATGCGGTTATTTTTATGATAAAATTATAATTTAATATAGGGAAAATTGTGAAATTTAGAGCTTATTTGAAAAAGGGGGATGAAATATTGGAAAAAAGAAATAACAGACTGCTGAATGCGAAGTTAAACAAATACATCATTCCGGGGATTATGATGTCGCTGGCGCTTCAGCTGGGAAATATCGTTGATACGATCTTTGTAAGTAATTTAATAGGAGTAGAGGCGATGGCGGCGGTTACGATGAGTCTGCCGGTTGAGACAGTTGTTCAGCTTGTAGGTTACTGTCTTGGAATCGGAGGCTCGATAGCGGCAGGGATTATGCTTGGAAAGCGTGACAAAGAAGGAGCTTCCAAATTATTTTCAGCTACTTTTATAGTGACACTTCTTGTGGGAATCATTTTTTCAGTCAGTGCATTGTTTACCGCGGAACCGATTGCAAGGCTGCTTGTATCGGGCGAGGGTAATCTGATGCATTATACAAGAGATTATATTCGCGTAAGTATGCTTGGTGCACCGGTGATCGGAATCGGATTGATGATGGTAAGCTATCTTGGCGCAGAGAATCATCCGGAACTCTCATCTGCATATCTGATAGCTGCAAATGTGATAAATCTTGTGCTTGATTACATATTCCTCAGGTTTACTCCGCTGGGAATTGCAGGTGCGTCTTTATCAACGGTACTCGGATTTCTGGCTGCGATGGTGATCTTTATATTTTATATTCGTTCAGATAAGCGAAATCTCAGTCTTGTTTTTCTAAAAGCCAGAGATTTCGTGATAATAAAAGAAGCAGTTGTTACGGGCATACCGATGCTGATTTTTATGGCGGCAAATTTTGTAAAAGCGCTTGGACTTAATACAATAATCATGAATCTTATCGGTGAGGACGGAATGGCGGTATTTACAGTCTGCGATAATGTGCTTCTGATCGTTGAGATGCTTACCGGAGGAATTATCGGTGTTATTCCGAATGTTGCAGGTATTCTCTTTGGTGAGAAAGATTATGTGGGTATCCGGGTTCTTTGCAAAAAAATGCTGAAATACAGCTATATGGTTCTGGCAGTTGTATTTATATGTGTGATGGTATTTACTGAACAGATCACGATTTTGTTTGGAAGCAGCGGCGGTGAACTGGGAAGACAGATGGTAGATTCACTTCGTATATTTGCCTTATGTGTGGTGCCGTATCTCTGGAATAAATTTATGGTAAGCTATTATGAATCCATTGAAGAGACGGCAATCGCAAGTTTTGTTACATTTCTTCAGAATGCAATCGTGGTTCTGCCTGCAACACTGGCAGGAATTCTTATCTGGAGACAGATAGACGGAATCGGTATAGACGGAATCGCTGTTGGTTTTGTCGTTACTGAGGCAGTGACAGCTATCGCAGCATATGTTTTCCGGAAAATAAAACATAAAGGTTCTACATTCTATATTGTTCCGGATAAAAATCCGGGAATCAACCTTGACTTTTCAATTAAAAGTACAATGGATGAAGCACAGGATGTCAATAAAAAGATCATAGGGTTCTGCCGGGAAAATAATATATCGGCAAAGAAAGCAAATCTTGCGGCTGTATGTGCGGAAGAGATGACAGTAAATATCATTAAGTTTGGAGGAAAAACTTCTAACTGGATCGATATCAATCTCTGTATTGAAGATGATACCTGCAACCTGAGAATCAGGGACAACGGAGTGAATTTCAATCCTCTGGAGTACAGCTATGACAGTGAAGATTTTGATATTCATGGAATAGAGCTTGTGAAGAAGATTTCAACATCGATGAACTATATCCGTGCGATTGATATGAATAATACAGTAATATCTTTTTAGCAGAAAACAATATGCCGACAAGATTATTCAGGAAATCAATTTGTTGGTACGATAGGCTGATAAGATAAGAAAAACAAAAGTCAGCAAAAGACTACTGTTTATGCAGTGAATAGAAACAGTAAGTGTAAGAGAAAAATGAAGGTACTGAACAGTTATAAACGAAGATTATTGCAGGGGGTGCAAGGAAATGTCCGTAATTAATGAGAAAAGTAATTTCACATTTGAGTTTCAGCCGGTAACAAAACTCTTTGAAGAACAGGTACGTCTTCATCCGGACAAGTGTGCGGTTGTTACGAGTAAGGAAAGCTTCACATATTCTGAATTAAATGAAAGGGCAAACAAAGTTGCCAATTCACTGATTGAAAATGGTGTAAGACGTGAAGTGATTGTAGGTGTTGTACTTGAACGCTGCTGCGACTTTTATGCAGTGAGACAGGGTATTTTAAAAGCCGGAGGAGCATTTGCCGTTGCTACGCCGGAATATCCGGATGACAGAATCGAGTATATTTTTGAAGATGCGGGAGTACCGCTTATTATCACAACGAAAGAAATTGCAGATGAACGTAAGGAATTGTTTACAAAGCTGAAATGCAGAGTACTTTTGCTGGAAGAGCTGCTTGAAAATGAAAATACAGCAAATCCGGATACAGAGATCGGAGAGCATGATCTTTGCTATTGTATCTATACATCAGGTTCGACAGGAAAGCCGAAAGGTGTTATGATCGAGCACATTAATCTGGCAAACTTTGTAAATCCGAATCCGAAAAACGCAGAGATTTTTGGTTTTGCAGACAAAGGAAAGGTTTCTCTTTCCATGGCGGCAATGACATTTGATGTGTCCGTCATGGAGGAATTTGTTCCTCTTACCAATGGACTTACTGCTGTTATCGCAAGTGATGATGAGATTAACAATCCGATGATGCTTGGTGATTTAATCGTAAAAAATAAAGTTGATATCATGACGTCAACACCTACCTATGTATCAAATATTATCGATATTCCACAGCTTAAAGAAGCAATGGCTCAGATCAAAGTTTTCGACCTGGGAGCAGAAGCTTTTCCACCGGCGTTGTATGATAAGATCCGCACCGTAAATCCGGATGTTTATATTATGAATGGTTATGGCCCGACAGAGACAACGATCAGCTGTACGATGAAGGGTATCACAGATAGTAAAAACATTACGATCGGTGTTCCGAATGGTAATGTTAAGGTATATATTGTCGATAAGGAAAACAAGATTCTGCCTGATGGAGAGACGGGAGAGCTTGTTGTTGCGGGTATGGGAGTAGGCAGGGGATATATGAATCTTCCTGAAAAGACTGCTGACGTATTTATTGAACTTAACGGTGAGAGAGCATATAAAACAGGTGATCTGGCAAAGATCAATGCAGACGGCGAAATAGAGTTTTTCGGAAGAATGGACAATCAGATCAAGCTTCGCGGATTGAGAATTGAGCTTGGTGAGATTGAAGAAGTGATCAACAGCTTTGAGGGAATTATCACAAGCATTACAATTCCTGTTGATAACAAATATCTTTGCTGTTATTTTATTGCAGACAGAAGTATTGATACAGATGAGCTTTCAGATTATGCGGCGGGCTCACTTGCACATTATATGGTTCCGGATGTTTTTATCCAGCTGGAAAAAATGCCGATGACTCAGAATGGTAAGATTGATAAGAAGGCATTGCCGAAGCCGGTTTCCGAGCCGAAAAATCTGAAAGAACCACAGACACAGATGCAGAAGAAGATTTTTGAAATTGTTGCCGGGGTTGTCGGAAATGATTTCTTTGGAATTGATACAAGCCTTTATAAGGCCGGACTTTCTTCTATAAGTGCGATGAAACTTTGCATTCTGATTTCAGATGAATTTGGGGTTACTGTAAAAACGGGTGATATTCACGAGAATAATACAGTTGAGAAACTGGAAAAATATATCGCGCTTGCACCTAAGATCAGGACTTACGAAAAGAGAGATGTTTATCCGCTTACAGGTTCGCAAAAGGGAATCTTTGCAGAGTGTATCAAAAATCCTGAGAGTACCATATATAATATCCCGTTCTTATTTGAGCTTGATAACTCTGTAGATGTACAGAAGTTATCGGCAGCAGTTACGGCGATGGTGAATGCACATTCGTATCTGCTCACAAAAGTGTACCTCAATGATGATGGTGAGATGGTGCAGTGCCCTTGCGAAAAAGAGTTTGTACCTGAGATTATTGAAACAACAAATGATAAATTTGAGACTGTAAAGAATGAACTTGTGCGTCCGTTTAAGCTGGAGAAAGGACGTCTGTTCCGTGCGGAAATTTATCTTACAGAAGATAAAAAGTACCTTTTTACGGATTTCCATCATATCATTGCTGACGGCAATTCCTATGACATCATTTTTGCAGATATCAACAGAGCATATATGGGTGAAAAACTCGAAAAAGAATCTTATACGGGATTTGATGCGGCACTTGATGAAGAGCAGCAGATGAAAGAAGGAAAATATAAGAAAGCTGAGAAATATTATGACAGTATTTTCGAAGGAATTGAGACAGAATCACTTCCACTTCCTGACAAGTCCGGTGAAGTTCCTGAAAAAGGATATACATCCAGAAATATAAAGATTTCCGAAGATAAGATCCTTTCCTGCTGTGAAAAACTGGGAATTACTCCGAATGTTTTATTTACAGGTGTGTTTGGCATTCTTGCGACCAAGTATTCAAACGCAGACGACAGTCTTTTTGCAACTATTTATAATGGAAGAAATGATTCGAGACTTGAAAATACAGTCTGCATGCTTGTAAAAACACTTCCGGTTTACTGTGTGTTTGACAGCAAAACTACCATACAGACTTACATGACAGAGCTTTCTGAACAGCTGATGTCATCCATGGCAAATGACATTTTCCCATTCTCTGATATCTGTGCAAAATACGGATTTAACTCAGATCTTGTTTTCGCATATCAGGCAGAACTTGAGGATGATTATCCGATCGGAGATACGATGGCAAAAGGAGAAGACCTCTCCCTTGATATGGCAAAAATGCCGCTGCTTATTCAAGTAAGAGATTATAACAATGAATATGTGCTTACCGCAGAATACCGAAGTGATATGTACAGCGAAGCTTTTGTTAATGGTATGCTTGAAGCATATGAGGCTGCGATGAAATCTATGCTTAAAGCGAAGTATGTTTCAGAAGTATCTGTTCTTTCCCGGAATGCAGCAGATGAGATTGCAGAGTTTAATCATACAGAATGTGATTATGACAGAAGCAAAACAATTTCTGATATGTTTGATGAGATCGTACAGGCAGTGCCAGATCAGATTGCTGTAGTATATAAGGACAGAAAATATACATATAAAGAAATTGATAAACTCAGCGACAGACTTGGAAAATATATTTTATCCCTTGGAATTGACAGGGAAGAGGTTGTATCAATTCTGATTCCGCGTTGTGAGTATATGGCAATCGCACCGCTGGGTGTAATCAAGGCCGGAGCAGCATACCAGCCGCTTGACCCGACGTATCCGAAAGACAGACTGATGTACATGTTAGAGGATTCCTCTGCGAAACTTCTCATTGCTGACAGAGAACTCCTGCCGTTAGTGGACGGATATAAAGGAAAAATCCTGTTTACGGATGAAATTGTGCAGTTAGAAGACACCATGCAGCTGGAAGATACAGATATCCAGCTGAGGAAACCGTCTCTGCATGACTTATTTATTCTGCTTTATACATCCGGCTCAACGGGCGTCCCGAAGGGATGTATGCTTGAATATGGAAACATTACTGCTTTCTGCCATTGGTTTAAGAAATATTACGAAATTGGTTTTGATTCCAAAATAGCTGCATATGCTTCATTTGGATTTGATGCGTCTATGATGGATGTTTATGGTGCAATCGTGAATGGAGCCGAACTTCATATCATTCCGGAAGAGATCCGGCTTGACTTTATCGGACTCAATAATTATTTTGAAGAAAATGGCATTACGAATGCATTTATGACAACCCAGGTTGGAAGACAGTTTGCACTGGAGATGGACTGCAAGAGTCTGAAGACTCTTTCTGTCGGTGGTGAAAAGCTTGTTCCATGTGAACCGCCGAAGAATTTTAAATTGTTCAATGCTTATGGACCTACGGAGAATACAATCTTTACAACAGTATTTGAGATTGATAAATATTATAATAATGTTCCGATAGGAAAGGCACTCGATAATGTCAGACTTTACGTGGCAGATAAGTTTGGACATATGCTTCCGTACGGTGCCTGCGGCGAACTGATGATAGCAGGCTGGCAGGTTTCCAGAGGATATCTCAATAAGCCGGAGAAAACCGCCGAAGTATACACCAGAAATATTTATGATGATACTGAAGGATATGAAGTATTGTATCATTCCGGTGACGTTGTGAGATATCTTCCGGATGGAAATATCCAGATCATAGGCAGAAAGGATTCCCAGGTTAAGATCAGAGGATTCAGAATCGAACTTTCAGAAGTGGAAGAAGTCATCAGAAGATATAAAGGAATCAAAGATGCGACAGTTGTTGCGTTTGATGAGACATCCGGTGGAAAATATATTGCTGCATATGTGGTATCTGATGAGAAAGTGGATATACATTCATTAAATGATTTCATTAGAGAAACAAAGCCGCCGTATATGGTTCCGGCTGTAACCATGCAGATTGATAAGATTCCGTTGAATCAGAATCAGAAAGTCAATAAGAAAGAGCTTCCAAAGCCGGAAAGAAAAGCCGCAGAAATCATTAAGCCGCAGAATGACGTTCAGCAGAAATTATTTGACTGTATTTCAGAAGTACTTGGATATACGGAATTTGGAATTACAACTGATATTTATGATGCGGGACTTACATCAATCACTGCGATCAGGCTGAACATTCTTATTTCAAAAGCTTTTGATATCGTGATCAAGACATCAGATATCAAAAACAATCCTACGATCCAGGCTCTGGAGAGCTTTGTTAAAACTGCAGGAAAAGAAACAAAGAGAGAGATTCAGGAGGTTTACCCGCTTACCAATACGCAGGAAGGTATCTTTATTGAATGTACTGCAAATATGGGAACAACCATTTACAACATTCCGTATCTGCTGAAACTTGACAAACGGGTTGATCTTGAGAGACTTGCTTGCGCAATCGACAGTACGGTTAAAGCACATTCCTACCTTAAAACACGTCTGTTCATGGATGAAAACGGAGATGTTCTTCAGAGACGTGATGATGATTTGCCATGCAGAACACAGATTTTTAATGGAATGAACCGGGAGACTCTGGTTCGCCCATATATGTTGTTTAATGAGCAGCTTTTCAGATTTGAGATTTACAGAACCTGCGATGGAAATTATCTATTCCTGGATATTCACCATATCATTGCAGACGGCACATCTCTCGCTATCATAATCAATGATATTAACAGAGCATATGCCGGAGAGAAACTTGAGGCAGAGGAGTATACTTCGTATGATCTTGCGCTTGATAACAGAGATGCGCTTAAGAGTGACGTTTATAAGAATGCTGAGAATTACTATAAATCAGTATTTGAGAACGCCGGAGGAAGTATAAGCTTCTACCCGGACAAAAATGGTTCAGTTCCGACGGCGGAAACTTACCGTAAAGAGATATCAGGGATATCTGTGCAGAGTGTAAAGGATTTCTGTAAGAAGAATAAGATTACGGAAAATGTATTTTTCATTTCTGTTTTTGGACTTACACTTGGAAAATATAATTTCAGAAAAGATGCTGTGTTTACGACGATCTATCATGGAAGAAATGACTCAAGACTTTCAGAAACAGTAGGTATGCTTGTAAAAACACTTCCTGTTTACTGCGATTTTTCAGGCAGTGCAAAAGAGTGTCTGACAGGCGTTCAGCAGCAGCTTATCGATTCTATGAATAATGATATTTATCCGTTCTCACAGATAAGCCGTGAATTTAATATAAAAGCGGATGCAATGGTTATTTATCAGGGAGACAGCTTTGAGTTCGATACGATCGGCGGCGAGTTTGCTTCGGAAGAACCGGTTCAGCTGAATGCAGCGAAAGCACCTGTTTCCGTAAGTATTTCCATTCAAAGAAATAAATTCGTCTTTGATATCGAGTACAGAGGCGATAAGTATAATGAAGAGACGATGAAATATCTTGCAGATAATCTGGAGATTGCAGCGGAGGGTATTCTTGGCGAATCTGAACCATCAGACATCAGACTTATGTTTGAGGAACAGATAGAAATGGAGAATGATCCTGATCATGCCGGAAAGACTTTCGTGGATCTGTTCAGAGAAGCAGTGGAAAAATATCCGGACAGACCTGCCATAAAAGATGAATCTGGTGAGATCACTTACAGAGAACTTGACCAAATGTCCGATTACATTGCACAGAATCTTACGGAAAATGGATTTGGCAGGGAAAAAGCTGCCGGTATCCTGTGTGGAAGAACAAGAGAATTTGCTGTCGCATATGTCGGTGTTATGAAGGCCGGTGGAGCGTATGTTCCGCTTGATCCGGAGTATCCGCAGAGCAGAATTGAATATATGCTGAAGGATTCGGGAGCAGATAATCTGCTTGTGGTCAGCCAGTATCGAGATCTTGTGGATTTTTACGATAAAAATGTGATAAGTATTGATGATGTTGCTGAAAAATCAAAGAATTTCCAGCTTTCTGTAAAACTCACAGCTCCAAAGCCGGAGAATCTGGCATATATGATCTATACTTCCGGTTCGACCGGAAAACCGAAAGGTGTTATGCTTGAACACAGAAATCTTCTGAATCTGATTGAATATGTTGTGGCATCAAGAAAAATGACACCGGATTTTGTAGTTGCTGAATTTGCAAGTTTTTGTTTTGACGCATCAGTGATAGATTTGTTTGCACCGCTTACTGCAGGAGCATCCGTATATATCCTGCCGGAGAGTATAAGAAAAGATGCAATCGCAGTTGGCAAATTTATAAAAGACGAAAAAGTTACTACCGCAACTTTCCCGACACAGATGGGTGAGCTGGTTGCAGAACTGCTTGAGGATGCTCCGAATCTTAAATTTGTCACCCTTGGCGGTGAGAAATTTAAGCATTACCGTAACCGTACCTATCAAATGATCAATGGTTATGGACCGACAGAAAATACTGTATCATCAACAGAATTCCGGGTTGACAGACAGTATGAGAATATACCGATTGGAAAATCTCAGAGAAATGTCAGAAGTTATATTGTGGATAAAGATTTAAACAGACTTCCGGTGGGAGAAGCAGGTGAACTGTGTCATGCAGGAAGACAGATTGCAAGAGGCTATCATAATCTTCCGGAAAAAACAGCTTCCGTATTTGTGGAGAATCCGTTCTCTGTATGCGAAGAGGACAGACGCCTTTACAGAACCGGAGATATGGTCCGTATGAAAGGTGACGGAAATATTGAGTACATTGGCAGAATTGATTCACAGGTAAAGATAAGAGGATATCGTGTTGAACTTGGAGAAATTGAAGGTGCTGTCCTTAAACATGAGCTTGTAAAAGAGTCTGCAGTTACAGTCATCGAAAAAGGTGGAAATAAATATATAACGGCTTATTATACAGGTGAAAGTATTCCGGACGATGAGCTTAAAGCATTCCTGGAACCACTGCTTCCTGATTATATGATGCCATCATTCTTTGTTTACCTGGATAAACTGCCTGTCACTCCGGGTGGTAAGATTGATAAAAAAGCACTTCCGTTACCTGAAGTAAAGACCGAGAGAACAGGATATGTGGCACCTGTTACTTCTGTCCAGACAGAACTCTGTGCGATATTTGAGAAAGCACTGGGAATTGAAAACGTAGGAATAGATGATAACTTCTTTGAACTGGGAGGTTCTTCACTTATTGCTTCAAAGGTTGCAATCATGTGCCTCTCAAAGAATATTTCAATCGTGTATGCAGATATTTTTAAACATCCTACGATTCGCGCACTTTCAGCAATCGTCGATGATGACGGGGCAGCTGAAGCTGTACAGAGTGACAATGAATTTTCAAAATATAATTACAACAAAATACAGAGTGTTATCAGCGGAAATGTGGAAGAGAATGTTGACAGAATAACGAAAGAAAATCTCGGAGACATCATGATCACAGGTGCGACAGGTTTCCTTGGAATACATGTTCTGAAAGCATATCTGGATAATTATGATGGCAAAGTTTACTGCCTTGTACGTAAAGGTGCATATGAATCATCGGAGAAGAGAATGATGAATATGCTGATGTACTATTTCGACAATCCATATCGGGAAATGTTCAAAGAGCGTATTGTTTGCGTGGATGGAGATATTACATCAAAAGAAGAAGTGAATGGATTTTCTGCGTATAAATTTAATACGATCATTAACTGTGCAGCCTGCGTAAAGCATTTTGCGGCAGATGATGTCCTGGAGAAAATAAACGTGCATGGCGTAGAAAATCTCGTTGATTTCTGCAAAAATAATGGACGCAGACTGATTCAGATTTCTACAGTTTCTGTTGCAGGTGAAGGTTCAAATGGTGTTCCGCCGATGTCCAGACTTTTTGGTGAAAATGATCTGTATATTGGACAGAGTATTACGAATGAATATATCCGTACAAAGTTCCTCGCCGAGAGAGCAGTACTTGAAGCTGTCGCAGACGGACTTGACGGAAAGATTATACGTGTGGGAAATCTTATGAGCAGAGATTCTGATGGTGAGTTCCAGATTAACTTTATTACCAACGGATTCCTGCGCAGTCTGAGAGGATATAAGGCTGTAGGCAAGTTCCCGATCGGAGGTATGCATGAAGCCGCAGAATTTTCTCCTATTGACTCCACTGCCCTTGCAGTTCTGAAGCTTGCGCAGACAGACAGGAGATTTACTGTATTTCATGCCTGCAACAGCCACCATATTTACATGGCAGATCTGATCTATGCAATGCGCGATTATGGATTTAAGATTGATATTGTAAGAGATGAGGATTTCGAGGCAACTGTAAAAGAGTTTGCGAAGAATAATAAAGATTCTGAAGCTGTTTCGGGACTTATTGCGTATACTTCACATAATGAAAATGAGATTTATACATTGGATTACAATAACCGATTTACGGCACAGGTTCTTTACCGACTCGATTATAAATGGCCTGTTACGGATGATAAATATCTTGAAAGTGCGATAGCAGCACTTGACAGACTTACGTTCTTTGATTAAATTGGATAAAAAAGGAGGTACATTTCATGGAAATCGTAAAGAAAACAGAAGGAAATAAAGCAACGCTGGAGATCAGCGGATGGCTTGATACACAGACAGCACCTCAGTTACAGGAGGCACTTTCAGAACTTGAGGATAGCATTACAAGCCTCGTGTTTGACTTTGCAAAGCTTGAATATATTTCTTCAGCAGGACTGCGTCAGGTAATCGTTGCATATAAGAAGATGATGGGTAAGGATGGATTTAAGATTATAAATGTTTCGGATGAAGTATTTGATATTTTCAGACTTACCGGATTTGACCAGCAGATAGAAATCGAGAGATAAGATATAAGGATTGCTGAGGACTGAGTGGTCAGCAATTTGATTCATGGATGATATAAAATGAAATTATACAGAATCAATATCAGGAATTTTAATGATCCGCTGCAGGATAAAAAGCTTCTCGAACTGGTTGACGAGAGGCGAAGAAAAAAGGTCATCAGGTATCTTCAGTCTGATGACCGAAAGAGAAGCCTTGGAGCAGGTATCATCATAAGGAAAATTCTTAATGAAAATGGATTTTCAGAAAATGATCTGAAGTATTCCGAAAATGAAAAACCATTTGTGGACAACCTCTTTTTTAATGTGTCACATGCAGGGGATTATGTAGTCGGTGTATTATCAGACTGCGAAGTCGGATGTGACATTGAAAAGAACAGTAAAGCGCCACTTGAGGTAGCAGAACATTATTTCTACTCCACAGAACTTGAATATATAAGATCTGTGGATGACAAAAACAGAGCATTCTTTACACTCTGGACGTTAAAAGAAAGCTACATGAAGATGACTGGAAAAGGAATGAGCCTTGCACTGGACTCGTTTGAAGTAATTCCGACAGAGAATGGATTTATCCTCGGAAAATCTTCAGAGAAAAACTGTTTTTTTAAGACTCTGGAATTCGATGGATATATTTTTTCTGTTAGTAATGAAATGGAGTTTGCTCTTGACGAAGAGAAGTTCTGCGATATTCTGTAATGGAATAAATTTTATATGAGCTACCGGGAAAGAGAAAACGGTAGCAATTGGAAATGTGACGTCTGCAAATTGTGGACGTCATGTTACTGTTCGCGGGATAGTGGCGTGGAACAGTAACAACAGTAACGAAAGAGTTTCCCCGATTTCATATTAACTCTTGAAAGAATATGCAGAATAAGGTAAAATTAAGAAGCCAAAATACATTTTATATCATGTATGATTTTTTTATAACTTAGGATATTTTGCATAATTAAAATCGTGAGGTTACGAGGCCTAAATTGTAGAAAACTCTGACAGGAAACGAGAGTATACATCTGGCCGGTTATTTTAAGATACATTAGAAGAACAAACAGATCGTCAATGAATTTTAAGCATCTCCGGCAGACATATCCGGAGATGTTTTGCTGTTGCCGGAAACGGAATGAACAGTAATGTTTGGCTTTTCGGTCTGAAGGGAGCAATAGAGAAGTATGATAAAAGATTCTGACAATGTAAAACTGCTGGAACCGGGAAAAACGCCAGCAAAGAGAAAGATTCTGGTCGTAGAGGACAATGAACTGAATCGTGAAATTCTTTCTTCTTTTCTGGAAGAGAGATTTGAAGTTCTTCTTGCGGAGAATGGGGAAGAAGGACTTAAGATTCTCAGGGAATATTACAGAGAATTATCTGTAGTATTACTTGACATCTGCATGCCGGTGTGTGATGGATTTGAATTTCTTAGACGGAGAAATACGGATAAAGTGTTATCAACGATACCGGTTATTGTTATGACCGGAAGTAATTCCAAGGATGCGGAGATTCAGTGTCTGGATCTGGGTGCGGTTGATTTTATTCCGAAACCTTATAATTTTAAAATTGTAATGGGCAGAATCAACAGTGTAATAAAGTTAAGAGAGTCTGTGCTGACACTTACAGCGGTAGAACATGACGAACTTACCGGAATTTATACCAGACAGGCATTCTTCTATCATGCCAAAGTACTTCTAAAGGCTAAGGCGGAGGAGAAATTTCATCTGGTAGTTGCCGACATCAGAGATTTTAAACTGATTAACAGCAGTTATGGAGATAAGATCGGGGATCAGGTTCTGTGTTATCTGGCCCGGACATATGCAAAGATGATGCCGCATGGTCTGATATCCAGATATGGAAGTGATCAGTTTGTATGCCTTGCTTATGGGGATATGGATCTGTCGTTAGATATAATGAAGAGGGTGACAGAAGAAATTGCGGAGAATGCTCCGATTCCGAATCTTATGGTTAAGTACGGAATTTATGAAGATATTGATATTTCGTTACCGGTTTCCGTAATCTGTGACAGAGGATTTATGGCAATCCGCAGTATTCGTGATAATTATGAGAACAGTATTGCATATTATACGAAAGAGTTAAACCAGAAACAGATGCTTGACAGAAAGCTGGAGAACCGATTTGACAGTGCGATTCGTGATAAAGAGTTTGCAGCATATTTCCAGCCGAAATATGATGTAAAAACAGAGAAAATTGTAGGAGCAGAGTCTCTGGTACGCTGGATCAATCCGGATGGCTCTATGGTAATGCCGGGGGATTTTATTCCGCTATATGAGAGGGATGGCCTGATCGTAAAACTGGATGAATATATATTCAGATATGTATGTGAATTTCAGCGAGAACTTATAGAGAAAGGACAGAAACTGGTTCCAATCTCGGTAAATCTGTCACGTGTAAGTATTCATCATACAGGCGTTGTAGAGCGTTATGTTGACATCGTAAAAGAAACGGGAATTCCATTTTCCTGTGTGCCGATCGAACTGACAGAGACGGCTACATTGAATAATGTGAAGATCAGAGACTTTACAGAGAGACTGGTAAATGCTGGATTTGCATTGCACATGGATGACTTTGGCTCCGGGTATTCTTCTCTGATCACATTAAGTGAACTGCCATTTAATACATTGAAGATCGATAAGAGTCTGATAGACTGTATCGGGCAAGATAAGGGAAGAATGATCGTGCAGCAGATAACAATTCTTGCACATGGACTTGGCATGAATGTGATTGCCGAAGGTGTGGAGAGCGCGGATCAGGTAGAATTTCTGAGAGAAATGGGCTGTGATGCTATTCAGGGATTTTATTATTCCAGACCATTGCCGAGAGCTGAATTTGTGGAGAAGCTCTGCGGAGCGTAATTAAATTAAAAGAAGATAGGAAGACCATCATACAGAATCTTGTGGGGACTGTATGATGGTTTTTATATTATAGAAAACTATTGAATAACATTCCTATGACATAAAAAGCGGGAAATCATCCAGATCAGAATGATTTCCCGTAGATATTTTCTGTAAAAGTATAAAACTACAAATCAGATGTTTAATAGATCGCTGTATACTTTCAGTGCTCCGTCAGTGTCGTGTGCGAGAACACGTTTGGCAAGGACTTTACCAAGCTGTACACCTTCCTGGTCGAAGCTGTTTAAGTTCCATACGAATCCCTGGAACATGATCTTGTTCTCGAAGTGAGCAAGTAATGCACCAAGAGAAGCCGGTGTCAGTTCTTCACCTACGATGATACTGGAAGGACGACCGCCCTTGAAGTTCTTGTTGAGGTTCTCGTCTTCTTTACCGCATGCAAATGCTACGATCTGAGCTGCAACGTTAGCGCAGAGTTTCTGCTGGCTTGTGCTGTTTTCGATATCAACATCTACACCAAGCTGGCTCTTCTTAAAGCCGATGAACTGAAGCGGAACGATATCAGTTCCCTGATGTAATAACTGATAGAAGGAATGCTGTCCGTTTGTACCTGGCTCACCGAAGATAACCGGTCCTGTCACATAGTTTACAGGTTCACCGAAACGGTTTACAGATTTACCATTGGACTCCATATCACACTGCTGTAAGTGTGCAGGGAAACGGCTTAATGCCTGAGAGTATGGAAGAACTGCTGTGGCAGGATATCCCTGTACGTTTCTCTCATAAACACCGATCAGGGCGTCAAGCATATCCGGGTTCTCAAGGATGTTCTTGTTTGTAGCAAGCTTGTCCTCAGCAGCAGCTCCGTCAAGGATCTGTGCAAATACTTCAGGGCCGAATGCAAGGGAAAGGATTGCTCCGCCTACACCGGAAACAGAAGAGTAACGTCCGCCGATATAGTCATCCATAAAGATTGCTGTCAGATAATCTTCGCTCTTAGCCAGAGGAGAAGTCTCACTTGTTACAGCAAGCATATGTCTGGAAGGATTTAATCCTGCTTTAATGAGAGCATTCTTTACAAATGCTTCGTTTGTTAATGTCTCAAGAGTTGTACCGGATTTGGATACAACGATGAAAAGAGAATGAGCAAGGTCTACGGAAGCAAGAACAGCAGCTGCATCATCAGGGTCTACGTTGCTGATGAATTTCGCTTCCATCTTGAATGTGTTGTTTGCTTTTGCCCAGTTCTCAAGAGCGATATATAATGCACGAGGACCTAAGTCACTTCCGCCGATACCGATCTGTACTACGGTTGTGAATTTCTCGCCGTTTTCATTTGTGATCTCACCTGTGTGAACTTTGTTTGCAAAGTCTGCTGCTTTCTTCTGCTGTGCAACGTAGAATTCACGTTTGTCAACACCGTCTACAACTACAGCTTCACCGAGCTGGGTACGTGCAAGGTGATGAAGAACCATACGTTTCTCTCCTGTATTGATTACAGCGCCGTTGTATAATTCCTGGAATTTGTCGATAAGTTCGGCCTCATCTGCAAGTTTTGCAAGTGCGTCAAGAACTGTCTCATCCACCTGTTTTGCAGCATAGTTGTAAGTTAAACCGGCTGCCATTGGTGCGCTGTATTTCACTACACGTTCTGCACCCTTCTCACCTGCCATGGCGTCAGCGATATTTACGTGACCTTTCAGTTCGGCAAGTTTGCTGTAAGAAGCAAGGGTATCCAGATTTTTCCATGTTGCCATAATAATATTCCTCCTTTAAATGACTGCCTCCATACGGTGACAGTTGTCTAATGCAATTATACTTAATAATTGTTTTAATTTCAATGCAAGGATGCATGGAATTTAAGGATATTTTGCAGGTATCTTGTTTATTTTTCATAAATAAGTTGCTTTACGACAGGGAAAAGCCGTATAATGAAGGGCAGCAATACATTAATGAAAGGAAACAGATCAACATGGAGTTTTGGGACATTTATGATAAAGACAAGAAACCGACCGGACGCACAATGAAGAGAAATGACTGGTGCTTAAAGGATGGAGAATATCATCTGACAGTTCTGGGTGTGGTTGCAAGACCGGATGGAACTTTCCTTATAACAAAACGCGTAATGACGAAAGCATGGGCACCTGGCTGGTGGGAAGTATCCGGTGGTGCTGCTCAGGCGGGAGAGGAATCTTACGAAGCTGTTTTGCGTGAGGTAAAAGAGGAAACAGGTCTGGATGCACGTGGTGCAGAAGGTGGATATCTTTTTACATATAAGAGAGAGAACCCGGGTGAGGGCGATAATTATTTCGTGGATGTGTATCGCTTTGTGATGGACATTGACGAGAAGAATCTGCATCTGCAGACAGAGGAAACAGACGGATATATGTTTGCTACAGTTGATGAGATTAAGGCGTTTGCGGCAGAAGGAAAATTTCTGCATTATGACAGCATAAAGAAAGCGTTTGAACTGTAGCCGGATTGATATAAGAATTCCTGAAGGGAACTGTAGATGAAAATTTACTCAGACTTTTGACGTATATTATATTGAATATCTGGTCGTTAATGATGTTGGCGGAGATCTGGAGACATCCAAGAATGTCCGGCACATGTGGGAGAGTTTTAAGAAGATTGGTGTCTGTATCGCGATGGATGATTTCGGTACGGGATATTCGAACCTGAAAAATATCGGAAGACTTTCTTCGAATACGGTGAAGATTGACCGCAGCTTCACGATGCAGGCGTTAAAGAACGAATATGAACATAAACTGTTAGATCATATTATAGATATGATACATAGCCTGAACCTTAAAGTTGTGATAGAGGGGATTGAGACGAAAGAAGAACTGGAATCGATCACTAAAATGAAACCGGATTATATTCAGGGATATTATTACAGCAAGCCATGTTCGGCGGAGCAGTTTAAAGAGAAATACGGGATAACGAAATAGTAAAAATAATAAGCGTTTTTGGATCTTCTAAAATCCGGAGATATATTGTGTGAATTTATAAAAAACCATCATACAGAACCGATGCAACGAAAAAATATTTCGATGTTATTGGGAATGTATGATGGTTTTTGTAATAACTGGAAATTATTTACAATACGAAATTGCTATTGATTGATTTTTGAGTAATGTTTCAAAATAATTAGTTTCTAGTGTACCGACAAGTTGATTTCTCGAACAATCTTGCGTCTAAATTCCTTATTTCCGCGTTGTCGTCGGTCGCCGTAGCCACCGCTACGCCTCTCTCCTCCGCCTTGAAATAAGAAAATTTATCCTGCAAGATTGCTTCAAGAATCAACTTGTCGGCACACTAGGATTTCCGTCAATTATTTCATAGCATTCTTAATAGCTGACAGTAATTCATCATAAGCTTCATATGCCGGGATATCCGGGTAATCGGCTTTGATCTTATCAGTGCTTCTGAAAAGGAATCCGGCTTTACTTGCCTGGATCATACCAAGGTCATTGTAGGAATCACCACTTGCGATCGTATCAAATCCGATAGACTGTAAAGCTTTGACAGTGCTTAATTTGGACTGTTCCACTCTCATCTTGAAGCCGGTGATCTCACCGCTGTCTGCAACTTCAAGAGTGTTGCAAAACAGTGTTGGTCTGCCAAGCTTTTCCATTAGAGGTGCAGCAAACTGTGTGAAAGTATCACTGATCAGGATGACCTGAGAGAAGGAACGAAGTTCATCCAGAAATTCCTTAGCACCTGGAAGCGGGTCAATTTTTGCGATAACATCCTGGATCTCTTTCAGTCCGAGACCATGTTCTTTCAGAATGCCAAGTCGCCAGTTCATTAATTTATCATAATCCGGCTCATCACGGGTAGTTCTCTTAAGTTCCGGGATTCCGCTGGCTTCTGCGAATGCAACCCAGATTTCCGGCACCAATACACCTTCTACGTCAAGACATGTAATATACATAATAAAAATCCTCCTTTGTTATTAAACATAGTCCGGAATCCATCTAATTTTACAGAATATTGTTTTCGGACTTTTGTATTTTATCGCTGTACTCAGTGAAACAATATTAACATACTTTCCGGGCAGACGCAATTTCTGGATTATAAAAAATACAAATTGTTATTGATAAAAAGTTACTGTTCACATAGCACTATCCCGCGAGGTGTTTTGGCATGAATATGCCAAAATCCCGAGACATACAAGCCAAAATTCCATTGCCGCAGGCAATCTGGAATTTTGGCAAAGTTACTGTGAACGGAGTGAACAGTAACGATAAAAATGATTGACATTCCACATATGCATCATTATAATGAAAAAATAGTTAGGGTACTAACTAAATGGAAAGCCATAAAACTTCCCACTTTCAGGATTCTATGTACTGGTATTCTGAAGAGGTGGGATTTTATCAGCTTGCTATAAATCAGAAAGTAATGAAGCGGATTACAAATATCTGACTGACAGGAGGTGCAGGAGCGATAGAGGAAGAAATGAAACAGAGACTAAAGGATATGTATGTTGGCAGGCTGATCCATATTTTGTCACATTCCATGCGGCGGCATAATCCGACCGAAGTGATAAGTGATGGAGAATGATGATCTGACAACGATGCAGAAGCATGTGCTGAAATTCATTCTTCTCGAAACGATGCATCGGGATCTTTATCAGAAAGATGTTGAAGAGGAATTTCAGGTCAGAAAGCCAACAGCGACCGGAATTCTGAAGCTGATGGAGAAGAATGGCTATATTTACAGAGAGAGTGCCAGACAGGATGCACGTCTGAAACGGATTGTCCCTACCGAAAAGGCAGAGAACATCCGCCTGGCAATTCTTAAGAGCATCGAGGAAAATGAAGAGGCAATGGTTCGGGGAATCCCGAAAGAAGATGTGGAGCTGTGCAAGCAGGTTCTGTGGCAGATGTATGAAAATCGCAGAAGCGTATGTAATTGTCTGGCAGATCAGGAGAAAGAGAGACAGTCACAGGAAGTTGATGATGTTCATGGTAAAGAAGAACATTGTGAACATAAAAAGTAATGAGAGGTAACAATTATAAAGAATAAGGAGGACATCGACAAAGATGAATAAGAAACTTTTAAGTTCCGTCCGGGAATACAAGAAGCAGTCTGTATTGGCTCCGATCCTTGTAATTCTGGAAGTACTGATGGAAGTTCTGATTCCGCTGGAAATGGCGAAGATCATCGACGTAGGTATCGCAAACGGCGATATGAGCTATATCATCCAGCGAGGAGTCATCCTTGTTGCAATGGCAATGATCTCTCTGTTTTTCGGTGTACAGGCCGGAAACATGGCGGCAGTTGCGGCAGCAGGATATGCAAAGAATTTACGACATGATATTTTTTACAAGGTGCAGGATTTCTCCTTCAAAAATATCGACCACTTTTCAACCTCAGGTCTGGTCACACGATTGACTACAGATATCACGAACGTGCAGCAGGCGTATATGATGAGCATCCGTCTCCTTGCCAGAGCACCGTTTATGATCATTCTGTCATGGATCATGACACTGACCATTAACAAGGAAGTTGCTTTACTTTTCCTGGTCGTAGTTCCGATTCTGGGCGGTACATTGATCTTCATTGCAAAGAAAGCACATCCGCATTTCATCAAAGTATTTGATGAGTACGATATCTTGAACAATTCTGTACAGGAAAATGTAAATGCATCCCGCGTAGTTAAGGCATTCGTAAGAGAAGACCATGAGATCGAGAAATTCCATGGAATTTCCAAATACGTTTACAACCTCTTTACTAAAGCAGAGAAGATTGTTGCATGGAATGCTCCGGTTATGCAGTTTATGATGTATACCGTAATTATTATCATTGTTGCCATCGGTGGAAGAGGAATCGTTCTCGGCGGCATGGAGACTGGTGAACTGACAAGTGTTATCGTTTATGCACTTCAGATTCTGATGTCCCTGAACATGGTAACTTTCGTATTTGTTATGATTATGATCGCACAGGCATCTACAGACCGTATCATTGAAGTTCTGGATGAAGTTCCGGAAATGCAGGATAAGGCTGATGCAGTAAAAACAGTGGCAGATGGTTCTATTGACTTCAATCATGTAGATTTCAGCTATGCAGGAGAAGGCGGAAACCTTTCCCTGAAGGATGTAAACCTTCATATTAAATCAGGTCAGACCGTCGGTGTTATCGGTGGAACCGGTAGTGCCAAATCTACTCTGGTACAGATGATTCCGAGACTCTATGATGTCACGAAGGGAAATGTACAGGTTGGCGGCGTAGATGTCCGTAACTACAATCTGGAGGTTCTTCGTGACCAAGTTTCTATGGTACTGCAGAAAAATGTGCTTTTCTCCGGAAGCATTTATGAAAACATCCGCTGGGGCGATGAACGTGCCAGTGATGAAGAAGTTCAGCGAGTTTGTAAGCTTGCTCAGGCAGACGGATTCGTCAGTGAATTTCCGGATGGCTATAACACTATGATCGTTCAGGGCGGTAACAACGTATCCGGTGGACAGAAGCAGCGTCTGTGTATTGCCAGAGCACTTCTTAAGAAACCGAAGATTCTGATTCTGGATGATTCTACCAGCGCGGTAGATACCAGAACAGATGCCCTGATCCGTAAGGCTTTTCGCGAGGAAATCCCGAACACAACAAAGATCATTATTGCACAGCGAGTTTCTTCTATTGAGGATGCAGACCAGATCATCGTACTGGATAACGGTAAGATCGTAGGTGTGGGAACATCAGAAGAACTGCTTAAGACAAATGATATTTACAGGGAAGTATATGAATCACAGGTCAAAGGAGGCGGAGACGATGAATAAGAAGAAAAAATTAGATCAGAACACCATCAAAACTGCCAAAAGACTTCTGAAATATGTGACAGAAACTTATAAAGCACAGTTTATCCTTGTGTTTATCTGTATCTTTATCAGTTCAGTAGCCAGCATTTCTGTTTCTCTGTCATTGAAATTCCTGCTGGATGATTTTATTATTCCGCTGATCGGACAGACAGATCCGAACTTTGCAGAACTGTATAAGGCGCTTTCCGTTCTTGGCTGTATTTTCCTTCTTGGTGTAATTGCTACATTTATCTATACCAGAACAATGGTTTATATCGGTCAGGGCGTGCTGAAACGTGTCCGTGACGATATGTTTGAACATATGCAGACTCTCCCGATCCGCTACTTCGATCAGAACACAAACGGATCCATCATGAGTCTTTATACCAACGATACCGACACACTGAGACAGATGATCAGCCAGGCGATTCCGCAGGCATTGATGGCATTGTTTACGATCATTGTTACATTTATTTCCATGCTGGTGTTAAGCCCGCTGCTTACAATTCTGGCAGTTGTGATCATTTTCGTCATGTTGAATGTCACGAATAAAATCGGTTCTAACAGTGGTAAATACTTCATCCGCCAGCAGGTATCTCTGGCAGACGTGACTGGTTTCGTGGAAGAGAGAATGAACGGACAGAGAGTTGTAAAAGTTTTTAACCACGAAGAGCAGTCCAAAGAAGAATTTGACAAACTCAACGAAGCACTTTTCGAAAGTTCTGCAAATGCCAATAAATACGGTAACATGATGGGACCTGTAATTGGTAACATTGGTAACCTGCAGTTCGTTTTAACAGCTGTACTTGGCGGACTTCTATCTGTAACAGGAGTCGGCGGCATCACTCTTGGTGTCATGGCTTCCTATCTGCAGTTTACAAAGAGCTTCACACAGCCGTTTATGCAGGTGGCACAGCAGTTTAACGCAATCGTTATGGCTCTGGCTGGTGCAGAACGAATCTTCAGGCTCATTGATGAGAAACCGGAAGAGGATGAAGGCTATGTAGAACTTGTAAATGCGAAGAAAGATGCCAATGGAAACATCATAGAATGCAAAGAAAGAACAGGTATGTGGGCATGGAAACATCCGCATTCCGCAGACGGTTCTGTAAGCTACACAGAGCTGACAGGAGATGTACGTTTCGAAGATGTTACTTTCGGTTATAACCCGGATAAAGTAATTCTGAAAGACATCAGCCTCTTTGCAAAACCAGGACAGAAACTTGCTTTCGTAGGTTCTACCGGTGCCGGTAAGACAACCATCACAAACCTGATTAACCGTTTCTACGATATTCAGGAAGGTAAGATCCGTTACGACGGAATCAACATCACGAAGATTAAGAAAGACGACCTCAGACGTTCTCTGGGAATTGTACTTCAGGATACTCATCTGTTCACTGGAACTATTAGGGAAAATATCCGCTATGGTAAACTGGATGCGACAGATGAGGAAGTATACGAGGCAGCAAGACTGGCTCATGCAGACCAGTTCATCAAGATGCTTCCGAATGGATATGACACCATGTTAAGCGGTGACGGCGAGGAACTCTCCCAGGGACAGCGCCAGCTTCTCTCTATCGCCAGAGCAGCCGTAGCCAACCCGCCGGTACTGATCCTGGATGAAGCAACTTCAAGTATCGATACCCGTACAGAGAGTATCGTACAGAAAGGTATGGATAACCTGATGAAAGGCCGTACCGTATTCGTAATCGCCCATCGACTCTCAACCATCAGAAACAGTGATGCAATCATCGTACTGGATCATGGTAAGATTATCGAAAGAGGCGACCATGAAGACCTCATTAAGTTAAGAGGAACTTATTATCAGCTTTATACTGGTAAGCTGGAGTTATCTTAAAGGATTACTTTTATATAGAGTTATATGGATTAAAAGGTATGCGTATAAGGGTGT